>Ga0105047_10007084_pt1 | contig 18954 bp, 8 predicted proteins | sample MAT04_FD_78384 | JGI IMG/M metagenome (GOLD analysis project Ga0105047, IMG submission 78384) | Freshwater microbial communities from Lake Fryxell liftoff mats and glacier meltwater in Antarctica - MAT-04 (megahit assembly) | ecosystem: Environmental > Aquatic > Freshwater > Ice > Liftoff... | reverse complement strand
TTTCGGTACTCATTATTCTTGGCAAACCCAACACAGAAAAAGGTGGATCATCGGGATGGATAGCCATGCTCAGGCCCAACACTTCTGCAAGTGGCACCACTTGCTGTAAAAAATAAAAAAGATGTTGCTTCAATTTTATTGCATCAATACCCTCATAATTTTTAAGTGCAGCTAATATATTTGCTTCTGAAAAACGCTCCTCGCTTCCGGGCAAACCCTCTAGAGTATTTCTGTAGAGTGATTCTTTTTCGTTGTCAGTCATCGCTTCAAAACGATCGGTGGCTTTTTTTATGTCTGCTGTTGTGTAATCCTGTTCAGCATTTGGTCTTTTTAATAAAAACACGTCAAAGCAAACAAAAGCGGCTTTTTCAAAACGAAGCGCCAGACTTTTATCGGGCATTTCGTAAGCCAGATCGGTACGCATCCAATCCAGAATGGGCATAAAGTTATACGTCACAATCTTCAAACCACAAGCAGCGATATTGCGTAAACTGATTTTAAAATTTTCTATGTAAAGTTGATAATTATCCTGTTGGCTTTTAATGTCCTCATGTACAGGAAGACTTTCAACGACCGTCCATGTCATACCTGCTGATTCAATTTCTGCTTTGCGTTGATTGATTTCAATCACCTCCCAAACTTCGCCTACGGCTATATGGTGCAGGGCCGTTACTACTCCCGTGCAACCAGCCTGCCTGATATCCAATAAACTTACCGGGTCATTTGGGCCATACCACCTCATTGTTTGTTCCATGTAATATTTCATAACAAAAAGCTTATTCATATCTCCCAAATAAATTGGAAGAACTGTAAAGGGCAAAAATTCAGCTAAAGTAATTTCATTTATTTTAAATTCCCTCCATCAAGAGTCATTCACATTTATCATCAATTTACCAACGTTTCCTCTAGACTATCTCATTTTTTCTAACATTTCTCCATCCTGTATTATTCTCCAATCAATATTTAAATGGTCTAATTATCTTGTCCTGCTTTGACGAGTGTGCTTTAAAAAAATGTATAACCTTTGGCTGACACTGTCTTATTCTGATAGGCAAAATCGGTGTCCCCAAAATTTACAATAACTTTTTTACCAGATGAAAAAACAGTTTGCTGCACTTTCCTATTAGCTGATAAAAAACTATGCGAAACCATTTCATCGTAACCAATTTGTTGCAGCCATGGGCAAACATTTTTATAACTTTCTATGAACGTATTTTTAAAACTTTCCCAGCGGTCACGGTCTAATGACCAAAGCGGCGCCGAACCATACAGTATGTTGAACAAATCTTTTTTCCACCAAATTTCAGGTGCATGATGGTTGGCATCTTCCCAACGCCATGAGGTTACTACAGCATCGTGGTACACCAGTTCATACAACGGTACACGGATGGCTTCGTTGATGGAATACTTCATATAAATTGGCGGAGCGGTTCTCTCACCCAGCATAATTGATGGTCGTTGCCCATTGCTCCAATTTCCGTAATAATAGATGGTGCCCTTTTTACCAATTTCGGTACCAAACCAGGTGCGTTGCAGGGTCATCATTCCATGGGCATAAACGGATTGAGCTGCTGCAAAATCTGCACCCCACTCCGCCCCCAAAAAAACATGGTGTTTATCAATCATCGTTTGCAATGTATTGATGTGTGCTTCTGCCCATTGCTGCCTTGTTAAAGGATTTTCATTTGAATAACATTCGTACAATCCGTTGGCCTGACATACATCTACAAAAAAAGATTCATGCGGCCACATAGCCATTTCCTTTGTTGTCCGTTTCATTACTTCAGGGAAGATTGCCTTGGGATTTGTATAATGTCCAAACTGGTTATGATAGGTAGTTCCATCTTTTTTTCTTGCTACAATTTTATTAAAGAGACCCGGAAAGGCGTTTAGTTTTAGGAACGTTGCAGATGTTGACAGATCATAATTAGCCGTATCTCTTGGATGGGCATCAGTAAATAATTCATACGATGCAGCAGCATATCCCAATGCTTTTAGTGAATCATCGTACCCTGTAGAAGGATAAGGTAAATGATTTGGATTCCAGATGAACATTGCTTTATCAATACCGGCATCTTTTAACTCTTTAGAGAAAGCAGCATTCCTTGCATTATCCCACACATAAATATGCACCCCACCTACCATTTTATCAATAGCAGGGATTTTCTTTGCGTTATCTTTTAAAGAAACAACGTTGTTTTTTGGCCAGATATATTTCCGATATCTTTTACTTTGTGCCACATAACCACCTTTATCAAAAAAAACATAAGTAACCTTGCGGGTGTAAGCAAACTGTTCTTTTGAAGCCAGCCAAACAGGTTCAAATGTAACTGCGCCATTTTCTCTTTTTGGTCTTAATGCTGCATCAAAAGGGGTTTCTAAAATTGCCATATATCCTGTTGCAAAATTTTTATCAGTTATGCCCATCCACGCCATTGACAAGCCACCTCCGCAATAATAGGTAATTCCATTGCCCAGCGGATATACTTTTTCATCAACGGGTAATAACATCCCTTCACTATCGGTTAATACTAAAAAATGTTCAGCGGGAGATTTGAATGCTGCAGGAAATGCCAGTTCATTTATTGGCATTGCTGCACTGGCTGTTATCGTAACTTCCAATTCTGATTGTTGCGACAAATTAAATGCTGCAACAAAAGAATATTTGCCCGTAAAGTTTAGAAGAATGGAATTGTTTTTCTGAGAAACATTTTGCAATTGCAATTTGCTGTCAACAGTATATTGCTCCCATGTTTTTTTACACCGCTTATCAAGTACTTTTAAAATAAGCGACTGATCGTTAAAAGATATTTTTAGGTTCACATCTTCCATTACCCAATCTTTTGCAAACATTGCTGTAGGCATAAAAAAAAGAAGAAACAAAAAAATGCAGGTGGTGATTTGTTTTACACAAAACGTTGAGCCGGCACTTATTTTTGCTTCGATGGCTAATTCGCTATATGAAACATGTTGCGTTTGCATTTGTTATTGGGTACAATCTATTTTATTAGAGTTCAAGAAAAGAAGCCTTTCCTGTAAGCACAATATTTTTTATTAATACATTCCCTTTTGTAAAGGTTGTTGGTTGCTTCCCTCCTACTGAAATGGTAAAATTTCCAGCGCTTACTACTCTTTTACTTTCTTCATTTATAAAAGAAAAATCTTTGGGCTGAAGTGTAAATGAAACAGTTTTCTTTTCTCCTTTTTTTAAATTGATTTTAGTAAACCCCTTCAAACAACGAAGCGCAGTGTATTCGGTTTTTTGTAAATTGTTTACATATAATTGTACTACTTCATCTCCATCATACTTACCGCTATTTTTTACATCTACAGTAACTACCACATCATTGCCTATTTTGCTGGTAGGTTTTATTTTTAAGTTGCTGTAGGTAAAATTGGTATAGCTTAAACCATATCCAAATTCGTATAATGACTTGCCAGTGTAATAGCGGTAAGTTCTTTCTTTCATATTGTAATCCTCAAAAGCAGGCAACTCTTTTTCTGACGTATAAAAAGTAACAGGCAATCTCGCCGAAGGATTAAATTTTCCGGTGAGTACATCTGCAATGGCAGTACCGGCCTGCTGTCCGCCATACCATGTTTCTACAATGGCCGGTATATTTTCTGTTTCCCAGTTTATTGCAACAGCACTTCCATTTACCAACACCAATACAACAGGTTTACCTAATGCCATAATTTTTTTAATCAAGTTTTGTTGTACCGTAGGCAGTGCCAGTTTTGTTCTGTCACCTTTGTTAAAGCCCTCTAATGTTACATCCATTTGTTCACCTTCAATCCGTGGAGAAAGGCCCATACATAAAACAATCACATCAGCTGTTTGCGCTATTGCTACCGCTTCTGCCTCGTAATTTATATTGGGCATTTCCCAATTTAATTTTACAATGGCATTGGCTCCGGTATTTGAATAATTAATTTTTACCGCATATAATTTTTCAGCATTTAAACTTATTTTTTTGTATTTATGGTCTGCGCCATCCGTATTACTGTATCTAAATAAAGCTGTATCCTCTACTAACAATTCAAAGTTGCTGCTACCATACATATCTAAATAATATTCTCCTGTAACCGGTACTTTTAAAAAGCCCTGCCATCTTACTGAAAAATTAAATGGATCTATGGAAGGAGCAGGCGCCCCGTTTATCCATAAAAAATCAATCACCGAATCTACACGTGATAATACGTGTGCACCAGAAAATGTATTGTTGCTAAAGTAATTCCCTGTAAGCCCTTGAGCCGTCATTTCTTTGGTTGTAAAAAGATAACGTGCAGCTATTAATTTTGGCACAGGCAAACCGGTAGCATGTGGCGAACCCTGCGCATACAAAATATTGGTATTGGGCAACTGCTTTTTTAATCCCTTAAGCGGCGTAATTATTTCTGACGGCAATCCATTATAGTTGGCCAGTAAAACTTCTTCATCATCTGCATTTGGACCAATAACCGCCAGCGTTTTAATGTTTTGTTTTAGAGGCAAAACCTTTTTTTCATTCTTTAATAATACTATAGATTTTTGTGCTGCTTCCAACGAAAGTTGAATATGCTCTTTACTTTCTACCACGCTGAATGGTATTTGAGTAAAGGAAACTTTTTTGGGATCATCAAACGAACCAAGCATAAACCTGGCGGTAAATAACCTGCGTAATGAATTATCCAGTTCCGGTTCTGTAATTAAATTTTTTGCTACGGCTTTATCCAATGCGTTGAACGCACTGCCACATTCTAAATCTACTCCGGCTTTAATTGCTCTGGCTGATGCTTCTTCAGCAGTGGCTACTTTTTCGTGAGCGCCCTTTCGGTAAATATTGCTAACTGCACCACAATCCGTAACAATAAAACCTTTAAAGCCCCATTGCTTACGTAACAGATCATTCATTAAATAATCGTTGCTGCAACAAGGCTCTCCCTTAAAAGCATTATAAGCACACATCAAAGAATATACACTGGCATTTTTTACCGCAGATTTAAAAGCGGGTGTGTAGGTCTCCCACATATCATTGTCGCTTACGTTTACATTGAAGCCACTTCGCCCTTCTTCGGGACCACTATGCGCCACAAAATGTTTGATGGTAGCAATGGTTTTAAAATATGTAGGATTGTTTCCCTGCAGGCCTCTTATAAAAACATTTGCCATGCTGCTTGTAAGCAAAGGGTCTTCGCCATAGGTTTCCATTCCTCTTCCCCAGCGGGGATCTCTAAAAATATTGATATTGGGTGTCCAAAAGTTTAAGCCCGTGTACATTCCCCGTTGGTTACTGTTAGCAAAATATTCATGCTTAGCCCTTGCTTCATCACTTATTGCGTTAGCCACTTTACTCATTAATGCAGTATCAAAAGTAGCGGCCAAACCAATAGCCTGGGGGAATACGGTTGCCTTTCCTGCTCTTGCTACGCCATGCAAACATTCGTTCCACCAATTGTAAGCCGGTATTTTTAAACCGTTGCTGTCAATGGCGGTTCCTTTGTTCATCAGCAGCTTTATTTTTTGCTGTAAACTAAGTTTTGAAATAATATCATCTACCCGCTGAGGAATGGGCAATGATGAATTGAGATAAGCCGGAACGGCCTTTTGCGCATATACCATACTGCCCCGTAAAACGGTTATAGCTGCAATAACCAACAACACTATAAGCCGTGGTATTTTCATAGTTATTTATTAATCCTACTTTATAAATACGGTTCTCATTTTTTCATTCTAGATTGATTCTCACTGCTACCAAACTGAGATATATCAGCGCCTGATTGTGTGGAGTCTGATAAAATAGTTTATTAATCGATCTCCTAAAGAGCAGAAAGTTTTTATTATCTCCAATTTTTTATCACTGGGAACTATGGTAACAACTTATGCATATATACTTTCCGTAAACAACAGAGTTTTACCAAAGCGGATTTTGTACTAAACCAGGCGCCACGCTCAATTCAACCTGTGGAATAGGAAATAAATACATACTTGGAAGAAATACACGGTTTTCTACTATTTGCGGAGTATAGTTAAAGACACCAGGCGAAGTCTGCAAAATTCTTACACCTCGTATAGGAGCGCCTAACGTTGTAGGTGCAATCATCCACCTGCGTACATCCCATGTTCTCTGGTCTTCAAAAGCAAATTCCACCCGTCTTTCGTTTCTTATGGCTGCTCTTGTTTGTGCCTGCGAAAGCCCGGCTGGTAAAACAGGCATCGCAACGCCTGCTCTTGTTCTAACCCTGTCAACATTAAATTTTATATCTGCATTGCCTGGAGCGTATTCGTTTAACGCTTCTGCATAATTTAAATACATTTCAGCCATTCTAAAGAATATCCAACTATGTACAGCAGTAGTATTATTAGTAAGGTTCACACTTTCGTTTACGTACTTTCTTAAATAGTAACCTGTTTTACTGGCATTAGGAATTGGCTTGCCATCAATACCACCTTCCCATAACTGAACAGGTCTGGTTATACCGGTTACTGTAGAAAATGCGGAAGCATTGGTAACTACATTTGCCAGTAAACGTGGATCTCTGTTGGCATACGGTGCCGCAGCATGAACCGGATTGCTCCAGCTAAATGGCACAGCAGTAGTAGCATTGACTCTTACTTCGTACGCATCCACTAAATCCTGCGTAGGTGTTGTTCCACTTCTTCCTCTATCAAACCCGATAGGATAATTAGCGATTTCAAAAGTATTGGTAGCGCCGCTTCTTGCAGTAAAAATTATTTCACTGTTGTTAAATGTTGTAAATAATGCCCTATAATTTGTTGCCAGGGCATAACCGGTACCTGCTAAATCAATTACAGCTTTTGCAGCATCGGCAGCAGCCTTCCAACGCAGATTTCTGTCTCCTACAGGCAATGATATTAATTCCGGTTTTGCATAACCACCAGCCCATGAGGTAGTATTAAACAAATCGCTTGCAGCATATAATAATGTACGGCTCTTTAATGCCAATGCAGCGCCTCTCGTTGCCCTGCCTAACTCGCCGGTTGGGTAGGTAAGTGGCAGTACAGAAGCAGCAGAATCGCATTCATCAGAAATAAATTTAATACACTGTTCTAAACTGGTGCGTTGCGTTGTTGTTATATCTGCTTCGTTTAATGTTTTAGTAATTAAAGGCACACCCCCATATCTTTTTACCAATTCAAAATAAAAATAAGCTCTTAAAAAGCGGGCTTCGTAGCGCCATCTGTTTACCTCATCTAATCTTTGTTGCAATGTGGTGGGATTAGATCTGAACACATCTAAATTTACTTTTGCAGGTGAAGCATTCTCTAAAAAAAAGTTTGCACGTCGCACCGCTCTAAAATAAGTTCCCCAAACATCAGCAGGGTTGCTGGATGCATTCCAACTTCCCTGGTTGAACTGTTGCACAGAGTTGACCTCATTGGTATGTTCCGCTTCATCGGTGGTTGAAGCCATCATTGCCTCATTACCAATTTCCAGAAAACCATCTCGGGTTTCAGAATATACGCCATTTAACAGCGTTTGTACATTTGCAAAAGAACCTGCAATCTGGTCTTGTGTAATGTCAGTAATCAGCTCCCGGTCTAATTTATTGCAGGCAGCCAAGCACACAATTACAAGTATTCCAAATAAATATTTTATATTTTTCATTGTTATATTTTTAATATTGAAACCTGCGGTGAGCGGTAAAAATTATTTTAACTGAACTTTTAACCCAATTGAAACTGTACGAATTTGCGGATAGCCATATAAGGCATCTACATCTCCTTCTTCCACTCTGTCTAAAGTAAAAAGATTGGTACCATTTACAAAAAACCTCGCTTGTGACAGTCTTATACTTTTGAGCAATTTGTTTGAAAACGTATATCCAACCTCTGCCACTCTTAGTTTAATAAAACTTGCGTCTCTTTGCCAAAAAGAGGAAAAGCGATAATTATTTTGGTTTCCTTCTATAGACAGTTTTGGATATTTAGCGCCTGTGTTTGTAGGCGTCCATCTATCTAAAGCAGCTTCTGTTACCTGTCCGTTATTTTGAAAGGCATAAAACCTGCTACCACCTAAATATTGAGATACTCCTGCCACTCCCTGAAAAATTAGGTTTACATCAAACCCCTTATAACTCATGCCGGTATTTAAACCAAATGTCCATTCCGGTATAGATGTTTTTCCGATAGCCGTAGCATCATTGCCATCTATAATTCCATCTGGTACACCATTAGGGCCGCCAAAATCTCTGTATTTAATATCACCGGGTTTTATAGCAATACCCAATGGCACTGCACTTGCAGCTATTTCAGCAGTAGTTTGAAAAAGGCCAAGAGCCTGCAAACCAAAAGGCTGACCAATAGCATAACCTGTTCTGTACAAGTTGGTGTTAGGCTGCTGTGGTTCGTTATTAAAATCAATGTTATTTTTTGCATAAGCAGAAAAGGCTTCTGCAAAAAACTGTAATGGTTTTTTTTCGTCGTTACTATACCTTATAGAAAGTTCAAATCCTTTGGTAGATGTTTTACCAACATTTAAATCGGGCAGGCCATTAAACCCTAAGAATAACGGTATAGTACTATTGGAAGATGAAAGAATATCATACCGCTCATTCTTAAATACATCCAGTACTATGGCTATTCTTTTAACCATATTTACTTCTAACCCAATATTGGCTTTCTTTTCTTTTTCCCAGGTAACATCGGGATTCAATCTGCGACCCTCCCCTAATGCACCAACAGTATTATTACCTGTTCCAAAATTATAAGATGCAATAAATGGATAACGCTGTGCAAAAGCAAAACGCTGGCCACCGATATTTTCATTTCCTACAATACCATAAGAAACCCTCAGTTTTAAGAAATCTATCAATTTACTGTTGTTTAAAAAATTTTCTTTAGATACTACCCAGCCTAATGACGCAGCTGGAAAAAACCCATAACGGTTACCGGCATTAAAATTTTCTGTACCCATATAACTGCCCGAAAACTCTGCAATGTATTTTTCTTTGTTGGTGTATGTAAGCCTGGTTGAAACGCCGTTTGATTTATAAGGGAGTGCCTGGTTAGCCGGATCTGTATTTGGAACCTGTTTATCAATTATATTATTATCGGTATTAAACAACAGCAAGCCGCTTAAGCCATGTACTCCTTTTACTCTATCGTAATCTAAAGATGCCTGCACGGCATAATTTCTAAACTGAGATAGTACCACTTCGGTAGGTGAAAGACTTGTTTTTGCTCCAAAAGGCCTTGAGTAAACTGTATCGCCTAATAAATTTTTTGAAATACTAAAACGCTCATACGTTTTTCTTTTATTAGAAGCTGCCTGATAAAAACTATTGAATGATACTGCAACACTTGTGCTGAGCCCTTTTGTAATCATATCCAACTGCTCCGTTAAGCGTAGTGAAGACTGTAATGAGGTTGCATTAGATGTTGAAAAGCCTGTGCTTGTTAAATTTGCTAGTGGATTGCCGGAATACGTTTGGTTACCACCAAAACTTCTATTGGGATTGAATACAGGAAAAGCATTGGGAGCCAGCACGTCTAACAAACTAAAGTTACCACCCGTAGATAAATCTCCCGGGTTCTTTTTATCATCTACACTGCCACCAATATTTATTTGGGAAGACAATCTTTTTGTTAAGGCTACTTCTACGTTTGCACGAAAGTTATAACGGTTGTATGTAGCATTACTGCTTTCGTCAAAATCATCGCCAAATTTCTTATATAACCCTTCGCTTGATAATGCATTCAGCATAGCGAAGAACTTTACCGTGTTATTACCGCCAGAAAAATTAAGGTTGTAATTAGCTAGTGGTGCAGTTTTTCGTAACACTTCGTCATACCAATTTACATTAGGATGAAAAACAGGATCGCTGCCATTTTGATAAGCATCCAAATTTGCCTGCGTGTAAAACGCCGGCTTTTCATCGTTGGTTAAAGCCTCATTGTATAAGCGTGCGTAATCAAAACTGTTTAAAAATTTTGGTAATGCACTTGCACCCTGAATACCATATTGAGCATTAAAATTTACCGCCAATGGTTGCACTTTACCTCTTTTTGTAGTAATTAACAAAACACCATTTGCTCCACGCATACCATACACTGCAGTGGCAGAAGCATCTTTTAAAACAGAAATTTCTTCAATCTCTTCAGGCACCAGTTGCGAATAATCACCTAAAAAACCATCTATAATAACTAGTGGAGCTCCATTAAAACCAAAAGTGTTTGCGCCTCTAATAAATGGCGTTGCATTGTTTGCGCCCGGTTCATTGCCACCCTGTAGCATCGTTAAGCCAGGTAACCTACCATAAAGCGTGTTGGTAATATTATTTGTAAAAGCTTTTCGTGTATCAGTGCCTGTAATGGTAGTAATACTTCCAGTTACAATATTTGTTTTTTGCTTTGCAAACCCTATATATTTTTCGGCAGCCGGTTTTAATAATCTAATTGAATCGGCAGTTTGAGCTACTACCTCACCGCTAAAGGCTAAAATGCAGCAGCAGGAAAAAATTTTATATAAGGCAATTTTATTTTTCATTTACAAGTCGTTTTCAGTTAAAGAATTAAAGCCGTTTGGTTAATCATATTTTACCAACCGGGATTTTGTTTGAGGTTACCTTTTAACACCTCATTGTTATCAAAAGGATGTAAGTACATTCTCTTTTGAAATGTTCTTGTTTCAAAAACAAATGATTTGTAGCTAAAAGCAGTAGGAAAAGGTAGCGTGTTATTTAATCTTGTAATTTCAAGCCCTAACATATTGCCCTGCATTACCCCATCCTGTTCTGCTATCATCCAGCGGCGTATATCCCACAATCTGTAATTTTCAAAGGCCATTTCAATATCTCTTTCGTTTCGCACCCTTGTTCTAAACTGGTCTTTTGATAAGCCAGGTGGCAGATTAGGCATGCCGGAGCGGGTACGTACAGCATTTACGGCTGCATAGGCTTCAGGCGTAGGACCACTAAACTCGTTTAGTGCTTCGGCATAACTTAACAACACTTCGTTCACTCTAAAAATGGGAGCATTTGCTATTTGGGGTAAGGTAGGGATTGCATCAGGTATCCATTTCAACATCCAAAAACCACCTTTAGCAGCAGTTTTATCAGAAGTAGTTCCCTGATAAATGGGCGTACGGGTTACATTAGCATGTAATCGTGCTCCTGTGTAACAAATTGTTTGCGAAAAGCGGGCATCAAGTTGGTCATATTTTGCCAATAGATCGTTTCCACCATTCACTAAATCCCAAGTTTGGGTTGTACCATCTCTCCTTTCATATTTTCTAACAAAATTAAAAGTGGGTGATGGTGGTGTCCAGAAGCCGAGACCATTGGGTACATAGTTACTGCGGGGCAGAAAAAACTGCCAGGGAAAACTACCGTTACTTTTTGGTGCACCGTACAGTTTACAGGAAAATATCATTTCCTGATTATCTGGTTGTTGCCACGAGGTGCGATAGTTACCGTTTACAATACCTCCCAAACCAAATACAGGTATCCTGTTTGCCGGCACATCTATTAATGCAAAACCGTTGGCGGCTGACCAATCCAATACAGCTTTCGCAGCATCTGCAGCAAGCTTCCACCGGTTATTATCTGCATTTCCAAAACAAAGTAACTTATCATCTTCTGCATTCCCTAAGCTTAAATAAGGCGTAGCCGTATTAAACAAAGGACTTGCAGCATACAAAAGTGTTCTTGCTTTTAAAGCCAATGCAGCACCTATATGCGCCCTGCCTGTAAAGTTGGAAGTTTGCACTACAGGTAATAAAGCTATAGCATCATCGCAATCTTTTACAATAGCGGCAACACAATCAGCTACTGAACTCCGTGCAATTTTGCTATCTTCTATGGTAATAATTCTTTTATTTACAATTGGGAAACCACCATAACGTTTAAAGGTTTCAAAATTACTTAAAGCCCTTATAAATAATGCTTCGCCCTTAATCATTTTCTTATAATCATTATTTGCATCCGGTATACCATCTGCTCTTTCTAAAATGATATTAGCCACTCTGATAGCCAACCAACGCAAGAAGTACCTTTCATCTTCTCTGGATACAATATTGAGTGGTGTTACGGCAGCATTGTTCCAATCTTGTGCTATGGAAAAACTTTCGCTTTGTTCACCTTCATCTGTAATACCGATCGTAGCGGAATTCATGTTACCATTAAAAGCACCAAAGCTTGCGGGAAGCCCTGAGAAACCAGCATCTGCCGGACGAAGCGGATAAGGTGCAAATGTTCCGTATTGGTACAATGTAGCCATGTATCTTTCTGTCTGCACTTGTGCTGAAAAAATCAGATTTTCATCCACATCTATTCCGGGCGGCTTATCTAAAAAATCAGCTACTTTTTTGCAGGAAAAGAAAACTATACTGCAAAGGCAAATACTTAAAATAATTTGAAGTTTCTTTTTCATATTAGAAAGAATTAGTTTTAAAAGTTAATGTTGATACCTACGTTAACGGTACGTACAAGGGGATACGGCTCTAAATTAGCACCGAGATTGGGCGTTTCAGGATCAATGCCCGGTAACACGTTACTCCATGTATAGATATTATTTGCATTTACATAAAGCCTGGTAGAACTTATTTTTAATTTTCTAAGAAAAGCCTGGTTGAAAGTGTAACCTAATTCTATATTTTTCAATCTAACATAGCTGGCATCTCTAATCCAGTAAGTAGAGTTTACATAATTGTGCGTAAAACCGTTTGCGCCATTGCCTACTGCAAAGCGGGGGAATTTTATTGGAAGTCCTGCATCAAATCTTTCCTGCGTCCAGCTTTCTGATAAATATTGTGCTGCTGCAGCGGGATCTACATCAAAGAAAGCCTGGTTAGCACGCCTGCTATAAGATAATGATACATTGCCGGTGCCTTGAAATAATGCAGAAAAATCAAATCCTTTCCATGAACCACCAAGCGATACGCCATAAACTTTTTGTGGTACAGTGGAGTTACCGATAGGTACCTCATCGTTAAAATCTATTCTACCATCACCATTCTGATCTATATATTTTATATCGCCCGGTTGTATTCTATTGCCACCCACAAAAGTAGATACCGGTCTTTTAGGATCATTTACTTCTTCAAAAGTGTTATACAGCCCATCCGCAACTAAGCCAAATAACTGACCAAACTGCTGACCGGTACGTTGCTGATAAGCAAAGGCTCTTGTAACCTCATCCTGAAAGAGTACGGTGTTTTTTGCAAATGAGAAATTACCTTTTACCCAGTAATTAAATTCTTTAATATTGTTTCTGTAGGTTAAATCAATTTCATAACCTTGGTTTTTCATTTTACCTAAGTTTTGTGCGGCAAGCGATGTGCCTGCTATAGCAGAAACTGTTTGCGGCACTGCAAGAATATTATCACGGGTTTCTTTAAAGATATCTACCACAACATTAATTTTCGATTTCCAAAAATTAGCTTCTATTCCCAGATTGCTTTTTAAGGCTCTCTCCCATGTAAGTAAAGGATTATTTGCTCTACCTTCCCTAATAGCATTATACTGTGCATAGTTACCACCTACAACACCCCAATAATAAAACCCTGCACCACTTGCAAAGGGCCCATTATTGGTAAATGCAGTTGGTCTGTATAAGAAACGACTGTTGGCATTGGTTAAAAAATCTCCGCTTAACTGATCGTTACCCACTTCTCCATAACTGCCTCTTATTTTTAAGAAACTAAGTACATTATTCTTTGGAAAAAACTTTTCTGCAGTTGGCACCCAACCCAACGAATAAGAAGGAAAAAAACCAAAGCGATTACCCGGTGCAAAATTTTCTGTGCCATTATAAGCTGCGCTAAATTCTGCCAGGTAGCGCCCTTTAAAATCATAGGTTGTGCGACCAACATAACTCTGGTAACCATTTGGCACACCAAAAGCAAATGCAGGATCGAATGTTTTTATTTGATTGTATAATAATAAACCAGTTACATTATGCCCGCCAAAACTCCTCCTGTAATCAAATGCAAACTCTGCTGTGGTACGGCGACTGCGGTCTGGATTTTGTTGAGAAAAACTAAACGGTTGTTCATCCAATTGTTTAATGTAAAATATTTCATTGTTAGGAAGCCTTGTTGCCTGGTAACTAACCAATGGCTTATTGTAAACATTTATCTGTCGGTAAAAATTTTGATAGGCAACAATGCTGTGTACGCTCAACCCTTTGGTTATAAAATCAAGCTCATGATCTAAACGAACAGAGCCATTCAATAGATTTCTAAAATCGGTTTTATACCCACGTGAGTAAAGCCCGGTTAAAGGGTTGGCACCATTATCACCAAGAGTTCCACTAGGTGTTAATGTAACAATTCTTCCATCAACAATTCCAGGAGAACCCAAAGGAGCAGTACCAATTAGTGAATTAATTATTGAAGATGTATTTGCATTGTTACCATTTCTGTTTTCAAATTGCGATGATAGATCGAGTGCAACTTTAAAACGCTTGGTAACATCAAAGTTAAAATTGCTTCTAAAGTTATATCGCTTGTATCTCACCTGTGCATCAAAGCCCGATGCTATTTCTGTATTCTTAAACAAACCTTCCTGATTAAAAGCACCTGCTGATATAAAATACTTTACTTTATCTGTACCTCCCCGAATATTTAAGTTATGCTGTTGTTGTAACGATGTCTTTTTGGTTAATACATCAAACCAGTTAACATTCGGGAAAAAAATAGGATCTTCCCCAGATTTGTATTTTGCCAAATCTGTTGGGCTATAACGTGGAGTATAAACCCCGCCGTTAACATAGGTATCATTTTTTAATGCCTGGTTAAAAGAATTGGCAAAATCAAAACTATTCATCTGTTCTCTAATTCCGGTAAAGCTATTGAACGCATTATTAAAAGTGTAGCTGATTACCGGCTTACCGGTACGGCCTCTTTTTGTAGTAATTATTAAAACACCATTGGCACCTCTAATACCATATACCGCAGTTGACGAGGCATCTTTTAATATAGTAACGTTTTCTATTTCGTTGGGATCTATATTATTGTAATTATCTACCTGAATACCGTCAACTAAAATTAATGGACCCTGGTTACCAGAAAAAGTTCCAACGCCACGTATCAGTATTCTTGACTGGTCGTTACCAGGTTCTCCACTGCCTTGTGTTGCAAAAAGGCCTGGCATCCTACCCACCAATGAATTGCTGATATTTGCAACAGGAGATTGAGTAAGTTCTTTTGTGCTAATAGAAGCCTGAGCACCAACATTAGTTACTTTCTTTTGCTTACCGTACCCAACAACAATAACATCATCAAGTTGCTTCTGTGAAACATCTAAAACAACCGCAATGGAAGTCTGGTTGCCAACTGTATATTGTTTAGCCAAATATCCGGAGTAAGAAAATAGTAAGACAGATTTGGCATTGGCTACCGTTAATTGGTACTGGCCGGCTTCGTTAGAAATTACCGTGTTTTTTGTACCCTTTTCTGTGACAGTTACGCCAGACAAAGCAATGTTGCCCTCTCCTGTAATTTCACCACTAATTTTTTGTTGAGCTAAGGTGTTGCCGGAGAAAAATAGAAAAATGGCAACAGTACATACGTGTAGTATTAAATGTTTCATATAGCAATCGTTTATAGCTTTTTATTATTCAATATAATTGAATATTAATTTTACAATAACAAATCTATTCTTTTTTTTTAATGTACCAAAAAAAATAAAAAATATTTTTATCAAAGCTAATTTGATGTGGTATTGCCCGGCTTAAAAAGAAACTAACGTAAGTATGAAGTATAAAATACCTGCATAAAATTATAAAACTAACACATTGTATTTTTTTAATTTTATTACAAAGTTTGATAAATTATTTTAAATTCATTAATATTGAATTCTAATTTTTTTCATAATAATCAATTTTGTGTGTATGATACAGGTAATTGTAAGGGCTATGGATATATTGGAATTTGTTGCACAGCACGATAAGCAACCTGTACAGTTAATAAAAATAGCAGAACATATGCAATTGAGCCAGCCCACCACCGCCAATATTGTAAAAACCTTGTTAGATAAAGGCTACCTGGAGCAGGTTAGCCGAAAAGAGGGTTACCGTTTGGGTATTGCATCGTATAAATTAACCGGCAATGCCGACTATGAGCAGGATTTAATTTCGGCTGCTAAAGAGCCTATGCTGCTGTTAACAAACCTCTTAAAAGAAACTACGTTACTGGCTGTAATACGCAATAATAAAAGAGCCATTTTACATATGGTGGAATGTGAGCAGACCTTGCTTGTAAAAGCCGCCCCGGTGGCGGAATTATATGAAACTTCTACAGGTAGATTATTAATGGCTTATCAAAATGATAAGGAGCTGGAAAACACTATTAAAGCTATTGATTACCCTCAAAAAAAAATATGGCCCGGAGCACAAACCATGGAGGGATTAAAACATCAATTACAGATAATCAGAAAAAATGAGTTTGTGCAGACCCTGTCATATTTTTATCATACTGTGGGTTTTGCTGTACCAATATTTAGAGATAACCGGGTGGTAGCTGCACTGAGTGTATTTGTACCTGAAAGTAGGTACACAGATTCCCACAAGGGAAAAGTATATAAACTAATTAGGGTTGCTGCAAAACAAATTACTCAACAGTTAGAAAAGACTATATAGCACAAGGTCATATCCAATTTATTGTTACTTAGAGACTAATAAAAAAAAGGATTTTAAAATGCAGGTAGCTAACGGTAAATATGTCTTAAATTAATTTAATGGCTCTATAATTTTAAAAAATTAGCAAGTCTGGTTAAATTAATTACAAAATGGTTAGACAATGTAGCTTAGAATTACTGAAGTGGAAAAATCGAAATTCAATAAAAACTCTTTCCGAATATTAAATTAAAAAAGCTAATTTTTTAAACGTTTCATTTCTATACGAATCCGTCATAAATGATTTATTGTGACTAGACCTAACAAAGCATTTTCCCTATAATTTATTTGTTTGCTTTTTATAAAGTTCATTCAAATTTTTATTGTTTTTAAATTTTCAATGTAGAAAATTCACTTATCCGTAATTCCAATTCTGTTTATTCATATTAATTTTTTGCTGTTATGAAGTCCTATTCTTTATAGAAAGCAGCAAGGAAGTTTATGCTTGGTGTACAAGTAATTTAAAAATGTGTAAACTCAAAATAGATTTATGCTAAATATTTTAGTATTTTTGCTGAATAATTCATCCTACAATTTTAATGACAGCAGCTAAAGCCCATATTATTTCAGCATTGCGAAAAGATATTCTTTCGTTGCAGGGCATTAGGCATGATGGCAATAACAGCAGGCTGGATAAAACGATCGGTATTTTAAAAAATGCTTTTCCTGATCAAACTTTTCCGGTTGGGGTTATGCACGAATTTATTGTGCAGGCAGCAGAAGATGGAGCTGTGACAAATGCTTTTGTGGCAAGTATTGTAAATCCCTTAATGGTTGATTGTGGTCCTGTTATTTGGGTGGGAAATAATACATCTGTTTTTCCACCGGCATTAAAAGCATTTGGTATAGCACCCGAGAAAATTATTTTTATTGAATTAAAAAAGGAAAAGGAAATGCTTTGGGTAATTGAGGAAGCATTGAAATGTGAAGGACTGGCTGCAGTTATTGGAGAGATTAAAGAACTAAGTTTTACACAATCACGCAGGTTACAACTGGCTGTTGAAAAAAGTAAGGTAACGGGTTTTATTATCAGGAATAATCCACGGGCAATGAACATTACAGCTTGTGTAACCCGTTGGAAAATAACTTCCCTGCCGGGAGAAAATATCGACAATTTACCGGGTGTAAGTTTCCCCCGCTGGAATGTGGATTTACTGAAAGTAAGAAACGGAAAACCCGCCACATGGCAGATTGAATACAGTGCCGGAAGGTTTAGGTACAACAATAAAATTGCTGCCATACCACAGCAGTTACAACAAAAAACGGGATGATATGCAGCGGCGATTTATATCAATATGGTTTTGCAATCTTGCAACAGATTGGATGGTGCGCCGCAACCCTGCGTTGAAAGATATTCCATTTGTATTGGCAGCACCCGATCATGGAAAAATGAAAATAACGGTAGCAAATTCTTTAGCACAGCAAGAAGGTATTTACAAAGGCATGGCATTGGCCGATGCTCGAACAATTAATCATACACTGCAACATTTTAATGATGAACCTAACAGAGAAATAAAATTACTTACCGGGTTGGCAGAATGGTTTATTCGTTTTACACCTTCGGTTGCGGTTGATAATAATGATGGGTTGTTATTAGATGTTACCGGTTGCGCTCATTTATGGGGCGGCGAAAAAAAATACTTAACAGATATGCACAACCGCTTGCAAAAATTTGGTTACAATCATAAGTTTGGTATGGCTGATACGATTGGGGTTGCTTGGGCTGTTGCACGTTTTGGAAAAGAAAAATGCATTGTTGAATATGGTCAACATGCAGCAGCGTTATTGCCTTTGCCTGCTGCAGCTCTTCGGATAGAAACAGATATAACAGAAAGATTGCAAAAACTTGGGCTCGGACAAATAAAAAGTTTTATACAAATGCCACGCACTGCATTGCGCAGGAGGTTTGGAAAAGAATTGCTGCAGCGGTTAGACCAGGCAATGGGTGCCGAAGTAGAAACGATACAATCTATAATTCCTGCAGAATTATTTTATGAAAGACTGCCCTGTATGGAACCCATTGCTACAAGAAAAGGAATTGAGATTGCCTTGGAACGTTTGCTGGATAGTTTGTGCAACCGTTTTGTAAAAGAAGAAAAAGGATTAAGAAAAGCAATATTGAAATGCTACCGTGTTGATGGAAAAATAGAAACTATTGAAATTGGAACCAACCACCCGAGTTGTAACAGCAAGCATTTGTATAAATTATTTGAAGACAAAATTTCAACAATAACACCTGCATTGGGCATTGAATTATTTGTATTGGAAGCGCCGGTGGTAGAAGATTTATCTGCTGTGCAGGAAAAACTTTTTGCAAGTAACAATGGACTGGGTGA
>Ga0105047_10007082_pt1 | contig 18957 bp, 17 predicted proteins | sample MAT04_FD_78384 | JGI IMG/M metagenome (GOLD analysis project Ga0105047, IMG submission 78384) | Freshwater microbial communities from Lake Fryxell liftoff mats and glacier meltwater in Antarctica - MAT-04 (megahit assembly) | ecosystem: Environmental > Aquatic > Freshwater > Ice > Liftoff... | reverse complement strand
GCACAAAAAAGCACAATTTTAAAAAATATTTTTTGTGAGGTGGAATGCTCTCCCCCTTAAAAGTTTTAGAGGAGCACCTATGAAAAGTATATTTCGTTTAATTTTGATTGTCAATAGAATATATAAAACTAATGTTCTGTAAATTGCCACCCGTCGGTCGAAAGGTGCCGATTAATTGTAGCGCATATTGCGAGCAAACAAGCGGAGATTTTTCCCGCGAGAAAGTCAGGGGTGATAGGATTGAGCTATATTTAAGAAATTCAAGGAGTGGTTATGAGCGATGTTCAAAATTTTGCAAACCGGGTGATCGCCAATTTTGAAAAAGTGATCATTGGCAAACGCGAGGGTATCGAACTGGTGTTGATGGCGCTGCTGTGCGAGGGGCACGTGCTGTTAGAAGACGTACCTGGTTCGGGCAAGACCATGCTTGCGCGCGCAGTAGCGACCAGCCTGGGAATGAGCTTCAAATGAATCCAATGCACCCCGGACTTGATGCCCAATGATGTAACTGGCGTTTCCATATTTAATCAAAAGACCAGCGAATTTGAATTCCGGGCAGGGCCGATTTTTGCGAATATATTGCTGGCTAACGAAGTCAATCGCGCCACGCCGCACACCCAGTCTGCACTATTAGAAGCCTTGCAGGAGCAGCAGGTGAGCGTGGACGGCATCACGCGCGAACCACCCCGCCCTTTTCTGGTGCTGGCGACCCAGAACCCAATTGAATACGAAGGTACTTTCCCGCTGCCCGAAGCACAGCTCGACCGCTTCCTAATCCGTCTCTCGCTGGGCTACCCAAACCCGCAAGACGAACGCCAGATCCTGATCAACCTGCGACGCGAACACCCAATCACACTTCTGGAGCAGGCTGTGGAAGGCAGCGAACTACTTCGTCTGCAAAAACTGGTCTGGGATGTGCACGTGGATGAGACCCTGCAGCACTATATCGTAGCGCTGGCTGGAGCTACGCGCAGTCACCCGGAACTGGCACTGGGGATCAGCCCGCGCGGCAGCCTGGATCTCTTCAAGGCATCTCAGGCTTTGGCAGCCCTGCGCGGGCGTGAACACGTCATCCCGGATGACATCAAATACCTGGCTCCGATTGCGCTCAGTCACCTATTGATTTTGAAGCCGGATGCCGAATTGCGTGGGCGCAGCGCAGCGGGCATCCTGCAGGATGTGCTGGAAAATACCCCGCTCGGACTTGGCACACTCTAAAAACCATGCCTCGGTACCTGGCTCCTCTGATATTGATGTTAGTGCTCGCCGCCGTCATGCGCGATGACTTTGCGCAGACGTTGATCTATCTATTCGTTGGAGTATTTGCGCTGGGAAGCTGGCGGATCAGTCAGGCTATGACGCCGCTGGACTACGACCGCCGGGCAGCGCTTCTGGGCATCCCAGTGGTCCACATCGCAAACGAGCGCGAACTAGACATCTGGCGGAAATAAAGCTATGCGCAATTTACCACGAGCCACCATTCGAAATGAAAACTCCTTCAAGCTGACCAGCCAGGCACTGGCGGTTCTGATGATGGTCAGCGCCGCTTTTACACTGCTGGCGGTGTTCCAAAGCCTGGTACCAAATTGGCAGCCGTATTCCCTACCGGTGCTGTGCCTCTTTACCAGCCTGGTGAGGCTGATTACATACCCCCGTTTTAAGCGCATGACACAGCTCTCGCGCGAATGGGTTATAGCAGTGCTTAGCGAATGGATCGTAATTCTGATTCTTGTCTAACTTGTGACCGGACTCTCGCACGGTTTGGGGGCTTTCATGGCAGAGATCCCCAACTGGTTAGTCAACTTCTTTCGCTATTTTTTGACCCCCGATTTTTCCTTAGCTTCAATGGTGATGCTTGTCACGTGGCTGGTCAGTGGAAGTTTTGCCGAGATTCTAGACGAAATGAACCTGAGTAATTTAATGCGGCTGGAGCTGGACCCTGGGCAAGAAAAAGGTGATGCGCCTGCACGTGAACGCCTGATGAGCCTGTTCTTCACCATGGGCACTTTCCTTGTGGTACTGACAGGGTTGGTACGCCTCGACATCCGAACATGGATGCTGAACACTTACAAACTCACTTTTACCAACATGTTAGCCCTGGCAGGCGGCGGAGCCAGTACGTTGGTGTTTTTTTTACTTGGTATGGCACTACTCAGCCAGACACGCTACATAGACCTGCATACCCGTTGAAGCGTGCAGCGTATTCCGGTTATCTCACGATTGGGCCGCAGCTGGTCGCTTTACAGCCTGGGCTTCCTGGGTCTGGTGACGCTTCTCGTGGTGCTGCTGCCCACCAGTTACAGCCTACAGACCCTTTCCATCCTGGGAGACGCCCTGGGATTTGCAGCCAATTTTCTATTTTTCATCGCGCAGGGGATTTATCGCGTTGATCGTCCTGCTGATAAGCCTGTCCATGATGTTGCTTGGACGGAAACCTGAGCTGCCCTTGCTGAAACAACCCGAACAAGAGCTCGAGAAGATAAAACTCCTTGCCGGAGCCGTAGCCCGACCAGGCTGGTGGGAAGCCGCCAAAGCCGGGCTTTTATGGGGCATCCTCATCGCGATACTACTTTTTGCATTGATCCAATACCTGCGCCAGCACCAGGAATTCCTGCTCACACTGCGCAACCTGGGCGCGCGCACCCGGCTTTCACACATCTGGCGCTGGCTGCGTAAGTGGTTCAAACAGGCAAAAAATAGCCTGGCGCAAAAGCCTGCAGCGAGCACGATTGTACCGGCTGCCCGCAGAAGGGTTTCTCTCCACCCGCAACATGGACGCGCGTCAGAAAGTCAGTTTTTTTTACCAGGCAATGATCCGGCGCAGCGGCGAAAAAGGATTGCCGCGGCGTAACTCACAAACCCCTTATGAATACGCATCCACGCTGGACACCGCCCTTCCTGAAGCAGAAGATGACATAAACACGCTGACGAGCGCCTTTATCGAAGCACGTTACAGTCCTCGCCCGGTACAATCCGAGCAAGTGAATCTAGTTAAGAGTACATGGGAGAGGTTGAGAAAACGGCTGGACCGCAGATTTCAGTGAATTCGCTGTTTGCTCAGCAAGCGCAAGGGGATTAACTATGTGTACCCTGGTCAGTCACCTTTTCGGGGATTGTTTTAGGGGTTTGAAGTACCGTGTAGAGTTTTTCAATTTGTGCCAGCACTGCCAGTGTTTGATCCAGTGAGCCTTTGACAATCTGAGCTGAGGTCTGGATAGCCAGGTGCTGAGTTATACCATTACCAGAAGATGGGGAAACATCTAAACCCGGGGGCTGTGCCACTTTGGCAAGAGCAGGCATGAGCGCTGCGAAAGCTGGTGGATTGTAGGAAATACCCAGCACCCTTTTTGCATCTTCTTCGCCGGTTAAAAGCTGAATATCAGTGGGGGAATTGACCAGAATTTGCGGACGCCGCTCGAAGGCTGTCACGATACCCGTCACACTGATCCAACGATCCTGGTAGTCGTCCAGGTTTTTCCCGCTGGTCTCACACAACTGCAGAGCATCATTCCAGACCACAACTGTGAAACATTTCAAACGCCAGAATCCAAGGTTCAGAAAAACGTGCGGGGTACTATCTTTGGATAATCCGCGGAATATTTCGCTGACTTTGCCCACCACAGTGATCACCTTGCCAACATGTGTAAGCAAGCGTGTACGGAAAACAGCATTAATAATGTGCTGTTTTGGTGTGGAAGGAATCACCTTTTCGCTGCGGGGCATTTCCAGGGGTTTGCCGCCGATAAAATCAACCAGTCGTGGTACCAAATCTGGTTCACTTGTGCAGATTCGGCGAAACCGATCGATCAAGGAATTCAAGCGCGGGTATGTCTCAAGTTCCTGTAGTACGGCGGATTGGTAAGGGTTGAGAAAATCAGCACGCTGGAAGAGCAGCCCTTCGCCGCCGGTTTCGTAACGTTCCAAGAGCAAGGGGTTGAGGCTGAGTGCTTGCAATGCCAGGTAAATGACAATGGCTGAAAATCGGTCGATATTCTCATTAAAGTGAACCTGGGTGCGGCCCGGTAATTGGAAATGAAGATTACCAATTTCTGTACTTTTGCGGCCTTGCAAGGCAGGCACAAACATGCCGTCGTAATCAACCAGCACAATCTTGCCGTTCCGGATCAGGATATTCCGGTGGGAAAGATCGCCATGTGCAACACCTAACCTTTCCATTTCTGTAACAACCCGTAATAATTCGTTGGAAAGATTCTGAAGCAATGTCCGTTCATTAATGTTTTTAACGATATAGGCTTCAAGCGTGTCCCCCTCTACCCATTTCATTACAGTGATCGGGAACCAGCTGCCGTGTGCGAGCACGCCGTTTGTCAGGTAGCGAATGGGGATAAAAAAATCAGCGATGTTGGATGATAGGAAAACGCTTATGGCCCAATAGCGTTGGCCACGATCCAAAATGAAACGGTGAAAACAACGCACAGCCTGCGGGTAGCCTGTTGTGCTGCGCGGATTGAGCTTATAGGTGAGGGCAAAACCACCCGACCAGACGCGCGGCAGCCCCCACAGATCTGTTTCAGCCGAACTTGTCTTAAGGTCTGGCAGATTAAAACAAATCGAAGGGCTTTGCAGCACAGACTGGTATTCATTGAAGGAGGGGAAATTATTTTTAGCCATCCGGATTCAAGCCATCCTGTCAGTTTTCCAAATGAATCCAGACGATGGTTGTGTCATCGTTCTTAATATCAGCATCTTCACGCAGCCTTTTTAGCCAGAAGGAAAATTCGGCGGTGGAAGTCAGCACAGAAAGCAAGCGGGGCAGCAAACGCGAAAGAGGCGTTTTTGCTTGTTCGTGCACAAACCAGGCGGCGAGAGCATCCGTCATCAGAAGAAAATCGTCTCCGGCGGCCCAATCACCAGAGGTGCGCAAATCATCCAAGCTGTTCCAAAAGCCTGTATTACGCCCCGGATTGGTTGAGAGCAGCCAGGGATGGTTATTAAAATCGGCAGTAGACAAAGTGGGGAATTGGGCGCGCAACGTTTTTTTGCGGATCTGAAAGAGGCAAGTGTCTCCAATGGCGAGCGCGTGCCAGGCGCCAGTATTTTTGGTTGAACGTGCAGAGGGCGGCTGGATGTTCATCCACAGCAGCGTGGCAAACGCACCCTGCCGGACTTTCTCTTCTGCGTGCCATGGCAATTCCACTGATGCGGTATAACCCAGCCACTTCGCCTGGGCTGCCGCGATCAACTCCGGAAGGCGTTCTGGTTGAAAATTCCTGGCAGCTTCTGCCACCAGTAAGCGAGCCCACAGGCGTGAAAAGGAGGTCTGGGTGGCGCCATCTGCAACGGCACAGGCAAAGGGTGTCTGTGCCGTGAAGCTTTGCTGCTCTATTTCAGGCGAAAAAGCATCTTCGTTTTCTGCCGGGCTGTTGCCCAATTTGGGAAGTGAGCAGGCTTTCCACTGAATTTTTAACGCATTTTTCATCCAGATTATCGCAAATTTCCGGGTCGGGTGCCGATTTCCAGGGCCTGGACGATCCCGGCGATATCAGCATTGTAGACCAGGCCTTTCGCGGATTCAGACAGGTCAATTCCCAGCAATTCCTGCGCAGTGCGGCACATCTGGACAGGCAGAGAACTGGACATTTCAAACATTTTTCGGGAGGCCCGATCGGGCAGGTCGGCATCGCTGTATGGGAAAAAGATCTGCTGGGCAAACTGATTGGATGAGGCATGCACGGTTAGCAAGATGGTGTTGCCATCCGCAGTGGCCAGGGATTTTAGAGTCTCGGCGGGAATGCGTGGATCACCATCGTTCGATTCGCCGTCGGTCAGGTTGATGACGGTGGGAGGATAGGATTGCGGGTGTTCTTCCACCCAGGGGATGAGAATAGAGATAGCGCGTTCAAGCGCGGCACACATGGGCGTCTGCCCGCGCGACACCGGATCAACCCAGACCGGGAATTTTCGCGTGACCTCGATGACGCCGCCAGCACCATCAGATTCTTTTTTAATTCGCTCTTCGATGCGCAGCGGGTTCTTGTAAATATCATCGATCCAGGCCAGATCCTGGCCCTGCAAGTCGCCGCCCAAAAGGGATGTGACCCCGAAGCCATAACCCAGCACGCCAATCTGGTAATAACGGCGCACATCCACATCTTTTGAAGCCGAAACAACCAGGCTCTGAATAACCTTATTAAGCGCATCTGCGACAAAGCGGGCTTTCTGGGGATTACCCGGCACCCCCATGATCGGGTCAACCATCGATGTGGAGTGATCGATCAGGAACAAAAAACAGGTCGGGGTAGACCGGTTAATCTCTGCTGTGTATGCCATAGAAGTTCTCCTGTTCAAATAACTCAGAATAACGGCAATATTATAATCTTGTTGCCGCGGGTCTTAGCTCGAAAGTTTCCGTGTCCTTAATTTTTGAAGGTAAAACTTATTTCAAATATTTGGTCCTGACTTACCGCAGTATTGTATACCCAGGCATCTTGATCTTTAGAAAAACCATTGGAACTATTAGTCAAAGTGGCACCCGCAGGAAGCAGCAAACGCAAGGATAATGGCAAAGGCTTTGTCCCCGCCTGTCTTTGGACCGTCAAACGGTAGGTCCATTTACCATCGGGGGATTGTTGCAATACGAAAACAGGTAATTCAAACTGAAATTCAGTTTGAAACGTCAGGCCCTCAGGCACCACCAGAAAAGTACCAAAAACCTTTACGCCAGGAATGTCCTCATTGCCTAAATCATCAACGCGAGCGGGGAAAGGTTTCTCAGTTAAGGTTTGTAAGGCGGGAACTGCATGCGGAGTAGCTGAAATCAGCAATGTGTTTTCAGGTGTATACACACGCAAATAACTCCAATAACATTCATTTATAGAATAAGCTGTATCTATGTTCGCACGTTCAGGATATACAAAACAGGGAGCCGACCCACTGGCACTATTATTTTGGCTAACCAGCAATCGGGAGAGAGGCTTATCCGGGCTGCTTAAGTCGATTTCATATGTTAAAGCCTTTACTACTACTGCGTTTGTTTTGTTGTAACCTACATTAGAATCAACAACCAACAAGAAATCGCTCTCACCTGGCGGCTTTATGGCTCCATCCCATTTGCGCTTGGCAAGAAAGGCTGTAATTTCAGGGTCGTCCATTTGGATAAGTATAAAGCGCTGATCAAGCAGCGAAATCAAGGTTTGTGATAATGCACTCAATGTCTCGCCTCGCGCTGCCAGAATTTTTTCAAGTATTGGCTGAGCCAAACGACCAATGAATTGCTTGCGATCCCAGACACCAATAACTCCGGCAGGCTCTTCTTTTTTGGCAGAACGCATGTATTGCATTACATTTTCACTACTTATCTCAAACTGCACACCAATCACCTTGACCGGACCCAGTGTTTTCAATAACTCCACCACCACACTCTGATTTATCGCTATCACGCCATCCACGCTGTGAGCGCGAGAGTAAGAATATAAATATTCCGCCATCGCCGCGGTTGCTGGATAATCGCTAAACCAGTTTGAATCACGGAAAGCAAGTAGAGATAGATTCATGATGTCACTTAATTGCCACGGAGCAATAGGATATGGTTTGCTAAAATCATCGACAAGATCGCTGCTTTCAACATTTATATCCCACAACTTACCGTCTCTGATCACAATCGAACCCACTGCCGTAATAAAACCTCCCGTTGGACGTAATTCATCCTCATTTTGAATTAACAGGAGATAAGTTTTGGGTCCGGATTTTCCAACTCCAAGTAAATTGGGGGCAGCCTTTACCAGCATTAAAGCATCATCCATGCGAAATTTCCCCTGAACTGCATCGAGCAAAGGATCTACCTGCTCGGTAACTAAAGATCTCGTTCGTCCTGAAAGTAATTCACTTTTAATTCGCGTTCGAGCTTGCTGAGCCTGAGCAAGGGCCAGCTGGGCAGCCAACAAGCGCGGCTGCCCAGTTTGTAATTGATTTAAAACCAACAGCAAATCAAGGGATTGCTGATTATCTAGAACAGTACCCACGATTGGCAACATGGCTTGCAACCCTTCATCAGCAGCAACCACCAGGCCTGTGGCAAGATCCAATAATTGAGGGGCTTGAGAAATATCACCCCCATAGGTAGGAATCCAACTTAAATATGGAGTAGCCCACATAAATGGTTCGGACATTTTTTGAAACTTGCCCAGATCATCGCGTAATCCGCTAACTCTTGTTGCAACCTCCGGAATTTGCCCTACTTGCGGGATTGGCGATAAATATGGCTTAAGACTGGATAAATCTTGTTTAACTAATTCCAATTGTTGATATATTTGATAGCTTTGCCACCCGGCCCATAACAATAAGCTGAGTGCAGCCACCGTGAAAATCAACGCTAAGCGTGACCTTATTTTATTTCCAAACGACTTATTCGGGCTCGCCGTAATAACATTATCGATCCCAGAATGCAAATATATTTCATTAGAAATAATTTCCACCAGCGCTAAATCATCAGAATCACGCTGCTGTTCATCTTCCAGCAGTAAAACCTTTTTACCAGCTTTCAGCCCTTCTTCATATTGAATTACCAAGCGTAATAGAGCTTCAAGTCCTTTTCGATTCCAGCCGCTGAGGGTGCTGTTCGGAGCAATGCCAGGTTCATTACCTACAAGACAGTAATGTTTTTGCTGCTCAATGGGAATTTCTGCTTCTTGACCAAAAACATACAACAATATCGCTTGATCAATGCCCAACCATGCTTCGCGCTGTGTTTCAGGAGCGGTTGTTCCAAAATCAACCGGAGCAAAATACTGGGAGGCAAGAATGCCAAAAGCTCCCCATCTTGTGTCCAATCGCTTGCCTTTGCGAGGTGGATGTGCAGGCATTAATTCGCGGAAAATACGCCTGACCGCACGAGCCAGTTTTTCCCCAGGACTTGCTCCTTGTTGCTCACGAATCAAAAGACTCTCGGCCCAGGGGTGTTCATCCAAATCCCAGGGATTTCGTAAATGGTCAAGTATTGCTCTTAATTGCTCAATTTCAGCTTGAAACTCGCTCATGTTTTCGATTAAGCCCGCTTTTTTGAAAATATTTTCGAATTATAACACTTCAAAAAGATGGGCTATTAAAATGCGAACAAAACACGAACATGTGAACCGATTAATATGGCTATAATACAATCAATCACAAATTCAAAAGGAGATATTTTATGAAACGAAATTTCAAGTTAGTCCTGGCTGCATTACTTGCCATTAGCTTATTTCTGGCAGCCACCAGCGTTTGGGCAGGTACGAGAATGGGAACCCTTGGTCCATCTGTAAACCAAGCCAAAAAGACAGGTGACGGAAACAAGACCATCAACATGGGTGATGCGACCTTCACCATCGTTACATCTGACCCTGGATACACCCTTGATGTCCAGCGCACCAAGACACCCAACAGCTTTTTTGGCGCCCCGCCTTCCGGTCTCGCCTACCTGTCTAGCGGTTTTATGGTGTCCACCAAGTCCACCGGAGCGGCTCTGATAACTGCCTGCTTTGCCTATACTCCCCAGGCTGCTGCAAAGAACGCCGCAATCTATGTCTTTAGTGGCGGAAGCTGGACTTATCTTGGCGGTACAGTGTCTGGCAACCCCGCGACCATTTGCGCGTCCTCATCAGTTACAGATGGTGGTTTTGCCCTGCTCGGCGATAAATAATCTTTTTGTTTGAACTTGGAGCCCTGAGAATAGAAATTCTATTCTCAGAGCTCCTTTTTTTAATCCCAATGGAATAACCCGGGGTAATTGTTTTAATTAATATTGGTAACAAAATTTCAAGTTTACTGGTAATCGAAACCTCACTGATGTAATCCTTGCAATTGATTAATTTTCAGTCTATACTCTTTGCTAATGGAGTCGCTATGGCTGAATTTGATATTCCCCTTTTAAAATCCGCTATCAGGCAATTTCTTCCACTTGGCCGTTCCGGCTTACTGCCTTCCCTGCACGCTGCCCAGAATATTTACGGATGGATACCCAGGGAAGTTGCTTCGGAAATAGCAAGCGAATTAAAAATTCCCCTTGCAGATTTGCACGGGGTTATTGAATTCTATAACCTATTTTATAACAAGCCAGTAGGGAAAAAGATAGTTCGGGTTTGCACTGATCCGGTTTGTGCACTCAAAGGATCAGATCAAATTCTTAAACACTTCTGCGCTGCAAATCAAACGAACCCCGGTCAAACCAATTTTGATAAATCTATCACCATTGAACATAGTACCTGCCTTGGTCTTTGCGATCTCGCTCCTGCTGCAACGATTAATAACATGGCAGCAACAAATCTACCCCAGACCGGTGAACCAGATACCCTTTCCATGCCGGTTTCCCAGGTCTATGGTAGCCATAATTTACTAACCAGGCATTGCGCTGGCAACAAATCCACCACGCTAATAGAATACGGCACTTATGCAGCTTTACAGCGTGCATTACTCATGCGTCCAGATGCAGTTATTAACGAAGTAAAAGTTTCAGGTCTTGTAGGACGAGGTGGTGCAGCGTTTCCAACTGGTGTCAAATTAGAAGGTGCATACACTGCAGAAGGAACACAGAAGTACATTATTTGCAACGCAGACGAATCTGAACCGGGCACTTTTAAAGATCGGATTTTGCTGGCGTATGATCCGCACTTGATTATTGAAGGGATGTGTATCGCAGCTCACGCTATTGGAGCGAATAAGGGATATATCTTTCTACGAGGAGAGTACTCATACCTGTTACCCGGTTTGGAATTAGCGCTATCTGAAGCCCGTGAAGCAGGCTATCTGAACAATAAATTTGATGTCGAAATACGGCTTGGCGCAGGGGCCTATATTTGCGGAGAGGAAACCGCTTTGTTTGAAGCCATCGAGGGCAAGCGCGGCCTCCCCAGGATCAAACCTCCCTTCCCTACCACATCCGGCCTGTTCGGTGCCCCAACAGTTATTAATAACGTAGAAACCCTCTGCAATTTGCCAGTTATCTTTGAGATTGGTGCAGAAGCCTACCACAAGATTGGAACAGAGAAATCCCCAGGCTCCAAACTCTTTTGTCTTTCTGGTGATATTGCCCGTCCGGGACTATACGAAATCCCATTTGGCCATACATTACGAGAATTATTGCATATGGCTGGCGGACTCATTAATGGCAGGAGCCTTCAAGCCGTACTGCTTGGCGGCGCTGCCGGAACCTTTGCAACATCTGCTCAGCTGGATATCCGCCTTACTTTTGAAGATTTGCGCAAAGCCGGGCTGTCAATAGGGTCCGGTGTTGTTATGGTATTTGATGATACACGCGATCTTCGAGACACCCTCAAAAGACTGGGGCAATTCTTCGCGCACGAAAGTTGCGGCAAATGCTATCCTTGCCAGTTAGGCACGCAGCGCCAAAAAGAAATTCTTGAGCGTATTGCCGATGGAAAAATCGAGCCGGGAGATACTGAAAGACTAAAAGATATTGGTTGGACAATGACAGACGCATCTCTCTGCGGACTGGGGCAAACCGCCGCAGCCGCTGTAATTAGTGCATTGGATAATTTCCCGCACCTATTCCTTGCAGACAATTCGGCGAACTGAACTTTATAATTAACTCAGAGAAAATACCATGGAAGTTACCCTCACAATTGACGGAAACACCATATCTGTTCCAACTGGCAGCACAATTCTTGAAGCAAGCCAGGTATGCGGAATTTCCATACCCACCATTTGCTTCCACACCGCGACAACATCCAATGCGCTTTGTCGCATTTGTGTAGTAGAAATCGCTGGTCAACGCCTGCTGCAACCCGCCTGCATCGTCAAAGCCGCAGAAGGTATGCAAATACAAACCAAATCCGAAAGAGTTTTTCGCGCTCGCCGTACAATACTGGAAATGCTTATTTCAAGTGTAGACTTATCCGATGCGCCAGAGATTTTGGCATTAGTGGAAGAATACGGTGCTGCCTCAGATCGCTTTTCAAATGCAATACGCCGGGAAATACCAATTCTCGATGACAATCCAATGTATATACGCGACTATTCTAAGTGTGTCTTATGCTGGCGATGTGTTCAGGTTTGCGCAGAAGATGCACAATATACTTACGCCATAAATTTTAGCGGGCGGGGTTTTCTCACCCAGATCGCAACATTTTTTGATAGCACCATGCCGGCATCCACTTGTGTCTTCTGCGGGCAATGTGTGGCAGTTTGTCCCAGCGGGGCGCTAAAGAATAAAAGAGAATTTCTTCTTGAACAGGGCGTCACACCTGATCAAATTTCAACCATGAATTCTGGGCGCAAAAAGCGAAAGACAAAGCCTGAATGAAAACTGAATGGATTTCTGCTCTGTTTGCGCTGCTTGCAGCTTCCACTTGGGGCGCAGGTGATTTTAGTGGAGGCATAGCCTCCAAACGCACCAACGCATTGAGTGTCGTGATTCTCGCTCACATTTCCAGCCTGCTTTTACTCATCGTTTTAATCATAATCCTACACGAACCTGTGCCAACCACCAACGTCTGGGTTTGGGGTGGGATTGCAGGCTTGTGCGGCGCGATTGGCCTTGTGCTTTTATATAGCTCCCTGGCAAATGGGAAAATGTCCATTGCAGCTCCAATATCGGCAGTTGTGGCTGCAGGTGTGCCGGTTGTTGCTGCCGCGTTTACCAGCGGTTTACCAGCCAACATTGTACTCTGCGGATTCGGGTTCGTATTGGCTGCCATCTGGCTAATCTCCAGCGGAAATAATATGACCATGGACCTGGCTCTTTTGCAAAAGCCAATCATCGCAGGATTCGCTTTCGGGTTCTTTTTCTTATGCTTACACCAGGCAAGCATCCAATCTGTTTTATATCCGTTGGTTGCTGTACGCATCGTTTCAATTTCCAGCACCCTTATTTACGCTCAGATAACTCACCAGGCAGTTTTTCCAACCCGCGATAGTATCAATCCGATTTTGATCAGCGGCATACTTGATACCATTGGCAATGGCGCTTATGCAATTTCTGCCCAGACTGGAAGAGTGGATATATCAGCTGTCCTCGGATCACTCTACCCCGCATCGACCGTCATCCTTGCATGGATCGTGCTCAAAGAGCACATCAGCCGCAAACAAATATTAGGCGTTGCGGCATCTTTAACCGCCATTATTTTGATCACTATTTGATCATTCTTTTTTTAGACAATTCAGAAATTTCTTCGTTGCCTGTTTGCACCACAACCATTGATCATGTATTTCAAGGAGCAATGATGATTACGGCAGATAAGAAAACTACTACCACTTGCCCATATTGCGGAGTAGGCTGTACGCTGGAACTGCACTTAAAAAACGATTTCATATATAAAGTCACATCTCCTGCTGATTCTCCGGTGAATCACGGGAACCTTTGTGTCAAAGGGCGCTTCGGCTATGATTTTATTTACCACCCAGATCGAATCACGACGCCGCTCATTCGCAAAAAACTTCAAAGTGCTGGTCAACGAACTCAGGCTTTTGATAAATCTGAATGGCAAGAAGCATCCTGGGACGAAGCGCTGGAATTGGTTGCAGACCGTCTCGTGGAGATCTATAAACGCAATGGTTCCGATGCGTTAGCCGCCTACTGCTGCGCCAAAGCCACAAACGAAGACAATTACCTGCTTCAAAAAATGTACCGCTCGCTATTTCGCACAAATAATATTGATCATTGCACTCGCTTATGTCATGCGGGCAGCGTGGTTGCTTTACAGCAAGCCATCGGATCGTCCGCCATGAGCAATACCGCTGCCGATGTGATCCATAACGATGTTTTTATTGTCACTGGGTCAAATACCACCGAAAACCATCCAATCATTGCACTTCAAATGAAAGCCGCAGTTCAAAAATACGGCGCAAAGTTGATCGTCATCGATCCCCGACGGATTGAACTTGTTGATTTTTCTGAAATTTGGCTTCCTTTGCGACCCGGCACAAATGTACCCGTCTTCTGCGCGATGGGCCATGTTATCGTCAAAGAAAACCTGACAAATGTAAAATTTATCGAAACTCGCACAGAAGGATTTAGCGATTTCATAAAATCACTCGAAAAATTCACGCCTGAGTATGCCGAAAGTATTTCGGGCGTACCTGCAAATGATATCCGAAAAGCAGCCAGGTTATACGCAAACGCAAAAAACGCAGCCATCTATTGGGGTATGGGCATTTCGCAACTTTCCCACGGAACGGCCAGCGCCCTGGCACTTATAAACCTGGCCTTCCTCACCGGCCATATAGGCAGACCCAATACGGGCCTAAATCCCCTGCGAGGTCAGAACAATGTTCAGGGCGCATCAGACATGGGAGCCATGCCTTTTCATTTCCCTGGTTACATGCGAGTGGATGAATCTGAAAATGCTAAAAAATGGGAGCAGGCTTGGAACGTTGAGCTGGGTGGATTAAATCGCCAACTGGGATTAACGACAACTGAAATCCTGTCTCATGCCCACGCAGGCGGGATACGTGCACTCTATATTATGGGCGAAAACCCAATGATGTCTGAACCCAACCTCAACGAGACAAGCAAACACATGCAAAACCTGGAATTTCTGGTTGCCCAGGATCTGTTTCTCAATGAAAGTTCAGCATTCGCGGATGTATTTCTTCCTGCAACTCCCTTTGCAGAGAAAAATGGAACCTTTACGAACACGGATCGGCGAGTTCAACGAGTAAGAGCCGCCTTGCCGCCTCGTGGCTTTTCCCGCCCTGATGATCAAATAATTTGCGATCTTGCCTTACGGATTGAAAAGCGGCTTGCCCGCCCTATCCAAAGCGCAGGCTGGATGTATACAGACCCTTCTGAAATATTCGCAGAGATGGCCAGTGTTGTGCCTGATTTCGCAGGCATTACCTACGAGCGAATCGAAAAACAAGGCATTCAATACCCGGCCTGGGATAACGAACATCCCGGCACGCCAACCTTGTTCACCGAAACTTTTCCCAGAGGAGCAGGAAAATTTATTCCAATTGATTACATCCCGGCCATGGAACCTGTTGACGATGAATTTCCATTCATATTGACAACCGGACGAGTGCTTGAGCATTGGCACGGAGGCACAATGACTCGCCACTCTACCCTTGATTCCCTTTCACCATACCCATTTGTGGAAATTCACCCTGCAGATGCTGAAATACACGGTATCGCAGATAATATGCCTGTCAAAGTTAGTTCGCGCAGGGGAAGCATCATCCTGCGCGCAAATATTACAGAAAAATCGCCTGTTGGTGTTATCTTTATTCCATTTCATTTTTCGGAAGCAGCAGCCAACCTGCTCACAAATGACGCTCTGGACCCTCAGGCTCTCATCCCAGAGTTTAAAGCCTGCGCAGTACAGCTATTTCCGGCCAGGGGTAGCGACGCTGATCTATTTGAAGCCGCACCAACTCGAGGAAAATATTAAATGTCTCGTACTATTTCATGGATTGCCCGCTCAATATTGACGATTGGTATGCTCGCAGGTTGTATATCCCAACCAGCAACCGTGCCAACCATAACTACCTCACAATCATCCGAAGCAACCCGCACAATTTCCCTTACCGCTTCACTACCAACTTTCACACCTGCTACCAGCCCAATTCCGGGCGGGCTATATGTTGATCCAGGTAAAGAATTGGGCAGCATCAGTCCCTATATCTACGGAACAAATTATGGTCCCTGGATAGCTTTACCCGCCAGCATGATTCCGGATGCAAAAAATGCTGGAATGACTATCATTCGGTTTCCCGGCGGTGCCTGGGGCGACAGGAATGATCTGAAAGACTATCAGATCACCCAGTTTATTGCTTTCTGCAATATGCTGGGAGCCATCCCCAGTTTTAGCGTACGGCTTCGAAATGGCACTCCCGAACAGGCTGCTGCCCTGGTAAAATTGGTTAATATCGATAAAAAATATGGGGTTAAATACTGGTCTATTGGAAATGAACCCGATTTATACGGACAAGAACTAAACATACCTTACGATACACCCCAATTCAATCAAGAATGGCGTGCTTTCGCCTTGCAAATGAAGGCGGTAGATCCGACCATAATATTGATCGGTCCTGAAGTCAGCCAATTTACACCAGATCCACAGAAAAACAAAAAGGATTCAGCCGGAAGAGATTGGATGATTGAATTTTTGAAGTCCAATGGGGACCTGGTAGACATTATTTCAATCCACCGGTATCCATTTCCAAAAATAATCACAGAATCTACCAGCGTCAACGACCTGCGTAAAGATGCAGGCGAGTGGACCAAAATTATTCGGTATTTGAATGCACTCATTACAGAAACAACCGGCCGCCACATTCCTATTGCAATCACCGAATTCAGCACCCACTACAATAAAGCCGTCGGGGGCGAGGCAACTCCAGATTCCCACTTTGCCGGAATCTGGTTGGGGAGCTTGATCGGGCAATTTATTTCAGAAGATGTCCTGATTGCGAATCAATGGTTACTGACCACAAGTGGCGACAGTGGTTCCTGGGGGCTTATTGGTCGGGGAGAACTTCGGCCAACGTATTACACCTATCAAATGTATAAAATGTTTGGAGTTCTGCAAGTTTTCAGTTCGTCTGACAACCAGGCTGTGAGTATAGCTGCGGCAAAAAACAAAGAAGGCGCCCTGACAATTATGCTTGTCAATCTGGCAGATGAGAGTATCGCGGCCCCTCTTTCAATGACAGGATATGCAATCTCAGATTCTTCACAGCTCTGGCTGTTTGACAAAGAACACAATGTTGAGAAGCAACCGATTGCAGATTTCATCAAGCATGATCAAATTACTCTGCCAGGCCAGTCGATGGTTTTATTGGTAATTAATAAATAATCATCTCAAGAATTGCAGAATTATCTATACGAAAGCCATATATTGGGATTTTGGGATGGCATCTAACAGAATTAAGTCTGTTTAAATAAAACCCAGTAATGATCATTTTACAAGTATGCATATATCGCAAAAACAACTAACCAAAATTTCTTCCCCCCAACCCCAGGCAATAAGCGATTGTGTTTTACAAGTGTACGGCTTTAATGATTAGGTCGCACGCCGAACGACCAATTCAAATCAGTGAAAAGTGTCTCAGCCTGGTAAGTTCGGTCACTTATTCGATTAAGTCTTTCCGCGATATTAGGGGCAATTAAAGAAACTGGTTTTCGTTTATAGAAATGCTGGTAATACAGTTTGTTTGCGCCAACTTCATCGACGGCCCAATTCAACCCTACATACCTCGAGACATCAAATGGGCGTGTATACCCACGTAGCGTTTTTGTTTGATGAACACTGCAATAATGTTCAAAATAGGTCATAACAAGTTCGCGCAGGGTTTTATGAACCGGTTCACGAAAACCAAGATTAACATAATTAGACTTTGCAACCGCACCCCAATACCCATCTATTTGATACAAAGCAAGAACATGGTCATCATCCAGACCGGGTTCGGGTACCAAATCAATTATCAACGGCTGAAAACCTAAGCGCCAGAGCGCCAAGGCCGCAAATAAACCGCCATCCAGGCAATGGCATTGCCCATCAAGGACAACATTTAGAGGTGACCGGTCGCGTTCAACCGCAAGATAAGGCATTCTATCAAGATAATCCTGGACAGCAAAAGGAGATGAAAGATTCAAAAACGTTTCTTTCTTTTCAACTGAAAGATAATCGATAAAATCAGAAATGAATGACAATGCTCACTCCAAATTGAGTAATTTGCAAATTATACAGCCGGGTGCCTTTTTACAAAAACTTGAAAATCGCCAACGAACTGATGCTGGCGATTTTCAAGGGATGACGTCTTTAGAATAATTTATTTACAGAAACCTACCGAACCTATTTCGCAAGCCCTAATTCCTTTAAGCGAGTTAAAACACTGGACTGATCCCACAAAAGCGAGCTATTTGGTCCAGGGTGAGTCCATGCAGGTTGAACAGTTTCTTGTATGATGGATTGAGAAGGTACATTTTTCAGTAAACAAACCAGGTGCTGAATCTGTTCCGGGCTGAAATCAGTGACAATTACAGCACTAAACTTACTGTACAAACTTGGAATATTTGCCAGTACGCCCGGGTCCAATAACTTTTGGCGCATTGCTTCCAGTAAGAGCTGATTACGCGCGATACGCCCAAAGTCTGAATCGGGAATTGCCCGCGCATATGCAGCCGCTTGCGCCCCGTTCAGAGTCTGTTGACCGGCCTGAATAACCATGCCAATCCATGGATCGGTGGTCGTTGCTGGAATATTGATGGGGATTCCACCCATCGAATCCACTATGGCAGGAAGTTGATTCAAATCCAACGCCAGATAATGATCGCTTGGAGCAGAGAAATTTTTGAGTAAGGCCTGGGCGCTAACCCGAATACCATCCAACATAATTTCAGGTTCGCCGAATTGGGGAGAACGCAGGCGCCCCTCGTAAAATACCATCCCCAACCGCGTAGCATTAACAGTTGGATTCACCAAACCAAGCCCGGTTGTATCAACCCACAGATCGCGCGGAAATGCATAGATAGTCACGCGGTTACTCTGAAAATCGGCACGCAAAATTCGAGTTAAGTCAGATCCCCGTTTTTCGCCTATGTCGTTCAGATCCGACCCTAAAACCAGGATATTCCAAACACCAGTCTCGCCACATCCAATACTTTGTTGAGCTTCAGGAATTGGAGTAAGAGCTATCTGGGTTATTGGCGTCTGGGTGGCAACCATTTGAGAAGCATCCGCCGCAACAACGGCAGCTTTTTCTTGCGGGATTTCTGTAGGGGGCATCTCAGTTGCTTTTAATGCCGCGATGGATGCGCGCGGCGTGTTAGTCACAAGTACAACCTGAGTAGGCGCTGTAAGGGAAATACCAAGCCGCTGTCGATAAGCATATAAGCCCACACCACCGAATACACACATCAAGAGCACTGCAAATATTGCAGATAACCAGCCAACATTGTTCTTCATTGAAAAACCTCCTTGCAAATCAAAAAACTGGAAATCGTACCCAGAAAAATGGGCTGCAAACATATACCAATCATAAAGAAAAAAGTCGAATAATATAACT
>Ga0105047_10007081_pt1 | contig 18960 bp, 18 predicted proteins | sample MAT04_FD_78384 | JGI IMG/M metagenome (GOLD analysis project Ga0105047, IMG submission 78384) | Freshwater microbial communities from Lake Fryxell liftoff mats and glacier meltwater in Antarctica - MAT-04 (megahit assembly) | ecosystem: Environmental > Aquatic > Freshwater > Ice > Liftoff... | reverse complement strand
CGGTGGATGGCGAGGGAGAAATGGCCGAGGGCCGGCTCGATCTCAAGGCGGGCGTTCGGCATTTTCCGGACGAGGTCCCCGACTAGATCGGCGGGGATGTTCTTGTCATCGCCGCCGTGCCAGTAGCGGATCGGGTGGGTGATTTCCCCAGCAGTGAACGAGGGTTTCTGGAAATAGATTTCCGCATCGGTCATGACACCCTGCCCGCCGGAAGGGCCGCACACTCCCTCGGTGAAGCTGCGGGTAAGCACCTCCCATATCTCGCGGCTGTGGAGCATGATGAGCCGGTCTTCATGCGAGAGGCTTTTCAGGAGCAGGGACATCGGGAGCTTCCGGGGATTGGCCTTGCAGGCGATGCCTGCGAGCTTGAAGCCCGCGGTGAAAAAGAAGGCAGGAGCCCGCCGGATGGGAATGAGTGTGCGGTAGATCGGATGCAGCCCGCCAGTGCCTTTGTCGGTCAGGGGCAGCGGAACCATGCCTGCGAGAACCGCGGAGCCGGTGAGGCGAACCGGAATTTTCGCCGCACAAGCGAGGACATACGGCCCACCGCCAGAGACTCCGATCTGTCCGAATTTTTCCACACCGAGATGATCCGCGAAACGCGCCATCAGCTCCGGCCAGTCATCGAGGTGGCGGTCGCGAACCAGAGTGGATTTACCCATCCCGGGTCTGTCCATGGAAATGAGTCGGAGGCCACGATCCCGGGCAAGGTGGTGGGCGAGCCGCGCCTGGAGCCGGGAGCTGGGCCAGCCGTGGTAGTAGAACACGGCTTTTCCGGCCGGATCCCCGTACTCGTTCCATGCGAGTTTCTTTCCGGGGGAGTAATCCCAGAAATTTGGGGTTCCGACGGGGGGTGGGCTGTTGAGGAACTCGAGTTGCTGCCTTTCCATTTGGGAAGAGGAACCACGGATGAACGCGGATGGACGCGGATCGGATTCTTCGGATTTTTTGTCTAGTCCCGGCTCAGTATGACTCTTTTCCATTCGAGTTTGCTGCGTTTGAAATTCAGAATGAGACCTACGGGGAGTCCGGTGATTTTGAGGTAATTGAGCATCTGGCCGATTTCGTGATCGGTGATCTGTTTGGTGACTTTCGTGTCCACGACCACGTTGTCGAAAGCAATGAGGTCGGGGACGTATTCCCCGACCTTCACGGATTTGTAGAGCACATCAAACCGCGGTTGCTGGGTCCACGGGATTCCCCGTAAGGAAAATTCGACGCAGAGAGCGTTCTCATAAGGTTTTTCCAATAGCCCATGCCCTAGCTCGTTCAAAACCTCGAACGCGCAATTGAGAATCGTCCCGGTTTCAGCTTCAAATTCCATTTTGAAAATCCAGCGAAGAATCCGATCCGTGTTTATCCGCGTTCATCCGCGGTTCCTCTTCTCTTCATTTTTCATCCTTCGCGTGCTCGCCAAGAAGATCCCGCCCGAAGTCGTTGGCGGAGTCCCGCCAGACGCCGTGGAAGTGGTTGCCGTTGTTCTGGATGTTTGCGACTTCCACTAGGAACGTAGTACCTTGGATGCGGTAGTAGTATGGCTCACCGCGCTCAAGTCCGCCGGCCCAGCCGAAGCGGAGATTGGCCATGTCGGCTTCAATCTTGGCGATGTCGGAGTCGGCTAGTTCCGTGCGGTGGCGCTTGGCATAAACGGCGACGAGATCCATTAGCGCCTTCTGCTGCGCTTCGGTCATCCCGGAGGCTTTGATTCCGACTGGATCAAGCTGTTTCACGGTGCGGTCTTCGGCGGTGAGGATCTCACCGGGAGGCGTTTCGGAATAGACGACTTCCTTGCCGGCTTCCTTGAGAGATTTGGCGAGGGCGCGGGCGAAGTCTTCCTCGGCATGGAAGGGGCGGAAGCCTTTGAGCTTGTGCTCCTGGGTGACTTCACCGGGATTCGACGCGAAAAAGGAAGGTGTGACGGCGACAGCTTTCCCATCGACGATAGTGTAGTTCAGCGCGAGGTGGTGGCCCTCGAAGCGCCAGCTCCATGTGCCGGTGGCGGATGGCTCGCCGAAGACCGAGGTGAAATAGGCTTTGGGATTGCGGAAGTCGGGCTTTTTTTCGATCTCCGCGAGGAAGGCTTCGAGGGTTCGGATCGCATCGACTTTTCCGAGACCGGTATCACTGAGGGCGGTTTTCAGAAGGCTTTGGACAAGGGCGACTTGCTTCTCGTCCAGCTCCTCGATTGAAACGCCTTTGCGCTCACGGGGGACGAAGCCCCAGTTCTCGCGCTGCTCGCCATCGAATGGGAACTGGGCTTTCTTCACTTGGGCTTCGTCGAGAGAAGCGAGGAAGGCATTGGCGGCGGTTGCCATGTCGGCGGTGACGATCTGGAGGCTCGCGGTCTCCTGTTTCACAGGTTCCTTGGCGAGGACGGAGGAAGCGGCAACCAGGCAGATGATTAGGATCTTTTTCATAACTTTAGCGGATACGGTGAGCCTGATGCTGGTCTTGCGAGGGGGGTTCGGGAAGTATTTTTCCCGCGAATGGACGAGGCACGAAAAAGGCGATAGAACATGCGGCGTGAAGGAGGTGTTGGAAAAGGTTTTCGGATTCACGGAGCTGCGCAGCGGGCAGGAAGAGGTGATTTCCACCCTGCTGAAGGGACGGTCAGCGCTTGCGATTTTTCCGACAGGCGGAGGGAAATCCCTGTGCTACCAGCTTCCGGCGCTGATGCTGGAGGGGACGGCGCTGGTGGTTTCACCGCTGCTCGCGCTGATGAAGGACCAGGTGGACCGGCTGGTCGCGAAGGGCGTGGCGGCGGCTCGGCTGGACTCGACCTTGAACGCTGCGGAGTACGGTGAGGTGGTGGATAAACTGAGGGAGGGTCATTGGAAACTGCTATATGTTTCACCGGAAAAGCTGGGGAACGCGGAGTTCCGGAAGCTGCTCAAGGGCGTGAGGCTGTCGCTGATCGCGGTGGATGAGGCGCACTGCATTTCAGAATGGGGACATAATTTCCGGCCTGACTATCTGAAGCTCGCGCGGACATGCAAGCAGCTCAAGGTTAAGCGGATTCTGGCACTCACCGCGACCGCGACTCCCAAAGTGGAGGCGGACATACGGCGGCAGTTCCGGGTGGCGAAGGCGGACGTCGTGAAGCTGACCTTTCACCGCAAGAATCTGGATCTGCGGGTGACTCCTTGCGGTGTTGCGGATAGGAAATCAATTCTCACAGAGAGGCTGGGCAGTTACGGCAGGCCAGCCATCGTGTATGTGACGCGGCAGGAGACGGCGGAAGAGGTGGCTACTTTTCTGGCGAAAAGCGGGATGGCGGCGCGGGCGTACCATGCGGGACTGCGGACTGAGCTGAGGCGGGAGATCCAGGAACAGTTCATGGGTGGCGAGCTCGGGATAGTGGTAGCGACGATCGCCTTCGGAATGGGCGTGGACAAGGCGGACATCCGCGCGGTGATCCATTACAATCTGCCGAAAAGTCTGGAAGGATACACCCAGGAGATAGGACGCGCGGGACGGGACGGGGAGCCCGCGGTGTGCGAGATGCTGGCCTGTGCCGAGGATGTGACGGTGCTGGAAAATTTCATTTTCTCCGACACACCCGGCGAGCAGGCGCTACGGAATCTGATGCAACGGATTTTCCGGCAGGGCGCGGAGTTCGATGTCTCGTTCTACGATCTCGCGACGACCTCGGACATACGCCAGACGGTGGTGGAAATCATTTTCGCGTATCTTGAAACGGACGGGATCCTGGAGGCGAAGGGGACTTTCTGGGACACCTTCAAGCTGAAGTTGTTAGGTCCGCGGGCACGGGTACTGGCGGGTCGGAGTCCGAAGGAGCGGAAGTCGTTAGAAAAGCTGCTGGAAAATCTGGACGCGGATTGGAAATGGCTGACTGTTAGAATCGGCGAGGCCGCCGGGAGGCTGGGCGTGGATCGCGATGGGCTGGGGAAGATCATTTCCGAGATGGAGGCGGGCGGGGACGCGGTGGTGAGAAGATCCGGCTGGAGGCACGTTTTCCGGGTGAAACGTGAGCCAGAGGACAGGGAGAAACTGATCGAGGAGATGGTGGGAATTTTCCGGGAAAGGGAGGCTTCCGATCTCAAGCGGCTCGATCAGGTGATGGCTTTGGCTTCAGGAAAGGGATGCATGACCCAGCGGCTGCTCAAGCATTTCGGAGAGAAAATGGATGTGCAGTGCGGGCACTGCGACCGCTGCCGGGGGATACTGCCCGTGAAGCTGAAACGGAAGAAGCCAAGGAAGGTTTCCATGGCTGAGCTTGGCCGCATCCGCGCACTGCTTGATGAAAAGCACGCCTCGCTCATGTCAGAGCGGCAGATGGCTCGCTTCCTTTGCGGGATGTCGAGTCCGGCCAGTATGCGGGCTCGGCTCTACCGGCATGATGAATATGGGATGCTTTCCGACCTGCCTTTCGAAGAGGTGATGGTGGTGGCGGAAAGTATTTTCTGAAATTTTATCCCGGGAAAGAGCAGACCGTCAGATGGCGGGTTGAAAACCTGCGCTCCTTCATCTGCCCAGCTCGCGTGCGACGATCATGAGAGTCTCGCGGACGCCAGGTGCGAAGCCGCCATCGGTCTGGACGGCCAGAAGGGTCTTGCCTTCGCGGATGAACTCGATGGGCACGGAGCCGGAGTAGAGTTTGATCGGGCTGCTGCCGAAGCCGAGATTCTGGATGACGGTTTTGAGCGCATCGACTGCGGAAATATCGGACTCGCTCACGCGGGCGATCTGGCGGATGCCCGGCAGAGAGCGGGCGCGCTGGACGATCTCCTCGTGGGTCATTTCACGATCCACACCGAAGATGGCGCGAAGCTCGAGCTGTTTGATGGTGTAGGAATCGGAATGTGATGAATCACTGTCGGATGATGCGGCGGCCGCGTGCTGTTGTGGCGGCGCGAAAGCGGCTGGCTGGGGAGCTGGTGCCGGGTGCGGAGCGACTGGTGTTGGTGCGGGACGCGGGGCGGACTCGGACTGTGGCCAGCCACCGAATGCGTTCTGCGAAGGTGGAGCTGGAGCTGGAGGAGCTGCCGCGGCGGGCGCGTGCTCCATAGTGAAAGGGGATGCGGGAGGGGTCTGCTGGGGAGCGGGAGCCGGCCTTTCAACCTCGAATGGGCTTGCCTTGAGAGCCTGGGGCTGGGCCTGCTGCGGAGCTTCGAATCCGAAGCCCTGTGGCTCTGAGATTTGGAACGGGGACTCCGGCGCCTTGCGACGTTCCGGGAGGCGCACCGTTTTGGAATCCTCATAGGCGGACACCTCTTCCTCGCTGACGATGGCGAACGGGGATTCCCTGCGGGCTTGCTCAGCAGGTGGAGCGACTGCGAAAGGGCTGGGAGCGAGATTCTGCGGCGGGGACTGCGGGGAATCAGCGGCAATGGCGAAGGGCGACGGGGGAGGTGTCGCGGCCTGCGGAGCCGGGTTCTGGAAGGTTTCGAAGATGCCGCGAGTTGTGCTCATGATAAATGGGGGTCAGGGGATTGTCGCCTAAGTGCAGGGACAGGAATAAGCTTCGTGTAGCCGTAATGTCGAGCGAAATAGATAAAACTTTTTAGAAAGTTTTAGAGATGGCCTGGTCCGACCCCCGTCCTTGGTTAAGAATCCCTTTCCGCGAGCAGGCGCTTGAGCCGGTTTTTCACACTGACTTTCCCGACAGCGGACAGCCGGTCCACAAAAAGGACTCCGTTGAGGTGATCGATTTCGTGCTGGATTGCGCGGGCGAGCAGGCCGTCGGTCTCGATGACCAGAGTGCTGCCGTCCAGTTGGGGGAGGGTGGCTTTGATTTCCGCAGGGCGGCGGACTTCGCAACGGATGCCCTGGATGCTCAGGCAACCCTCGAATTCCAGCTCTTTCTCCTGCCCGTATTCCAAAGAGGGATTGATGAAAACCAAGGGCATTATGTCCTCGATTTCCGCGTCCTTGCCATCGACTTGCAGATAAGACACGCATTCAGGATCGTGCGAGACATCGACGACGGCAAGCTGCACGTCCGCGCCGATCTGCGGGGCGGCGAGACCGACCCCGTTTGCGTTCTTCATGGTCTCCAGCATGTCGGCGACAAGTTCCTTGAGGTCCGCGTCGATCTTTTCAACGGGGCGGCACTGCTGGCGGAGGATGGGTTCACCGTATTGGACGATGGGAAGAATCATGCGCGGAGACTGAACAAAACGTCCGCGATATCCAATCCAGAAATTGAAATTCCGCCAGAAGAGTGGCACTTGCGCGACCTTGGAAATGGTTTAGCCTACGGGGGTGAGCGGGAACCGATCCATCATTTTCAAAGCCATCCTCATCCTCGCGCTGGTATGGGGCGTGGTCTTTGCCGTCCGCACCTTCGCGGAGGGGAAAAGAATCACCGCCAAGCGCCTCGACCGTGAAGTGCGGGAACTGGACCTCGCCGATTGGTCTGAGAACCAGGGCGGGGCTGCCGAAGCCAAGCGCCGCGACGAGGAGATCCGCCGCATCGCCAACTTGCTCAACAAGCTCGATTTTCAGGAGCGGGAAAAGAACCGGGACAGTCGCACCGGCCGGGGATTTTTCGAGAAACTCAGTCCGCAGGAGAAAAACCTCTTCATCGACATCACCATCGTCGAGTCGATGGGCCGTTTCATGGAGGCCATCGACAAGATGCCACCTGAGCAGCGGAAGAAATTCGTCGAAAAGGGCCTCAAGGACATTCAGGAAGGCCGCACGGAAGAAGAGATGCGGAAAGCCAAGGAGATGGACGAGACCCTGCTCACGAAAATTTCCCAGCAAGGCATGTCCGCCTATTTCGACAAAGCCAGCGCGGAAACAAAAATGGATCTCGCCCCCCTCATGGAAGCCATGAACGAGGTCATGCAGGGCCTCAGAGGAAACCAGTTCGGACCGCAATGAGATTCACCCGTCACCTTCCCGGCTTCACCCTGATCGAACTCCTGATCGTGATCGCCATCATTGCCACGCTCGTCGGGATTGGCGTCCCCGTCAGCCGGTCCATGATAGGAAAAGGCCGGGAAGCCGCCTGTCTGGGGAATCTCCGCTCCATCGGTGTCGGCCTCCAGGGCTACCTTTCGGACCACAACCAGAAACTTCCCACGCTCGCGCTAGGCCGCGAAAGCAAGCAATCCTCCGAAGACGTCCTGGAAACCGTCCTCCTTGAATACGTCGGAGGCAGCGAGGACGCCTTCCAATGCCCTGCGGATGCCAAACAATTCGCCAAAACCGGCGGCAGTTACAACTGGAATTTCACCCAGAACGGACTCCACATCAGCCAGGTCAGTTTCATGGGGATCGACAACCGGCCCGAGACGGTCCCTCTAGTAACCGACAAGGAAAGCTGGCACCCCAATGGCACGAACATCCTCTACGCGGACTCCAGCAGCTCGAACAAACTGCGCTTTGCCATCGGCAACGGAAACTGAAAACCATGCTTGAAGCCAAAGGACTCTGCAAAGACTTCGGGGGGAAACCCGCCCTCCGCGACGTTTCGTTCAAGCTTGAGAAAGGCGAGATCTACGGCCTCCTCGGGCACAACGGCGCGGGGAAAAGCACCTCCCTCGGGATTATCCTCGGCATGGTCGCCCCCGGCTCCGGCGAGGTTTTCATCGATGGCATTTCGGTCCAGAAAAACCGCGCCAAAGCCCTCCGCAAAGTCGGTGCCATCTTCGAGGCACCCGCTTTCTATGATTATCTCAGCGGCTGGGAAAATCTGAAAATCCTCATGGGTTACTCCGGCGGATTCGATGAAAAGGCCGCCCGCGAAGTCATCGAGCAAGTCGGCCTCACCAAGCGCGTCGGCTCGAAAGTCCGCACCTACAGCCACGGCATGAGGCAGCGCCTCGCCCTCGCCCAGGCACTGCTCCCGGAGCCGGAGCTGCTCCTGCTCGACGAACCCACCGACGGCCTCGACCCCGAGGGCATCAAGTGGTTCCGCGAGTTCATCCTCCAGCTCCGCGCGGAAAAAGGCATGACCGTCCTTTTCAACTCCCACCTCCTCTCCGAAGTCGAGATCATGTGCGACCGCGTCGCCATCCTCCGCGAGGGCCGCCGCGTCTTCGAGGGGCCCGTCACCGACTTCCGCGATGACATCCCCGTCTATCAGGTCGATTTCGATCCCTGGGAAATCTCCAAAGCCTTCATCCGCCGCATGGGCGGGGAAATCGTCGGGAAAGGGAAAATCTCCCTCCCCCGCGAGACCGACCCAGCCGAAGTCGTCGAAGGCCTCGTCCGCGCCGGAGTCAAAGTCCGCGAGTTCGCCCGCGTCCGCCGCTCGCTGGAGGATGTGTATATGGAGATTCTCAACGGAAAAGGCAGCCCGAACTGAGCATCGTTTCACTTGGCTCTCGCCAAAGTGAAACCTCCTGATAGGGAATGGTAATGCCCATTGTCCCGAAAGTATTTGTCTCCGCAACAAGCGGCGATCTCGGCAGTGTCCGCCAGATCATCAAGGAAGCCCTGCTCACAATCAATTGCCATCCCGTGGAGCAGACGAACTTCGAACCCGACGCCCGCACAGTTGCCGGGATGCTGGAGGCTAAAATTTCAGAATGCCAGGCGCTCATACATATCGTCGGGATGCGATATGGAGCCGAGCCTGATCCCGAGAAGATCCTTCAAGGTCAACCACGGATCAGCTATACCCAAATGGAATATGCTCTGGGAAGACGCATCCAGAGCGAGCGTGGTGAGGACGCTTTCCGGGTTTACACTTTCATATGTCCCGAGGATTTTCCCTACGATCCGGAACCCGATACCGAGAGTGCGGAAAAACGCTCCCTGCAAGCCGCCCATCGCAAGAGGCTTTCAGGTGATCCCCACCTCCGTGAAAGTCCCCAGGACGGTGACGAAATCCGATCTCGTGTCCTCGCCCTTCAGGAAAGCGTGATGGGGATGCGGGTCGAAATCACCGGTGTTCACAGACAGGGTCTAAGATTCAGCAAGGCCGTTTTCGGCGGTGTCGCCGCTCTCATCGCGCTCACCATCGGAGGGATTTGGCTCCAAAGCAAAACCGGTGACGATGTGAAACAGGCTTTCCAGGAACTGAAGCCAAAACCCGAACCTTTGAAAAAGGGAACGATTCGACTCGTCGCAATCATGGGAGAGAACGTGGACTATGAGAAAGCGATCTTGAGAGGTTTTCGCAAGGAGCTTACGAAGCTCGCAGGTAAACGCGGCTTTGAGATCTCCATGCCTCAGGCCGAGGATCCCCATTTTCCCCCTGGCAAATACGCGTCTCCTCGTGAGCCCGATGCAGGGCCGATATGGGAAGGGGTCATTGCGAGGACAAAAGACCGATATCCGGAGGTCGACTATTACGTGACGCTCGGCACATACGCAACCCAGGCAGTGAAGGCCTCCGGTCTTCTTGAGAGGCCTGGTGTGAAGGGGCTCATCTATCTAGGTGTGACCGATCCGGTCGATGCGAAAATTCACGGCACCCCGAAGGTCGCCGGAGTTCAGTACGGCCCGGGGCCTACGGAGTATGGGAGAACTCTGGATAAATTCTTCAAACCTGAGCAAAGACTGGTGTTCTTATATAACGAGGGAGTGCCGCAGGATGACGCTGTCAAGCGGGCTCTCCTCTCCCTGAACGAGACCTTCATGAGAGAGGGCAGCCCGCTTCGTCGCGCCCCGCGCTTCGAAACGTGCGAGAAGCCGCACAGTGAGTTGATAGGCATCGATGACATCATCCGCCCGGACAAGGCCGACCCCACGAATTCCCCTGTGTATTTCGCCTGGTATGGCTTGGACAATATCCTCAGCATGACTGAGAATTACAAGATAATCGAGCGCGAGAAACTTTGGGTTGTTCCTTCCACTTATTCCCCCGAAAACCTCGAATCCGCCGGAGTAGTTGTCTCTGTGAAAGACGAGATGGTTGGAGCTCTCGGTGCCTCGATTATCGCGGAAAAGCTGGATCACCCGAACATGGCGTTGAACCAGATGCCGATCAAGCATCCACCATTTATGGTATGGGTCAACGGTTCGACCATTGCGAAAAGCGGTCTTGATCGAACCATCAATATGGAACTTCTCGAAAATTCGGCTGCTTCGGAGAATTCGTCATGGATCACATTCGAGGAATGAGTGTTCTGTTCCGGAAAATTTCTGGCGCGTCCCGGATTCCAGCTTATGAATGGCGGCGGATGATTTTTCTCCAACAACTCAGAGGCGAGCTGCGGAAGCTTTTCGCGCGACCGCGGACATGGATGGGCTACGGGGCTTTCCTGGCGTTGGAGGCGTTCATCCTCTATATTTACAAGCTGGACTCCGCGCGGCGGCAGGTGCGCGAGACGATGGAGACCAACGGCCTGGATTTCGGAACCTACTACAGCTCCCTTTCGATCACTTTCACGATCATGCTTTTCAGCATGTTCCTGCTCGGCTCCATCTACTTCGCCTTGGTGGCGGGGGACATCGTGGCGAAGGAAAACGAGGACGGGAACCTGCGCATGGTCTTCGCGAGGCCGATCAGCCGTCTGCGTCTGCTGCTGGTGAAATACGCGGCGGTATGCCTCTACACGTTCAGCTTCGTGTTCTTCGTGGGCATCAGCGGCTACGCGATGGCTGTCGCGGCGGTCGGCTGGGAGGGCGGACTGTTCGTGATTGAGCCGAAGATGAAAGTTTTCGCCGCCTATCCGGAGTGGTGGGAGGGTGCCTCACGCCTTGCGCTCTCGGCGGTGGGGATCGGTATCAGTACGATCACGCTCTCATCGATGGCATTCATGTTCTCCTGTTTCCGGATCAAGCCTGCTGCCGCGACGATCATGACGCTGTCGATCCTCTTCGTCGATATGATCATGCAGTATTTCCCCTTCGTGAAACCCTACGAGAGCTACTTCATCACCTGGCGGATGAGCGCGTGGGTCTTCCTGTTGGAGCAGCAGCTCTCCTGGCCGAAGGTGCTGGAGAGCTACGCCTTTCTGATCGGGCTGAACGTGACTTTTTTCGTGATCGGCTGGATGGCCTTCCAGATGCGGGATTTCAAGACCTAGGAACGCTCACCGGTCCACCAGCACCTCGTAGCGGTAGGTGAGTTCCTTTTCCTCTCCGGCTGGAAGAGTGATGGTCCAGTCGAGCTGCCGGAGGGGATTCACGCTGGTGGCGCCCTCAACGCGGAGGGTGGTTTTCGGGTCGCCATCGGCTTCGAGAAGTTTCCCGGAAAACTCGCAGCGGATGGTGAGCACCGCATCCTTGCCACGGAAGTTGCGCACCGCCAGACGGCCTTTGACGGTCGTCCGCTGGTAATCGTTCCCGCCGATGAAAACGATCTGGCGCTCGCCTTCCTCCTCCGTTTCACCGGCCTCGGTGCGGATGCTGAGGGCGCGGGTGATTTTCACGCAGGTCTGTTGGCCGGGATTCACCCATTCGGAAACGCTCTGGCCACGGAAACGCCCGCCCTCCACGATGGAAGCCGCGGCGGTGGTCATTGGGAAATCAAAAGGGTTGCTGAAACGGACGGCATCCCATGCGTCGCCCCCACCGGCAGGAGGTAGGTTGCCGCTCGTATAGCGGTAGCGGCCGTTGCCATCGCGCGGATCGGGAACCGTCCATTCGACAACCCGATCATATTCCGCCCCGGCTGCGGCGACGTCCAGCGAGAGGCTGTCGCCGGCTTTCAGGCTGCGTTTCCCGATGCTGTGGTAGTGGATGTCGTCACTGACATTTCCCTCCTCGGCAACGTCCGGAAGCGGCGGGCCATCGGAGGAGGAGGAGTTGTTCAGATACACCGCCTGCTGGCTAAGGGAGTTGCTGAGGATGCCGTTCGGGTTGGAGCCGGACTGGTTCACCTGCTGGAAAAACGCAGCGAGCCCGGTGCCGGGCCAGAGCGGGGAATCGACCGATCCGAACCGCACGTTCGGGAAACCGGAAATGAGTTGAAGCTCGGTGTTTTCCACGTCGCCCATCTCGTTGCGCACCACCGCGTTCTGGCGGATCGAAAGTTTCTTCGGATCGGTTAGATCGAGCCGGTAGGATGGCAGCCACGCGAGGCCTTTGGTGAGGTATGTGACCATGACCGTCCCGCCATTGGCCGGGGCGCGCCGGACATCGAAGACCAGCACGGGTTTCTCGACCGTGCGGGTGGCTGGCTCGAACGGGCCGGAGACGGATACGGAGGAGATGCTGCTCTGGCTGATGTAGCTGCGGGTGCCGTTTTCTTCCCGGATGACCAGGAAGTTCCCGGTGGTGAGCTGGGGCGGGGAAAATCCGTTTCCGGAAATTTGATTTCGCTGCCAGTAGTAGGAGCCGCTGTTCGGGTTCAACGAGCTGTAATCCGTATCCCAAGTGCGGCTGGTTGCGGCGGCGGGGACGTCCCACACGGTGCCCTTTGCCAGGGTGTTGTTTCCGTCCGTCCTCGAACCGTAGGTGACGGTGACCTCTTTTCCCGCGAGATCCTTCTGAAGATTTCCGACCGGGGTCTCCGCTTCATCCTTCTCCTCGATCTTCCGGGTGGTGGAGAGGACGCTGACCTCGCCATCGCTCTCCATCCACAGGGAGCCGTGCACGATGTGGGGGACTTTTTCCCAGACGTATTGCCCCGGCTCCCCGACCGGGAAGCTGACGCGGACGACGGCGAGGCCGTTCTTGAACATGCCGACGGACTCGAAGGCAGGGGTGACGGTGGTTTCCGCAAGCGCGGCGGAAGCGGTCAGAAGCAGGAGGATGTAGTTTTTCATCGGAGCTATGCTGGACACAACGTAGGGATTTTTGTGTAAAAAGAAGGTAAAATATCGCAGGGATTCATGCTTCCTGCGGGGGACGGAAAAAGTAAGGATGTAGCCACATGATACCCGGCGCAAACGACAAGCACCTTTTCTACGCCGAGATGGCCAAGCTGCTGGAGGCCGGCTTCGATATCCGCAAAGCCGCCGCAGTGATGCGGGACACCAGGCTCCCTGCTGCCCAGACGCATCTGCTCAAAGACTTGGAAAGCGGCCTCGACCATGGGGAGACGATCACCGCCGCCTTCGCAAAGGATTCGAGAACGATCAGTGGCCTGGAGCGCAGCATCATTGGCGCGGGCGAGCGTGGCGGCAAACTCGGTCCCGCCTTCCGGCACCTCGCGGAATACTTCGGAATGGTTTCCGCCGCCCGCCAGGCGATGATACGCGGGATGATCTATCCGCTCATCGTGCTGCATCTCGGCGTCTTCATCGCCACCGTGCCCTTGGCGATGATGGATGAGGACAAGGCCAAAGGTAGCGGGTTCCTCACCGCACTTCTCATCATGTATGCCGTGGGGCTGGTGCTGTTCTTCCTGGGGAAAACGGTCGCCGTTTCCGCACGTGACAACTCGGGCGCGGACGATGCCCTCAACGCGATCCCTTGGGTGGGGAAAGCCCGCAAAGCCGTGGCGATGTCGCGCTTCTGCAAGGTCTATCACGCCTGCCTGCTGGCCGGGATCTCCATGGTGGAAACCGCCCGTGTCTCCGCGGATTCCTCGCAAAGCGGACGCGTCCGGAAGGCCGGCGACCGTCTCGTCGCGATCGCCAGGGAGGGCAACGCCCTCGGTCCCGTATTCATCGCGGAGACCGCCTTTCCGAAATCCTTCGCGCGCTCCTATTCCACCGGCGAGGAGGCGGGCACACTCGATACGGATCTCGGAAACTGGGCGAACAAGTTCCAGCAGGACGCGGAGTCCGCGATGAAAACCGCCGCCGTCATGATCCCCAAGGTGCTGTATTTTTTCATCCTCGCTTTTGTCGCTTGGAAAATCATCGGCTTCTTCGGAGGATACTACGCGGAACTCGATGCGATCGGGGAGTGAACCGGCGATTTCCGGAAAAAAAGACACCGCCAGGAAAATTCCGGACGGTGCCTTTCCACGAACCTCTGTCAGTGAGGAAATCTTACCGTCTGCGGCGGAGAAGAACGAGCGCGCCCAACCCGGCGAGGAGCGCGGAGGAGGGCTCGGGAACGACTTGGATAGTGTAGGTCGCGGCTCCTGTCTGCGGCCCGTCCATCACATGAGTCCCGGAGATTCCGAGGGTGATCTCATACGTGCCGATCTCGGAAAATCCCCAGTTGTAGTGAACGTGGCTGCCCGCCAGTGTGTTGAGCGCGTCTCCCGCTCCATCCGATGAATCGAAATGCAGGATCTCGCCCGGGGAATCCGTCCAGAAGACGAAATTTCCGACTCCTGGACCCGTGTAAGCGAGCGACTGGAAGGTGATCACGATCTCGCTGTTCACCCAGTCTCCCGCGACAAGCTCCTCCAGCCCGACCCCGATGTGTGGGACCATATTGTTGCCGGCATCCAAAATGTCCGCAGGGATCCAGTAATAGGCATTGCCTTGGAAAGTCGTAGTGGACATCTGTCTGATTTGGAAAATGTTGTCCGCCGGGTCGAGAGCCATGTCAGTTGACTCGTCGTGGATCTCACCTTCGAAGCCCATGCCGGAGATGTATTCGAAGGCGGGGGCGTCGTAGGAGCCGCTGGTGAGAAACGTGGCGGCATTCGCGTTTCCGATCAAAGCGGAGGACAACAGGGGCAGTTTGAACATTTTGAATTTCATGTCGCCGCAAGAATCTCCTAACGCAACAAAAACGCAATTTAAAAACGCAAAAAAGTTGCACTTGGCAGGTTTTAGCGTGAGTTTCCTCGGCGTGAGAAGAAACACAAACGAACGAGCGCCGGGATTCACCCTGGTGGAACTGCTGGTCGTAATCGTGATCGTCGCAGTGCTTGCGACTGTCGCAATTTACGGCGTCAGAGGCGCGCTTGCGAAAAGCAAACAGGCTGCCTGCGCCTCAAACCTCCGTTCCATCGGCATCGGCCTGCACCTTTACGCGGGCGATCACAATGGAGTTTTCCCTGAAACCACCCACAGCACCGATCTCCAGACCGCATGGATCTACGCGTTGGAGGATCACCTCAACATCTTCGACAAGACACGAATCTGTCCTGCCGATCCCAAGGCCGCGCAACGGCTCGCAGGGAAGGGAACCAGCTACATCCTCAACAGCTTCCTGTTCCTGCCCCCCGTCGATCCCTTTGGCGAACCCACCGGCCCCGCGCTGAACCGGCTCTCCGCGATCCCCGACCACACCAACACTCCCATGGCTTTCATCTGCTCGGACCGCTACGGACCCGGACCCGGCAACGACCACACCCACTCGGAGCAGTGGAACTCATGGTCCGCCGTGAAGGCCGATATCGCGGTCGGCCGCTTCGGCGGAAAAGCCTCGGATGACGAAACGGGTTCCACCAACATTCTCTATGTCGATGGCAGCATCCGTGGTTTCCGTGCCAGCGAGCTGAAAAGAAAAACCGCCGCCGGGATCAACATCGCGAAACCTCCCGGCGTCGCCCCTTGATTTATGAAAATCCCCACCACTTTACTTCTCTCATCCGTCCTCTCCTCCGCCGGGATGATACCTCTCGGCGAGCACGTGGACATCATTTGGACTTGGAACACTTCCTCGCAGAAATGGGAGCTCACCGTTCAGGGCGAGGGCGACCCGTACAACCCGGATGAAGTCTTTCTACCTCTCTCCGACAAGCCCTACAGCGTCACCCAACCCTCCGTTTCCGGCGCGAGGCGCACCCAGGAGAGCAACCCCTTGCTCTCCTTCACAGGCGTGGCTCCCGGAGAAAACACCTGGTACGCACTTTCCAACAATCCTGGGCTGGGCGAGGCCTATCCCGGCTTCCGCAACGACCAGACCAGCGCCACCATCGCCCCGTATTTCGAGACCGATCCACGGCTGCCCCAGCCGCAGGCCATAGCACGCTCGTGGATCACCTCCCGCATCTCCTCGGTGTTTCACGACGGCACGCTGCCCGCGAAGTTCTCCATGTGGAACGGCACCACCTCGACCCCCCGCATCTGGATCTCCACCACCAACGGCCAGCCGGACAACCTGTTCCTGTTCGCCGCCGGCGACCACACCCATGTGAATTGGACCTTCGGAGCCACCGGCATCTACCGCATCGGCATGAGGGCCTCCGCCTTCCTCGGCACGAATCAATCCATGCCTGCCGGTACCAGCGAAGAGGCAAAAGTCACCTTCGCTGTCGGTCCTGTCGCGTTCTGGCAATGCCGGAATTTCTCCGCCCTCGAGCTGGAGCTGCCCTCGGTCATCGGCATGGACGCGGATCCGGATGGCGACGGAGGGAAAAACATTGTCGAATACGCCTTCGGCACAGATCCCAACGGCACCGCCACCCCTCTCGCGCCAGGCCTCGGCGCTCCCATTTCCTATCTGGAAAACACCCCGGAAGGCAGCTTCCATATCATTTCCTTCCCCCGCCGCAAAACCCTGCAGCTCACCAACCCGCTCATCTACACTCCGCAGTTTTCCGAAAACCTCACCCCGGATTCCTGGACAGAGGAAGGCACGGAAACTGTCTCCGCCTTCACCGGCGACCAGAGCGCCCTCAATGCGGAGTGGGAAAAAGTCGAGTTCCGCCGCACACTTGCCGGCCCCTCCCTCCAAAAGGGATTCGCGCGCGTGAAGGTGGCTTTCACCCACTGATTTCCGCAAAAAAACGCCACCCGCAGTTGCGGATGGCGTTTTCCAAACAATCGTGTGTCAGACGAATTTCTAGCGTTTCCTACGCATGAGGGACGCTTTGCGCAAGGAAACCGTCGAACCCGTCTTCGGCATCATCAAGGAAGCACTCGGCTTCCGCCGCTTTCATCCGCGGGGTCTGACCAAGGTCAATCTTGAATGGACCCTCGTGCGGCTCGCCTACAACATCAAGCGGCTCTATCACATCGACCGGGCGGCCAAATCACAAGAAGCAGCGATGGCGTTAGGGTTGCGCAAGCCTTGCCGGTGCCTCGCAGCCCTCAATCCACCCGCATGGAGCGTCACCCGGAGATCCGCTCGCCGCCGCCCATCTGTCAGGATAATTTCCAGCAAAACCACCGCGCTTGGATCCGGACTGAATTTCCGCCAGACCGCACGAAATCAAACATCTGTTCGACTTCCCCTTCGCTCACAAACCACCATACCACAACCTGTAGTGCTTCCTCGTTTTCCCTTGTCCAAATATTGGAGCGAGACCAAAAATTGAGAAGTCCGACAGGCTGCTAGGGCACCGACTTTTATAAAACCTCGTCTATCGTACATGGAAGGGAGTGTCAACCATCCGGAGGATACCGCAAGAGACTTTTCCCCGGTGTCGGGCCGTTTCGTCCCAGAAATTAGACCTCGATCCCGCGGCGGCAAAGTCCACAGGATCCATAGGATGAAGGATACTCTCCGCCTCAGCTAAAAACCGCAAGAAAACCATTGCTCTAACGCATATTAGTTGCGTTACTCCGCGTGTGGATTTGTTTTCCCCAAAAAACGGCAATGCGGATGCGACCCGGGCGCTGAAGCGCTGGGCGGCGGAGTGCCGGGCTGAATCGGATGCGGTCGTGCATGTCGCGGAGCTGCGTTGCCATGAGGCAGGCTGCCCGGATTTTGAGACGGTGGTCACCTGGATGTGCTCGCCGCCGCTCGTCGTTAAGATTTTCAAACCCATCAACCAAATCACCCGCGAGGACGTGCAAGCCGCGTGCTCCGGGAACCCGAACACCACCGAACCATGTCTGAAAGAACACCTGTAACCGTCCTCACCGGCTTCCTCGGAGCCGGCAAAACAACCCTGTTGAACCGCGTGCTCACCGAGCAACACGGCCAGCGAATCGCCGTGATCGAAAACGAATTCGGCGAGGTCGGCATCGACCACGAGCTGGTCATCAACGCCGAGGAGGAAATTTTCGAAATGAACAACGGCTGCATCTGCTGCACCGTGCGCGGGGACCTGATCCGCATCCTCGGCAGCCTAATGAAGCGCCGCGACCAGTTTGACCGCATCCTCATCGAGACCACTGGCATGGCCGATCCCGGCCCGGTGGTGCAGACGTTTTTCGTGGATGAAGATATGAAGGAGCGCCTGTTCGTCGATGCGGTGGTGACCCTGGTGGATGCGAAGCATGTCTGGCAGCACCTTGATGATTCCGACGAGGTGAAGGAGCAGATCGCCTTCGCGGATGTGATCCTACTGAACAAATGCGACCTCGTTCCTGCTGGCGAACTCGACAAGCTCGAAGCCCGCATCAAGGGCATGAACGGCATGGCGAAGGTCCACCGCACTGTCAACGCGCAGGTGCCGCTGGAGGCCGTGCTGGAAGTCGGCGGCTTCAATCTGGACCATGCCATGGAGGTGGATCCGAAATTCCTCGAGCCGGAGTATCCCTTCGAATGGGGTGGCATTTTCGAAGTACCGGCAGGAGGCGCGAGCTTCACCGCGAATGAAGATCCCGATCCCTCAATGAAACTGGTCCTGATCCCGGTGGCAAAAGCGGACGCGGAAAACCTGGCGGACGCGCGCGAGAAAGCCCTGCGTATCTTTTCCCACGAACCCATTGAGGCAGATCCGGACGGAATCCTGGAGGCGGACGGCGAGCTTTACGAACTGATACTCCCCGGCGGAGAAATGGCATGGCCGGTGAACGCGGAAGCGGGAACCTACGCCGTCTTCACCGAGCATTATCCCGAGGAGCTGAATCTCGAACTCATCGGAAACGCTGGCGCTATCACTGCCTCCATCGCCGCCGCCTACAAGCCGGACCACGAGCACGACGAGGAGGTCAGCAGCGTGGGCATCGAGGAAGCGGGTGATTGCGATGGGGAGAAACTCAACCGCTGGATTTCGAAACTCCTGCAGGAAAAAGGCAACGACATCTTCCGCATGAAAGGCGTCTTCTCCGTGAAAGGGGAGCCCAACCGCACCATTTTTCAGGGCGTTCACATGTTGCTCGATTCCCAAGACGGCGGCCCATGGGGCGAGCGCCCCCGCAAAAACAGCCTCGTCTTCATCGGCCGCGATCTCGACCGCGAAGCACTCAACGCCAGTTTCCGCAAATGTCTGGCTTAAGTTCGCACCATGTTAGGATTTAAAAAAGCAGCCCCCACGGACGGCGCGGATCTCAATATGAAATCCGCCGCCGGTCTGATGCCGCAGCAGTGGACCGCACGGCTCGACGATCATTGCCTCGATCTCCGTTG
>Ga0105047_10007079_pt1 | contig 18963 bp, 18 predicted proteins | sample MAT04_FD_78384 | JGI IMG/M metagenome (GOLD analysis project Ga0105047, IMG submission 78384) | Freshwater microbial communities from Lake Fryxell liftoff mats and glacier meltwater in Antarctica - MAT-04 (megahit assembly) | ecosystem: Environmental > Aquatic > Freshwater > Ice > Liftoff... | reverse complement strand
TTCCCGGTGGTGATGCTGGGCCTGGGCCTCGTGGGCGCGCACGAGATCGGCGCCTGGGGCTGGCGCTGGCTGGCGGTGGATGTGGTGTGGGCCAGCGCCATCGGCTTGTCCGTGGGCGGTGCACTGGGCGCCGCCGTCGGCCGCCTGGTGCTGTGGCTGCGCGTGCGGCACCGGGCCGCCGAAGGCTACGAAAACTTCCTGGCGCTCGGCCTCATCGGGCTGTCGTACGGCCTCGCGGTGGTGTCGCACGGCTACGGGTTTTTGGCCGTGTTCGCTGCCGGGCTGGCACTGCGCCACACCGAACGCGGCACGGCAGAGGCCGACATGACGCATGCGGTGATGAGCTTCAACGAACAGCTCGACCGCATCGGCGAGATGGTGGGTGTGGTGGTGCTGGGCTTGCTGCTGGCGTCGGTGCCCTGGGTGCCTGCAGCGCTGTGGTTCGTGCCTTTGGCGCTGCTGGTGGTGCGGCCACTGTCGGTGTGGGTGGGGCTGGCGGGTTCGCGCACCTCGCCGATGCAGCGGCGGCTCATCGGTTGGTTCGGCATCCGCGGCATCGGCTCGCTGTACTACCTCTGCTATGCGCTCAACCATGGCCTGCCGCCGGAGTTCGCGCCGATGCTGGTGGGCCTGACGGTGGCAGTGGTCGTGAGCTCCATCGTCGTGCACGGGCTCTCGGTAACGCCGCTGATGGCGCTGTACAAACGCAAACGGTAGCGCTGCGGCCTGTAGGACTGTGCCTGCACACCACTGCGCGCCTGTCTGCTGGCACGCGCTGCGCTGGCAGCAAATGATGAGTGCTGCATTGCCATGGAGGCTCGACCAATGACCGCGACCCCGACGCCCACGACCGCCACTCCAGTGATGTCGGACAGCACGCAGTCCGGAAGCATCCAGGGCAAGGTGGAGTACCGCGAAGGCGATGGCCCCAACATCACCATCCGCCCCGGCCCGGTGGCCGTGCAGCTCACCTCGATCGATGCCACGCTGAGCTGGGACGACGGCAAGACGCGCGGCTCGGCGGCCATGCCCATCGGCGACTTTCGCAATTACGTCAAGCAGGGCGCGATCAAGCTGGATGCTTGAGCTGCAGCGTCAGGGCTTGCGCTGCGCTGCAGCCATGTAGTTCGCCAGTTCGGCCAGAAGCTGACGGGTCGCCATGCTGGTGGCCGCCACACAGCCGGCGGGGTCGTCGCTGGGCGCCGGCACGCGGGCATCGAACTCGCGCGTGGCCAGCGCCTGGCGGGTGGCGATGTCCAGCAGCACCGCGCGCACGGTCATGCGCACCAGGCTCGGGCCTTGTGTGAAGTCGTGCTGCAGGCGGACGAGCTCGGTCTCCAGCCGCAGCGTGCCGGTGGCCGATGACGGCGCCTGCAGCACGGCGCGGAAAGCACCCGTGCGCTGCAGTGCGCGCACCAGCAGCGGCGCCAGCAGGCGCGCCGGTGTGTCCACCCACTCGGCGTAGGCGTAGGCCTGCAGTGCCTGCGGCTGGCGCAGGTAGACCATGCGCGTGCTGTCGTAGCCCGCTGCCGCCGTGGGCAGCGCCACCACGATGCTTGGGGCGCCGTCGGGTGTGGCGGGAAGCGGGCCATCCAGCGCGGCAGCGCTCGGGCCAGTCGGCGCTGACGGATCGAGCGCATCCAGCGTATAGCGCATCGGTGCCGCGGCGGGCTTGGGCAGCAGACCGCCGCTGCAGCCTGTGCCCAGCAACGTGGCCCACAGCAGTGCGGCGCGCCGGCTGGTGCTAGGGAGTGGTGTCGTGTTCATCGCGGTGCGGTCTCTCCAGGGCCGGGTTGAGGCGGCGGCGCGCCCAGCAGCAGGCTGTTGGGGTTGGCCGTGGTCTGCTCACTCAGCCGGCGCAATGAAGCCGACAAGGCTGCCAGTTCGGCCATCAAACGCTGCAGCTCAGGCAGCGTTTCGCCGTTCAGCTGTTGCACGCTGTTGGTGGCGGCATCGGCCGCCACGCCGCCGCGCGCGCTGGCCGAACGTGCCACATCGGCCATGTCTTCCACAGCCTGCGCGCTGGCGGCAATGCGGTCCAGCGTGGGTTCCAGCTTGGCAGCGGCGCCCGTTGCCAGCTTCGCGGTGCGCGCAGCGTCGGCCAGGCCGGTCGTCAGCGTGGCCTTCTGTGCGGCCAGCGTCTTCGCCACCGAGGCGATATCGGTCAACGCCGACTTCAGCGACTGCCGATTTTCATCGTCGAACACGGCATTCAGATTGGTCGACACGCGGTCGACGTTGGCCAGCACGGTCGTCACCACGCTTTCCAGCCGCGCCACCAGCGAAAGCTCGAAGGGGATGGTCGGGGGCGCGCCGTCCGGGCCAGGCCGTAGCGGCGGCGCACCGGCGGTGCCGCCGTTGAGTTCGACATGCGCAATGCCGGTCAGGCCTTGGGTTTTCAGCACCGCCGTGGTGTCTTGCAGTATCGGTGTGCCGCGTTCGATGAGGAAGCGCAGCCGCACCTGCTGCGGGTTCTGGGGGTCGATGCCGATGTTGCTGACCTTGCCGACGTCCACGCCCAGGTACTTCACCGGTGCGTCGACATTCAGCCCGGCCACCGATTCGCGGATGACGGCCTGATAGACGTCCATCTCTTGCCGCCCGCCCAGCCCGGCAGCCAGCCACAGCACGCCGGCTACCAGCGCCGCGCCCAGGCCCAGCACGAAGGCGCCGACCAGGGTGTAGTTGGTTTTGTCGTCCATGGTCAGATCTTCTCGGCCTGGCCTTCTGCACGGGGCCGCGGCATGAAATAGGCCGCCACGATGGGGTGCGGGTTCTGCGCCAGTTCGGCCATGGTGCCCAGCGCCAGCACACGCCCTTCGCCGAGCACCGCCACGCGGCCGCAGACGCGCCACAGCAGGTCGACATCGTGGCTGACGATGACCACCGTGGCGCCTCTGGCGGCCTGCGTTTCCAGGATCAGCGCGTCCACGCCAGCGGCGTTGGCAGGGTCCAGGCCCGAGGTGGGCTCGTCGAGAAAGAGCAGTTCGGGGTCGAGCGCGATGGCGCGTGCCAGTGCCGCACGCTTGAGCATGCCGCCACTCAGTTCGCCGGGCAGCTTCAGGCCGGCCTCGGGCGGCAGCCCGGTCTGCGCCAGCTTCCATTCGGCGATTTCGTCGATGAGCTTGTCGGCCAGCGGGCTGTGCTCGCGCAGCGGCAAGCCTACGTTTTCGCGCACAGTCAAAGAACTGAAGAGCCCGCCGCGCTGGAACATCACGCCCCAGCGCTGGCGCAGGGCCTGCAGCGCTTCGGGTGCCAGGCCTTGCACGTCCTGCCCGAACAGGCGCACGGTACCGGCGGTGGGCTGCTGCAGCAGGATCATCTCGCGCAGCAGCACCGACTTGCCGGCGCCGCTGCCCCCGGCCAGGCCGAGAATTTCGCCGCGCTGCACGCTGAGGTTCAGGTTCTCGTGCACGCTGTTCGTACCGAAGCGCGTGCTGATGCCCTGCATTTCGACCACGGCCTGTGGGTCGGCAGCCATCTCAGAGCTCCAGCGCGCTGAAGGCGACCGAGAACAGGGCATCCGCCACGATGACAAGGAAGATGGACTGCACCACCGCCGCCGTGGTCTGGCGGCCCACGCTGTCGGCACCGCCTGACGTGCGCAGGCCCTGGAAGCAACCCACGAGCACGATGATGGCGGCGAAGACCAGCGACTTGCCCACGCCGATGAGGAAGGCCGAGCCCTGCATCACGTTGCCGAAGCGGTCGATGAATTCGGTAAAGCCGATGCCGAGCTGCGAACGCGCCATCACCATGCCACCGAAGACGCCGGCGATGTCGGCAAAGACCGTCAGCAGCGGCAGCGCGACGGCCAGCGCCAGCAGCTTGGGCCACACCAGGCGCTGCAGCGGGTCGATGCCCAGCGTGCGCAGCGCATCGATTTCTTCGCCCACCACCATGGTGCCGATCTGTGCCGCGTGGGCAGAGCCCGAGCGCCCGGCGATGATGATGGCGGTGATGAGCGGCGCGAACTCGCGCAGCATGGCGTAGCCCACCAGTTCGACGACGAAGATATTGGCGCCGTAGTGGCGCAATTGGTCTGCGCCCTGGTAGGCCACCACCACGCCCAGCAGAAAGGCGGTGATCCCGACGATGGGCAGGGCGTCGAAGCCGCCCAGTTCGATCTCGCGCAACACCACGCGCCAGTGCATGGCGCGGGGCCGGCGCAGCAACTGGGCGCCGGCCACTGCCGTCTGGCCGACGAAGGCCACGAAGGCCAGCCCTTGCCGAGCCGCTGTTGCCGCACTTCGGCCCGTGCGTTCCAGCATGTTGCGGCGTGGCGCGTGCAGCAGCGGCGCAAGCGCGCTGGCCCGCAGTGCCTCGGTCATGCGCGCGGCGCGGGCGGGCCAGTCTTCAGCGGCGGCAGGGGCGGCAGCGGGGGCGGGTACAGCGACAGGTGCGGGGGTGGACGTTGGGAGAGTCATCGGCTTTGGCGCAATTCTTGTTGCACGGTGCCGCGCGGCGGGGCCGCCGTCTGTCCGCTTTCGCACGGTGCGTGCGGTGATGCCACGGCCGGCGTGGCATGCTCGGCGGGCCAACGCCACGCACCATGAACCAGAACCCCGGCTTCCTTGCCACCCCGACCGTCACCGCCACCGCCATCGCCACCGCCACCGCCAGCGCCATCATCAAGCCCATCGCCACTCGCAATTCAGCTCATGCGGCGCCCGACACCTGCCTGCACACCCTGCCCAACGGCGTGCGGGCGCTGGCCATTCACCAGCCGTGGCGGCAGTCGGTCAACCTCAGCGTCTTCATCCGCGCTGGCAGCCACCACGAACCGCGGCGCCTGAACGGCATCAGCCATGTCGTCGAGCACATGGCCTTCAAGGGCACGCACACGCGCAACTGCCAGCAGATCAACCTCGACGCCGAATGTCTGGGCGCCGAGGTCAACGCCCACACCGACAAGGACCACACCGCCTTTCACATCGACGGCCTGGCCGCCGACTTGCCGGCTTTCGTGCCCATGCTGGCCGACATCGTGCTGAACAGCAGCTTCCCCGCCGAAGAGCTGGAGCGTGAACGTCAGGTGATCCTGCACGAGTTCACCGAGTTCGACGAAGACCCGGCCGCCATGGCCCTTCGCCTCTTCGACAGCGCCTGCTACGGCTTGCACCCGGCCGGCCAACCCGTCATCGGCAACCGCGCCAACCTCAAACGTTTCAGCCGTGACGACCTGCAGGCCTGGGTGGCCCAGCACTACACCGGACACAACGTGGTGGTGGCGGTGGCCGGGCCGGTGCACGCCCAGGACTTCGTGCGCCTGGTGGAGGCGTCCTTCGGCAGCATGCCTGCCGGCCAGCCCCACACGGTGTCAGCGCCCGTCTGGCAGGGCGGCGTCAAACAGCGGCGCATGGCTGGCAGCGGCCAGTGCCAGGTGGTGCTGGGCCATGACGCGCCGCCGCTGTGCGACCCCGAACACCTGCACTGGGTGCTGGCCGCCGCGCTGCTGGGCGAAGGCATGAGCTCGCCGTTGCTCGATGAGCTGCGTGAACGTCGCGGCCTGGCCTACTTTGCCGGCTGCTCTGCCGACATCGGCGCGCTGGCCGGGCAGTTCGTGATCGAGGCCGCCACGGCGCCCGAGCAGGCTGAAGAGCTGCTCACCGAAGTGGCCAGGCTGCTGCAGCAGCAGGCCGGGCATATCGATGCAGTCGGCCTCGAACGCGCCCGCCGCCAGCTCGCCGTGCGAGCGTTGCGTGCGCTGGAACAGCCCACGCGCCGGCTCGAATCTGCCGTGCAGGATGTGTTTGCGCTGGGCGAGGTGCGTGACCATGCGGCCTGGTTGCAGGCCTTGAACGCGGTAGGCCCCGCGCAGGTGCGAGAGGTATTTGCCTGGATGCAGACGCGCACTGCGGCGGTGGCCTTGGCCGGCAGCGTGCCGGCCAGGGCGCGTGACCGTGCGCTGGCGCTGTTCGCGACGTCAGCGGCCCATGCCGCTGCAGCGCGGGTTCAGCACGGTACGGACGGCAACTGAGAGGCTGAGAGCCTTTCGATCATGCCCACTCATCACGCCAAAAGACGCCCGCTCGTCGTTGCAAATGCGCGCCACAGCCCGAGCTATGGCTGTGCTTTGCGCCTGGATCGGACGCCTTTTGACGCGCTGCTCGGTCACGCTCGAAAAACTCTCAGCCTCTGAGCCCGGCCCCAAAATCGAGCGATGAAAGCCGCCGAATGAAAGCCGCCGAATGAAAGCCCTTGCATGAAGGCACCGAAACGCTTGCAGACCCTCATCGACGAAGGCCTGATCGATGCCGTGCTGCGCCAGTTGATGAGCGGCAAGGAAGCCGAGGTCTTCGTCGTGCGGCGCGGCGAAGAGGTGCTGTGCGCCAAGGTCTACAAGGAAGCCACGAACCGCAGCTTTCGCCAGGCCGTGGACTACACCGAGAACCGCAAGGTCAAGAACAGCCGCCAGGCACGGGCCATGGCCAAGGGCACCAAGTTCGGGCGTGAATCGCAGGAAGCCGCCTGGCAAAGCGCAGAGGTGGACGCGCTCTACCGCCTGGCCGCCGCCGGCGTGCGTGTGCCGCGCCCGCACAACTTCTTCGAAGGCGTGCTGCTGATGGACCTGGTGACCACCGCCGAGGGCGACGCCGCTCCCCGCTTGAACGACGTGCAGTTCACGCCCGAGGACGCCGCCCGCCACCACGCCAGCCTGCTGGCCGAGGTCGTGCGCATGCTTTGTGCCGGCGTGGTGCATGGCGACCTGTCCGAGTTCAACATTTTGCTCGGCGTCACCGACGGTCAGCAAGCCCCCGTGATCATCGACCTGCCTCAGGCCGTGGACGCTGCCGGCAACAACCACGCCCAGCGCCTGCTGCTGCGCGACGTCGACAACCTGCGCGACTTCTTCGGCCGCCACAACCCGGCGTTGCTGCCCACGCGCTACGGCCCCGAGATCTGGGCGCTGTACGAACGCGGCCTGCTGCGGCCGGACACCGCACTGACCGGTCATTTCGAAGGCCCGAAGCGCCCGGTGGACCTGGCCGGCGTGGTGCGCGAGATCGACGACGCCAAGGCAGAAGAAGCCGCGCGTCGGCTGCGCATGGCCAACCCCAGCTCTTGAAACCGGCGGTGGCCGGCCCCACCGTGGGGTGTCTGGCCAGCCCACTGCCTTCACCCCATTTCAATTCCTGAGCACCCACACCATGGACAAACAAACCCTGTCATTCCAGGCCGAGGTCAAGCAGATCCTGCACCTCGTCACCCACAGCCTGTACAGCAACAAGGAAATCTTCCTGCGTGAACTGGTCAGCAATGCCAGTGACGCCTGCGACAAGCTGCGTTTCGAGGCGTTGGACAAGGCCGAGTTGTTCGAGGACAGCCCGAACCTCGAAATTCACGTCTGGTTCGACGCGGCGGCCAAGACCATCACGGTTCGCGACAACGGCATCGGCATGAGCGCCGAAGAGGCCGTCGCCCACCTCGGCACGATTGCCAAGAGCGGCACGCGCGAGTTCATGTCGAAGCTGGAAGGCGAACAGAAGAAAGACGCCAACCTCATCGGCCAGTTCGGCGTCGGCTTCTACAGCGGCTTCATCGTGGCCGACCGCCTGACCGTGGAGACGCGCCGCGCCGGCGCGCCGGCAGGCGAAGGCGTGCGCTGGAGCAGCGAAGGCACCGGTGACTTCGAGGTAGAGACCATCGAGCGCGCGCAGCGCGGCACCGACGTCATCCTGCACCTGCGCGAGGGCGAAGAAGAGTTCCTGTCGGCGTGGAAGCTGAAGTCCATCATCAGCAAGTACAGCGACCACATCAGCCTGCCGGTGCTGATGAAGAAGCAGACCTGGGACGCCGAGAAGAACGAGCAGGTCACCACCGACGAGTGGGAGCCGGTGAACAAGGCCGCCGCGCTGTGGACGCGCGCCAAGAGCGACATCACCGACGCGCAGTACCAGGAGTTCTACAAGCAGATCAGCTACGACCAGGAAGCGCCGCTGGCCTACACGCACAACCGCGTCGAAGGCCGCACCGAGTACACGCAGCTGCTGTATGTGCCGGCCAAGGCGCCCTTCGACCTGTGGAACCGCGACAAGCGCGGCGGCGTGAAGCTGTACGTCAAGCGTGTCTTCATCATGGACGACGCTGAAAGCCTGCTGCCGACCTACCTGCGCTTCGTCAAGGGCGTGATCGACAGCGCCGACCTGCCGCTGAACGTGAGCCGCGAACTGCTGCAGGAAAGCCGCGACGTGAAGGCCATCCGCGAGGGCAGCACGAAGAAGGTGCTGTCGATGCTGGAAGACGTGGCCGAGAACCAGACGGACAAATACGCGGAGTTCTGGGGTCAGTTCGGCGCCGTGCTGAAGGAAGGCATGGGCGAGGACCACCAGAACCAGGAGCGCCTGGCCAAGCTGCTGCGCTTTGCCTCGACCACAGCCGACGAAGGCGTGAGCCTGGCCGACTACGTGGCGCGCATGAAGGAGGGCCAGGAGTCCATCTACTACATCACCGCCGATACCCTGGCTGCCGCGAAGAACAGCCCGCAGCTGGAGATCTTTCAGAAGAAGGGCATCGAGGTGCTGCTGCTCATCGACCGTGTCGACGAGTGGATGCTGAGCCACCTGTACGAGTTCGACGGGAAGTCCTTGCAAAGCGTCGCGAAGGGCGGCATCGATCTGGGCCAGCTGCAGGATGAAGAAGAGAAGAAGGCCGCCGAGGCCACGGCCGAGGCGCTGAAGCCGCTGGTCGAGCGCCTGAAGGCCAGCCTGAAAGACCGTGCCAAGGATGTCCGTGTGACGACGCGCCTGGTCGATTCACCAGCCTGCATCGTGGTCGACGAAGGCGACATGAGCGGCCACCTGGCGCGCATGCTGAAGCAGGCCGGGCAGAGCGCGCCCAAGGCGATGCCCATCCTGGAAATCAACGCCGAACACGCGCTGGTGAAACGGCTGGATTCGGCCGAAGGCACCGAGCGCTTCGACGACCTGGCACACATCCTCTTCGACCAGGCCGTGCTGGCCGAAGGCGGACACCTCGAAGACCCGGCGGCCTACGTGAAGCGCGTGAATGCGCTGTTGACTGCCTGAAAGACGGCCTGAAATTGATGGCGGGCGCTCAGCCCGTCATCAGTTCGAGCTGCTCGCGCAGTTGCGTCGTCTGCTGGTTCCAGTAGGCCGCGCTGCCGAAGAACGGGAAGTTCAACGGGAAGGTCGGGTCGCTCCAGCGCTCGGCCAGCCAAGCGCTGTGGCGCAGCATGCGCAGCGTGCGCAAGGGTTCGATGAGCGCACGTTCACGGTCGTCGAAATCGCAGAACTGCTCGTAGCCTTCCAGCAGAGTGTCCAGCTGCTGCGCCATGGTGGTGTGGTCGCCCGAGACCAGCATCCACAGGTCTTGCACGGCCGGGCCCTGCATCGCGTCGTCCAGGTCCACCACGTGGGGCGCGCCGTCGCGCCACAGCACGTTGCCGAGGTGGCAGTCGCCATGCAGGCGCAGCGTCTGCAGCGGCTGCACGGCCTCGAAGGCGGCGTTCACCGCCGCGAGCGCCTGCTCGCAGGCCTGCTGCCAGGCCGGGCATTCGGTGGGCGGTACAAAGCCTCCGTCCAGCAACAGCTTCAGCGCGCGCTGGCCGTCGGCGCGCGGGTTCAACTGGTGGCGGTGTTCAAAGCGCTGCTGCCGCCCCACCGCGTGCAGCCGGCCGATGAAGCGCCCCAGCTGTCGCAGCGCTGCCGGGTCTTCCAGTTCGGGTTCGCGGCCTGCGCAGCGTGCTGCAACGGTGTAGCGGTGGCCGAAGCCGCAGGCCAGCGTGGGCGGTGTGCCCAGCAGCCGCACAGCGGGTGTTGCCTCCTGCAACACCAGGGGCGGCACCACCGGCACTTCGGCCGCAGCCAGCTCGAGCGCAAAGCTGTGCTCTTCCAGGATTTGCGCGTCACTCCAACGGCCGGGCCGGTAGAACTTGGCCACCACGGCGCCGTGGCCTTCGCAGGGGTCTTCCAGGAACACCTGGAACACGCGGTTTTCGTAAGAATTCAGCTGCAGCAAACGCCCGTCGCCGCGCAGGCCCACGGCGTCCAGCGCGTCCAGCACCTGCTGGGGGTCGAGGTGGCTGTAGTCCACGCGCGGCGTTCAGGGCCGCGGCGGGCGCGACGCCGGGCCATCGACGACGATGCCGCCGCCGCTGGCCGCAGGGTCCGCCGCCGGCAGCAGCGAGTTGTAGCGCGACTCGGGGAAGCTGGAGTCGCGGAACTGCGAGTCGGCAAAAGCCGAATCGGGCCAGTGTGTGTTCTGGCGCGCCTGCCTGCGTGATGCCACGGTGTTCGACAGCCGTTCGCGTGTCACGTCCACGGGCGAAGGCGTTGCTGGTGCCATGGCCGCTTTCAACACCGGCAACGGCAGCAGGCCCTGCAATTCCGCCACCGAAGGCAATTCGTCAGGCCGGCAGCGCAGATAGCGAACGCGGCAGGCCTCCAGCACCGACTGCTTGATGATCTGCGTACGCCGCGAGCTGCTGCGCTCGGTTTCGATGTCCACGGCGGCCAACACCCGCCCGCTGGCGCTGCAGACTGCGAAAGCCACGTGGCTGCCCGCCAGCAGGTCGTACCAGTAACGCACGCGACGCGGGTCCAGGGGCTGGCAAAAGCGCACCAGCGGCAGCTTGGCCAGCACCACGTGCTGCGGCAGGGCGTCACGCAACTGGCGGTAGAGCCGCTTTTCATCAGAGCTGAACACCGGCCGCGGCGACAGCGCCCAATCGGTAGGCAGTGGTTGGCTGCCAGGCTTGCGCTGCCTGCGCAGCAACAGCAGCGCGGCAACGAGCGCCGAGGTCAAGGCCAAGGCAGCGGCGATGATGGCGGGTGTCCAGGCGATCAAGGGCTGCATGTGTGAGGGCGCGCTACCAAAATTGCCTGGGCAACATCGAAGGTGAGGGCTGGCGGCAAGACCAGCGCTCGATGCAGCGGGATTATTGCTGCCCGTTTCGCGCGGCTGCGTCAGTCGAATGGGGGTCTAGCCAGCCCCTGGGTGGGGGTGTGCTCGCGCATCCGGCATGGCGCATCGGTAGGCACAGCCAGAAGGTCGGAGCAGCAGCGGGCTTGCCGACTGTGCTCAGGCACAGCGCAATTCGGCCCAGACCGGATACACTCGCGGGCTTTCCCCGAATTCGGCAGGGGAAGGACCGTGTGCCCATCGCCCTGCGAGGCCGCCTTCACGAGCGGTGCCAAAGGTCAGCGAGAAGCACGCGACACACAGCTCGCCGACGCCCCCGCGTGCCGCAGTCTGCGGTACGTATTTCGAAAGACTTTCATGAAGACCTTCAGCGCCAAGCCGGCCGAAGTGACGCACGAGTGGTTTGTGATTGATGCCACCGACAAGGTGCTCGGTCGTGTTGCCAGCGAAGCAGCACGCCGTTTGCGCGGCAAGCACAAAGCCATTTACACGCCTCACGTCGATACCGGTGATTTCATCGTCGTCGTCAATGCCGACAAGCTTCGTGTCACCGGCGCCAAAGCCACCGACAAGATTTACTACCGGCATTCGGGCTACCCCGGCGGCATCTACGCCACGGCTTTCAAGGACATGCAGGCCAAGCACCCCGGCCGAGCACTTGAAAAGGCCGTCAAGGGCATGCTGCCCAAGGGCCCGCTGGGCTATGCGATGGTCAAGAAGCTGAAGGTCTATGCCGGTGGTACCCACCCGCATGCCGCTCAGCAGCCCAAACCGCTCGAGATCTGAGGACGTAGCGATGATCGGACTTTGGAACTACGGCACCGGCCGCCGCAAATCGAGTGTGGCACGCGTCTTCATCAAGAAGGGCAGCGGCAACATCATCATCAACGGCAAGACGATCGACGCCTATTTCGGGCGTCAGACCTCGATCATGATCGTGCGCCAGCCGCTGCTGCTCACGGGCAACAACGAGGCCTTCGACATCAAGATCAACGTGCACGGCGGCGGTGAATCCGGCCAGGCCGGCGCGGTGCGTCACGGCATCACGCGTGCGCTGATCGACTACGACACCGCACTGAAGCCCGACCTCAGCCGTGCCGGATTCGTGACGCGTGATGCGCGCGAAGTGGAACGCAAGAAGGTCGGTCTGCACGGCGCTCGTCGCCGCAAGCAGTTCAGCAAGCGCTGACCCTCGAGGCCGCGGTGCAGTTCGAACGAACTGCACTGCGCCGGAAAACTGGAATCGGCGGGTCTCGGACCCGCCTTTTTCGTTTCTGTCCATCGGCTTCGTGGCGGGCTGGGCCGGGTCCGTCATGGGGTCTCTGCCGAAGAAGGAGCCTGCGGCCTCGTGATCAGCGAGAATGCACGGGCCTGGGACGGTGAACGGAAGTGAACTGGGGGCGTTGAAGCTGGTCCAACGGCCCACACTGGGTATTTGCTGCGTCGTACGACGCTTGACCGGGCGCAATGAGCGCCTCGAATCTGAACTGGAGCCCCGCATGAATGCTTTGGCTGAACCCCTTGCCCCCGCCACCGACGACATGCCAGCACCACTGGTCTTCACCGACAGTGCTGCGGCGAAGGTGGCTGACCTTGTCGCCGAAGAAGGCAACCCCGAGTTGAAACTCCGCGTTTTCGTGCAGGGTGGTGGTTGCTCAGGCTTCCAGTACGGCTTTACTTTCGATGAAGTCATCAACGACGATGACACGCAGATGACCAAGAACGGTGTCACGCTGCTCATCGATGCCATGAGCCTGCAGTATCTCGGCGGTGCCGAGATCGACTACAAGGAAGACCTGCAAGGCGCGCAGTTCGTGATCAAGAACCCGAACGCGTCAACGACCTGCGGATGCGGGTCTTCCTTTTCGGCCTGATTTCGAGCCGATTTGGGTTCGAGGACGCCGGGAATCCGGTGTCCCTGATTGCATTCATTGCATCCAACCCGCCGGATAAATGGCCCCGAGCACTCTCGCTGCTCGGGCGCCCGTGACGGCCGGTACATTGCCAGCCTCTCTGGCAAGGCAAGCGCGTGCAAGCCAGGCGAAAGCCAGGGCTTCCACCTGATCAGGAGCCACGCCGAGCGTTGCGGTGCTCGCCACTTCCACGCCGTTCAGTTCAGCGCCCAGAAGCGCCAGCAGATGATCGTTGTGGGCACCGCCTCCGCACACGAAAAGGGCCTGCGCGTCAGGCGCGGATGACCGCAGCGCTGCGGCAACGCTGCGCGCCGTCAATGCCGCCAGCGTAGACATCACGTCCACGGGCTGTCTGGCCGCGCCATCTTCTAGCTGGACATCGAGCCACGGCGCGTTGAAATGGTCCCGGCCGGTGCTCTTGGGTGGCGCCAGTGCGAAGTAGCGGTCGGTCAGCCATTTCGTCAGAAGCGCTTCATCCACCTGCCCGGCCGCCGCCCATTGGCCGCCTTTGTCCAGCGGCTGGCCGGTGTGGCGCTGGCACCAGAGGTCCATCAGCACGTTGGCTGGGCCTGTGTCGAAGCCCTGCACGCCGCCATCGGCCTGAAGCAGCGTGAGATTGGCGATGCCGCCCAGGTTCAGCACCGCGCGAGTCTGGCCGGGCTTTCGGAACGCTGCGGCGTGGAAGGCGGGCACGAGCGGCGCGCCTTGCCCGCCGGCAGCCACATCGCGGCTGCGAAAGTCGCAGACGACGGAGATGCCCGTCAGTTCGGCCAGCAGCGCACCGTTGATCAGCTGCAGCGTGTAGCCGGTGCCGTCGAAGCTGCCCGGCTGATGGCGCACGGTCTGGCCGTGGGCGCCTATGGCCGTGACGCGCTGGCTTTGAAGCCGGCCTTGCTGCAGCAGCTGTGCCACCACCTCGGCGTAGACGCGAACCAGGCCGTTGGCGGCCAGCGCAGCGCGGTGAAGTTCGTTGCTGCCGCTGTGGTTCAGCGCCAGCAGTTCATCGCGCAGGCCCGGCGGAAAAGGCCGATGCACATGGCCGCGTGACTGCAACGGCGGGCTGTCGGCCCCTTGCCCGGCTGCACTTGCATCAACCTGCTCGGCCAGAACACCGTCGACACCGTCGAGCGAGGTGCCCGACATGAGACCGATGAAGTAGAGCATCTACTCCATGACTGCGCGGGCTCCGGACTGGCTCTCGGCCAGGTCCAGCTTCACCTGCAGCGTGGACAGTGTTTCGGTGAACTTCGGCCGTGAGGCGGCATCGACAGGCTTGGATTCGGAATTCCTGGCCATGCGCAGCGGGTCTTGATGCTGACCGCCGATGCGGAACTCATAGTGCAGGTGCGGGCCGGTCGCCCAGCCGGTGGCGCCCACGGCGCCAATGCGCTGTCCCTGGTCCACGCGCTGGCCTTTGCGCACGTCGATGCGGCTCAGGTGGGCGTACAGCGTGCTGCGGTTGTTGCCGTGGCGCACTTCGATGACGTTGCCATAGCCGTTCTGGCGCCCGGCGAAGTCGATCACGCCGTCAGCCACCACACGCACCGGCGTGCCCGTGGGGGCGCCGTAATCCACACCCAGGTGGGCGCGGCGGGTCTGGAAGATGGGGTGAATGCGCATCGCGAAACCCGAGGTCACGCGTGAAAACTCGAGCGGGCTGGCCAGGAAGGCGCGGCGCTTGCTGCTGCCGTCGATGTCGTAGTACGCGGCGCGGCCGTCGGCAGCCGTGAAGAACACCGCGTGGTGAGAACGTCCGGCATTCACGAACTCGGCAGCCAGCACGCGCCCGGCGCCCTCGTTCCAGGCCACGGGTTCACCGTCGGCCATCAGCGATTCATAGACCAGACTGAAGGTGTCGCCCTTGCGCAATTGGCGATGGAAGTCGATGTCTGTGGAGAAGATATCGGCAACCTGCACGGCCACGGCATCAGGCACACCAGCTTCGTCGGTGGCTGCAAACAACGAGCTGCGGATGGTGCCGCTGGCCAGGCGCGACTGCGAAGTGAAGGGTGCTGTTTCCAGACGCGCCAGCCAATTGCCGTCGACGCGGACCAGGGTCAGGCGCGTGAAGTGGGTGCGCGCCAACTCGCTGCTCTCGGCAGGGAACCGGGCCACCAGTTCGTGCAGGCCACCGTAGCCATCGGTGTCGACGCGAACCATCTTGCCGCCACGACCGGCCAATAACAGGCGCGCAGTGCTGTCGCTGCGGATGAAACCCGCAGCAGACGCGTCACGCACGCCCATGCGCGCAAGCAGCGTCTCGGCGGTATCGGTGCCGCGAGTGATGTCGCTGCGGGTGAGCTTCAGTTCCTGGGCTGCCAGTTCGGCGAGCTGCCCCGCCATGCCTTGGGGCAGCACGACTTCCGAGATGACTTGCTTGGGCAGCGCGGCCGCATCGGGGGCGAGCGGCGCGACGGCCACGGCAGTGATGCCGAACCCGGCAAGCACTGCAATGCTGCCGCCGATCAGGCTGCGTCGGTGCTGCGAGGCGAAGGTTTGTAGGCCAGAGATGGCGCGGTCGGCGAGCGTGTCCAAGATGTGGCGAGTCACTTCGAGTGGTTGACGCGCCGCAAAAGAAATGCAGGCCCAACGGTGTTGATCGAGTGGCCTCCTGCACCGGCTTGACCGGGGTCTGCAGACAGGCCGTCCACTAGAATGAGGCAACAGGGCCTAAGGCTCTGCCGCAAGCATTCATCCTGGGAAAGCAGCGGCGAGTATAGCCAAGCCAGCACCGCTTCCTGCCCAGTGATTGACCTCATTGTCGGCAGAAGCGCGGCCCCCCTAAACAGCTTCGAGTAACCGTTCATGTCCCAGCCTGCCGTTGTTTCGGGCGCCGATGCCGCGTCTGCCATGCCGCTCATTGACGGAATCAGTGACGGTCTGAGTGACCGCGTGCGCGAAGCTCTGGCAGTGTCGTTGCGCGGCTGCGAAGAGCTCCTGCCCGAGGCTGAATGGGTGAAGAAGCTGCAGCGTTCCGAGGCGACAGGCCAGCCGCTGCGCATCAAGCTCGGCCTGGACCCGACGGCGCCCGACATTCACATCGGCCACAGCGTGGTGCTGAACAAGATGCGCCAGTTGCAGGACCTGGGGCACACGGTCATCTTTCTCATCGGCGACTTCACCTCGATGATCGGTGACCCCTCGGGCAGAAATGCCACGCGGCCACCGCTGACACGCAAGCAGATCGAGGCCAACGCCCGGACCTACTACCGCCAGGCCAGCCTGGTGCTGGACCCCGCGAAGACCGAGATTCGCTACAACAGCGAGTGGAGCGACCCGCTTGGCGCGCGCGGCATGATCCAGCTCGCTGCCAAGTACACACTGGCGCGCATGCTCGAGCGCGACGACTTCACAAAGCGTTTCAAGGCCGGCAGCCCCATCAGCGTTCACGAGCTGCTCTATCCGTTGATGCAGGGTTACGACTCGGTCGCCCTGAAGAGTGACCTCGAACTCGGTGGCACCGACCAGAAATTCAACCTCCTCGTGGGTCGCGCGCTGCAGCAGGAGTACGGGCAAGAGCCGCAGTGCATCCTCACGATGCCGCTGCTGGAGGGGCTGGACGGCATCGAGAAGATGTCGAAGAGCAAGAACAACTACATCGGCATCACCGACGAGCCCAACACCATGTTCGCCAAGGTGCTGAGCATCAGCGACGTTCAGATGTGGAAGTGGTTCACGCTGCTCAGCTTCCGCCCCGAGGCCGAGATCGCAGCGCTGAAGCACGAGGTGGGAGTCGGCCGCAACCCGAAAGACGCCAAGGTGCAGCTGGCACGCGAAATCACGACACGCTTCCACGGCGCGGCTGCAGCCGAGGCTGCGGTGGAAGACTTCCATCGCCGCGCGGCCGGGGGCGTGCCTGACGAGATTCCCGAGGTGGCCCTGTCGGGCGCGCCGCTGGCCGTGGGGGCCTTGCTGAAGCAGGCCGGTCTGGCGCCTTCCACCAGCGAGGCCATGCGCCTCATCGAACAAGGCGGCGTGCGCATCGATGGCACGACAGTCAGCGACAAGGGTCTGAAGCTCGGCGTCGGCAGCATCGTCGTGCAGGTGGGCAAGCGCAAGTTCGCGCGTGTGACCCTCAGCGCCTGAAGCCTGTGCAGGTACGCAGCTACCTGCAGCTGTCCATCGCGGTGGCACTGGCCACCATTGCGCTGAAAACCGGCGCCTGGTGGGTGAGCGACAGCGTCAGCCTGCTCTCCGAGGCCCTGGAGTCGTTGGTCAATCTGGCCGGTGCGGTGTTCGCGCTGGCCATGGTGACCATTGCCGCGCGCCCTGCCGACGACGAACATCACTACGGCCACCACAAGGCCGAGTACTTCAGCAGCGGCTTCGAAGGCGTGTTGATTTTCGCCGCCGCCCTGGCCATCGTCTGGACCGCGGTGCTGCGCCTCCTGAATCCGCAGCCGCTGCAGGCCGTGGGTTTGGGCCTCATCTTGTCAGCCGTCAGCTCGGTCATGAATGGCATGTTGGCGTGGAGCATGCTGCGCAAGGCGCGTGCCGTGCATTCGGTGGCGCTGGAAGCCGATGCGCGCCATCTCTTCACCGATGTCTGGACCACGGTCGGCGTGGTAGTTGGCTTGCTGGCGGTGTTGGCCACGGGCTGGGCCTGGCTCGACCCGGTGATCGCCATTGTTGTGGCGCTGAACATCATGCGCGTGGGCGCGGGGCTGATCTGGCAGTCGGCAGGCGGTCTGATGGACGAGGCGCTCGAGCCTGCACAGCGCGCCACCGTCGAGCGCGTGCTGGCCGAGCACAGCCACGACCATGTGCGCTTCGACCACGTGACCTCGCGCCGCGCTGGCCAGCGGCGCTTCGTCGACCTGCACATGCACATGCCCGCCGACTGGACACTGGGCCGCGCGGCGGCTGAGCGGGGCCGTGTCGAACTGGCGCTGATGCAGGCCTTGCCCGGCTTGCGCGCCACCATCCAGTTGCTGCCCTTGGGCGTGGAGGCCCACCTCGACGACGAGGTCGGCAGCGCGTGATCGCGCTGGTGCAACGCTGAAGCGCGCCGCACCCTGAAGAAGGCCGCCCGAAGGCGGCCTCTTCATGCCATCAAGCTACCAACGGCGTTCAGTCGGCGTACTGGCCAGCAGCCTTGATGGCTGGGCCCCACTTGGCCATTTCGGCTTCGACGAACTTCTTGTGATCGATGGGGTTGATGCGGTTGTCGGTGACGACGACAGCACCCAGGGCTTCTTGCCGCTTGATGAACTCCGGGTCCTTCAGCGCCGCACGCAGGGCGGTGTTCACCTGGTCGAGGATGGCCTTGGGCGTACCCTTGGGCGCGTACAGGCCGTGCCAGATCGACACGTTGAAACCCTTCAGGCCTTGCGAATCGAGCGTCGGCAGGCCTGACAGTGCAGGGGTCGTCAGGGGCTTCAGGGTGGTGACGGCATAGGCCTTCACCTTGCCGGCAGCGATCTGGCCCGAGGTGTTGGTGGTCTGGTCGCACATGATGTCGACCTGGCTGCCCAGAATGTCGGTCATGGCCGGTGCGGTGCCCTTGTACGGCACGGTGGTCATGTCGATCTTCAGGCTTTGCTGGAACAGCAGACCGCACAGGTGAGACGCAGCACCCAGGCCCGCGTTGGCCAGGTTGATCTTGCCGCGGTTGGCTTCCAGCCACTTCACCAGTTCGGCGTAGTTGTTGGCCGGCAGCGTGGGGCGGCCGATCAGCGTCATCGGCACGTCATTGACCATGCCGAGGTATTCGAAGTCATCCAGCGTCTTGTACGGCAGGTTGCGGTAAAGCGCCGGGGCCGTGGACATGCCGATGTGATGCAGCAGCAAGGTGTAGCCGTCCGGGTTGGCCCGTGCAACCTTGGCCGCACCCAGCGTGCCACCGGCGCCGGCGACGTTCTCGATGACGATGGTCTGGTTGTTGAGGCTCTTGCGCAGCACCTCGGCGAGGTCGCGCGCCACCTTGTCGGTGGGGCCGCCGGCGGCGAAGGGCACCACCATCGTGATGGGCTTTTCGGGGTAGGCGGCCAGACTGCTGGTGGCCACGAAGGCGGCGGCAACGGCAGTGAGGGTCTTGTGCATCGTCATCTTCATGGGGGTTGGCTTCCGGTGATTTCTGTGGTCGAAAACCCGGAATGTTAGAGGCAAGGTCGGCCGCAGCCACCGCGGTAAGTACCTAGCACGCCTTCTGGGCGCGGGCATCTGC
>Ga0105047_10007078_pt1 | contig 18963 bp, 14 predicted proteins | sample MAT04_FD_78384 | JGI IMG/M metagenome (GOLD analysis project Ga0105047, IMG submission 78384) | Freshwater microbial communities from Lake Fryxell liftoff mats and glacier meltwater in Antarctica - MAT-04 (megahit assembly) | ecosystem: Environmental > Aquatic > Freshwater > Ice > Liftoff... | reverse complement strand
GGGGACAACCTGGACTGGTGGGAGAAATCAGAGGCCCGTAAGCTCGCGCGCGAGACCCTTTTCAAAAACGAAGGCATTGATCCCGACAACGTCATCATGTCGCCCTCCGCCGCCGGGAAAGCCGGACTCACCCGCTCCCTCGTTTTCCCGACCGGAAACATCGCGCCCGAAGGCTCCGTGATCAAGGCCACCTCCATCGATCCCTCGATGATCGACTTGGAAAACCGCTACCACCATACCGGCCCGGCCCGGGTTTTCACCTCGGAGGCCTCTGCCATTTCCGCGATCAAGGGGCGGTCCGGACATCCCGTGCAAGCCGGGGATGTCATCATCCTGGCGGGTTGCGGACCTGCTGGAACAGGTATGGAAGAGACTTACCAGCTCACCTCCGCGCTCAAATACATCCCCTGGGGCAAGACCGTCGCCGTCCTCACCGACGCCCGTTTTTCCGGAGTCTCAACCGGTGCCTGCATCGGCCACATCGGACCCGAGGCGCTTGCTGGAGGTCCCATCGGAAAACTCCGCGATGGCGATTTGATAGAGATCCTCATCGACCGGAACTACCTGACCGGCTCCATCAATCTCATCGGCGAGGGGGCTGCGGAAAAGCTCGCCACGCGCCCGACCCATCCGGACATCGCACCGCACCCGCATTTACCCGAGGACACCCGCCTCTGGGCCGCCCTCCAATCCGTCTCCGGCGGCACTTGGGCCGGCTGTGTCTATGACGCGGAAAAAATCATCGCCGCGCTCGGGGGCGACGCGGGAAAATGATCTGAAGATTGTCCGCCGCAAAAAGGAGCAAAAAGACGCAAAAAGGCGTAATTCGACAGGCCAGTGAAACGCCGTCCGGGATTCCTACACCAACGGTGTTGCGGATTGAAGCCCGGGGTTGCCGCAGTGAAACGGAGGCTACCCCGGGTCACTGGCTTCGGGGTTGTTTGATGTGCGGGATCGTTTTCCCGGGGTAGCCTCCGCGCTGCTCCGGCAACCCCGGGCTTTGAGACGTAACTCCTTTGGAGTTAAAGTGTTTCAAAGATATTTCACGAAGGACGTGTAGATCTCCGGCGGGATATCGAGGAGGCCGTAGTCCTTGGAGGAAACGAAGAGGAGGCTTTGCTGGCCCTTTCCGAGAAGCTGGCCCTCGCCTCCGAAGACCTGGTGCTCCAGAGTGCAGAATTTCCTGTTGGCGTCCTTGACTGTGAGCTTGACGGTGATGGTGTCGAACTCGCGGGTCTCGCGGACGAACTTGTGCTCAAAGGAACGGGTGAGGATGTAGTATTTCGTAGTCTTAAGATCGAAGTCGGGGAGGACGTTGTTGAAGAACAGCTCGCGGGTTTTTCCGACATACATGGGATACATGCCGAAATAGACGTTGCCCACGGAATTGGTGTCCTGGTACGTGGCGATCATGGAATAGACGAACCATTTCCCCTCAAAGTGACCTGCGAGATTGTGGTCGCCGACGGGGGCGGCGACTTCCGTGCGGGGGGCGGGAGGCTCCTGTTTGGAAATCGCCTTGATGGCCGGGATCTCGGCGGCGGCGTCCATGACTTCGCCGGCCTTTTCCGTGACGAGACGGAGCAAGTCCGTGGTGGTGACAAGCCAGACGACGTACACAAGCGGCAGCAGGGAGCCGAGGTACATCAGCACGTTGAGCTTCACCATGTAGCCGAATGCGAAGACCACCAGGCAGAGGCAGGCCATGCTGAACATGCGGATCTGCGGGAGGGGTTGCTGGCTGTTCGGCACGAAGCAGCGGGCAATGGCCAGCACCGCGTAGCCGACGAAGAACGAGGCGAAGAACACCATGAAATACTCGAGCTCGAAGCTCCCGAAATAGCCGATGAGGGCGACTACGGCGATGATGAAAAACGTCGGGATGGGCGAGGCGACGATCTGCTTCGGGATGATGGAGAGCAGCATGTTTTCGCTCCTTTCGACGTTGCGCCCGAGGAACCATTTCAAGGCGACATAGCCGCTGTCGAGCGTGGTGAGGACGCAGATGCAGAGGAAACCGAAGTAGGCGACGGGGATGAGCGAGTTCCCATCGAAGGCACTGCCGAAGTATTTCACGACCAGATCGTGGGCATAGCTGAGGCCGTCCATGCCGGTGTGGACCGGGGAAAAGGTGGAGGGCGCGTGTCCCATCACCCACATTGCGAGCGAGCCGTGGAACATGAGCAGGAGGAAGAAAATGCCGCCGCCGAAGATGTAGCTGAGGCGGATGGACGTTTCCTCGCGGTGGATCTGGATGGCGCGCTGCCAGTGCTGGAGGTCAAGCCAGGGACCGACCAGCAGACCGACGACCAGCGGGATCGCGTAGCCCCAGAAGCGGTTCGAGGTGTAGCCGTTCCCGCCGCCCATGCCCTTGATGCCTTCCCCCAGAGTGGCGGGGCTGAGGTTGAAAAGGATGATGAGCACGCACACCACCAGCATGCCGCCCAGAAGGGCGTGGCCGGCTTTGATTTTCCGGATTCCGAACTCCTCGCCGAAGAGGCAGCCCAGCGCCAGCAGCACGAAGACCACCATGCTCATGGAAAGCCCGAGCATGAGGGGCGTGCCCATCTGCGTCGGTAGGAAAAGGGGCATGAACAGGTATTTCGTGAGCGCGAAGACGGTGAGCGAGAGCGCGACGATCTGGTAGATATAGAAAATGAGCCGGAAGGGCTTGGCGAATTTGTCGAAAAAGAGCGCCAACGACTCATGGCCGCCCTGATGTTTTTTCGCGACGATCTGGGTGAGCCAGCCGAAGAGCGCGAGGCCAAGGGCGTTCGGAATCGCGAACATCAGCAGCCCTTGCATCCCGAACATGAAGGAGATCTGCACGCTGAAAAACAGTCCCAGCCCCCACATCCAGGCCAGCGCGACCGAGTTTCCCCACAGCAAAGCATTCAACCAACGCAGATTCATGCCCGCAACATCCCCGCGAATATGGCTCGCCGCAAGCCATTCGATGTTCAATGTTGGACGTGCACGGTTCGATGTTCCATCTTCTGACATGTCCTTACGCATCCTCTTCCTCCTCACGGGATTCGTGGCTGCCCAACAGCTCGAAACTCCACGGCTCTCCCTGAAGGTGGAAAACACTGCGGCAACCACGCTCCTCACCGCTACCGAGAAAGACTCCGAAACCCCCGTCACCCTGCGCATCGATTGGCTCACAGGCAGCGAAACGTCCACTGATTTCAAAAGCCAAGCCGCCACCAAGGACAGGATCACCTCCACCCATCTCCTCGGGAAAACCAAACTCACCCGCACCATTCTCCTTAGCGCGGAAAACGACGCCGTTTTATTCCACGTCCACTCGAACCAGCCCGGCCCCGTCCATTTCACCGCCCGTCTCGTCTCCGGGGAACCTGTGAAAATCGAGGACCGCCGCCAGCTCGTCCTTACCGGGGAAAAGATCCACGCCCATGCCTGGATCATCCCCTACGAGTCCGATGTGAGCGATGACGGCAAGTCCACCATCACACTGGCAGGAGAAGGCGAGGCCCTGATCATCCTGAACCTCAGCGCCGACCCAGCAAAGCATCCCATCGCCGACACCCTCACCCGCATGGGCCAGAAACATGACCCCGGCCATACCCCTCCCAGCCCGCATCTGATCTGGAAAGGAGTGACGGAGGGAATGAGAGAATGAGAGTCGGGACACCGCCAAGCCTCTTGTGTCCTGCGTCTTTCCATCTTCCGTCTCCCATGCATTCCTTGAAATTTAGGGTTTAAAGTTTGAAGTTTCCCCTCTTTACTGTCCGGCCACCGCGCCATGATCGAACACCTTCGCAAATACACCGGACTCATCATCGTCCTTTTCGTCCTCGTCCTCATCGGATTCTTTTTCATGGACCGGGGCGCAACCCAGGCGTCGCAAGGGGGCGGAGTGCCCTACCTGAAAATCGCGGGACGCAATTACACGGACAAGGAATACCAGCACCTGGGCACCGCGGCCTACGAGCTCACGCAAAGCCTCGCTCAGTCCGGGGATTTCCAGCTCTACACATTCCTCTTCACGCTCGCGGGAGACGCCCAGTCCCAGGAGCAGGCGCAGCAAAACTTTTTCACCAACCGCATCCTGCTCCGTTCCGCGAAGTCCGAGTTCGGCATCTACCCCGGGGAGGCGGAGATCGATACCTTCATCCGCCAGCTCCGCGCATTCACCGGTCCCGACGGTGCCTTCGACCAGGAGCGCTACCGGGATTTTGTTGAAAAGGGCATCGGTCGGCTCGGCCTTACCGAAGCGGATATCCGCGAGCTCGCCTCGGACGTCCTCACCCAGCGCAAGCTCGCTGAGATCCTTGGAGCCGGTCTTACCACCAGCAGTGAGATCGTCGCCAGGAAAGCCGCCCTCGCCGACCAGCGCATCAACGCGGATGTCGCACGCATCGATATCGACCCCATCGAGGAGAAGCTCGAAGTCACCGAGGAAGAGATCAAAACCCATTGGGAGACGATCCAGGACGCTTTCAAGACTCCGGAGAAACGCAGGTTCACCTACCTCGTCGCAAAGCCGACATTCGCCGACGAGCCAGCCGAGATCCCCGCTCCGGCCGCCGATGCCACGGAAGAGGCCAAGGCCGAATTCGAGAAGAAAAAAGCCGAGCGCAGCGCCAAAATCGCCGAGGACCGCCGTCTGATTCAGGTCGCGAACGATACCAAGTTCGATGAATTCCTTCTCAAACTGGAGACCGACAAGAGCGCCACCTTTGAGGAACTGGCCAAAGCAGACGGATGGGATTTCAAAACCACCGGGCTGTTTGCCGCGAACGAAGCTCCGGATGATCTGAAGACCCCGCTCTCCTCCGCCAGTTCCCAAGGCACCGCCGCCGACGAGCTTTTCAAAATGACCCTCACCTCCGATCCTTTTTCGAAAATCTCCCCTCCCCTCCAGATTGGTGAGAACGACTACATGATCGCCCGCCTCGACGAGACCGAGAAGAGCCGCGCCCAGACTTTTGATGAAGCCCGTGCCGAAGCCCGTGCCCGCCTGATCGCGGAAAAAGCCACCGCCGCTCTCAAGAAAGCCGCTGAGGATGCCGTGGAAAAAATCAAAGCCTCGCTCGCCGAGGGCAAGACCTTCGCTGAGGCCGCGAAAGCCGCCGGGATCACCAACGAGACCACCAGTGTCACCGAAGTGACCACCAGCTACCAGGGGGATACCACCAGGATTCCCTCCAATCTGTTCGAAGCCGCGCAATACACCGATCCCGGCGCCCTCGCCGAGCCAGTGATCGAGACCGACCGCGCGTTCATCATCCACGTCTCCTCCCGCGAGGTCGTCAAACCCGAGGACACCGCCATCGCCGCGCAAGTCAAGCAAGCCGCCGAGTCCAACCGAATCACCGCCTTCACCGCCTGGCTCAACGCCAGGACCGAAGCCGCCAACGTCCAGCAACTGAACCGCCGCTAAGGAGCCGCGGACTTCAGTCCGCGAGTCCCTCTTCCTTGAAAGTTGAATTTTGAGTTTTGAATTTTAACCTCCAGGACCTGTTCGACGACGCCTCCGGCCACCTCGCCCTCGGCGAGCTCGAGGAAGCCACCGCCCTCTACCGCAAGTGCGTGGAGATCGATCCCGACCACTTCGATTCCTGGCACGCCCTTTCCATGGTTCTTCTGAAAACCGAGCACCTCAAGCAAGCCCTCGGAGCCTCCCTCCAAGCCACCTCCCTCCAGCCCAACGACCTCCTCGCCTGGACCGCCCTCTCCCAGATCTACGTCCGTCTCGGCGACATCCCCAACGCCGAAGCCGCGAAAGCCAACTCCAGAATCCTTTCCCTGGGAGGGAAGGTCGTCCGTTAACTGTTAGATGTTATTTGTTAGAAGTGAGTAGCCTAGATCACCTATACCCGCGAGCGTCATGATTTTTAGAAGATCCGTCCAAGTCTTCAGCCCCAACGGGGCGGGATACGTCAGCCCAGGGCATCGCCCCGGGACTGCGGATTCGATAAACCATCAAGCCCTGAAGGGGCGACACAATGGCTGCCGACCCACTTCAGCCCGGACTCCCAAAACAGCAATCCTGATGAGTGGCGGCAGACCGGCTCCTGCATCGCCAACTTTCCTCGCTTCGCGGAAAACCATGGAATACCATTCACCAGTCATGAGCGCAGGCCGAACCATCAATACCCTCAGCCAGGAATGGGGCACCCCGCCCAAGTACGTGGACGCCGTGAAGTCATTTTTCGGCGGTTCCATCAGTCTCGATCCTTGCTCGAACCGAAACTCCATCGTCCATGCGGAGAAGGAATACCGCCTTCCGAAACACGACGGGCTGAAGGAATCCTGGCGCTTTCCGACCATCTACGTGAATCCTCCCTACGGGATCGACAAAGAGCGCGGCACGAAAATCCGGGACTGGCTTTACCGCTGCAGCCTCGCTCACACCAGCTATGGATCTGAAGTTCTCGCGCTTGTCCCGGTCGCCACGAACACCGGGCATTGGAAGAAATATGTGTTTCCGAGAGCCACTGCGATCTGCTTTCTCTACGATACCCGCCTCCGGTTCCTGGTGGACGGAAAGGACGAGGGCAAAGGAGCGCCAATGTCCTGCTCGATGATCTACTGGGGAAAACGCCAAGACGAGTTCTTCTCCGCTTTCTCCAAATTCGGTGCCGTGATCGATCTCCGACCTCTGCGTGATCAGGAAATCGGTGTCACCGGGGGCTCGGCGGATGGGAGCCTTCTGGAAGAATCTTAGTTCATTCCTACCGCTTCCCGCACCAGAACTCTTCCTTGAGTTGTGAAATTTGAAATTTGAAATTTATGTTTTTCCTAACCACCGCCATCGACTACACGAACCGCTCCCCGCACCTCGGCCACGCCTACGAGAAAGTTCTTGCGGATGTCATCGCCCGCTACCGCCGCCTCACCGGCGAAGAGGTATTTTTCCTCACTGGCGTCGATCAGTACGGCCAGAAAGTCCAGCAAAGCGCCGAGAAAGAAGGCGTTTCCCCAACCGAGTATGTGAAAACCGTCACCACCCGCTTCTCCGCACTCTGGGAAAAGATCGGTGTCGAATACGATGGCTGGGCGGAAACGACCGATGCCCGCCACATCGCTTGCGTGCAGGCGATCCTCACGGATCTCCATTCCCGCGACCAGATCTACAAGAAATCCTACAAGGGCTTCTACTCCGTCCGCCAGGAGCAGTTCCTCACGGATCGCGATCGCAACGAAGCCGGCGAGTTCGGAGCGGAGTGGGGGGAGGTCACCGAGATCGAGGAGGAGAACTACTACTTCAAACTCTCCGATCACACGCCATGGCTGCGCGATTTCCTCGATAAATCAGACGACACCATCCTCCCTGCTTTCCGAAAATCCGAGCTGATCAACGCACTCGAAAAGAACACGGGCGCGGATCTCTGCATCTCCCGCCCGAAAGACCGCCTTACTTGGGGCATCGAGATCCCCTTCGACACGGATTTCGTCACTTACGTGTGGTTCGATGCGCTCATCAACTACATCTCCTTCATCGGCTACACCCCGGAGCCGACCCTGCCGGATTTCGAGAGCATCTGGATTGACCGGCCGGTCCACATCATCGGCAAGGACATCATGGTCCCCGCTCACGGCATCTACTGGCTTGCGATGCTCCACGCCTTCGGCTTCTCGGATGAGAAAATGCCCCAGCTCCTTGTACACGGCTTCTGGAACAGCGGCGGTGAAAAGATGTCGAAATCCCTCGGCAACATCGTCGATCCCTCCGAGCTGGCGGATACTTTCGGAGTTGACGCCCTGCGTTATTATCTTGTCCGCGATATCCACACGGGCAAGGACGCGAACTTCGATGTCGAGCGGCTGGTCATGCTTTTCAACACCGAGCTGGCGAACGAACTCGGCAACCTTTGCAACCGCGCGCTCAACATGAGCGTCCGTTTCACCGATGGCATCATCACTCCCGGCGGCCCGCTGACCCACGACGATATGGCCCTCCAGCAGTCCCTCATCGACAGCACCGCCGCCTACACCAAGGCGATGGGGAACCACGAGATTTCCATGGGACTCGAAGCCCTCAACCGCCATGTCACGCACTGCAACCAGTACGCGGAGCGCATGAAACCATGGGAGCTGAACAAGAATCTGGAGAACAAGGAGCGCCTCGCCACGGTGTTGCATCACCTCGCGGAATCCGTCGCCCACTGCGCCGTCCTGCTGTCGCCCATCCTGCCCGAGGCTTCACGGAAGCTGGCGGACCAACTCAAGCTCCCGGCTCTCAACGACCTCAAGCTCCCCGATCTGAAATGGGGTCTGGTCCCCAGCGGCCACGAGATCGAGAAACCGACTCCCGTTTTCCCGAGGATAGAAGTGAAGGCGGCGGAGTGACTTTCTGATTCAGAGCACTTCCAAACATTCCCTGGTGGCCGACCGGACGGCCCGTAGGGGTATGTGGCGGTCGAATGTCGCAAGTCGCCCGCCGTTTCTGGCTGCGGTTTCCAGCAGATAGAGATCGGTGATGTGCTTCGGGGAGAGAATCAGGCCGTGGTCGAATAGCCCCGGGTTCCTGAATGAAAAATCGTCTGGCCAGAATTCGTGATCAGTGTTTTCCACGAAGGCGGATAACCGTCCGGTCATCTCTTTGACTGTTGCCGGAGATTGTGAAGAGTAGGCATTTGAGGACGTAATCCGGATGAAACCGTTTTCCGTCAGAGGACAGGATGCCCAGACTTTACCGCTTTCGCCCCACCAGTCGTGCGCCTTTTGGTGGAAGACGTGATCCGGATCCATCAGTGCGATCAAGAGGTTGATATCGAGCAGGTATCTCATGGCGGAATCAGATTCCCTCTTCGTCCATGATTTTACGGATGTGTTCCGAGGTCACCAGGTTTCCACGCGAAGGCATCACCGGAACCCCATTTTTCATGGCGAAAGGACGCCCGTCCTTAGCCTTGGCGGATGGTTGAATTCCACGCCGGAATATCTCTGAAATGATTTTCCCTGCGGTGGATTTTTCCTTCGCCGCCAGCTCCTTGGCGGCGGCAAGGACATCATCATCAATATCCAGCGTCGTTCTCATTGCGCCTGATGCTAACTCATCAGATGCTATATTGCAAAAAGAACTTCTCGTGGCAAATTCCGCGCACTTTCCAAGACCCCATGCGGAGCGCGACAGGGGGGGGATATGCCATATTTTGCGCGTGGCAGACCCCATGCAGAAAAACAAGCGTCCGAATCTCGTCTCGCTAACGACGATCAATCCGGACGGCTCCCATTTCGTCCTCCATCCGGCGGATGTGAAGGGGCGTTTCACGTCTTACCGCCGTATCTTCGGCATCCTGCTCATCGCCGTTTACGTGCTGATGCCATGGATTCCCATCAACGGCGCGCCCGCCCTGTTCTTCGATGTGGAAAACCGGCGCTTCCACATGTTCGGACTGACTCTGCTCACGCAGGACCTTTGGGTGTTCTTTTTCGCCCTCAGCGGGCTGGGCTTCATCCTGTTTTTCATCACCGCCCTGCTTGGCCGCCTTTGGTGTGGCTGGGCCTGCCCTTACACCGTTTTCCTTGAGCATGTCTTCCGCCGCATCGAGCGTTGGATCGATGGCGATGCCACCGCACGCCGCAAGCTGGACCGCGCCCCTTCCAGCGCCCGGAAAACGATACGCCGCGCGGTAAAATATTTCCTCTATCTCATCGCATCCACCCTCATCGCCCATGTGTTCATCAGCTACTTCGTCTCCCTGCCCCGCCTGTACCAATTCATGCACGAAGGACCGCTCCAGCACGGAGCCACCTTCACCATCATCACCGCCCTCACCGGCGCCCTCTACTTCTGCTTCGCATGGTTCCGCGAGCAGTTCTGCATCATCCTCTGCCCCTACGGACGTATCCAATCCGCCCTGACGGATGATGAGACGGTCGTCATCGGCTACGACGCGGTCCGTGGCGAACCACGGGGGAAAAGCACCGATCCCAACGCCGGCGATTGCATCGACTGCACCCGCTGCGTCCAGGTCTGCCCGACCGGGATCGACATCCGCAACGGGCTGCAGATGGAATGCATCGGCTGCGCGGCGTGCATCGACGCCTGCGATGACATCATGCGGAAGTTGAAACGCCCGGAGGGACTCGTCCGCTACGACTCCACCAAGGGTCTCGCCGGAGAAAAACGCCATATCCTGCGGCCGCGCATCTGGCTCTACGCGGGGATGGGTCTGGTGGGTCTTTTCGCTCTTGGGTTCACCGCGTTTTACAAAGCCAAGCCGGTCTTCGCGGAAGTCTCCCGGATGCGGGGAGCGCCGTTTTTCGTGGATCCGACGGTCGTGCGGAACCACTTCCAGCTCCGCATCCTCAACAAGCGCAACCAGCCGGTCAGCTTTGAAATTTCGTTGGAAAATCCTCCTGCCGGATTCACTCTCAGCGGCCTTGACGGCACCCTCACCCTTCCCGCCCTCGATGAGACCAGCCGGCCGCTCGTCATCATCAACGATAAAAAAAATTACACCGGCCCGACCGAGCTCACTTTGAAAATCGAAGCCCAACCCGGCAACGCCACCATACGCCAGACCCTTAAATTCCTAGGCCCCAACCCCAACCAACTGAAACAATGAAAACAGACATACGCCCATGGCTCTACGTCACCGGAGCATTCCTTCTCCTCCTCGCCGCCTGGAGCAGTCTCATCTTCATCGCCGTGAAACACGCGCCGCAGCAGATCGAGATCACCACCGGTCAACAGCCTCATCTTTGAGAGTTTAAAGTTTGAAGTTTTGGATCCAATAAATACCACCCTTGGAGCACTCGTCGCCGGTCTTGTGACCAGCGTGCATTGCGTCGGCATGTGCGGACCCATCGCCTGCGGATTGTCGGCGATGCCGGCATCGGAGACCGAGCGGCTGATGGGCATGACCGCGTATCACGGCGCCCGTCTCACAGCCTACGCGGGGATTGGAGCGGTCTGCGGTGCGATAGGGCGGCAACCTTTGCAATGGTTCTTCGGATCGCCCGCCGTGCTGCTGCCGTGGGTGCTGGTGGTGGTGTTCCTGATCTTCGGCTTCGGTCTGGAGAAAAAACTTCCACGCCCGCCGGTGTTGCTGAAATGGACGGCAAGAATGCGTTTCAAGCTCGGCAGGCTCTCCCCGGTGCGTGGCGGTCTCGCGCTAGGCGCGCTGACTCCCTTGCTTCCCTGCGGCCCGCTTTATCTTCTCTTCGGCGCGGCCTTGCTCAGTGGCTCGGCTGCCAGGGGTGCGGAGTTCGCGCTGGCCTTCGGGCTGGGGACGGTTCCCCTGCTCTGGCTTGCCCAACTACAACTCAGGCATCTCACGAAACGCGTCAAGCCCGCCACCCTCGTCCGCGTCCAGCGTTCGCTCGCAGTCGCCGCCGCTTTCGTGATGGCCTTCCGGCTGTGGGGAACTGGCCCGACCGCGACCATGACCGCGGATGAAAAGACCAAGGAGCTGCCTTCCTGCTGCCATTGAGGGAATGGGAATTTGAAACTGGAGATTTGAAATTTGGATACTTGCGAACATTGCGCGACTCCGTTTTCCGCGACCAGCGAACTGGAGAAATTCTGCTGCCGGGGCTGTGAGTTCGTGCACGACCTGATCCATCACGAAGGCTTGGACCGGTTCTACGATCTCCGTAGTAGTTCCTCACTGCGGCCGGTCCGCAGCCTGCCATTCGAGTCGCGCGACTTCGGATGGCTGGAGGAAACAAAGGCCGCGGCGGAGGAGAAATCCGGGGCCGGGAAACCGGTTGAATCGGATTTTTCCCTGGAGGGTTTATCCTGTGTCGGCTGCGTGTGGCTGGTGGAAAACATTTTCCTGCGCCAGCCGGGAGCGCTGGAGGCATCCGCCCACCCGGCCACCGGCCTGCTGCGCCTGCGCTGGATGGCAGGGGAGACGGATCTATCCGCCTTCGCCGATGAGATCGCGTCCTTCGGCTACGCGCTGACCCCGCGCAAGGCCGGAGTCCGCCACAGCGAGGCGCGGCAACTGGCGGCGAAGCTGGGTCTCTGCGGAGCCTTCGCGCTCAACGGGATGATCTTCACCCTGCCGCGCTACCTGGGGATGCCGGATGACTTCGCGTTCGCGGGAATCTTCCAACTCGTCACCTTCCTATCCGCGACGCTCGCGATGCTGGTCGGAGGCTCCTATTTCATCAGGCGCGCCTGGTACGCGACGCGTGCCCGCACTCCGCATATCGACCTGCCCATCGCTCTCGGGATCGTCCTTGCCTTCAGCGGATCGCTCATCGGCTGGGCGATGTCGCACGAGGGGCTGATGTATTTCGATTTCGTCGCGACCTTCATTTTCCTGATGCTGGGCGGAAGGTATCTCCAGCTTGCGGCGGTGGAGAAAAACAGGAACCGCCTGCAACGCCGCCGCCCTGTCCCGGAAACGATGGCCTCTCCGGATCACGCGGAGCCTGTCCCGCTTTCCGGAATCATCCCAGGCATGAGGGTGATGCTCCAGCCGGGCCAGTCGGTTCCGGTGGCTGCGACGCTCGATTCGGAAGCGGCCGAGTTTTCCCTGGAATGGATCAATGGTGAGGCGGATCCTGTCACCTTCCATGCCGGGCGCACCCTGCCCGCCGGAGCTATCCATCTCGGCAACGCCCCCGTCACGCTCACCGCCTCCGAGACCTGGGACGATTCGCTGCTCGCCCGCCTGACCTCCACGGACCGCACCGCCGCGCGCGTCCCCGCTTTGGAGAAACTGCTTCGCGGATACCTCATCGCGATCGTCGTGATCGGGATCGCGGCTTTCTTGGTTTGGTTTTCGCTGGCGGGCTTCGCGTCCGCGCTGCAGGTGATGATCTCCGTGTTCGTGGTATCGTGTCCGTGCGCCCTTGGGGTCGCACTGCCGTTTGCCGACGAGCTTGCCGGTGCCCGGATGGAGCGGGCGGGGGTGTTCATCCGGGAGTCCCTGCTGTGGCAGCGGCTGTGCGCGGTGAGGACGATTGTTTTCGACAAAACCGGCACCCTCACCCTGGAGCGACCCGTCCTGATGAATCCGGATGCGGTCGATTCACTTGCGGACGAAGCCCGACTTGCCCTCGCGCGGCTCTCGCGCGGCTCACTGCATCCGGTTTCCCGGAGTCTGTTGGAAAAGCTAGGTCGCGAAGGGCAGAGATTGCTCCGGGATTTTCCCCTGCCGGAAATTCATGACGTGCCGGGGATGGGGCGTTCCATGGAGGACGGATCGGGAAAATGGTCGCTGGGCAGACCCGGCTGGGCCGCTGGGGAGACTGAAAAATCCTCACTCCACGATGCCGAACTCTGCCACGGGGACGAGCCTGTCGCGCGTTTCCGCTTCGAGGAAACCCTGCGCCCGGATGCGATCGCCGCGCTGCGGGCCTTGCGAGAAAGCGGGCACCGTCTCGTCATCCTGTCCGGGGATCGCAGGGAGAAAGTAAGTGCCGCCGCCGCCCTGCTTGGAATCGAACCCGGCGACGCGCATTGCTCACTCCATCCGGCGGAGAAGGAAGCGCTCGTCCGCGGACTGGACCGTTCAGACACACTTTACCTCGGCGATGGGGCGAATGATTCCCTTGCCTTCGACGCCGCGTGGACTACTGGAACTCCAGTAGTTGACCGCAGCCTGCTGGAAGCTAAGTCGGACTTCTATTTCCTGGGCCAGGGGCTGCGCTTCCTGCCGATGATGCTCTTGCTGGCAAAAGTCCGCCGCTCCACTGTCCGCGCCGCTTTCGCCTTCGCGCTCCTGTACAACGCGATTGCGATCACCGCCGCGTTGCTCGGTCACATGAACCCGCTGGTCGCCGCGATCATCATGCCGCTGAGTTCCGCGATCTCCCTTGCGATCGTGGCGTGGGGGTTGCGGGAGCGGCGGTGACGGGGAATCCGAGGCAGAAGAATCCGACAATCCCGACAGCCCCAAGGTGGGCGTCCCTCCACAGCCCAGTGTGCCGCAGAATTTCAAAATGACGGACAGGTTGTCAGGGTAGAGCGGTGTCTAAATTGTGGCAATCCGCCGCAAGGTACCAACTACTTCTGATCCCGGAGAGGATCACAGCCAGTAGCCGGGGGCCGAGCGCAGCGACTACCCCCGGATGGCATAGGAAAAATCGCGCGATCCCGGCAGGGATCGAAGCAGACTGCTGGCATCCCTGCCGGGATGCGATATCCGACCGGACGGAATCCGGGGGTGTTCGCTGGCGCTCGACCCCCGGCTACTTTCCGGCAGTCCCTCCGGGACAAGGAAGAGCTAGAGTCCGTCGATCTGGTAGGAGCGGAAGGCGAGGCGCTTGGTGCGCGAGTCCGGGTAGGAGACGAAGAACTGCTGCTGCTCGGGGGGAAAACGGACGAGGGTTTCCGCGACGGTTTTCCACTCGTTCTCGATCTGCGCCTGGAACACGACGGCTGCCATGTTGTAGTCGTTGCGCTGTTTCGGGCGGGCGAGACCCGCGCTTTTTCCGGAGGGCAGCAGCACGCGGTGCTCGCCGATGACCACGCGCACGTCCTGCGGATAGATGTTCATGACCAGTGCGCCGTCCTCGGGGATGCCTTCGAGCGAGGCGTCGATCACGACGGTCTTGTAGATCGGTTCGTCCTCAGCGCCGGCTCCGGGGAAAAACATGACCAGCGCGTTTTTCAGACCGGAAGGGATTTTCGCGACCGCAACCGGAGGGCCGGTGAGATTCTTCGGATCGCGGAAAATCACTTTTCCCTCGATGAGCGGCACTTTGACCTTGGCGGATGGGAAGGATTCCGGGAAGCCGACCTCGATGAGGGAGAGGTCGGGCTTCGCGACAGAGAGCTTGTCGAGGCCGGAGGGATCGCGCTCGAAGCAGAGCGTGCGGATCTGGACCATGGGGGTTTCCTGGGCAAGGAGGGCGGTCGGTAGGAGCAGGGAAATTAAAAGGAAGGCAAGTTTCATAGGTCTCTGTCAGGAACTGAACTTCAGATTTCATCGGGTGACAACCATCGCATTGAAACCAATTGGAAACGCCTGCCGAAATCCTTGTTGGCAACCGAGGTGAGGCTGGCGGGAAGGACCGTGGCTTTGTCTGAGGGATCGACGTAATCGGGGGTGCGCTGAACCACAGCCTCGCAGTAGGCGCGCGCGGTGACGTTGCCTGTCTTGTCAAGCGCCTCGCCATAGGCACGGATGGTGAATGTGTCGGACCGGACCGTGGCGTTGTTTCCGAGGACGGCGAGCACGTCGGATTGCATCAGGTAGCCGGGCGCGCCCTGTGCGCTGTCGCCGAGGAGGGCGGCGGCGTTCGGCATCTGCAGATCCGCGGTCTGGGCACCGGAGATCTGGATTCCGGCGGCCGCGGAGACGGAAACGCCGCTGTTGACTCCGGATTTGTCGATCGCGGTCTGCAGGGCGCCGGCGAGGGTTTTCTCATCCGCAGTGCCGAGCTGGCGGTTCACGAACTCCGCCATCGAGAGGAAGGGGCCGCGCTCCCGGACCTGTTTTACGATCTCCTCGGAAAGCAAAGTGAGCTCGCTGTCTGTTAGATCGGTAGGTCCGCGCCAGAAGCCGTCGGGATCCTTGCGTTTCGCCTGGCCGTTGGGGATGCGGAAACGGGAGAAGCGCCCTCCCTTCTGATCCGTCATGGCGGCGAGGCTGACTTTTGCGAGACTGGAGGCGTTCGAGGTGCTGTCAGGGGTGGCAAGCGTCATGGCCTCCTCGCCGGTCATGGAGGAGAGCACCGCTTTCCATGCGGCCACGGATACGGAGTTCACGTTGAAAGCGCCTTCGACCATCTGGATGGAGGCGGCGTTGCGGTAGCCCTCGTTGCCATTGAGCGCGGCGGTCGCATCGGCGCTGCTCATTCCGCCCGGGAAAAAAGCTTTCAGGTGAGGATCGGGAAGCGGGCTGGGAAGGGACTGGCCGGGCTCGCTTGCCGCGATGAACTCGCTGACGAGCGCCGGGCGTGTTTTCCCATCGCCGTCCATCGCGGCGGAGGCGTGGCTCTGTAAGCCGGAGCAGTAATAGGTGTCGAACAAGGCCACGTTGAGCAGGAAGGAATGGTCCGCGTACTCGTAGCCCGCGGCTCCGCCGATGAGGACGGATGAGGCAGGGAGGAGAGGATGCGCGTAGGAATTCCCGACCGGCGCGCTGAAATGCGGCAGGTAGGTGCCGGCGGCAAGCTGGGCCGTATTGAGGGAAACCAGACTCTGCATCGGGGCAAGCGGCACATCATAGATGGAGCCGAAGTGGCGGCCTCGGAAATCCGAATGACCGGTGATGAATTTCGCCCGGTTCGTGCCTTCCTGAATGCCGATGCCGAGTTCCGGAAAGCGGGTGAGCGCAAGCTCGTGGGAATAGTGGGAGGGATGCCCGCTCTTGAGTTTCTGCTCAATGGCGACAGAGGTGTGGTTTTGAAACGAGAAGGGCTTGGCCACCCAGATGCCTTCCTCGCCACTCGGGTCGCCTCCGGCCGTGGTTTTCGCATAGGCGCTGAACAGTGCAATGGGACGGGTGTTCTTAATGTTACGCAGTGTGACCGTGGAGTGATCGAAGAGCTGATCCGTGCTCCAGGTATCCGTTCCCTTGGGAGCCCGGATTCTCAGATTTTTCGCCTGTGGGTTTTTCGACATCATCACCTCGGGCACGTCGTTCGGATCGTTGAAGCTGAAGATGAGAGCGGTGCTGCGGGATTTGGTGGCTATTCCGGAAGCGAGTGTCATCTCGACGGAAAATTTCTTTTCGGAGAGCTTGGGATCAGGCATCGGAGTGGACTCTACATAGATCGAGTCGCCCTTTTTCAGGGGTACCCCGTCCCAGCGGCTGAACTTGGAAGTCCCGTAAGTTTCGACCGTGTAGGCTTTGGTGCTGCCGGGGCAGAGGAAATCTAGATCATAGCCTACGGAAGTGCCGTTCCATCCGGCGATTCCATTACCCCGCGACGTGTCGGTCGCAGTCGTATTCTTGTTTTCCCGGTCGTCTTCCATATTTCTGTTGCCCCAGTCCCAGAACACCTTGGTTTGGGCCGTGACCTCGGTCTGCCAGCTCCGGTCCGGAGGAAGATTCGGGCTGTAGGTCTTCACCTCGCCAGGGAGAAGAATTTCAGGTTTGGGATTTCCGGCTGAATCGACACCCAGTTTAAGACCAAAGCGTTTGCTCTGCCCGCCTGCTGTGGTGTTGCCATACATCTGAGCAAAGGGAACTGGGGCCGTCGTCTGGGGTATCCCGTTTTTAAAGACCTGGAAGGCAAATGGGACGTTCACGAACTCCACTCGCAGGTCCGAGAAGCTGAGGGGCACGTTGTAGGGGTTGTGCAGGGTGATGATGGGCGAATAGATCATGTGCAGCAGGTAGTCGTAAGGGCTCTCCACCTTCTTTTTGCTCTGGTTCAGATCCTCCTGGAATATGTTGTCCCAAGGGCCGTGAAGACCGGGGTTCACGCCTTCGGTGTTTGCGGCGAGCTTCGGATCCCCATCGTTGTATCTGTAAATGTCCCGTGCGGCGAGGGCGAAGCTCATCTGGATCTTCGCGACTGAGGGCAAAAGGACTGCGCCGGGAGGATCGATTAGCGAAAGCGTGGCCGAAGCGGGGTTGGTGTAGCCGCCACTGGATTTCCCGGTCCCGGCGGTCCAGCCCGCAGGCGCACTTGCGGTGAGGGTGGGGACGCTGGTGCCTGCGACGGTCTGCTTGGTGAAATTCGGGTTGTTGAAAATACCGGCCCATGCCAGCGCGCGATCCCATGACGGATCGGAGATGATGCTGGTGCCGAAGCTCTGCTGGTAAATTTTCTGGTTCGCGTATTCCGAAGGCAGGCCGCCGGTGGATTTCATGTCCGCGAGAGAGTTCAGATCGCGCTTCAGGCCGCCATTGGCGACATCCGCGAGCACTCCCACAGAGGTGGAGGTGAGATCGTGGATCTTGCGTTTCAACGCGTTGGGTGTGCTGCCGTATGCGAACTCCGCGGTGGGCAGTGAAACCATTTTCGAGGTCAGCGAGCGCCCCCCTGGATTGTCGAGATCGACATTCGCTGCGGCGACCGATCCTATCCCGGGGATACCGTCCAGCAAAGGCCGCTGGCCGCTGCCAAGCGCGGTGGATTTGCTTGCGAAACTGCCCGCCGGACTGAGCGTGCCGAGATTGACGCGCGCCTTCACCCCTTCATCCAGAACGGCATAGGCGTAACTGCCGGTCGGGTCGGCTCCGGGCGTTTTCCGGATCCTCACTTTCTGCGCTTTCACGACGAGCTTGGGATCGTCCAGGTTCGCTGCGGACACGAGATCGACCACGCTGGTTCCGGAGCCGGGCGAGGTTTTCGCGAAATCCTCAATCTCCAGCTTGCTGCGGTCCGGGCTGGAGACGAGCCATTTGACAAACTGGTTCGTCTTCTTCGTTTTCGTGAAATCGCTGTCACTGCTGTTAGGGCCGAGCCGGTTGGCTTTCCACACCCCGGTAATGCGCTGCTGGTCCGTGCTGTCGCCAAGAATTCCACCCGGGGCGGTGACGCGCTGGTCGAGTCCGGCACTGGCCTGAAGCTCGCCGATGGCCAGCTTCAAAGCGAGCATGGCGTTAGCGCGGGCAAGCGCGGCGTTGTCGGATCGGGAAAGCGAGCGCAGCTCCACGGTCGCCAGCGACAACATCCCGATGGCGAGTATGGAAAGCAGCACCATCAGGGTGAGGGTTACGACGAGTGCGAAACCGGCGTGTTTTCCAGACGTTGGGAATCTCCGGGACGAATGTTTCCGACGGTCGCTTGGGTTCAGGATTTTCATTGGGTTTTTTAATGGGAATTCACACGACCATTCTCGGGTTTCAGACTATAGACGGTGGGCTTGGATGCTGATAAAGCAATTACAATGTATTTCGGGATCTTGTCCAGAAAAGTGTCAAATTTTTCGATGGGACACGGTCATCAGGCCGGGAACGCCCATATTGAGATGCGTCCCAAGGTAGCGTCCCAAGGTAGTTGCCATGCGGTGTTTTTGGGCTAGGGTGGGCGCACGCCGCGAGAACGAGCGACCCCATGGGACATGACCAGCGATCCAGATCATTTCAACCAGGCACTTTACGAGAAGCTGCTTCAGTCGGAGCTATT
>Ga0105047_10007077_pt1 | contig 18964 bp, 14 predicted proteins | sample MAT04_FD_78384 | JGI IMG/M metagenome (GOLD analysis project Ga0105047, IMG submission 78384) | Freshwater microbial communities from Lake Fryxell liftoff mats and glacier meltwater in Antarctica - MAT-04 (megahit assembly) | ecosystem: Environmental > Aquatic > Freshwater > Ice > Liftoff... | reverse complement strand
TTTCGGGTTCGCAGCTCATATTTAATCACAAAAGCATGGGTTACCTTACCTGCGCGTTTATCGGGATACAGGTAAACCTTACTTCTACCAGCACGCACAATGAAGTATTTAATAAAATTCAGAAAATTCCGGAAATTGTTGAATGTCACCACATTTCAGGCAAATACTCATTACTGATTAAGATCATTACCCGAAATAACGAGCATCTTAAACAGGTAATTGTTGAGCAGATACAATCCATTCCTGAAATATCCTTTACCGAAACATTTATATCTTTACAGGAAGGTTTTTCACGGCAATTACCCATTGGTTAATCATTGTTCAGTTTTAAAAAACCGGTAACCACTAGCAACCTTTTAGAAATTACTTTCGCAAAATCATGATTTTTAACACATTAAACAAATTCGATAGTTATTATATATTTTAGTACTTTTGCCGGAAATTAAACCAACCAATATTAATTCAAATGAAAAAACTCTTGATCCTGGTACAGGTTATCGGCCTTACCATTTTAATGGCCTGTAACTCAGGCGGTGCAGGTAAAGGTGGCAGTACCGATCAGCCATACGGTGAAAAAAGCGGTATTGTAACATATAAACCGATGGATATGATGGGTGTAAAAGTTACCCAGACACTGTATTTTAATGATTATGGAAAGCAGGAAATGCGCGAAACTATGGTTGAAGGAAATATGATGGGAATGGATATGCGCCAGCACACTGTTGATATCAGGGATGGAAATATTATGTATCATTATGAACTTGAGAATGTATCGGGCGGACAGGACAGGGCTACAAAAAACGCGTACAAATCAACGATAACTCCTGAGATGTTCGAACAGATGAAGATTGAGAGTCTGAGTGAAAAATTCAAAGCTAAACTCGATTATAAAGACGAAGGCAAAGAAACCGTTGCCGGTATCGAAGGCATAAAATACTCCATTGCTCCCGACAGCATCAACCGGCAGAACCGGATCACCGGGGTACATTTCAAAAATATTCCGCTCAAGGTTTCGATGGGCCAGATGGAGATCATAGCCGATAAAGTTGACTTTAGCACAAAAGTTCCTGCTGATAAATTTAAAGTTCCCGAAGGATTTACAGTGGTTGATCAGCCCACAGAACAGTCAATGCCTGAAATGCCGGCCGAAGAACCCGGATCAGAAGAAAATCCCCATGATTAAATAACAAATTTCCTCGCAAATATCAAACGGCCTGCATTTCGCGGGCCGTTTGTCATTTCATAACTATGCGATGTTCTTTCATTTTATTGATTTTTAACAACACAAAGACAACAAAAACCAATAATATGTTGTTTTGAAACAGATATTCCAAAAGAAAACAGGCAAAATCCGGTTAAAAATTGGTAATTTTGCCGCTCATTTTAAAATTCACTACTTATGAATTATGATGTTATTGTAATTGGCAGTGGTCCAGGTGGTTACGTAGCAGCTATACGTGCAGCACAACTTGGATTAAAAACAGCAGTTGTCGAAAAATCAGAACTTGGAGGCGTTTGCCTCAACTGGGGATGCATCCCGACCAAAGCATTGCTGAAAAGTGCTCAGGTATACAACTACCTGAAACATGCAGCCGATTATGGTATTTTACTCGAAGGCACAGCTACAGCCGACCTTCCAGCCATGGTTAAACGCAGTCGCGATGTAGCCGATGGCATGAGCAAAGGCATACAATTCCTGCTTAAAAAAAATAAAATAGACCATATACAAGGCTTCGGGAAACTGAAACCCGGTAAAAAAGTTGAAGTCACTGATGCCGAAGGTAAAGTTACCGAATATACTGCATCACACATTATTATTGCCACCGGAGCCCGTTCGCGTGAACTTCCGAACTTAAAACAAGACGGCAAAAAAATTATCGGTTACCGCGAAGCCATGACGTTGCCGGTAAAGCCCAAAAGCATGGTGGTAGTCGGTTCGGGTGCGATAGGATCGGAATTTGCCCATTTTTACAACAGCATAGGAGTTCAGGTAACTTTGGTTGAGTTTCTGCCCAACATCGTTCCTCTTGAAGATGAAGAAGTTTCGAAACAACTGGAACGCAGTTTTAAAAAAGCGGGTATGAAAGTAATGACATCCTCATCAGTCGAAACAGTTGAAATTGAAGGTGATGTTTGCAAAGTCAGCATTAAAACGCCAAAGGCTTTGGAAGTGATTGAATGTGATATTGTACTTTCAGCCGTAGGCATTGCCACAAACCTCGAAGGTATTGGTCTGGAAGAAACGGGCATTAACTATGATAAAGGCAAAGTATTGGTTGATGAATTTTATCGGACAAATGTAGATGGATATTATGCAATAGGCGATATCGTAAGCGGCCCGGCCCTGGCTCATGTTGCTTCGCACGAAGGAATTACCTGTATTGAAAAAATCGCAGGAATGCATGTCGAAGCCATCGATTACGGAAATATTCCCGGCTGTACCTATACTTCGCCCGAAATTGCATCGGTTGGCATGACCGAAAAAGCAGCCAAAGAGGCTGGCTATGAAATTAAAGTCGGCAAATTCCCTTATTCCGCTTCAGGTAAAGCAAGTGCTGCCGGATCGAAGGACGGTTTTATTAAGGTTATTTTCGACGCAAAATACGGTGAATGGCTTGGTGCACATATGATTGGCGATAACGTTACCGAAATGATTGCCGAAGCTGTTGTTGCCCGCAAACTGGAAACCACCGGTCACGAAATTATTAAAACCATACACCCTCATCCGACTATGAGCGAGGCCGTTATGGAAGCTGTTGCTGCTGCTTACGGCGAAGTTATTCATTTGTAAAAAAACCGTAAACTTTTATGGAACTCATTCCAACCGAAATTCCGGAAGTAATAATTATCAAACCAGATATATTCGGTGATGACCGTGGATATTTCTTTGAATCGTTTCATGAAGAAAAGTTTGCCGGTTTTGGCATCAAAGGGTCTTTTATCCAGGATAATGAATCAAGTTCACAGAAAAATGTTCTTCGCGGCCTTCACTACCAGCTCGAACCTTTTGCCCAAAGCAAACTGGTGAGGGTTATCCGCGGTGCTGTGCTGGATGTCGCAGTCGATATCAGGCAAAACTCGCCTACTTTCGGCAAGTGGGTCTCGATGGAACTTACTGCTGAAAATAAATGGATATGCTGGATTCCGGCAGGCTTTGCACATGGGTTTGTAACTCTTGAGGACAATACTATATTTACATACAAATGTACGGCATTTTACAATAAGGCTTCCGAAGCCAGTATCCGTTGGAACGATCCGGAGCTGAATATTGACTGGGGCCTCAATAATCCACTTCTGTCGGAAAAAGACAATATGGCACCATTATTGAAAGAGGCTAAGTTATTCTGAACCCTTTGCCTGAATACTATTTCCGGAAGTTGAAATAACAGCCGGCATAAACTTAAACTGATTAAATGAGTAAAAGAATCATATTTATTATTGCATTGCTGGCATTTGCAGCCTTTGAAGGCTTTTATTACACAAAGAACCTGAAAAGAACAGCCGCAGATATTGACTACCAGAAAGCTTTCCTCCACAGCAACAAAATATTTGCGCTCGTTTTGCCCGACAAAGCTGAATTTGCGGGCGAAGAAGCACCTCTCGGGCTGTATTATGTCCGCGAAGGCCTTGATCGTGAGTTGATGGTAAATACTTACTGGCATTCATCAACTATGCTTATGCTTAAAAAATCGAACCGGTATTTTCATATTATCGTTCCGATTCTGAAAAAGAACAATATTCCTGAAGATTTCAAGTACCTGGCACTGATCGAAAGCGGGCTGTCAAATGTTTCATCGCCGGCCGGAGCCGCTGGTTTCTGGCAGTTTATTCCGGGAACGGCCAAGAATTTCGGCCTCGAAATTTCTGATCAGGTCGACGAAAGATATCATGTAGAGAAAGCTACTGAAGCTGCATGCAAACTTCTGCGCGGCTCATACAACAAATATGGCAGCTGGACACTTGCTGCTGCTGCCTACAACGTTGGCGAAGGACGCATCTCGAAAGAACTGGAAAAGCAGAAAGCAAGCAGCTACTACGATTTGTACCTTCCGGAAGAAACCATGCGATATGTTTACCGCATTATTGCACTGAAGCTCCTTTATGAGCACCCGACCGAATATGGTTATTTTATCCGTAAAAAAGATTTATACCCTCCTATTCCTACTTATAATCTCAGTATTGACTCAACTATAACCAACCTCCCGGTTTTTGCCAAATCCATGAATATCAATTATCGTTTGCTCAAGGAATTTAATCCCTGGCTGCGATCGGACAAACTGCTGAATCCTTCCAAGAAAAAATATACCCTTAAATTGCCGGAAAAAGGTTTTGAAGACTTTGATAAGCTGCTGGATGAAATTGAAAATGCTGAACAGATTTTTAACGATACAATTACAGCTGGTTCCCTGCCCAAATAGGCACTACTCAAATAACCCGGCACCAACTACCAACAACGTATGAATCAGGGCAGCATGAACCAAAAACCTTCGGAAGAACCAGTTACTGAACGTCAGGAATTTCTTGAAGTATATGGTGCCCGCGTTCATAACCTGAAAAATATCGATGTAATAATTCCACGCGACAAATTGGTTGTAATAACTGGTTTGAGCGGCAGTGGCAAGTCCTCACTCGCTTTCGATACTATTTATGCCGAAGGGCAGCGGCGCTATATGGAAACATTTTCGGCTTACGCACGCCAGTTTATGGGGGATATCGAAAGGCCTGATGTGGATAAAATTACCGGTTTAAGCCCTGTTATTTCCATTGAACAGAAAACCACGAACCGCAACCCGCGGTCAACCGTTGGTACAATAACCGAGATTTACGATTTTCTGCGCCTGCTCTTTGCTCGTGCCGGTGAAGCATATTCCTTTGTTTCTGGTCATAAAATGGTCCGCTATTCGGATAGCCAGATCATTGAACTTATCCTGAAGAATTATACCGATAAAACTATTTATATCCTTGCGCCTTTGGTTCGCGGGCGAAAGGGTCATTACCGTGAACTTTTCGAACAAATCCGCAAGCAAGGATTTCTTAAAGTCCGGGTCGATGGTGAAGTGAGCGAGATCAGCTTCGGTATGCAGGTCGACAGGTACAAAATTCATGATATTGAGGCAATTATTGATACTATAAAAGTGAGTGAGAAATCGCTTACCCGTCTCACTGCTTCCATCCAAACTGCGCTCCGGCAAGGTAAAGGAGCCTTGATGGCCATGGAAACCGATGCCAAAGATGCCCGGTTCTACAGCAGGCTGTTGATGGATCCTGAAACCGGGATAGCCTACGATGAACCCGAACCAAATACTTTTTCGTACAATTCACCTTATGGATATTGTCAGCGTTGCAAAGGATTAGGATACATTTCGGAAATTGACCTCGATAAAGTTATTCCCGACCAATCGAAAACTATACGTAAAGGCGGAATAAGCCCGGTTGGCGAATACAAACCCACCTGGATTTTCAGACAACTCGAGGCAATCGCTCACAAGTATCACTTCACTCTCGACACACCCTTATCCGATATTCCGGAAGCTGCCATAGAAACTATACTGTATGGATCTGATGAAGTTATTAAGGTTAAAAACGAGTACCTGGGAGTTACATCATCCTATTCACTTAATTTCGAAGGAATTGTACAGCATATTTTAAACCAGAATGAAGCCGGCAACCCGGAAGGATTAAAACGCTGGGCCGAAGGCTTTATGAATTCCGTTGAATGTCCTGAATGCAATGGCACAAGGCTAAAAAAAGAAGCTTTGTTTTACAGGATCAATGAGAAGAATATTTCGGAACTATCCCGGATGGATCTGGTGAACCTTTCGGAATGGTTCATGAATCTGGAAGAACATCTTGAAGATCGTCAAAAACTTATAGCCCACGAAATAATACGTGAAATCCAAAGCCGCCTGACATTCCTGCTGAATGTAGGTCTTGATTATCTTTCGCTCAACCGCACCTCAGGAAGCCTTTCGGGTGGCGAATCACAGCGTATACGACTGGCAACTCAGATAGGCTCACAATTAGTCGGTGTGTTGTATATCCTTGACGAACCCAGCATTGGCCTTCATCAAAGGGACAATCACAGACTCATCCGATCACTCAAGGATCTTCGCGATACAGGAAATTCGGTAATTGTGGTTGAACACGACCAGGACATGATTCTGGCTGCTGATCATGTAATTGATATGGGGCCCGGTGCAGGTACGCATGGCGGGCATGTTGTGGGCCAGGGTTCGCCTAAATCTCTGCAAAACTGTAAAAGTATCACTTGCCAATATCTTTCGGGAAAGAAAAAGATTGAGCTACCGCTGAAACGACGAAAAGTTGGCAAAGAATTTCTCTCGCTAACAGGAGCAACCGGCAATAACCTGAAAAATATCGATCTGAAACTTCCTCTTGGAGTGTTTACCTGCATTACAGGCGTTTCGGGCAGCGGCAAATCGAGCCTGATCAATGAAACACTTTACCCGATCCTGAGTAAGTATTTCTACCGCTCGGAAAAGAAGCCCCTTCCCTATTTAAAGATCGACGGGCTTAAACTTATTGACAAAGTCATCGAAATAGACCAGTCGCCTATTGGCCGAACACCACGATCGAATCCGGCAACATATACAGGTGTTTTTGACGAAATACGCAAATTGTTTTCGGCCTTGCCCGAGTCGAAAATTCGCGGTTACAAACCCGGACGCTTTTCCTTTAATGTAAAAGGAGGCCGCTGCGAAACCTGCCAGGGTGCCGGCATCAGGGTAATTGAAATGAATTTTCTTCCCGATGTGCATGTCCCCTGCGAAGTATGCGAAGGCAAGCGCTACAACCGCGAAACACTCGAAGTTCGTTACAAAGGCAAATCTATCACCGATGTGCTGAATATGACCATCGAAAATGCGGTTGAGTTTTTTGCAAATATCCCGTCTATTCTTCAAAAAATAAGTACACTGAACCAGGTTGGGCTTGGTTATATTACATTAGGACAGCAATCGACCACACTTTCAGGAGGTGAAGCGCAACGTGTAAAACTTGCCACAGAACTTTCGAAGCGCGATACAGGCAAAACGCTTTATATATTGGACGAACCTACTACCGGCCTCCACTTCGAAGATGTGAATATCCTTCTGCATGTGCTGAATAAGCTTGTCGACCGTGGTAACAGCGTACTTGTAATCGAGCACAACCTCGAAGTAATAAAAGTTGCTGACTATATCATTGACCTTGGTCCGGAAGGCGGTGAGCGCGGTGGGTATATTATTGCCCAAGGAACACCCGAACAGCTTATCAAAAACGAAGTCAGCTATACAGCACAATACCTGAAACTGATTATTGGGAATTAAAGAATATATAAGCTTGAAAAGCAGCAAATTAAAAACACTTTTTATACCTCACCTTTAGCATTATGAAAAGTACCATTGCCATTAATTGTATCAATTCAGGTACAACCAAAACAATACGCAGGGGCACTTCCCTGCATGAGCTGATTAAGGAATTCGGGGTGGAAATGAAAAACCCGATTCTTGGAGCTATGGTTAACAATGAGTTGGAAGAATTGTCATTTGAAGTATTTCACCCTATTTCAGTACAATTTATCGATATCACACATCCTGACGGAATGCGGATGTACCTTCGGGGACTTTCTTTTGTACTTTACAAAGCAGTTGATGAACTTTTTCCCGAGTCAAAACTTCGTATCAACCATTCCATTTCAAAAGGATTTTATTGTAAAATATATTCTCAGAACCAGGAATTAAAAGCTGAGGATGTAGTGAAGGTGAGGGAAAGGATGATCGAAATTGTAGCAGCAGATCTTCCGTTTATACACATGGAAGAAGAAACTGAAGAGGTGATAAAAAAGTTTGAAGCCAACGGCCTGAATGATAAAATCAGCCTGCTGAGGCACAAAGGGCAGAACTTTTCGAGCTATTACAAACTGGAGGGACATATTAATGCCTTTTACGGTTATATGGTTCCAGGTACCGGCTACCTGAAAGTTTTCGACCTCAACAGCTATTACAACGGAATGCTTCTGCAGTTGCCGCAAAAAAGCACTCCTTCGCTTGTTGAGAATGTGATAACTCAAAATAAACTATTCGAAATTTTCCAGGAATTTTCGCAATGGATAAGGATTCTTGAAGTTCCCAATATAAGTGATCTCAATCATGCCTGTTCGAATGGCAAATCTGAAGACCTGATAAAGATATCAGAAGCACTTCATGAAAAGAAAATAGGTCAGATAGCAGATAGTATTAAGGCAAAAAGCAATCAGGTAAAGATTATTTTAATAAGTGGACCTTCGTCAAGCGGGAAAACAACTTTCGGTAAAAGATTGGCGATACACCTGATGGTAAACGGGATGAAACCCCTTAATTTATCGCTTGACAATTATTTTGTTGATAGAGATAAAACTCCGCTTGATGAATATGGAAATCATGATTATGAAGCACTGGAAGCATTGGATATCAACTATTTCAACCAAAATCTTTTACAACTTTTAAACGGTGAAAAGGTAGAGATTCCAAAATTTTCGTTTGAAACCGGAACCCGATATTATAACGGTGAAATCATGCATATGCAGCCTGACAATGTACTGATTATTGAAGGAATTCATGGTTTGAATCCTCAACTTACCAGTGCAATTCCTGCCGATTTAAAATTCAAAATCTATGTTTCGGCACTTACTTCTTTAAATATTGATGATCACAACCGCGTAAGCACAACCGATAATAGATTGATACGCCGATTGGTACGCGATTACCGCTTCCGCAAATATACCGCCCGCGATACCATTTCACGCTGGCAAAGTGTGCGCGATGGCGAAGAAAAACATATTTTCCCTTTCCAGGAAGAGGCTGATACAATGTTCAATTCGGCACTTTTGTATGAACTGGCGGTATTAAAACCCTATGCCGAACCTATTCTCCGTGAGGTTCAGCCCAACCAAACCGAATATTCGGAAGCAACACGGTTAATGAGTTTCTTCAGTTACATTAAGTTGCTGAAGCCAAGAGAAATTCCGCCGACATCCATATTAAGAGAATTCCTGGGGGGAAGTAGTTTTAATTATTAATTTACATAAGACTCACTAATTGAAGGCCGGTAATTAGACTTGAAAATGGCTGATGAATTGGAATCGTTGCTTTCAGTTCATGATCCTGGATATCACATTTGTTCCAATTTGACCTGTTTATCAAACCTACTGTCGGTATCTTTGTTGTCTTATAAAAGGATACTTTGGAAAATCAAAATACAAAAAACGTTTTTACAGTTACCGGCATGGCCTGTGCTGCTTGTGCAGGAAGCGTAGAGAGCATGATTGCTTCACTGCCCGGCGTGAGCAGTGCTTCCGTTAATTATGCCGCTGCAAACGTTTATGTGAATTATAATCCGGAAATTGTTTCGCCTGGTGATTTCGTAAAAGCTGTTGAATCTATAGGTTATGGACTTATTATTGAGGAGGAAGATCTTAGCAAAAAGCTTTCCGATATTGAGCAGAAACATTTTAAGGATCTGAAAAGAAAACTATTTGTCGCTGTGCTTTTCTCTGTTCCGGTATTTATTTTATCCATGTTTCATCATATTCATTTAGATTATAAAAACTGGTTCCTGCTTGCCTTATCCATTCCTGTACTTGTATTTTCGGGTTCCGGATTTTTTAAAAATGCCTGGAAACAAGCCCGGCATCGTATGGTGAATATGGATACACTTGTTGCACTTAGCACGGGTATTGCATTTATTTTCAGCGCGATAAATACTATTGTTCCGGATATATTTCTTCGTGCCGGGCTTCAACCTCATGTATATTTTGAGTCGGCAACAGTAATAATTACATTTATACTCTCAGGGAAATTTCTTGAAGAACGTTCGAAAAGCAGGGCCTCATCGGTAATCCGCGGGCTGATGAACCTGCAACCAAAAAGACTTACGGTTACCCGCGATGGCATCGAAATGGAACTGCCACTTCCAATGGTAGTTCCAGGCGACCAGGTTATGGTGCGCCCCGGCGACAGGATTCCTGTTGACGGTAAAGTGATAAGCGGTGATTCGTACATCGACGAGAGTATGCTCTCGGGAGAACCGCTTCCTGTTTTTAAAACAACAGGAACAAATGTGTTCTCAGGAACCCTGAATAAAAACGGAAATCTGACAATTACCTCTACAAAAACCGGTAAAAACACTTTGCTGGCAGGCATTATTGCCATGGTGCAGGAAGCACAATCGGGTAAACCACCTATCCAAAAACTTGCCGATAAAATTGCATCTGTATTTGTCCCGGTTGTTCTGGTTATAGCTATGGTTACTTTTTTCGTCTGGTGGGTGTTTGGCCCTGATCCGGCAATTACTTTTGCATTCCTTACAACTATCAGTGTATTAATCATTGCCTGTCCGTGTGCGCTTGGACTTGCAACACCAACGGCTCTGATGGTCGGAATCGGTCGTGGGGCTTCGCAGGGAATACTGATCCGCAATCCGGAAAGCCTCGAAATTGCCTGTAAAATAACAGCTGTAATTTTCGATAAAACCGGAACTCTAACCACAGGGAAACCCACTGTAACCAAAAGCAACTGGTTCAATACCAATGAAAACCTTAAACAACTTTTATTTTCACTCGAAAAAAGATCAGCACATCCACTGGCTTTTGCAATTGCCGACTTGTACGTGAATAAGGAGATGCTACCGCTCGAAAATTTTGAAGACATTCCCGGTAAAGGCATAAAAGCCATATACCAAGGCAACACGTGTCTTGTCGGGAATAAATCACTTGTGGAAGAAAACAGGCTTGTGATTCCTGCCGGATATGAAGAAGCAAACTCAGTATTTTTTGCCTTTAACAATGAAATTGTTGCCGCTTTTTCGGTTGATGATACTATCAGGGAAGAAGCTGTTGAAGCTATCGGTAAACTTAAAAATGAAGGCGTCGAAGTGTTTATGCTTACCGGCGACAAAGAATCGGCAGCTGCTGAGATGGCTGATAAAGCAGGCATCACCCATTATTTTGCCGGCGTACTTCCAGCCGATAAGAGCCACTTTGTTGCGGATCTGAAGAAAAAAGGATACAATGTTGCCATGGTGGGCGATGGCATCAACGATTCGGCGGCACTGGCTGAAGCTGACCTTGGCATTGCAATGGCTTCTGGCTCCGATATCGCAATTGACAGTGCAGGAATTATCCTTATGCATGGCGATTTACGCGCTGTTGCCCAGGCCATCCGGTTATCGAAAACCACTGTAAAAATTATCCGGCAGAATTTCTTCTGGGCATTTTTCTACAATATTATTGCCATTCCAGTTGCAGCCGGAGTACTTTTCCCCTTCACGGGATTTCTGCTTAGTCCTATGATTGCAGGTGCGGCTATGGCAATGAGTTCGGTTACAGTTGTATTGAACAGTTTGCGGTTAAAACGGGTAGTTTTATGAAATGAAGAAAATACAATATGTCGGATGTTGGATGTCGGATGTCGGATGTCGGATGTCATGAAACCAGAAACCCTTCAAACCCTTCAAACCTTACTAACGGGTAGTACAGACGCGGTATACCGCGTCTCTACCCACAACCCTTCAAACCCTTCAAACCCTTCAAACATTTTAACCCATTGAGCCCACATTTTCATCATCACGATCATAAAGCAGAAACCAATCTGAAAATGGCTTTCTGGCTCAACGCTTTGTTCGCTTTAGTCGAAATTGCAGGTGGAATTATGACAAATAGTGTGGCCATACTTTCCGATGCTTTTCATGATATGGGCGACTCCGTTGCACTTGGCCTTGCCTGGTATTTTCAGCGTGTTTCGTCAAGGCAGCGGGATGAAAAATATACGTATGGATATAAAAGATACTCTCTGGTTGGTGCAACAATCAGTGCAGCAATTCTTCTGATAGGATCAATAATTATTATTTCCCAGGCTGTTCCGCGCTTATTTGCACCTGAAACTGTCCACGCGAAGGGCATGCTGTATCTTGCAATAGCAGGAATAATTATTAACGGGCTGGCAATGTTCCGGCTTAAAGGTGGGCATAGTCAGAATGAAAAAGTAATATCCCTTCATTTGCTCGAAGATGTCCTGGGATGGGTGGCTGTTTTGATTGCCAGTATCATCATGAATTATTGGAATATCCCGATCCTTGATCCGATTTTATCACTGATTATTACAACTTTTATTCTTTTCAGGGTTTTTGGTAATATGCGGCAGACATTCAGGATATTTATGCAGGCTGCTCCGTCAGAGGAAGAAGTCGAACATTTAAAAACTCACCTTGTTGAAATCAGTGGCGTTATTGATGTTCATGATATGCATTTCTGGACCATGGATGGCATCTATAATATTGCATCACTGCACGTTAGTGTAAATCCAACGATTACCGTTTCCGAAACCGAAGTAATTAAACTGGAAGTCCGATCTTTGCTGAAAGCCGAAGGTTTTGCTCATACTACGATTGAAATTGAACCGGACGGTAAACTTTGTGAGCTATCCGATTGTTAATCAGGTACTCATTTTCTTAAAAATCAGACATCGTATTTAATATCATCATATACAATCAATAATGGACAAAATACAAACTCTCCGTTTCAAGACCAGCCTGAAGTGCAGTGGCTGTGTCAGGGCAATTACACCCGGACTCGAAAGTCTCAATACGATAGAACACTGGAATGTTGACCTCGAAAGTCCGGAAAAAGTGCTCGAAGTTCAGGCAACTGACGATATCTCGGAAATGGTAATTGAAAGCGTAAAAAAAGCCGGCTATCAGATAAGCCGGCTGTAAAAAAGATTAGTCTGTCCTTGTTTTATCTTTTGGCAATAATATCCCAGTCAGCCAATTGCCAGAATGCATTCACGTAATCCGGGCGACGGTTCTGAAAATCAAGATAATAGGCATGTTCCCAAACATCACAGGTGAGCAGAGGTTTCAACCCGTCGCGCATCGGATTTGCAGCATTCCCGGTAGTCATAATTAATAGTTTACCTTCAGAATTCAGCACCAGCCAGGCCCATCCTGATCCAAACTGATTAACGGCTGCCTCATTGAACTTTGTTTTAAATGCTTCGAATGAACCGAAATCACGGTTGATCATTTCCAGCAGTTTGCCTGAAGGAGTTGTATTCCGCTTTGCAGAAAACCCTTCCCAGTAAAAAGTGTGATTCCAAACCTGGGCAGCATTGTTAAAAATACCGCCTTCGGCTTTCATAATAATTTCTTCGAGTGTGGCATTTTCAAAGGCAGTGCCGGAAATCAGGCTGTTAAGCTTTGTAGCATAAGCCTGGTGATGCTTTCCATAATGGAATTCGATGGTTCGTGCGCTGATAATCGGTTCCAGAGCGTCGGGCGCATAAGGAAGTGATGGAAGTTGAAATGTCATGATTTTTAGGATTTAAATGGTGGTTATTTTGGAGAATTGAGTGGCGTGGGAGGAATGCGTAACGGAAGAGGATTGAGTGAAGAGGGAGGATTGAGTGATTCGGTGGTCATTCAGTAGTTGAGGGGAGAGAGGTTTGGGAGGTGTGGGAAGTTGTGAATGGTCATTCGATGGTCATTCGGTGGTTGAGGATAGAGAGGTTTGAGATCAGTCGTTGAGGGGTTGAGAGAGCTGAGTTTAACAAGAATCATGGAGAGGTCATTCAGTGGTGGAGGGTTGAGTTTTGGGGTGTTTCCAATTCAGTTGTTGTTTTCTTCCTTATATTTTCACTTCGAATGTTGCATTTTGACCGGCTTAGGCGGATTGAGTTTTGCATTGAAAAAGCCCTGTTATCTGATAAAATTCGTCGAGTATTTGGTTTCATTCCCTTTTTCATCTTCAAGGTAAAGTGTAAATGTATTCTTGCCTGGCTCAGCAACCTTGTCGAAACGATAAATCATCAGTTTGTTTTTCGGATCCCATTCAACTAAAGCCCATTTTCCGTTAACCTCTCCCCTGTATTTACTTATTCCCGAAAAATTATCCGATACCGTGAATTTTAATACCGTCCTGCTTTTGCTGTTTTCAGTTCTTGGTTTTATTACTGGTGCTATTGTATCAATTGCAATTGCGTAACCATCGAAAATATTGGTTGAACCAGTTATATACCCATTTTCAAAACTTCCGCTCACCGGGCTGCGCTTTCCCTTCCTGTCAATACGCATAAGCAATGCTTTGCCCCGCAAATTCTGCGGAAGCCTTCCTGCTTTTATCGAAACCTTTATCTTACTGTGTAACGGGACTTCGGCAGTGTGAAGATAATGAATATCCGAAAACATCCCGCTGGTTCCTGCTGCCTTTTTGTAACTGAAAACAATATCTTCGTATAAACAGCCAGCCGGCAATTCAACATTCAGGTCTGTCGAAATAAACTTATTGATTTTATTATACCTGAAAGCCAGAGTTGTATCAGCTACCTCAATATCCGGCACCAGCACTATTCCGGATGGTTTCTGAGCATTTACCAAAAAACGCAGATTGACAGTGTTTTCAGCCAGATCACCAACTGTTATCAATATTTCATGCACTTTTTCATCTGTAAAAGTCAGTATCCCGTTGGAACCATCAGTCATAAAAAAACTTAGCTGGTTGCCTGGCAGTTTCCTTGATTTCACTATCCTGTTGCCGGAAATGTAGTTGGAAACATAATCGATTGATGCATTTATATACCGGCTTTCTGCAAATGAAAAGCTATCGCAAACCATCGAATAAAAGATCGACTTATCCATATACATTTTCATGCTGTAAAAACCATTCCGGTTGCTCTGGTTATGGTGATGATCGAAAGCCTGCACTCCGATACTGAAATTCCCCCATAGCGTAAGTGTATCTTTTGTGGTGAGCCGATATTCTTTTGTTCCTGTTTTTTTAACATTAAACCGTGCGTCTGCATTGGAAGAATTGATCAGGCTGTTTTCATTTTCCGGGTATATTTTAATAAAATCAATATAGGGAGGATAATTATCGGTTATACTTAAACCAAAAAGCATCGGATTAATAGTACGTTCGGTTTCGGTATTACGCAATTCGAAGTGAAGATGAGGTCCGCCCGATGAGCCTGAATTACCGGCATAACCAATCAATTGCCCTTTCTTCACGTAAATAAATTCTTTTTTAACAGCAGGAAAAAGATCCACATCAAAACTCTTCAACCTGTATTGGTTAGTTCTAAGATATTCAGTTATTGAATCACTGTACCTTTGAAGGTGGCCATACACAGATGTAAATCCATTCGGATGATCAATATACAAAGCATTTCCAAAGCCTACAGGCGATACCCTTACACGCGAAATTACACCATCAGCTACCGCGAAAACAGGTAAACCTTCCTTCTGCTGCACCGGGAAATCAATCCCTGAATGGAAATGATTTGGACGGATTTCAGCAAAAGAACCGTTCACCGAAAGGTCGATGTTAAGTGGCGATGAGAAATACCCTTTGGGAATAGCAATCTGAGCTGATAAATTTTCTAAAGGCATTATTATCAGCAATATAATTAGTAGCAGGAAATAAATTTTCATTTTACAAACTTACTCTTTGTAAGGCTTGGAAACAACCAGATAATTATTAAAAACTCATAAAACATTACCCAAACACAAACAGAATGCCACTTCATACCAATATATACTGTCAATAAGAAAACGAGTTAAAAATGAGTTCTGCCCACGCGCACCCCTTTGCTTCGGCTTGGTTCGGCTTCGCTCACCAACCATCGCTCAGCACCCGTAGGGAGTGTGCGCACAGAAGATTGAGTTTTGTATACCAAACCTGAAATTAAAGGAAATGAGCAAGTTTACGTAAAATGATGAGTTTTCTTACTATATAGCACTCATTATCAAACAATTCAGACTCTATTAAATTTACTGAAATTATATTGAATAACTGAAAGGTAAATTGCAACCATCATAACTCCTGCTCCCGAAACAATAAACATAGCTTTCATTCCAAGTGTAAACCATATTAACCCAGCCAGGCTACTGGCAAGCATTGTAAATATACTTGCAAAACTTGTATAAAACCCAATGGCTGTCGCGGTTTTATCCTTTTCGGCAATATTGCTTATCAATGCTTTCGAAATTCCCTCACTTGCTGCAGCGTAAAGGGCATACATGCCGAAAAGTGTTATAAACTGCCACGGCAGAATTGCGAAACCCATCAAACTATATACAAGGGCAAAAACCACCAACCCGACTATTAGTGTACGTGCCAGTCCGAATTTATCAGCCAGAATACCTACTGGAAAAGAAAGCAATGCATAAACCAGGTTATAAAAAATATATACTCCAATCATATAGGTATCAGAAAACCCTTTGCTTTTTATTGAAAGCAAAAGGAACGCATCTGAACTATTAAACAAAGTAAAAGCCAGCAAACCAGCTACCAGCAGTTTATATTGCTTTGTCGATTGCTTCCAGTAAGCCAGAAAGGAGAAAAGTCCGGGCGACTGTTTCCTGTTAACGCTTCCATGTTTGTCCTTTAAAAGAAAAGTGAGCGCTATTGCAATTATTCCCGGAACAACAGCAATAATAAAAAGCCATTTATACTGAGCAGGATAATAGTAAAGAAATATGAGTGCTGCCAATGGCCCCACTGCGGCACCAGCCGTATCCAAAGCCCTGTGAAATCCGAACACTTTGCCTTTGTTCTCTTTTGTTGCTTCATCGCTGAGCATAGCATCGCGGGCACCGGTTCGAATGCCTTTTCCTAGCCTGTCGAGTGTGCGGGCAAAAAATACCCATAGCGGAAATGTAAAAACTGCCATTAAAGGTTTGGAAATGGCACTCAAAGTATATCCCCATCGCACAAAAGGAACACGGCTCCCCGATTTGTCCGAAAAATTACCGAAGTATCCTTTGCTAAGTCCCGCTGTTGCTTCGGCCACACCTTCGAGAACACCTATCAGTAAAACAGAGAAACCGATGGATTGTAAATAAATCGGCATAACCGGATAAAGCATTTCGCTGGCTATATCAGTAAAAAAACTGACAAACGAAACCAGTAAAACTGTGCGGGTAAGAATTGATCGCATCATGGGCTGAAAAGAATAAATAAAAGATGAAAAGATGCAAATGTAATACCTTTTTAAAATGACTTTTTATTTATAATCCCTGATAAAAAAGTATCACAGATAAGTGAAGTCCCGCATCGGAATTATGCTGTATCTATAACAGAAACTAATGGACAGAAAATCTGAATCTTTATTATCCCGTCTGGCTGATTTTCACCAGATTATCAATATTTAATATCTCAAAATCATTTCCATTTACCTGTATAATGCCTTCATCCTTAAACTCACGTAATATCCGGATCGCACTTTCCTTCGACATCCCCGACATATCAGCAAGATCCTGGCGTGAAAGAGTAGTGTGAAAAGGATTTGTTTCATAAACTTTATCCTTAAGGTAAAGTAAAACATCTGCAATACGCCCGGGCATCTGCTTCTGAGTCAGGCTAATAAACAATTCATAATTATAAATTGATTGTAAGCTCACCTTGCTGAGAAAATCCTCTGCAAAATCAGGATTAGTGCGAATCAGCGATTTAAAAGTAACCAGGTCGACAAGGCAGGCCACAGAATCTTCAATAGCCATTGCTGAAAAATGATGCATCTGATCAGCATAAATACCGGGCCCAAGAATATACTCAACTGGCTTGATAACACTCAAAATAAGATTTTTATCATTATAGCCCTCAATATATGTTTTTACTTTGCCCTGGGTAAGACAAAGGAAATGCATATTTGGTGTCCCTTGTTTAAAGATGAGTTCACCCGCTTTAAAATGTACTTCTATGCGTTTATCATCGATCTGGTCAAGCTCTGTCTGGCAAAGGCAGCTGAAAATATCAGCCTTATCTTTACAGGTGGAACAGCCCTTATTATATTGAGTGTATTGATTCACTTTGTTTTATCTTTGGAGTTAGTCATAAGCTGCACTACTTCAGGAATACTATTATTTGTACCAGCAGCAGCTTCCTTTTGAGGGTACAAATATAATGACATATATCAATACTTCGACTGATAAGTATCAAAATATTATTGTTAAACAATCATATATAAAAGACTCACTATTTCAGTTTAAAAGCATTCCTTTGTATCATTAAAAGCATCAATATTGTTAACATTCAAACCTGAATTAATAAGCTCATTTGTAAATCATTAAATATCATACCGATGAAAAAAAGAAACCTTGGATTATTATTTCTTACCGGCACATTGATTATGTTGCTAAGCTCCTGTGAATACGATTTCATTGTTACTGCTCCAAAAGCTGCTGCACCTCCACCCGAAAGTGATACAATCAGTTATTCGCAGGATATTCAACCGTTTTTTGATAGCGAATGTGTATCGTGCCATCAGGGCGGCATTGCTCCTGATTTAAGGCCTGCTAAATCATATTCAGCACTTGTTCCTGATTATGTTGTGGTTAAGGAACCCGAAAACAGCAATCTTTACACAAAATGCGCTCCGGGTGGAAGTATGGCCCCCTATACGCCTGCTGCTGACCTGGCCCTGATTGAACGATGGATTAATGCAGGTGCAAAAAACGATTAAGTTGGTAAAAATACATAAAAATAGAAAAAAAATATGAAAAACGTTTATATAACACTTAGAATCAGCACTTTAACCTTATTGGCTTTATTCCTGTTGCAAACAACTGCTTTCGGACAGGAAGAAGCTACCGAAGATACCATTGTTGAAACCCCGGTTGAACGCCCGGTTCGTCCGGCATTTGAAAGCGGACTTTTATTCGATGCTGCAACCACTACATTATACCCGTCGAAAACACTCGAAATGATTATTCAACATCGCTTTGGAATTATTGATTTTAATGACGATAATACAGATTTCCTCGGCATTTGGGGTGCTTCGAACATCAGGATAGGCATGAATTACAGCATTTTGGACAACCTGACAGTTGGTGTAGGTGCTACCAAATTCAATAAAATGGAAGACATACAGCTTAAATACCGTGTAATTGAACAAACCCGTTCGAACAGCATCCCTGTCACGGTTATGCTTTA
>Ga0105047_10007074_pt1 | contig 18969 bp, 17 predicted proteins | sample MAT04_FD_78384 | JGI IMG/M metagenome (GOLD analysis project Ga0105047, IMG submission 78384) | Freshwater microbial communities from Lake Fryxell liftoff mats and glacier meltwater in Antarctica - MAT-04 (megahit assembly) | ecosystem: Environmental > Aquatic > Freshwater > Ice > Liftoff... | reverse complement strand
TTACAAAACAACTACTATCTTATGAAAGTAGTAAGCAAGTTTTGGAAGAAGCTTTAGAATTTATTGGTACAGCAAATAATAATTAATAATCATGAAAACTGTTCCTATTGACCTAGACCTAATAACGTGGTAAAATATCTTATAGGAGTAATTTTATGGAAAAAAGAACAGTATTTGTTAAAAAAATGTAAAAAAAATAAAAAATATTTTTTTAAAAATTTATCATGTTAATGGTCTGTTCATGCATATAGTTAATAAACATAAAAATAAAACAATCTTAGGGGGTAATAAAATGGATTCCAAAAAAATAATAGAGAATGATACGGATTTCAAAAAAATACTGGAGAATGATATGGATTTCAAAAAAATAATAGAGAATGATAGAGAAGCTAAAATTAAGAGTAAATTTGAAGGTAGTTTTTTGGAGTATTTAGACATAATTAAAATGGATCCTGATAAGGCAAAGTTGTCTCATAAGAGAATGTACGACACAATAATAAAAGATGGGTTTAAAATTCTAAGACCTGAAGAAAACCCAAGAACAAGAAAAATATATGGTAATGACCTTATAAAAAGGTACGAATTTTTTAAAGATGACTTTTTTGGAATTGATAAAGTATTGATGAAATTAGTTAGTTATTTTTATTCAGCATCTATGAAAGGTGAGGAGTCTAGACAAGTATTGTATTTAGCAGGGCCGGTAGGAGCTGGAAAATCATCTTTGGTAGAAGCTTTAAAGAAAGCTTTTGAAAATACAGAACCGGTATATGTTTTAAAAGGATGCCCTATGAATGAAGAGCCATTACATTTAATACCAAAGCATCTACGACACGGCTTTGAAGAAATGCTTGGAGTGGAAATTGAAGGGGATCTTTGCCCGGAATGTAAGTACAGATTAATTAATGATTACGATGGACAATATGAAAAATTTCCTGTTACAACTACATCATTTTCAATAAGATCAAGAAAAGGTATAGGCGTTGTTCCACCAGTAGATCCTAACAATCAAGATACTTCAATTTTAACTGGTTCCGTTGATATATCTAAAATGGACATGTATCCAGAGGATGACCCAAGAGTTTTCTCTCTTAATGGAGCATTTAATGTTGGAAATAGAGGGCTTGTAGAATTCATAGAAGTATTCAAAAATGATGTTGAGTATCTTCATACTATAATAACTGCAACTCAAGAAAAATCAATACCTTCACCAGGAAAGGGTTCTATGATTTACTTTGATGGCATAATTATTGCCCATTCTAATGAAGCTGAATGGAATAGGTTTAAGTCAGATCATACAAATGAAGCTATTTTAGATAGAATTGTAAAGGTGGAAGTTCCTTATTGTCTTGAGCTAAATGAAGAAGTTAAAATATATGAAAAAATATTAAAAAAGAGTAATTTTAAGCCTCACATAGCACCACACACAATTGAAACTGCATCAATGTTTGCATTGCTTTCAAGGTTTAAACCATCAAATAAGGTAGACCCTATAACTAAGTTAAAGATTTATAATGGTGAAGAAATAGTAGAAAAGGGAACCACTAAGAAAATGGATATTAGTGAATTAAGAGAAGAGGCAGGTCTCGATGAGGGAATGCATGGGATTTCCACGAGATTTATAGTAAAAGCTATAGATAATGCTATTTCAAATTCAGAGTTTGATTGTATTAATCCACTTAGTATTATGGAAAGTATAATTAAATCCGTAAGGGAAATGGATGTTGCTGAGGATGAAAAGAAGAAGTATATGGGCTTTGTTCAGGATAGTATTAGAAAAGAATATAACAAAATCTTGGAGAAGGAAGTAACTAAGGCTTTTATACACAGCTATAAAGAACAAGCTGAAAGTTTATTTAATAATTATATTGATAATGCAGAAGCTTATGTAAATAAGGCAAAATTAAAAGATAAAGCTACCGGTGAAGAGCTTCCAGCAGATGAGTCATTTATGCGTTCAATAGAAGAACAGATTGGAATATCTGAAAGTTCTTCAAAAGGTTTTAGAAGTGACGTAACTTCCTATATGTTTTATGTGGTTAGAAATGGTGGAAAAATCAAATATGAGTCTTATGAACCTTTAAAGGAAGCAATTGAAAAGAAACTAACAAGTTCAGTAAAAGAACTTTCAAGGATTATAACTAGATCTAGAGTAAGAGATAAGGATCAAGATGAAAAATACAGTGTAATGGTGGACCAAATGAAGCAAAATGGTTATTGCGATCACTGTTGTGATGTAATACTTAAATATGCGGCTAATAATTTATGGAAGGACTAATCCTATGGCAATCTTTAGAGATTATAATGTAACTCCAATAGATCATGACAGAGCTGTAGAGGATAGAAGGCGGCATCGACAGCTTGTTGAAAAATCTATTAAGGAAAACCTAGGGGATATATTGTCAGAAGAAAGCATTATAGGGCAAAGTGTTAATAAAAAAATCAAGATACCAATAAGAGGTATTAAAGAATATGAATTTATTTTTGGCAAAAACAAAAGCGGAGTTGGAAGCGGTGATGGTTCCGAAAAAGTAGGTCAAGTAATAGGAAAAGATAAGGCTAAGGGTGATGGAAAAGACGGTAATAAAGCAGGTGATGATGAGGGAGAAGATATTTATGAAACTGAGATAACCTTAGAAGATGCTTTAAATTACCTCTTAGATGATTTAGAACTTCCAGATATGGACAAGAAAAAGTTCTCGGAAATTTTAACTGAAAATGGTGTTAAAAGAGCTGGATACCAAAAGCATGGCATTAATCCACGTCTTGCTAAAAAAAGAACAGTAGCCGAGAAAATTAAAAGACAACAGGCCAAAAAGAAAGCTTTAATAGAAGCTTCACAAGGAATAAAAATTGAAAGATTACCATTTAAAAATGAGGATTTAAGATATCATAGAGTAAAACAGGTTTTAAAGAGAGAATCAAATGCAGTAATCTTATGTGTAATGGATGTATCAGGGTCAATGGATACTACTAAAAAGTATTTGGCCCGCTCCTTTTTCTTTGTACTATCTCAATTTATTAAGTCAAAATATACAAATGTAGAGGTTGGCTTTATTGCACATACAACTGTTGCTAAAGAAGTAAATGAAATTGATTTTTTCCATAAAGTTGAATCAGGAGGCACGTACATTTCTAGCGGACTCAATAAAGCTTTAGAAATAATTGATAAAAGATATAATCCGGAGTATTGGAATGTTTATACCTTTTACGTTAGTGATGGCGACAATTGGAAAGAAGATAATGAAAAAGCAATAGAGGCTGCGAAAAAGATTTGTAAGGTAAGCAATTTGTTTGGATATGCTGAGCTTTTGAATAGCTACTATTCATCTTCAACTACTATGAAGAATATATTTGAAAAGGGAGTAACTGATAAAAATTTTATCTCAGTGGATATAGTGGAGAAACAGGATTTATGGAAAGGTCTTAAATACATGCTGAAAAAAGATGGAGAGAGGTGAAACTGATTTGGATTATAACCTGAAGGACTTGGAAAGTTGGAATGAGAAAATTGAGGGTATAGTAAAAGAAATAGGACTTAATTTCTATCCTCAAGAATTTGAAATAATAGGATACAAGGATATGCTAGCTTATGAATCTTATATTGGGATGCCTTCCAGATACCCTCACTGGAGCTTTGGTAAGTCTTATGAGAAAAATAGTACGGTATATAAATATAATTTATCTGGACTACCTTATGAGATGGTTATAAACTCAGATCCGTGTATTGCATATTTAATGAAAGAAAATACACTTTTATTGCAAATACTAACTATAGCTCATGTTTATGGTCATAATGATTTCTTTAAAAATAACAGACTTTTTAAGGATGGGACCAGAGCTGCATCTACTGTGGAGATGTTTAAATTTCATGCAGATATGGTAAGAAGTTATATAAATGATCCAAGTATAGGTTACGAAAAGGTAGAAAGAATATTAGATGCAGCTCATGCCATTAAGTTACAGACAGCTAGGGTTATTGGAGAAAAGAGGATACAAGGTGAAGTTTTAAAGCAAAGGCTTTTAGAGGATTATAAAAACCATAATGAAGTTCATAGTAATTTGGATGCTTATGTGAAACTGGCATTTCCTGATTTAAACAAAATACCTTTAGAACCAGAGGATGATATACTATATTTTATAATAAAATATGGAGATATAGAGGAATGGGAAAAAAGTTTATTAGAAATTGTAAGGCAAGAAACTGCATATTTTATTCCTCAAATTGAAACAAAAATAATGAATGAAGGTTGGGCTAGTTTTTGGCATTACAATATATTAAAGGAATTAGGATTGCCAGATGAACTTTATTTAGAATTTATCAAGCGTCATAATGATGTTATAGCTCCTGGATATGGGTCCATAAATCCATATTTTATAGGCTTTAAGATATTTGAAGACATTTTAAAAAGATATGGTAAGGAAAAAATATTTGAAGTTAGAGCTATTGAACGTGATGAATCTTTTTTAAGAAAGTACTTGACAGAAGAATTATGCGCAGAGCTAAATTTATTTGAATATGCGGCTAGAGATGGAAGTTATGTTATTAGCGAAGTGGCTGATGATAGTGGGTTTAAAAATATTAGAAATACTTTAGCTAGTTCTTGTGGCATAGGTACTGTACCGCTTATTCGGGTAGTAGAAATGTCTCCAAAGGACAAAACATTAAACTTAGAACATCTATTTGATGGAAGAGAACTAAATATTGATTATGCAGAAGCAACATTAAAGTATATTTATGAGTTATGGGGTCATACTGTAACCTTAAAAACAACACAACTTGGAAAGGAACTTAAGCTTGTATGTGAGGACAAGAAAATATCTTTAAGAAGATAATAAAATAGCATTTATATTTAAGATAGGATTAACAAGAGTACAACAAAATAGAATCACCTTAACCTACAGTTGTGGATATAAAACACAACTTAGGTTGAGGTGATTTTTTATTTGATGAAATAATAAATAAGAATACAATGGTATATAGTATGAAATTTTGATAATATAATTTATTACTTGACGTTTACAACTTGCCACTTGCCACGTGGATGGCACCATGTTAAACTAAAGGGATGTCAGAAAAAATTGTATAAGACAGGCTGGTGTAGAAATTGAAAAGAAAAAACATATTAAGTAAAAGATTATTGGTTGTAGGTGGAGTATTTTCTATAGTATTTATGGTACTTGTGAGTAGATTGATTTATTTAATGATTATTAATGGTTCTAATTATAAAGAGTTGGCATTTAAACAGTGGACAAAAACTATAAAATCAGCTCCTAAAAGGGGAGTTATTTTTGGTAAAAATGGTTCGGAATTGGCATTGAATGGAGATATTTATAGGGTTGATGTTGATTTAAATGTACTTAAAAAGTATTTAGCTGATAAAAAAATACCTGAAGAACAAGCCGTTTCGCAGTTAGCACAGAAATTGGATATTAAAAGCAGTGAAGTTGAAAAAATATTAAATAGGAAAGATAGTAAGGGTAGGTTACTTCAATTTGTATTATTGAAAGGGAAAGTTGAGAAGCAAGTGGTAGATACCATTAAAGCTTTGAAATATAAAGGGATAATAATTTCAAGCGATGTGGAGAGGGTGTATCCAAGTGATAGTTTTTTATCTCATGTTATTGGACATACCAATTCAGCGGGAGATGGAATAAGCGGAGTAGAACAAAGTTACAACAAGGAATTAGCGGGTGTTCCCGGAGTAAAAGTGACTGAAGTGGATAGGGATAATAATGAATTGCCTTACAAAGAAGCAATTACGGTTAAACCTATAGATGGAAAGGATTTAACATTAACTATAGATGAAGGAATTCAAGAGTTAACTGAAAAAGTGGCTAAAGAAACATTGATTGAAAATAGTGCTAAATCTGTTAGTATAACAATTATGAATCCACAAAATGGTGAAGTCTTGGCTATGGCGAGTACACCCGGTTATAATTTGAATAAGCCGTTTGAAGAAGGGAAAACATATAGCAAAATACAGGAAACATGGAAGAATGGAGCTATCAGCAATGCATTTGAGCCAGGATCAATTTTCAAGGTTGTAACAGCTGCTGCTGCACTTAAAAACTATGTAGTAGGTGACCAGGAACGCTTTGTGAATGATGGGAGCATTAAAATTGGAAATACAACATTGTATAATGATAACAAAGAGAAGTATGGGGTTGAGACTTTTTCAGATATTATCAAAAATTCAGATAATGTTGCTTTTGTTAAACTGGGACAAAAGATTGGAAAGAAAGATTTATATAAGTTTACAAAAGAGGCTGGCTTTGGAAGGAAAACTGGTATAGATTTACCTGGTGAAAGTACTGGATTAATAAAGAATTTTGATAGTATTGAACCTATTGATTTGGCTACTATGTCTTTTGGACAAGGGATTGCGGTTAGTCAAGTACAATATATTGCTGCTTTCAATGCAGTAGCAAATGGTGGTAGATGGATAAGACCTCATGTTATGAAAGATATATCACATAAGGCAAATGGGAAAAAAGTTGTGGACAAAAGTTATAATGATTTAGGTGAAAAGACTATAATAGACAAAGAAAAAGCAGCTCTATTAAGAACATATTTGGAAAGGGTTGTTAAAGAGGGAACTGCAGTAGATACCTATATGAAGGGTTACCACATAGCAGGAAAGACAGGAACTGCAAATGCGGTTAGCAGTACTAATGGAGGCTATGATTCTGGTAAGTATATAGCATCATTTGCAGGGATGGCTCCCGCAAATAATCCAAAAGTATCATTGATAGTTACTATAGAAGAACCAAACTCTTCAAAATATTATGCCGCAAAGACAGCAGTACCGGCGGCACATAAGCTATTTTCAGAGCTATTTAAAATACTTAATATATCTCCAGATAAAAGATAAAAAATTATTTCTTAAGTATACCCTTATTCATCAGATTCGCCATTAGAAAATCTCTTATTAAATATATTTAATGATGATAAATTTAGAATATGGATGGTTTCCAATAAGTTAATATTATATTAAATAGGAATACTTAGGTATATATAGTATAATATGCTTATGTTCGTAAACAAGGAAAGTAGTAGCATTTATTGGGGTCAAATATGTATTTGTAGAGCACACATTACTTATAAGATAATTTTATATTGTAAGGAGAAATTTATGAAAAATAAGAAAATATTATTAGCAAATAGTTTATTATTACTAGCGTTACTGTTATTTATTTCAGTACCATTTATGGCAAGTGTGTTTTTAAAATTACATGCTCCTATTAGTGGGAATATTTCACTAATACTTTCCGGAGGGACTAGTGTTATAGCACTTGGGGGCATTGCGTTATTATATTGTAAGATTACTAAAAGAAGATTTACTAAGGTAATGGAGATAAAAAAAATCTCTATAAAACAAGTTATTTTAACCTTGTTTGTAGCAATTGGTACTTATATTTTTGCAGTAGGAGTTAATTCTTTAAGTATGAAGTTATTTCCTATTGCAATAAAGGATAGTATTGCAATATCTAACTTACTAAATAGTAGTTCAGTATTATTAGGGTTATTTGTGGTGATTTTGGTGCCAGCTTTTTTTGAGGAAGTATTTTTTAGGGGAATTTTTTTAGATGCTTATGAAGGTATAAATAAAAAAGTGAAATATTTTATAATAACAGCTGTATTTGCTACTTTTCATGGCAATATAATGCAAATTATTTATGTGATGTTTTTGGGACTTATTTTATTGTTAGTAAGGGAATATACAGGTTCATTATTAGGAAGCATGACACTTCATGCAGCTAATAATGCAATATCTTTTATTTTAAGTAAGGTGGCGTTGAATTACATGAAGCTTGTGAATAGTGGTGTGAAAAATGGCATCATTGATCCAGCAAAAGCAGCGACTACAGCTGATGCAATGAACGTTAGTTTCACTGTTGCTTTACTTAGAACTTCAATATTATTTCTAATAGGAGGAGCTATATTATTTATAAACCTAAGAAAATTGAAAGAATATAAAGAGGAAAAAGAAAGCTTAGAATTTTCTCGAAGAGAAAGCAAAGAGCAGAATCAAAGAGAAAAGTATATAGTAATAAATGAAGAAATTACAGATATAGATAAAAAACAATATATTCCACTAGTTATATATTTTATTTCCATGACTATATTAGTTGTTTTTAGGTATTAAGGGGGAAAAAACTAGTGAAACAATTCAAAAAATCAACTTACGTAAAAATTTCCATAGTTATAGTCTTAGCTTCTTTATTCTCTCTTAAGCCTGTAAAAGAAATGCTTTTTATGTTAAGTATGATAAATGTTGATGCTATAAAAGGATATATTTTATCGTTTGGGGTTTGGGCTCCGGTTATATCCTTTACCCTAATGATACTTCAATCGGTTGTTGCACCTCTTCCAGCTTTTATAATCACCTTTGCAAATGCAGGCTTATTTGGCTGGGTAAACGGAGCACTGTTATCTTGGAGTAGTGCTATGGTTGGAGCAGTATTATGCTTCTTTATAGCAAGGATATTAGGTAGAGATACCGTAGAAAAATTAACAGGTAAATTTGCCTTAAAAAGTATAGATGACTTTTTTGAAAAACATGGTAAATACGCCATATTAATTGCTAGATTACTTCCTTTCATATCCTTTGATATTGTAAGCTATGCATCAGGATTAACATCTATGAGTTTTTGGTCTTTCTTTATAGCTACTGGTATTGGGCAACTTCCCGCAACAATTGTTTATTCTTATGTTGGGGGCATGCTAACTTCCGGAGTAAAAATGATGGTCTTTGGACTATTAACCTTATTTTCGCTAAGCATATTAATGTTATTACTTAAAAAGATATATAAGCAAAAAAATAAAAAAGTTATGTATTAAGTTATATTTTAAAAAACAAAACAAAGGATGATAGTCTATGAGAAAAATTAGTTTAAGTGATGATATACTAAAAAGAGCAGATATGATGTTTAATAAATGTATCGATTGCAAGAAGTGTATGAAAAATTGTATAATGCTAAATAACTACTGTTCTTCACCTAAAGAGCTTTTTGGTGAAATAGTAAAGTCAGGTGGAATAGACATAAAAATACCTTTTTCTTGCAACCTCTGTAGTTTATGCACTGAGGTATGTCCTAAAAATATAAATCAAAAAGAACTTTTTTTAGAAATTCGAAGATGTGCTTTTGAAACTCATAAAAAAGCTATTTTACCATTAGGCTATAAGGTAGTGAAATTTCATCAGAAAAGCAGTTTTTCAAAATTATTCTCTACCTCTGCAAAAGAAACAGAAAATATTTGTAATTCTGCATTTATTCCAGGATGTAGTTTGATGTCATATAATCCTGAAATTGTTATGAAAACATATGAATATCTTCAAAGTGTTGTGCCAGGAATAAAAATTATATTGAAATGCTGTGCTAATCCAACTCGTGCTATGGGAGATGAGTTGGGGTTTAAACAATATTATTCTCAGCTTCAGAATGAACTTACAAAATTAAAAGTAACTGAAATAATTACGGCCTGCCCCAATTGTTTCATAAGCATAAAAAAGAATAACCCTAATTTGAAAATTACTACTGTTTGGGAAAAAATTATTGAAAAAGGTATGCCACAGAGTCTGCTAAATAAATATAATAAAGTAGATATTAAATTTAAGCTCCACGACCCATGCCCAACAAGATATGAAAATAATATACATGAAGCAGTTAGAGAAATTATAAAAAAAATGGGCATTATAATAGAGGAATTTGAATTTTCTAAAAGACAAACTGTATGCTGTGGTGCAGGTGCAATGGTAGGTATAACTAATAGTAAACTTGCAGCGGTGCATATGGGCAAAAGAGCAGAGCCTTCTACCTCGGAATACATATTAACTTACTGTCAAACTTGCGCTGAGTCATTGTCAATAGGAGAAAAAAATGCTGTGCATTTATTGGATTTGATGTTTAAGGAAGAGAAATATTCAACTTTGGGTTTACAGCACAAAAGGAATAATTTTGCTAAAAAGTGGGTAAATAGATATAAAGGCAAAAGAAGAATTGAACAACTTTAAGCCAAAGGAACCAATAACAACTTGTAGTAGTATTTATAGAGTAGAGAGGTTTGATAAAAATGTTAGATACTTACGGCAGAAAATATATAAGTCCACTTTTGAAATCTACAGCTAATATTTTTTTGAAATTAGAGATGACACCTAACAATATAACTTTTATAGGTTTTTTAATAGGGTTGCTACCTTTTGTATTTATTTACTTTGAACAAAATTTAATTGCAGTTATACTTTTATGGATTTCAGGTTATCTTGATGCTGTAGATGGAGAAATGGCAAGAATTGGTAAAAGTTCAACCCTTTGGGGAACGCTAATAGATGTAACTTTTGATCGCTTAGTGGAAATTGGGATTATTTTAGCAATAGCCCTTAAAGAGCCACAGTGTAGACTCCAATTAATATTTTTAACATCAGCAATAATAGTTTCTATGACGGTTTTTTTAACAGTAGGTGCACTTTCTCAAAATAAGGGGAATAAAACTTTTTATTACCAAGTTGGAGTGGCAGAGAGGACAGAAGGGTTTATATTTTTTTCGTTGATGATTTTGATCCCTAAATATCTTCTGTTAACAACTTGTATATTTTCAATGTTAATTGTAATAACTGCAATACAGAGAATAGTAGAGGCTAGAAGAATCCTGAAATAGAAAACTTGTCGAAAAATAAAGGAAAAATGGATTTATTATAGAATATAATACTTAAGGCAGTTTAATATTTTAATTTATTGTAGAATAATTATAATTACTGAATATAATTATTATGAGTAGAGAAAATAAAATTATGGAAGAGAATAAATTGGAAGGAAGGTGAACAAAATAGATTATAAGAAATTAAAAAAGGATTTATTGGAGAGGGTAGGTACATTAGGGATTAAGTCTCCAATTATGACACGAGAAAGTATAAGTGAAAAGGACCTTCTTAGATTAGCAAAAGAATATAACTTAAACATTTCAGATTATAATGATTAATGAGTAGTTTATGTTTTTAAAATATAATATAATAAATTTACGTTATAATACACCCTAGGAGAGATTTGAGTTCCTAGGGTGTTAACTATATTATTAATTCATATGGAGGAAAATATAATGCTCAAGAATTTAAAGAAAATACAATACAATTCACCAGTAATATTAAGTTTTACTTTTTTAGCTCTTCTTAGCTTTTTGTTATGTTACTTAACGAATGGTGTGTTGACTCGATTGCTTTTTTCAAATTATAAAACATCTTTTTTAGACCCCATGCAATATGTGAGGCTTTTCTCTTATATATTAGGTCATGCTAATTGGGCTCATTTTTCAGGAAATTTCATAATAATTTTAATAATTGGACCTATGCTAGAAGAAAAGTATGGTTCGAAAGTTATAGTACAGTTAATATTAATAACAGCTTTTGTTACGGGAATAATACATACGATTTTCTCTGGCACTGCTCTTTTGGGTGCTAGTGGGATTGTTTATATGTTTATTATTTTAGGCTCATTCACTAATACAGAAAAGGGCAAAATTCCACTGACTTTAATAATCGTGTTTTTTGTGTTTGTTGGTAGGGAAATTTTTGGAGGGGCTTTCGCTCAGGACAATATATCTCAACTTGCACATATTATTGGTGGATGTTGCGGTGCGTTGTTTGCTTTTAAGGTTAAACATTAAAAAAAGATGGAAGAAAGGATGATAAATATGTGTGATAGAGACAGGGCAGAAAAACTTTTAATCAAACATTTGAAGAATGATAAATTAATCCTTCATTGCTATGCTGTTGAGGCTGTAATGGGGGCACTAGCTGAAAAATTAGAACCTGAAAATATAAAAGAGTGGGGAATAACAGGTCTATTACATGACATAGATGAAACAACTATAGATTGGCTTAAAAATCCGGAACTTCATGGTCCCACTGCGGTAGAAATATTAAAAGTAGAAGAGTTTGGAAATGAACGTATATACCATGCTATTTGTGCACATAATCAGCTAAACGGGACACGAATCATCAGTAAAATGGATGCAGCAGCGTATGCAGGTGACCCCATTACTGGATTTATTACTGCTATTGCACTTGCTTATCCAGATAAAAAGCTTGTAAATGTAAAAGTGAAATCTATAGTAAAAAGAATGAAAGACACAAGGTTTGCTGCTAGTGCCAATAGAGAAGCTATGTATTCAATTGTAAATCTAGGAATTCCTTTCGAAGAATTTGCGGAACTTTCTTTAAATGCCATGTTGAAAATTTCAGATAAGCTTGGTTTGTAAATTTATAAATATGTACATAAAGAAATAAGGTGTTGGAATTTTTAAGTTCTGATACCTTATTTGCTTAGGCTTTAAAAATAAATAAAATTGGAGATAGAAATTATGATAAATGACAAAAATGAAGTTGCAACAGTACAAGAAGAATTATGGAAGGGTTATAAATCCATACGGTTTTCAGCAGGCGGTTATGAAGCATTGATGATAACAGATGTTGGAGCTAATCTTATAGAATTAAAGGATTCTATAAGAGGTCTAAGCTTGATTAGAACTCCTGTGAATGATTTAGAATTTAAAGTTTTCAAGGCTGCACCTCAAGTTTATGGCCTGCCAGTATTGTTTCCACCAAATAGAATAGAAGATGGCTTATTTAAAATGGATGACAAAGTATATAAATTTCCGATAAATGAGCCTAAACTTAATAATTATATACATGGTTTTATTAAAAATGAAAAATGGAAAATAACTAGAAGTGAAATTATTCAGGGAGAAAGTGTTGAAATAGAGGCTGTTTTTGATTTTAATAAAGAACATGAATTTTATAAGTATTTCCCACATGAATTTCAATTTAAATTAGTTTATAATCTTTCAAGTAATGGGTTAAAGCAAAAAGCGAGTATTATTAATTTAAGTAGTGAAAAAATGCCAATGGGAATAGGATTTCACACAGCTTTTAATATACCTTTTCACCCAGAAAGTGTGGAACAAGATTATAGGCTAATAGCATCAATAGATAAGAGATGGGAACAAGACGCGCGAAACTTACCTACAGGAAAAATTTTAGATTTAACTATTGATGAAAAACGATATGTAAATAAGGGTATAACTCCATTAGCGTGTAGCCTAGAATCTCATTATACAACAAAAAACATGGAGATAAATGGAGAAGAATTTCATGGAGCAATAATTGAGGATACTTCTAAAAAAATAAGATTAATTTATGAAATGGGAAATGATTATAAGCATATAGTAATTTGGAATGATAAGGGCGATAAAAATTATGTTTGCGTAGAACCTCAAACCTGTGCAATAAATGCTCCTAATATAAATTTAGACAACAGCATAACTGGATTTAAAACAATACTTCCTAAGGAGACTTGGAGCGAGGAGTGTAGGATATATGTAGAGGACATTATTAGCGGGGAATATAAGTAGAATTGTTTAAATGAATCTACTTATATACTTTTTTGCATACGCAGGTTGCAATGGAGTAGTATAATTAATATAAGTAATATCTAGGAATACTAAAAGAGTAAAAATGTAAGAACTTTAAACCAATTATAAAAATGAAAGGATGATAAATAATGGCTATAGACAAAGTACATGAATATTTAAAAAAATGGGGTGTGGATAAAGATATTTTAGAATTTGAAACATCTAGCGCTACTGTTGAATTAGCAGCCCAAACCCTAGGCATTGAGCCAGCAAGAATTGCTAAGACCATTTGTTTTAAAAATGGAGAAAGTGCTATGTTAATAGTTACAGCAGGAGATGCAAAAACAGATAATAGAAAATTCAAGGATGAATTTGGGTTTAAAGCAAAGATGTTAACACCTGATGAAACATTGGAATTTACAGGACATGCTGTAGGCGGAGTATGCCCCTTTGGACTCGAAAATAATATACCTGTATTTTTAGATGAATCTCTTAAAAGATTTGAGACTGTTTATCCAGCCTGTGGAAGTAGTAATTCAGCTATTAAATTAACTTGCCAGGAACTTGATAAATATTCTTTGAATAAAAAGTGGGTAAATGTTGGTAAGGGTTGGGAATTGACATAGTATGGAATATTTTTATCTGATTTGAACTAATGTAAATTGTGCCCTCTTATATTTAAATGGAAAACATGTTATAATATAAACTATAGACATGTGTAAATAAACGATAACAACATTAAGAGATAAAACTCTTCTGGATTTTTTATTGGAAAAAATAAGGTTTCAGATTTATGTTCTGGGCCTTTTTACTTTTGGGAGAAACTATGAATATATGTAGAAAATCTGTAATGACAGATAAAATAAACAGGGAACTTGTATTTTTTATGTTGCCTGGCGGTGTAAGAAAGAAGGCAAAGAAAGATGATAAAGCTCCAGGAAATATATAAACTTTGTGAATGCTGTGAAAAGCAAAATAGAAAAAACGGTATTGTGAAACTAATAGAGAAGGGTTACAGTGAGAGCATCGCAACAAAATATTACAATATTTGGAGGAGGCACTATATGGATTCTAGTAGTGGAGATTTAGCACTTTCGGGTATTTATATAAAAACTAGTAAAGAAAGAAAACTTTTAGAAGAGTGCACATTTATTGAACGTCAAAAGTATCTTGAAGCTTTAAGTAAAGAGCAACTTGTTAAAATAGCACAAGCAATGCTTAAATAATAATACATAAAAATGGTGGAGATAGGGGGAGTCGAACCCCCGACCTTCTACATGCGAAGCAGACGCGCTCCCAACTGCGCTATACCCCCATATTTTATTTTATTAATTCCATTACTTTCGATTATACCACCATTTAGGATTATTCTCCACAATAATCCTAAATTAAAAGAATTTTATGAATTGAAAGATAAAATAAATAAATGCTATTTTTGTTACTGAATATAATCAATTATGATAAGTGAAAATGTTAATTATATAGTTGATTTAGTGATATAATAGTAGTTAGAAAACTTAATGTTAAGCACCCGTAAATAGAACTTTTATGCTGATAAAACGGTAAATGGTTTTCTAACTTATTTATATGGGTGTTTTTTTGTTTATCTTTAATAAAATTGGATAATAAATAAAGTAAAGGAAGTGCTGTTCACATGGACATAGAAAAATTAACAATAAAGGTTCAACAATCCTTAAATGAGGCTCAATTAATAGCTGTAAAAAATAATCATCAGCAAGTAGATACAATACATTTATTTGCAGCACTTATAGCCCAAGAGGATGGGCTCATTCCTAATATATTTAGCAAAATGGGAGTGAATATAAGGCAACTTAACGAGGATGTTAACAAAGCTTTAGAAAAAATGCCTAGAGTTACAGGAAGTGGTGCAGATACTGGCTCTGTTTATGCAACTAGAAGGTTTGAGGAAGTTTTTATAAAGGCAGAAAACGAAGCTAAAAAATTTAAAGATTCTTTTATAAGTGTAGAACATGTAATGCTTGGTCTTATCGATGTAAATACTAAAGAAATTGTAGGAATTTTAAAGAAATTTAATATAACTAAAGAAGAATTTTTAAATGCATTATCGAAAGTTAGGGGAAATCAGAGGGCGGAAAATGTAGACCCAGAAGGTACTTATGAGGCTTTGGTGAAATATGGTTCAAACCTTGTAGAGCAAGCTAAAAAGCATAAGTTAGATCCTGTTATAGGAAGAGATGATGAAATCAGAAGAGTTATAAGGATACTTTCTAGAAGAACTAAAAATAATCCGGTACTTATAGGAGAACCTGGAGTAGGTAAAACTGCTATAGTGGAGGGACTTGCCCAAAGAATTGTAAAGGGAGATGTGCCAGAAGGACTTAAAAATAAAATAGTATTCTCTTTAGATATGGGAGCTCTTATTGCTGGTGCTAAATTTAAAGGTGAATTCGAAGAAAGACTTAAAGCAGTGCTTAAAGAAGTAGAAACTAGTGAAGGTAAAATAATTTTATTTATTGATGAGATTCATAATATAGTAGGAGCAGGAAAATCCGAGGGTTCTATGGATGCAGGCAACATGATAAAACCACTATTAGCTAGAGGTAGCCTTCATTGCATTGGTGCAACTACATTTGATGAATATAGAAAGTACCTAGAGAAGGATAAGGCACTAGAACGAAGATTTCAGCCAGTCACAGTGGAGGAACCTACAGTGGAAGATTCGGTGTCAATACTTAGAGGTCTTAAAGAAAAATTTGAAATATACCATGGGATACGGATTCATGATTCAGCTATAGTAGCTGCAGCAAAACTTTCGGATAGATATATAACGGCAAGATTCCTTCCGGATAAGGCAATAGACCTTATAGATGAAGCCTGTGCTATGATAAGGACAGAAATAGATAGTATGCCTACAGATATGGACATGACTAAACGTAAGATATTTCAATTAGAAATTGAAAAAAATGCGTTATCAAAAGAAAAGGATGAGGCTTCAAGGAAAAGGCTTGATGTACTGGAGAAAGAGTTAAGTAATTTAAAAGATAAAGATAATGAAATGACAGCAAAATATGATAAAGAAAAATCAAAAATAGTTGAAATTAGAAATTTAAAAGCAGAGTTAGATGCTGCAAGAGGGGATATAGAGAAATCAGAAAGGGATTATGATTTAAGTAAAGTGGCAGAGCTTAAATATGGAGTAATTCCAAAGCTGGAAGCTCAGATAAAAGAAAAAGAAGAAGGTATCCATGAAAACAATGAAACAGCTATGCTTAAAGAAGAAGTAACAGAAACTGAAATTTCGCAGATAGTATCAAAATGGACTGGAATACCTGTAGCAAATCTGGTAGAAGGGGAAAGAAAAAAACTTCTAAGGCTTGAAGAAGTGCTATCAGAAAGAGTAATTGGACAAAAAGAAGCGGTTACTGCGGTTTCAAATGCTGTTATTCGCGCAAGAGCTGGAATGAAAGACCCAAGAAGACCTATTGGTTCATTTATATTCCTTGGACCTACCGGTGTTGGAAAAACCGAACTTGCAAAAACATTAGCTAGAACACTATTTGATAGCAAAGAAAGTATAATAAGAATAGATATGTCGGAGTATATGGAAAAATATTCAGTATCAAGACTTATAGGAGCTCCTCCAGGTTATATAGGCTATGAAGAGGGCGGTCAACTTACTGAAGCTGTGAGGAGAAAACCCTACAGTGTTATACTATTCGATGAAATAGAAAAGGCTCATGAAGATGTGTTTAATATATTTCTCCAAATATTAGATGATGGAAGGCTAACTGATAATCAAGGTAAGATTGTGAATTTTAAAAACTGTATAATAATTATGACTTCAAATATTGGAAGTGACTATCTCTTAGAAAATAAAGAAAGTGGGAGTATTCAGCAAAATATTCGTGATAGGGTTATGAGTGAACTTAAGACTAAATTTAAACCTGAATTTCTAAATAGATTAGATGATATTATACTGTTTAAGCCATTAGATACAAAAGAAATAAAAGGGATAGTTGATATATTTCTTGAAGAAATTAGAAATAGGCTTAAAGATAAAAATATAGTAATGAAAGTAACTGAGGCGGCTAAAGAACTTATGGCACATGAAGGCTATGATCCTATTTATGGTGCACGTCCACTAAAGAGGTATATTGAAAATGTCTTAGAAACATCTATTGCTAAGAAAATTATTAGAGGAGATATAATTGATGGCTCTACTATCGGAGTGGATGCGAAGGATCAGCAAATTATAATAGAAAAGATTCAGTAATTGAGTTTAATTTTAGAAAAATTGCCGTCTATGTTGCAGAGATGTGATTAGTCGGCAATTTTGTTTGCATATATTAATATTGTTTGTAATCCCTAAATTAGAAGGATTGACAGAAAAAATCATACAACATATAATCAAAGTATCCAGCTGGGAATTAGTTAACAATGAAAATCCCAAATCACAAATTACCGTTATTATTGTCATACATAATTATGATAGTAGTAACGGAATTAACTTTTTTAAAGGAATTGTTCTAAGTTTAATGCCATTAAAATATGGCAGAATGGAGGAGCTTAATGAAAGCTTTATTTATAGGTGGAACGGGAACTATCAGTAGTGCAATATCTAAACTTGCTGTAAAAAATGGATGGCAATTGTATTTACTAAACCGAGGGAATAAAACACATAGAGTGCCAGTCGGTGCAAAGGTCTTAACTGCAGACATTAACAATGAAGTAAAAGTTTTGGGCCTTATAGAAGACATGGAATTTGATGTGATAGTAGATTTTATTGCTTTAGTACCTACACAAATTGAGCGAGATATAAGACTTTTTAGTAATAGAACAAAACAATTTATTTTTATTAGCTCTGCTTCAGCATACCAGAAGCCATTGTCGCATTACAAAATTACAGAGAGTACTCCACTATCTAATCCATATTGGCAGTATTCTAGAGATAAAATAGCATGCGAGGAACTACTGATGTCTGAATACAGAAATAACAACTTTCCTATTACGATAATACGTCCAAGCCATACCTATGGAGAAACAAACGTACCAGTGGCAATTCATGGTGAAAAAGGTAGCTGGCAGGTTATTAATCGTATAATAAAAGGAAAACCTGTAATAATTCCTGGAGATGGGAGTTCACTTTGGACAGTAACACATAATTCTGATTTTGCAAAAGCATTTGTTGGAATTATGGGAAATCAAGCGGCAATAGGAGAAGCTATTCATATTACTTCAGATGAATCTTTAACCTGGGACAAAATATATGATATCATAGGTGCTGCACTTAATGTCAAGGTTAAAAAGTTTCATGTAGCTACAGATTTTTTAGTAAAGTGTCAAGTTGACATAGAAGGCGGATTAGTTGGTGATAAATCTAATACTGTGGTTTTTGATAATAGCAAAATTAAAAGGCTAGTTCCAGAATATATTGCGACTACAAGGTTTGACCAAGGTGTTAGACGTTCTATTGAATACATATTATCACATGCTGAATTGCAAATTGAAGATGAAGAGTTTGACATTTTTTGCGATAATATAATTAAAGCACAACAGGATGCAATAGCGTATTACAATAG
>Ga0105047_10007072_pt1 | contig 18971 bp, 17 predicted proteins | sample MAT04_FD_78384 | JGI IMG/M metagenome (GOLD analysis project Ga0105047, IMG submission 78384) | Freshwater microbial communities from Lake Fryxell liftoff mats and glacier meltwater in Antarctica - MAT-04 (megahit assembly) | ecosystem: Environmental > Aquatic > Freshwater > Ice > Liftoff... | reverse complement strand
CCGTCCTGCGTCAGCGTCTTATATGTAATGACCGGCCCTTCGGCCGCGCGCAATCCCAATGCAAAAACTGACAGACAAAGCACCGCCATTCGAATCAACATCAATCCCTCCTCCAATTAGAAAATCAAAAAAACAATGCTATTGAGACGACTCTTTCATCGCCGCTCGGGATGCAGAAGGGTGGAGTACCGAACTTATTTCTTTTCGGGCTCTGCGGCCTTTGCGGGCTCGGCAGGCTTGGCCGGTTCGACCGGCTTCTCGGCGGGCTTTTCCGCTGGTTTTTCTGATGGCTTTTCGGCGGGTTTGTCAGCGGGCTTTTCTTCTAACTTTTCGGCCGGTTTCCCGGCGCCGCCGGCTTTTTCGCCGCCCGCTTTCTTGGCGCTGAACTTGCCGTTCAGAAGATCGTCGATGCTGAGCATGCCTTCATTCTTGGCGGACTTCTTATCATGATAAATGTGGCACTCGACGCAACCGGATCGCGCGCCATCTTTCTCCTTATGGCACAGCTTACAGTTTTGTACGTTGGGCAGCAGGATATCTTCGGTCTTTGTGCTGGCCGGAGCCTCGGTGTGGCAGGCCACGCAGGTTGTCACGCGATGCGTTTCATGGTTGAAGACGCTGCGCGTCAACCAGACCTGGGGGACCTTGGTCTCGTTGAGCAAGGGCAGAACCAGCTTGCTTTTTTCATCGCCAGTGATCGATTTGTCCGGACCGCTGGAGGTGTGGCAATACATGCATTGTCCGTTGTTCTTGAAGAGCGGCTCGAGCGAGGCATTCGTCTTTTCGGCCAGCCACTGATCGACGGGACCGGCGGGCTTCTTAATTGTCTTCTCGCCTTTGAAGGTTCGCTTTTTTGCGGCGGAGAGTTCGTCGTATTCGGGATTGGGAACTTCTTCGTCTTCGAGCTTGCCGCCCTTTTTCAGGAGCAGATCGGTGAAGGCTGTCTTGATTACGGCTGCGACCAGCTTGGGACTTTCGTGCGGCACCTTGATATCGCCGATGCCGGGAATTTCCGGGATGGCGAGGGGATGGCAATCCTGGCAGTGCGCGACGTATGTGATGGGCGCCATGTATGCGCGCTGCTGATCGGGCTTGTGGCAATCGGTGCACTTCATGATTTTGCTCTGGCCGGCGGCGTTCTTGAGGCCAGCGGGCTTGAGATGCACTTGATGGTTGAACTTGAGTGCAGCTTTGTCGATGGGCTTCTTGCCGTCGATGAGCTTGAGCGCATCGAAGTCAGGGTGCGAGGCAAAATTGCTGATCTTGGTATCGACTTCGGCCGTAAAGCCCTGGCTGACTTTCAGATCAGCATGGCATTGCGTGCAATGGCGGTCGGCGATTGTCGCAAGCTGATGATGCCCGGAGTGTTCGGTGTGACAGCTCGCGCACGTTGCGGTGCCGATGTAAATATCCTTGCCTTGGTGCGCGACCTTCAATTTATTGTCGCCATGAAAGGTCTGCTTCATGGAGTGAATCGGACCCTCGTGGCAGGCCTGGCATTTGGCGTCGGAGACTTCACCGTGCTTGGTGGGGGTTGAAGTATCATGGCAGGCATCGCAACGGTCGGCGAACATGGAATGCTTGGTGGAGACAGGGCCGGGCGTGTAAATCTGAGCGCCGCTGGGCAGGAACGCAAATCCAGCCAGAATAAGACCGCCGATGATCGGTACGCCGAAGGAGAGCATGCGCATCATGGTGCGCCACGGGTGCGCCTTGTTGTAGTAGGTGTGATCCACCCGCTGGGCGCGCGCCTTCTGCTGCCTGTTGGGGTCGTTTGCGTTCGAGATTTCGCGAGCCATGAGAACTCCAATTTAAAACGTAAAGCGTAAAACGTAAGGGGCGCAGGATCTATTCAAGCTCGCCCTCAATGTTTGATTCAATTCGCCAAGTACCTTTAACGACTACAGCTTTGTACAACCTCAGGCCGTATCCAATCGCGGCCCCTACGTTTTACGTTTCACGTTTTACTCAGTACTTCAACGTCGCAATCGTCGCGTGCACGGCGGACATTACCAGCAGTGCGTAGGAAAGCGGCACGTGAATGAATTCCCAGCAGTGTAGCCACTCATGCAGATTGACCTGCACGGCCAACTGACGGCGCTCTTCGCAGACCGATTCCAGGTCCTTCAACGTTTCATGCAGGGGTTCGGGAACCAGCGTGCGCGCATGCGCGAAGGTGGCTACGGCGCCGCGCTGAGTGGCCAGCGTGCTTTTGCCTTTGAATTCAGGGCGCAGAAAAGGCTGAACTTCGGCCAGATAGAATTGCTTGAGCGGCGCGGCGCCTTCGAGCGGGCCGGTGTTGCGCGCGCGCGAACGCATAATCTTGCCCTGCACCGGTCCGACGGTTTTGATGGTGCCGCCCATACCGCCGGAGGGCATCAATTCGCTCTCCGGCGCCGCTGCTACGTTTCCAAGCTGGCCGCAGACTTTGGAGACCATGCTGTCGGCTTCGGTGCGCAGGCAGTCGATGACGTGGGGAACCTGTTCGTAGGTGGTCTCGGCGGGCACACGCATCAGCAGCGAGTGCGGCAGGATGTTCTGCAGGATGACGCCCAGGATGCCTGAGACCAGCACGATGGCGAAGAGAATCATCAGCCAGAGTGTCAAGTTGTTGCCGAAGCGCATTCCAGCGTGGAAATAGATGATGGGGAAGGCGAGCAGTCCCAGCCAGATATGCGCGCGCAGCCAGCTCTGCCCTTTGCCCAGGCGCCAGATGCGGACGCGGCGGCGGACGCCAAGCAGGCCGCAGAAAATCATCATCCCGAATCCGACAATGCCGTAGGCCAGCCCGGTCCAAGACTGGCTGGACCAGCCCGGCCCGCCTGGCTGGGTGGCAGTGTAGTAGTAGAATCCAAAGTAGCCGCCTGCCAGCAGCAAGGCAACGATGGAGAAGGTAGCCCAAGCTTTATGTGATCGATCTATCAGCACGACGCAACATCCCCTCTTGATAACCGGCCGAGCCCCAAAGCTGCGGCCTTGCGCCTGAACGCGTCCACGTGTGAAGTTGTAGATGACATTCGTAATCCCAAAAGGCGAACGTGCCAACACTTTTTTGCGCGATTTGTGATTTCCCTACTAATATAGAGGAAGAGCCCAATCAGCCGCAGACGTTCGAGTTTTGGAGCCGTACCAGTGCGCGATTGGCGAGAGTAGAGAATCGGATTCAACAGGGTTGTTCTTGTCGCGGCAGCGGAGCCATTCTATAACCTTCCACTCAGATTCGCGCTTGGAGACGTATTATTGGTTCGCGCGCAATCAAAGAGACAGCCACAGCGGAAAATGTCCGGCTGTTTGGACTTTTCCGCTGTGGCTGTCACAACGCGCGAACCAATAGCTTAACCTAGAAACGTGAGGAGACTCGATGCAGATTTCGACCCAGGCACTTATCACGGCTGCGTATGGACTCTGGCTGGCCGGGGCCGGCGTCTGGCGATTTGTGCAGGCGGGAAGCAAGCCGGCGCTGGGCTTTGGTCTGGTGACGGCGCTGATGGCCTTGATCGCGGCGGGCCTGCTTTACAAAAGCAAGCGCGCTGCGGGGCGGATACTTCTGGCCATTACGCTCATTTTTGTGGTTGGGTTTTTCATCACCAAGTCGGCGAAAGAGGGCGTGGACGTGCGGGTCGGAATCACGTTAATGGCTAGCCTGGTGCAGGTGATTGTGCTGCTGATGTCTGCGAAGGCGACGGCGGAAGATCGACGGGCGTAATGGCTGCGGAATATGCCGGAGTCTGGTGCGGACGTTTGAGACGCGCGGGGCGAACCGGGCTGGACTTCGGACTCTGGATATTCAACAAACACACAATGAAGCGCAAGATTTCCGCGGAACGCGTTGTGTTCGAGCAGACAGAAATGGCTGCTCCACTAGGCCTTGCCAGCGACCGCACTGATAAGCTTCCTCGATACGGCACTCGGACGCGTACCAGTAGCACCATTACTTCAGGCAGACATGAATGTCTGCCCCATCGAGACTGAAAAGGAGACAGACTTTGGATATTCGTGAGTTTCAACAACTGATGGCGCGGACGTATCTGGAGAAGGACCGCGCGCGCGGGACGGCGCCCACCTACATGTGGTTTATGGAAGAGGTTGGCGAACTGGCTACTGCCTTGCGCGAGGGAACCTTGGAGGAGCAGAAGGGCGAGTTTGCCGACGTCTATGCCTGGCTGATGACTCTGGCCAACCTAGCCGGCGTGGACATGCAGGAGGCGCTGAAGAAGTACGGGAGCGGATGCTGCGGATGCGGGACGGTGCCGTGCAGTTGCGTCGGTGAAAAGCCGTGAACTGCGTGGGTCCGAGTGTGTAACCGGACACAATTCGAGGCGGCGCGACGGATTCTCATTTTCATTCTGACGCGCAGGGTCTGCGCAATGTTAAAAAACCGGGCGAGAGTCACTCACTTCGTTGACATCGATTTCATAGTGATGTCAAATGAATGGTATGGACGGGTTGAAGCTTTTGCGCACAAAACACGTCCACTGATGTATAGATAACGGTGAGATTTATTTTGCTCAGGGGCGACAGGTATGTTCAAGTTCACTTCCTCTTGGGCTCTGCGACTTGCGCTTCGAGTCGGCTTCGCAATGGCGCTTCTCGTTGCCGGAATAACGTTTTTTCCAATTCTGCCTGCCCAGCCCCTTCAAACCGGAAGTCTGCTCTTCTGGATGGCTTGGACTCTTGTGACGACTGGAATGCTGGCCGAAAAACCGCTTCACGCGGTGCTGGCTCGGTGGCGCCTGCAGAGCCGCCTGCGCGACGCATACGGCGAGAATAACGGGCCTCTGGCTGCGGCGCTGGCTATCAAAAACCGGCACGAAGAACGCGCGCTGATGATCCTTGAAAGCATGGCCGCCGAACATAAAAAGCATGCGCAGAAGCCCTCGCAAAAGGAAATCGGACTGACCGCATTGGCAAGCGTGAGCTGGATGGCGCGGCAGCGGCCGGGGCGCACGCTCTCGTGCCTGCACCAGCCCTTTCCGCAATTGCATGCGCTTGTCTTCAGTTATAGCGCGCTGCGCGTGCAGATCCGCTATCCGGCTCTGGCTCGCGAACTGGCCGACGTTTCATCCGAGGAGCTCGACGCACTGGCGCACCAATATACCGAGCTGCTCGACGAACTGGTGCTCGCGCTACGCGAACGGCATCGTCCCTTCTCGGAAGAAGCAGAAGAGCTTCTCCTATTTGCCACGGGGCGTGCGTTTATCATTGCGGCGCCGGAGCGCTTTGTCGCGTGGTGGAATCTTTTCCGGCCAGTCGTGGTGCGCGGAGGCGGGGCGATGCTGGTCGCGCTGCGACTCTTTCAGCGTGAGGCCTACGCGGAAACGTCGGTGTTGATGAAACGACTTTCGCAGGATGGATTGCTTTCGGAGCAGGCCGATACGCTGCAGCGCGCCGCCACTTTCATGTCGCTGTTTACCCAGCCGCAATGGCACATGACCAGCGCCGACATTCCCAATTATTTCAGGAACGGGCATTATCACATGGCCGTGGAGATGGGCGTGCTGCGCTTCCCGACAGCGGAACTTCCCGAAGTCATCCAAGCCTGTCGTGACGGCAAGATGCTGCGCGAAAGCAAGAAGCGCTTGATCGAAGATATCCTGGCGCTCTGGGCAACGCTGGGCGACGAGCTGGGCCCGCAGATGGCGCTCTTGCTAAAGAAACTGACCGAATCTCAGGGACGGCAGTGCCCGGTGCGGCTGAATTACTGGCGACAACACTGGGCGGAGCGGCGAGACAATTTCGAAAAAAATATCGAGCTGCTGATGGACGGCATTGCCGCCAGCGCCAACGGACGATTGCAGCTCGCGCAGCGCAATTTCACAGAAGTGGCGCGGTTGGATCCGACCTGCAGCCTGGCGGCGGTCAATCAGGTTTACATCTATCTACTGCGCGGAAAAGTTGAGCAGGCGCGTGAGCTCTCCGCGGAGATTGAGACACGCTTTCCCAAAGACAGCACGGCGTTGATAGCTCTAGGCCGGATGTTTGTGACACGCGTCGAAGACACCGCCGAAGCCGAGCGGCTTTTCATCAAGGCACTGGAAGTGTCTGATCCCAAGACAGAAGCGTTGCTCTGCCTGGGCGATGTGAAGCTGATGGAAGGCTTTTATATGGAAGCGCAGGCGTACTTCGATCACGCGCGCCAGGTCGATCCGTCTCTGCCCGACGCCAAGCTGGGGCTGGCCCGTGTGTACATGGAAACCAAGCGCTACGAACACGCCATTGAGCACCTCAATAGCGTTGTCGCAGAGAACCGCTCCGATGCGCGGGATCTGGCCAATTATTTACTATACCGAACCTACCGCGAGATGGGCCATGACAAGCGCGCGGTGCAGTGTCTGGACAAAGTGCCAGCATCTTTCTTCAAGGAGCCCGACCTATTGGACGATATTGCAGTTCACCTTGAAAGTGAGAAGCAGTATGCGAAGGCGCGCGAGTTCGCCGAACGTGCGATGATTTTGCGAGCGGGCGGGCAAGCCAACGATGACCGGGATGCGCTGGGCGCGATGTAAGTTTTGAAAAGCCAGAAATCGAAAAAATTAAAGTTGTAATGAGTCAAAAAATAACACCACCTAAAACGTCAATTACAGTTCTTTAGATAAATTCGTATTTTTTTAGCCTAAAACGATATAACATATTTGACCCCTTGATTTTATTGCTATAATTTTCTTCATTGACAAACGTCAATTACGTTTTACAAGTCATACATCATTCGCAGTAACACGGAAAAGAAAAATTCGCAAGGCCCCAGCGCGACGGTTGGCCGTCGCTGTTCCTAGTAGGAAAAGGGGCCTACGGACCGATTCGCACTTGGCGCCCATTTGGGGATTCGTTATGCCGCGCACCGCAAAAAAAGTTGTGAAAGCCAAAGCAAAGTCCACTCCGGTCAGCGCCAAAAAGCGTTACGTCACTTCGGCATTGGACAACCGCAAGCGGCTGCGCGTGGCCTCGCCGGTCTCGGCGCCGCTGACATTCAAGCGGCCTGAGGTCGTCAGTTTTCTTGCAGAGACGCCGCTCCAAATCGAGCGCGCTCAGGCCAAGGCGCAGCGCCGCCATTTCGAAGATCAGCTCTGGGGCGCATACTTTAAAGGACGCAGTGAGGAGGCCCGCAACGATCTATGGGTGCACTATCAGCCCCTCGTGCGCTACATCTCCGAACGCCTGAAGTCGAAGCTTCCCGAATGCATCGATATTTATGATTTGATGGGTTCGGGGAACATTGGTCTGCAGTACGCCATTACTAAGTTTGAGCCGGAAGTGGGCGTCCGCTTCGAGACCTATTGCGTGCCTCGCATCCGCGGCGCGATACTGGATTCCATTCGCGCGCTGGATTGGGTGCCTCGCCTGATCCGCAACAAGAGTCATCAGTTCGAGCGCATCGTTCGCGAGTTGGCTGCGCAACTGCACCGCGAGCCGAGCGAAGAAGAGATTGGCGCACGTCTCAATATGAATCCGCAGGAGTTCCGCGAATTAAAGAATGAATTGAACGTCCGAGCCCAGATCTCCGTCGAAGGCTGCGCGCGCGAGAACTCCGACGATCGCGACCTGATGCGGCTTGAAATGCTGGAGTGCCGCCGCGAAGTGGAGCCCACGCGCGAGCTGCAGCGCGAAGAGATTCGCGACATGGCCTTGCGCGGCCTGAGCACCAAGGAACGCGCCGTGGTTGAACAGTATTATTTCCAGGGCCGCAGCATGAAGCAGATCGGCGAAGAATTGGAATTGAGCGAGTCGCGCATCTGCCAGATCCATTCGCAAGTGCTGGACGTGCTGCGCAAGAAATTCAGAGCCTACGGCGACTCCTGCCACCTCTAAAAAGTTCGTGCGCGACGTGCGTAAGTCCGCGCTGTGGGCCAAATTAACGTGTTGTAAGGAAAAATAGATGTATCCAGTCAGCCGCCGGGAGCGTATGCTTCCGGCGGGTTTCTTTTTACACGACATTTCTGCGCTCGGTAATACCGCCCTTTCTAATGTATTGAGGAGTTTGGGTCATGCGAATGACACTCTGTGTATGTCTGCTTTTATCAGCTTTCGCCGCTGCGCTGAACGCGGTGGAGGGCGCCAACCCGGAGGCGCGCAAGCGCGAGTACGCTTCCATTCAGAAGGAACTTGAAGCCGCACGGCCCGAAGCGAATCCGACTCAGGATGAAGTCATGATGTACCTCGAACTGACGATGGAAAAATACGGCAAGTTTGCAAAGGACAATCCCAAGACGCCCGAAGGTTTCGAGGCGGCTTCGACTGTCAGCGCGGTTCTCTCCGAGATTCATCATCCCAAGGCCTTTGAGTTCGCCGAACTGGCCGCCACGGTGGCGCCTCTGGCCGGCGTGGACATGGAGCGCGTAGCGATGTGCTGGGGCATCAGCGCCGAGGGGCGCCTGCGCAAAGGCGATGTCGATGGCGCGCGCGCGGCGATTGAAAAAATAAAGCCATTGAACAAGGGCATGTACGAGCAGATTACCGCGCAGTTCGAAGCTGCCGCCACGCAGATCCTGGCGCAGCGCGACGCCGCTGAAAACCTGAAACCGGGCAAGACGCCGTATCCGATCGAAGAGAAAGACCTTTCGGAGAAACAGGTCTCGCTCAAGAATCTCCGTGGCAAAGTGGTCGTGATCGATTTCTGGGCAACGTGGTGCGGGCCCTGCATGAATGAACTGCCGATGATGTTGAAGCTCTATGAGGACCAGAACAAAAAAGGACTTGAGATCGTCGGCATCAGTCTCGACAAGAACAAGGGGCAGCTTACAAACGCAATCACCAAGCATGAGATTAAGTGGCCGGTCATCATGGACCGCGCCGACAACACCGGCATTGCACACAAGTGGGCGGTGCAGTCGATTCCTTCAACCTTCGTTCTGGATCGCAAAGGTGTGATCCGGCATGTGGGACTGCGCGGAGAGGATCTGCTCGAAGCCGTCACCAAGCTCATCGCGGAGAAACCTGAGTAAAACACAAGCATAGAGCATAAGGGCATTGGCTCCAGAACCAGACCCCTTACGTTTTACGTTTTACGTTTTATTGCCAAGCCATGGAAAACCCCGACATTTCGCTGGTCGCACCTGTCTACAACGAGAAAGAGTGCATCGAAGATTTTGTGCGCGAGGCCGACAGCGCCCTTTCAAAACTGGGGCGCCCCTTTGAGATCGTCTGCGCCGACGATTGCTCCACCGACGGATCGCGTGAGATTCTGCTGACGTTGAAGGCGCAATATCCGGCGCTGCGCATTGTCCGTCTCCTGCGCAACCAGGGTCAATCGGGTGCGTTCGAGGCGGGCATCAAGGCTGCGCGCGGAAAATATATTGTGCTGATCGACTCCGACCTGCAGAACGACCCGGCGGATATCGGCAAACTGATCCAGACGCTCGAAGGTCCGGGCACTCCGGCCTGTGCGGCTGGCCGGCGCGCTCAGCGGCAGGACAATTTTGTGCGGCGCTTCTCGTCGAAGTTCGCCAACCAGGTGCGCATCTGGCTGACCGGCGATCCGATCCGGGACACCGGCTGCAGCCTCAAGGCCTTTCGCGCCGAGTACGCCAAGCGCATGAAAATCTTCAGAGGCATGCACCGGTTTCTGACGACACTGATCCGTATGCAGGGCGGGGCGGTCGTGGAAGTGGATGTCAATCACCGCACGCGCGCCAAAGGAACGCCAAAATACGGACAGGGCCTGGGCCGCACCTTTACCGCGCTGCGCGACGCGTTTGCCGTGCGCTGGATGCAAAGCCGATGCTTGCAATACGACACTGAAGAGCTATAGAAAATAAGCTCAGCATTGAAGTTAAGTAGGAGCGCCCGGGCGTTTAATCAGGTTGAAGTCGCAGCACTGATCAGCCGTCTGTATCAGGCATCCACAATTGAGGACATTCGATGAATCATGTGATCTATGAGATTCCGGGGCATCTGCTCCTGACACCCTGGAAGCTGATCGGCATGACCGGCGCGTTGCTTTTTTCGCTGCGCTGGCTGGTGCAGTTCTATTATTCGCGCAAGGCCGGAGTTCCCGTCACGCCGCGCTCGTTCTGGATCATGAGCATCATCGGCAGCCTGATGACGCTGGCCTATTTCCTGTTCAGCCCCAAACGCGATATGGTGGGCATCATACAGAACATTTTTCCCAGCGTAATCGCCAGCTATAATCTGTATCTGGAGCTCACCCGCGATGAACGCATGCGCCGGCAGTCCGAGCAGGCCAGTTTGCCGCGCATTTCGAAACGCCTGCAGGCAATAAAAGAAGAACCCGCGTGACATTAGAGATGCTTTGCCACCAGTAGCACGATGATGCCCAGCGCGATGCGGTACCAGCCGAACATCGCCATGCTGTACTTCTCCAGAATCTTGATGAACAGCGCCACAACGATCCATGCGGTGATGAACGATGTCACGCAGCCGATCGCCAGGATGAGTCCGTCGGAGGCCCAATCGATGGTCTTGTATTCCTGGAGCAGCTTGTAGCCGAACGCCGCTCCGATGGTGGGCAGCGCCAAAAAGAATGAGAACTCGGCGGCCGCCGTGCGGCTCAATCCTTTCAATCGCCCGCCGATGATCGTGGCGGCCGATCGCGATGTGCCCGGGAACAGTGCCAGGCACTGGAACAGGCCGATTTGAAACGCCGTTGGCAACGGCACATCTTCAACCTGCTGCACGCTCACAACGGACAGAGCCTTCTCGATGATCAGCAGCACGACACCGCCAAGGATCAAAGCAATCGCGATCGGCACCGGTTTCGCCAGGTGCTCCTCCAGATACTTTTGAAACATAAGCCCTGTGACAGCCAGCGGCACAAAAGCGATCACCAATCCCAGCCATAAACGCATGGACGACTCGCGCTCGCGGATCGTGGTCAATGAATTCCAAAGCCTCTTGCGGAAAAGAAGCACTATCGCGAGCACGGCTGGAAACTGAACCACGATGTCGAAGACCTCGTTCAAGCGTTTGGTATTCTCTGCGTTGGCCGGATCGGTCAGAGGAAAAAAATTTCGTACGAGGACCAGATGACCTGTCGATGAAATCGGCAGAAACTCTGTAAATCCTTCGATCACACCTTTGATGGCTGCGTTGATCAAATAAGTGCCAGACACGGGTTCACGCCCTTTCGGCAGTCCTGCGGCGGACGAATGGGTCGCGCAGATTGTTGCCGTTCCACTAAGCCAATGCCATGCACAGTCAGGGAAAAAACACTCCCTCTGTTCTATCGATCGGTTTGGGCTTGAAGTGTAAAGAAAGGGTACGAGCGTAAAAAGGAAGAGGGCCGTTCACGGGCAGCTTGGTTACATCTTGGAATTGGCGCGAACCGCGTTTGCCGCTTCCTTGATTTCAACATTCACCAGGCCCATGTTGACTTCCTGCTGCAGCATCACCAGTAAAATGGCTTGGCCCGCGTCGACGACCGCGACCTTGCTTTCGCTTCCACTGATGATGAAGCGCGAGAAGCGGCCCATGTTGATGCGTTTGAGCGCGCCTTCGAGCGCCGAAAGGATTGAGGACGTCACCGCGCCCACGCCTGACTCGTCAACCTCAATCGAGAAATCGCTCGCCACCACGATGCCATCGCGATTGACGACCATGGAACCGCGCACGCCGTTGGTCTTATTGAGTTGGCTCAGAATGTTGCGCACGTTTCAGTCGCTCCGGAAACTATCGTTAATCCGCCGTTTACTTGATCTGCATCACCGCAGCTGCAAAATCACGGATGCTCTTTTCCAGCATTCCCATCTTGACGTCGGCGCGCGCGAAGACTGCCAGAATCATTTCGTCGAGCTGCAGGATATGGATGTTGCCCTGCTCGCCTTCGATCAATCCCTCTTCGAACTGGCCCACGTTCAGCTTGACTGAATTGCCGCTCGCGGTGCGATAGATATTTGTGATCAAGGCGCCTGCCAGGCCCTCATCGATGGACGCGTCCAGGTCGGCAGCCACAACCAGCCCGTACTGATCGACCAGGATGGCTCCGGTGACGCCATTGACCGTACGCAGATTCTGCACGCCCTGGCTGAGCGCCTTGTCGCGCTGGCTGACCGCGCGAAGGCCTAAGCCGCTCCGTCCGGCCGGCTTGCGTGCGGTCTCCATTGGGCCGGAGCCGCGAACGATTTCGACATTGCTGCCGCGCTTCTGTTCAAAGGGCTGTCCTGCGCCTTCTTTAGCCTTCTTCAGAAGCTCAAGAATCGCTTCATCGCCGGGCGCAAAGTAGAGGATGTCTTCGAGCCGCTGCGCGGCGTCCGCCGGGCGGCCGATTTCCATGTAGACTTGAGCAAGCAGCTTTAAGGCGAGGTAATTGTATTTGTCGAGATCGACAGATTTCTCGAGCTGTGCGACGGCTTCCTGCCATTGCCTCTTCTCGACGTAAATTTGCCCGAGGACAAGATACGTGCCGCCATATTTGGGGAACGCTTTGACGCCCCTCTGGCAGGTATCGATCGTCTTTTCAAGCTCATTGTCGGCCTTGAACAGTTCGGCAAGGCGCGCGTAAAGAATGGGATTGGGATGGGTCTGAATTTTATCGATCAAGCGGCGTTTTTCGTTCTCGCGCTCGATTTTTTCGGCTTCAGCCTGCCGGCGAATGATCTCCGGAGCGCTGGGGAAACGCGCGGCACCCAGTTTCAACACCTGGGCAGCCTTGGTCGAGTTGCCGGCGTCCTTATGGGCGTCGGCAAGCTGCAGATACAACTGAGGCGTGGGCCGCCCCTGTAGCTGAGATTCCAGTGATTTAATCCTGGAACTGCTTCTCCACTGGGAAAAAAAACCAAGCAGACTCATAGGTCCTTTGTTCCTCATTCCCGACGCGAAAGCGCCAACTACATCATTAAATCTGCTATCTCGCAGCCCCAAGGCACAAGCTTTTGTATAAACGTTACAAGGGCATGACTTGTGTCGTGCGCCAGTTGCCTACCGTATTCCGTTCTTTTTATCACCTGACTCTTTATTCTTTTCTTGTCCGTAAGTCAAGCTGGTTCTTGAAGCTGAATTTTGACCCAACTACTCCCTTTTCGACTTACGGAGTGCATTTTCGATTCAATTTAAGCAGGCTGTGGAGTCGGGGACGCGCCACCCATATCGATTTCTTTGGGTTTGGTGATCTGTACTTTGGGCAGCGGCCGGTGCACAATCTGCCGTGTCGGCACCTTCTTCTCCAGCTTGCCGGTCTTGATCAGAGTGTCGATCTCCGCGCCGTTGATGACCTCAAACTCCATCAATGCTTTGGCCAGCAGTTCGATGTCATTGCGGCGCTGCTGCAGGATTTCAAAGGCCTGCTTGTAGCACTCCTCAATGATGCTGCGTACTTCGTCATCAATGGCAATCGCGGTCGCGTCGGAATGCGCCCGCCGGCTGCCCATTTCGCGCCCGAGGAAAACGTCGTCGCTGTCCTCGCTGTATTTGATCGGACCGACTTTATCCGACATGCCCCATTCGCAAACCATCTTGCGAACAATGTTCGAGGCCTGGTCGATGTCGCTCTTGGCTCCGGTGGTGATATCGCCGGTGAACATCTGCTCGGCAATGCGCCCGCCGTAGGCCATTTTGATTCGAGCCAGCAATTGCCGCTTGCTCATGCTGTAAACGTCTTTCTCTGGATGCGAGATGGTCAATCCCAGAGCGCGTCCGCGCGGGATGATCGTGACCTTGGTCGGCTTGTCGCATTCGGGCAGGACGTAGCCCAGCAGAGCGTGGCCGGCTTCGTGGTACGCCGTGACCCAGCGTTCGGCCTCGTCCATCACGCGGCTCTTCTTTTCGCGGCCCCACGCCACTTTGTCGCGGGCCTCTTCAAGATCACTGAGCTCCACCGCGTCTTTATCTTTCATTACGGCGATCAGCGCCGCTTCGTTGATGATGTTCTCAAGGTCCGCGCCACTGGAACCGGCGGTGGCCTTTGCCAGAACATACAGATCGACATCCGACGCCAGCTTGATCCTCTTCGCATGCACGCGCAAGATTTCCTCGCGCCCTTTTACGTCGGGCAGATCGACGTAAACGTGGCGGTCGAAACGTCCCGGCCGGAGCAGCGCCGGGTCCAGAACGTCAGGGCGATTGGTCGCCGCCATGACGATGATCTTCTCGTCGGACTCCATGCCGTCCATCTGCACCAGGATTTCATTGAGCGTTTGTTCGCGTTCGTCGTGCCCGCCGCCGATGCCGGTGCCGCGGCGCCGTCCGACTGCGTCGATTTCATCAAGGAAGATAATGCAGGGGCTGTTCTCGCGCGCATTCTGGAACAGATCACGCACGCGGGACGCGCCCACGCCGACGAACATTTCGACAAAGTCCGATCCCGAGATGCTGAAGAACGGCACATCGGCTTCGCCGGCGATGGACTTCGCCAGCAGCGTCTTGCCCGTGCCCGGCGTTCCAATCAGCAGCACGCCGCGGGGGATGCGTCCGCCCAGGCGCTGGAACTTTTTCGGATTCTTAAGGAAGCCGACGATCTCTTCGACCTCCTGCTTGGCCTCGTCGATTCCGGCCACATCTTTAAAAGTTTTCTTGGTTTTCTCTTTGGTGATTAACGTCGCGCGCGACTTGCCGAACGAAAGCACGCCGCCGGGTCCGCCAGGACCTCGCAACTGCCTCAGGAAGAAGAACCAGACCAGCACAATAAAGACCGCCCACGGCGCCATCATAAGGAGGACGCCGGAGAAAGCGCTGTCGCCCTCGTACTTCATCTCCAGAACGCCATTTTCCTTTACCGCCAATTTGGACAGGCTTTCGTACATCGGATCAGGCATCGGATCGGGAATGACGACGCGGAAATTCGGTTTCGCTTTCGGCTCGCCGTCAGCGTAAGCGCCGAAGATTTCGCCGCGAGTAACGCGAATTTTACTGATCTTCTTTTCGCTCAGTTTTTTCTCGAAAGTCATCCAATCAAGCTTGTCTTCACCGCCGCCTAACTTGTTGCCGCCCATGATGACGATGACCAGCAGAATACCCAGAATCAAAACAATGACAAGAAATCGGCTGGATTTGAAATCGACGCCGCGCGGCCCCTTGGGCGTACCGGGCTCATCGCCGCTATCGTCATTGCGATCGGGCTCGTCGCGTCGTTTGTTTTTCTTGTCGTCGTCGTTGTCAAGCATGCTCGTATGGTTTCCCTTTTACGTATCGTCGCGCAGAACAGGCGATTAAGGTAATGTTAGCTTTTGCGAAAAGAATGTCCAACCAATTCGCACAAAACACACGCAAAAGCTCGTTTTACAGGCGCGCGTTTCTACGCAAACGAATGCGCGCGTTCAGCTCACGGACGTCCGTGAGGATATGTGCCGCTTTCGGCACCATATTTCATTATATTATGACCGCGCTCGAAAAAAAGAGCCTACCAATGTTCTACAACATGGCGGGAAATCTGGCGTCCAAGGTCTTCGACCGCCTTCTGCCGCGCGACCTGCTCTGTCTCGCCCCGGCGCAGGCTGTACACGCCTGATTCCGTTTTCCGCTCGCCGTTTGTGACGACCAGATCCTTGTACAGAAACCGCGCCTCGCGAACGTCGTAAACGGAAATGCGCGCGCGCACAATCAAGCGCGTCTCCACCGGATCGCCCAATCGGTCGGAGCGGATGGTGTCGCGGTGAAACGAGATTATCTCGCCTTCGAGCACCAGGTCCGCATCTTCACGGCCGGCGATCTTCAGTTCGCCGCCCTGAAGGAACGCGGCTCGCGTCGCATCAGTGACTTCGACTTCAATCTTGCGAGTGTAGTCGTCGATATGCGTGCGGTTATTGAAGACCGGCACCGCAATGGTCTTGATATGCTGCGCCAGAGACCCCTTGGCCCGGTACGCGCAGCCTGTCACGGACACTGCAATGATACAGATTAAAACAATCGCAACACGGCTTAACATCGGTTTCTGGTTCCTGGTTTCTGGTTCTTGGTTCAACAACTTTCGCGTTCTTTGATTTCGCGGCTCCCGATCTTTGTTTCCGTCAACCAGAAACTAAAAAACCAGAAACCAGAAACCGTTTTGTTAACGCCTTCTCATTATCTCCAGCTCCGCCTTGGCTTTTTCGGCCCAGGTCGAATCCGGATAACGATCCTTGATCAGTTCAAAGTAAACTTCGGCCGCTCTGAAATGCGAATTCTTCATATAAAATAGAGCCTGTTCAAAGCGCTTGCGCGCTTGCCGGTCGCCGAGCACCTTCTGATTTTCATTCAAGGCGTCAATATCGAGGTCCACGTCTTCAGCGGCCGCGTTGTCCTTGGCTTGCTTAATGCGCATCTGCGCTTCTTCGGTCTCCGATTCCGTATAATCCGGCTGCGGTTCGCGCTTGTTAATGCAGGCCGCGATATGACTTTCGGCCTCCGCGCGCAGCTCCGAGCGCGGATATTTTTCAAGCAGTTCTTTGTACTTTTTTATCGCCACATCGTAATCGAGAATGATCTGAGCACACTCGCCCAGACCCATCAGTGCGTCGTCGGCCCAGCGCCCTTGCGGGTCCTGATCCAATTGGCGTTGAAAGATGGCCGTCGCCTTCCGGATGCGGCTATACAGGCGGTACGATCCGCCTTCGCCCTTGCCGTCCAGAAAACCCCGACCCAGCGCAATCTCCACTTCGCCGATGGCGTCCAGAAAGGTCGGGTTGGCATAGCGCCGCCGCAGTTCATTGAGCTGCTCGCGACAGTTGGTGTAATCCCCCGCCGCCAGGTAATTCTTTGCAGAAAGGATCAGCCCCGACTCCGCCTGATCCGACTCGCTGTACACATCGCCCAGCCGCTTGAACTGATCCGCAGCCTGCCGCGTATCCCCGATGTCCTGCAGGCGCTTGGCCTTGGCCGCCTGCTTCTCGGGCGTCGACTCCACTGCCTGAGGTCCGCGAGACCACTTGCCCTCGTTAACCCACTCCGCCAGATCGTCTTCAATGCCAAAGGCACCGCAGCTGACAAGCAGTAATAAAGGAAGTAAACATTGACGCATGATCAGCATAATATCGTCCCAACGCACCACTTCCAATCACCATTTTCCAAAACTCTTTGAAACACCGAGTCTAAGAAAGACGCCGCCGGCCCAATCTTTTCAACAATTCTGGCAAAATTGAGACTCACCTCAAATTCACGCAGCAGATAAGGGCACGACGAACTTCTTATCCGTTCTAGTGCCCCTTCGTGACATTGCCTTAGTGGTAAATCCGTAAACCGGGAGACTCTCGTTCTCCAACAGTTCTTTGTTCAATAGCCTCGCCGCAAGCGCAACAAAAAATCATTCAATGCGCCAAAGTTCCGCACTTCATCCGGCAGATGCGAAGTCTCGGATGCCGGATCGAGTTCGGCTTCTAGCCTCTTCGCCTCCAGAATGAATGCCGGGCGCCAGCGCGCACCGGCCCGTCTCGATAGCTCTGGCGTTGATCGCGTCCATTCTCACTCCTTATAAGGAAGCTGCAACGCGGCTGCGGCGCGCCTTGATCAAAAACTGGTCAACTGCGGCAATGTCCGGGAGATCCGGCAACGTCGTGCGCGAATACTCCTCCTCAAACACACGCGTCAGCTCCACCGCCTGATCATAAACCTCGGCGAACGGCAGCGCCTCATGCTTGATGCGCAGCAGCTCCTCGCGGTATGGGCCGACATCCACCAGGATGCCATTCCCCTTCACGGCCTCGATGCCGGAATAAAGGAGGCGGATGAGATGCGAGGCGTGCTTGGGCCGGTGCTGCTCGCCCATCTCGACGGCGCGCTTCATTTTCTTGAACTGCGAGAGCACGTATCCGGAATACGTCTGATAGAGATACTTCGATAGAAAACACCCGCGCATCTGGCGCAGCTCGGCGGCGAGCTCGCTGCAATGCAGCACATGCGCGTCGTCCACAAAGAGCGCTTCGAGAACATTGGGATTGGCCTTAAGCGCCAGCCGCAGAAACTTTTCAAGCTCCCACCAGCACACGTCGGCCTCGTGATCGGTGTTCGTCTCGTTGTGATCGACGATGCGGCCGTCGGCAAGACGCTTAAACTCGATCTGCTCCGGCAGCGGCTGCAGCGACCAGTGCCATTCGGCGGGCGGAAGGAAAATCCCACGCTCGTCGGTGTCGGAGTTCTCATTGGCCAGGCCGAAAGCGTTCGAGCCCATGCGGACTTTGTAAATCACCAGCGGCTCGAACGCGGATATCTCGCGAGCTGGCATCCCATCCTCCGGCGCATCCGAACGCCGCACGCTGAGGTCGCTCTTGGCGGCCCGCACCACGCTGCCATCCGCGAACGTGATCATGTACGTGTAGTCGTGCGTCAGCGGAGCCTGCGTGACGACGCCGACGCTGCCCGTTTTCTTGTAAGCGCGCTGCCCCGACACGTCGCTCGCCGGACCCATCACAGGATGGTCCTTCTTCAGCACGACCTGAGTGCCGATCGGTATCACAAAAGTTGGCGCGAGAGGAGTCGGGTCCAAGATAAAAGTCCGGTTAACAGCGTTTCTGTCGCTTTCATTACGCGCGACTCAATAGCCGCATAAATACTACCACATCGCGAATGCTGATCGCGGAAGTCGATCAAAAAAAACCGGGCGGAGTTTTTATCAATCCCGCCCGGCTCAAAATTTCTTTATCTAGAAACGATCAACGCAGCGGCTGGATCAGCGAGGGTCGGATCGTCGTCTTAAGTCCGGCCAGCTCCGCGTCCGTCTGTGCCCGGATCACATCGGCCTGATTGCCGAATTTGCCCATGTGGACTTCGTGCGCGGGCAGAGCAAAGCGCGTGGTCGATATCACCTGCACGTCGCGGTAGCCCTTATCCCGCAGGATCTGCGCTTCGGCTTCGGCCTTAGCGAGCTTCGAAAAATGTGTCACTTCGAGCGTGTATACCAACGGCTTTTTACTGGCATCGTCGGGAGTATAGAGGCTGTGCTCCTGCTTGGCCCGTTCGGCGTAGGGGCTCTGTGCGTACAGCTCGATGACCTGCTTGAACCAGTAATCGGCCACGTCGCGCGTGCCGCCCATCTTCGTCGCAAGGCCCAGCTTAAAGAGCAGTTCGTCGGGCTGAACGGAGCGCACGTCGCGGTACATCGTCTCAATCCAATG
>Ga0105047_10007071_pt1 | contig 18972 bp, 17 predicted proteins | sample MAT04_FD_78384 | JGI IMG/M metagenome (GOLD analysis project Ga0105047, IMG submission 78384) | Freshwater microbial communities from Lake Fryxell liftoff mats and glacier meltwater in Antarctica - MAT-04 (megahit assembly) | ecosystem: Environmental > Aquatic > Freshwater > Ice > Liftoff... | reverse complement strand
GGTCGTTCCTACCGGGAGCTTCCGCTGCGGCTGTTCGAATTCGGCACGGTCTATCGGTACGAGAAGTCGGGCGTCGTGCACGGACTCACACGTGCACGTGGATTCACCCAGGACGATGCCCACATCTATTGCGCCCGCGAACACATGGGCGAGGAGCTCGACAGCCTGTTGACGTTCGTTCTCGATCTGCTCCGCGACTACGGGCTGGAGGACTTCTACCTCGAACTCTCGACCCGCGATCCCGAGAAATCGATCGGCACCGATGAGGCGTGGGAGGAAGCAACACAGACACTGCGCGAGGCCGCGGAGAAGCAGGGTCTCGACCTCGTTCTGGATCCCGAAGGTGCTGCGTTCTACGGCCCCAAGATCTCGGTGCAGACCCGTGACGCGATCGGTCGCACGTGGCAGATGTCGACGATCCAGGTCGACTTCAATCTGCCAGAGCGGTTTGACCTCGAGTACCAGGCCGCCGACGGCACGCGTCAGCGACCCGTCATGATCCACCGTGCATTATTCGGCTCCATTGAGCGCTTCTTCGCGGTGCTGCTCGAGCACTATGCCGGCGCCTTTCCCCCATGGCTCGCTCCCGTCCAGGTCGTTGGCATCCCGATCGCCGACGAGCACGTGCCCTACCTCCGCGATGTCGCGTCCAGGTTGAAGGCCGCCGGCGTGCGGATCGATGTAGACGCGTCGAACGACCGCATGCAGAAGAAGATCCGCAATGCGCAGAAGCAGAAGGTGCCATTCATGTTGATCGCTGGCGACGAGGATGCTGCCAAGGGAGCGGTGTCGTTCAGGTTCCGCGACGGCACCCAGGACAACGGCGTCCCGGTCGATGAGGCGATCAAGCGCATCGTCGAGGCTGTTCGCAGCCGAGTCCAGGTGTAATCCCCGTGGGCGAGCCGACGCAGGACCTGCTGGCCGATGGCTTCGATCGCCTGTGGACGCCGCATCGCATGGCCTACATCAAGGGTGAGAACAAGCCGTCCTCTGCCGACGCTGGCGAGCACTGCCCGTTTTGCCAGGCACCTGGGGCCGAGGGCGAGGACGATCTTGTCGTCGCCAGCGGGCGAAACGTGTATGCGGTGCTCAATCGGTATCCCTACAACGCAGGTCATCTGCTGATCTGCCCGTACGAGCACGTCTCCGACTACGTCGCCCTGGATCCAGCGACCCTGGCCGAGTTCACCGCATTCACCAAGCGGGGGATTGAAGTGCTTGCGCGGGTTTCGCGTCCCGGCGGTTTCAACATCGGTATGAACCAAGGTGGCGTGGCGGGCGCGGGCATCGCAGCCCACCTGCATCAGCACATCGTGCCTCGGTGGGGTGGCGATACGAATTTCATGCCGGTCGTCGCGGGTACCCGGGTACTGCCTGAACTGCTGGCCAGAACACGAGAACTTGTCGCCGCCGCCTGGGACGTTTGAGCGGTTGCTGGCTTATCCCTTGGCCGGCAGGCGGCAGGCAGGGGTTCCGCCGGGCAGGCGGTAGCGATTGCGGGCGATGAGGGAGTAGACGCCGGCGGCGACCCATGAGGTCGGAGGAATCTGCGTCAGAACGCCGGCCCAGGCCAACGGCGGTCCTTGCGCGATCAGCAGCTGGCCGATGGCCCGTGCACCCGAAGCCCGTGCACCGTCGGCGCCGACCCACTGCACGGCTTGTGAACACTCTTCGGCCTGCAGACCGAGCCCGTTGAGATCGACCAACTGCCACGCAACCACGGACGGTGGACGAGGCAGGTGCCGCTTGAGCCAATGCGCGCTTGTGGTGCAGAAGCCGCAGTCCCCATCGAACACGAGGGTCGATGTCGCCTGCTCCATGTGAGGAGCCTACGCCGACGACTCGGCGGTGACCTTCTGCGCGAGAGTGTGTGGCATCGGGTCGTGGCGGCAGTACCCCCGCGTGAACGAGGCGGTCCCGTGCGAGAGGGCGCGCAGCTCGACCGCGTACCGGGTGATCTCGGCCTGGGGTACCTCGGCCTTGATGAGGGTGCGGCCGTTTCCGATCGCTTCGGTGGCACCCACCCGGCCACGGCGTCCCGATAGATCGCTCATGATCGATCCGACGTACTCATCGGGGACCAGAACTGAGATCTCATCGACCGGCTCCAGCATGTGGACGCCCGCCTCCTGGGCGGCTGCCTTGAGCGCCATTGCGGCCGCGGTCTGGAAGGCCATGTCGGATGAGTCGACCGAGTGCGATTTGCCATCGGTGAGCGTGACGCGGATGTCGATCACGGGGTATCCCGCTGAAACCCCTCGTTCCATCTGTGCCCGCACTCCCTTCTCGACGCTCGGAATGAATTGACGTGGAACCGAACCGCCCACCACCTTGTCGACGAACTCGAAGCCCGAGCCCGACGGGAGCGGCTCCACCTCGATGTCGCATACGGCGTACTGGCCGTGACCACCGGACTGCTTCACATGCCGGCCATGGCCCTTCCCGCGGCCGGCGAACGTTTCGCGCAGCGATACGCGAAGCGGCACGACGTCGACGTGCACGCCGTATCTGCTCGCGAGCCGGTGTAGAAGGAGGTCTGAGTGGGCCTCTCCCATGCACCACAGAACCATCTGATGGGTCTCGGGATTGATCTCCAACCGCATGGTGGGGTCCTCGGCCACCAGTCGCGCCAAACCCTGCGACAACTTGTCCTCGTCCGACTTGGTGTGAGCCACCACTGCCACCGGCAGGAGCGGCTCGGGCATCACCCAGGGCTCGATCAGCAGTGGATTGTCCTTGTCCGAGAGGGTGTCTCCGGTCTCGGCGCGTGTGAGCTTGGCGATGGCGCAGATGTCACCGGCCATGGCCTTCGGCATCGTGCGTTGGTGCTTGCCCAGCGGTGACGTGACCGCGCCGATGCGCTCGTCCAGGTCGTGGTCCTCATGGCCGCGGGATTCGCCGAAGAAACTGGTGAAGTGGCCTGAGACATGGACAGTGGTGTCGGGGCGGATCGTTCCCGAGAACACGCGCACCAGGCTGATGCGACCGACATAGGGGTCTGAGGTGGTCTTGACCACTTCCGCGCATAGCGGTCCATCGGGATCGGCAGTGAATGGTCCGCGCGGGTCGCCATCGGGTGTGGCCACCGGGGGTACCGGATGCTCCAGAGGTGAGGGAAAGCCCTTGACGATCACCTCGAGGATCTCCTCCATCCCCAGACCGCTGAGCGATGCGGCGCCCAGAACTGGATGGAACGACCCCCGAGCCACCGCACGTTCCAGATCGGCAATGAGAACCTCGATCTCTACGTCCTCGCCGGCCAGATAGCGCTCCATCAACGACTCGTCCTCGCTCTCGGCGATGATCCCTTCGATCAATTCGCCGCGCGGGTTCTCGATCAGTTCAACGTGCTCGGGCTCGGCATCGCGCATTGATCGAGTACCGCCGGAGTGGTCGGCGATGCGTCGGCTGAGCAGACCGATCAGTCCGACAACGTCGTGATCCCCGGTGTCTGCGTGCAGAGGGAGATAGAGCGGCTGCACGCCCTCGCCGAAGACGCGGCGACAGATGGCAACTGCTTCCTCGAAGTCGGCTCGGGGATTGTCGAGCTTGGTCACGACGATGGCGCGCGGCATCCCCACCGCAGCGCATTCATCCCACAGAAGTCGGGTGGCGCCATCCACGCCGTCCACTGCCGAGACCACGAACAGCGCAGCGTCGGCGGCCCGGAGGCCAGCGCGAAGATCGCCGACAAAGTCGCTGTAGCCGGGGGTGTCGATCAGATTCACCTTGATGCCCTGGTGCATCAGTGGTGCCAAGGACAGTCCAACTGACCTCTGCTGCCGGGCCTCCTCATCGTCGAAGTCGCTGACGGTTGTGCCGTCCTCAACACGACCCGTTCGTGTGATGACCCCTGTCGCTGCCAGCAGGGCTTCGACGAGCGTGGTCTTCCCGGAACCGGAATGGCCCACGAGCACCACGTTGCGCACCATGGCCGGGCCATCGACCGATGGTGCTCTGCCAGCGCCGCCTGGCGGGTTCTTATCCATGTCGTCTCCACGGTCGCTCGATGGTGGGCCTCACTTTCCTCCGGTGTAGGCGTAGGCACAACCGATTGAGCCCACGCTGACTGCGTCGCTCCTTCGAGCCACCGCGAGCGCTCGGTAGCATCGTTGTCGCAGCGGGCTGAGGCTCTGCTGCCGCTAGGTCCGGCACCGCCCGGTACCGCGCCAACCAGATCGAGACGAGGGGCCATGTCGCAGGGTGACGGTCCCGACGCGTCCCCCGGATGGGGAGGTCACGAGACCGGTGCGCCGCCGGCGGGCAAGGTCAAGGCCAAGCACGCAGCGTCGTACATCGTCGATCCGATGGCCCGCGGGCTCCTGCGCCTTCACATCTCACCGGATGCCATCACAGTGATCGGCAGTCTCGGCGCCGTGGTGGCCTCTCTCGCGTTGTTCCCCTCGGGACATCTGGTGGCTGGTGCAATCGTCGTCGCGGTGTTCGCGCTCAGCGACATGCTCGATGGGTCGATGGCCCGTCAGTCGGGTCGTATCGGGCCATGGGGCGCTTTCCTCGACTCCACGCTCGATCGCCTCACTGACGCTTCGGTTTTCGCAGGTCTGGCGATCTGGTATCTCCAGGGTGATGACCAACCCCTGCTCGGCTACGCGGCGTTGTACTGCCTGGTGGCCGGTCAGATCGTGAGCTACACACGCGCGCGCGCCGAGGGCCTTGGTCTCAAGGCAGCCGGTGGACTGGCCGAGCGCACCGAGCGGATGGTGATCATCCTGACGACCACCGGGATCGGAGCGCTCGGTGTTCCCTACCTCCAGGCGATCGGACTGTGGGCCCTTGTGGTCGCCACCACCATCACCGTGCTTCAGCGCATGCTGATGGTGAGGCGTCAGACGAGGCCGGCTGCGGCTGGGGAATCGGTTGCGGACTCTGCGTCGGACGGCCAAGCATGAGCAGCGCACCGACAGCCCCCGTGCGACTACGTGAGCGGGCCGTCGACCTCGCTTATGCCGGCGGCTGGTCGCTCTCGTCCAGCGTTCCACCGCGCCTGTCGCGCGCCGCCTTCGATCGCGTCGCCGACCGCACCTGGGCGCGTGACGGTGAGGGTGTCCGCCAGCTTGAAGTCAACCTGGCGAGGGTGGTCGCGGAAGGCCGTGGCACGGCTGCCGACCCGGTGGAACTCAGTGAGCTTTCGCGAGCCGCTATGCGTTCCTACATGCGCTACTGGAGCGAGTCGTTCTCATTGCCGCGCTGGGATCTTCAGGACGTTCTGGACCGGCTCGAGGTGAGCGGCGACGACGGGATGGATGAGTTGCTCGCACAAGGGCGCGGGCTGGTGATCGCGCTTCCTCATTCAGGTAACTGGGATCTCATCGGTGCGTGGTTGGCCATGACGCGCGGGCGCTTCACGACGGTTGCCGAGCGGCTATCGCCGGAGGGGCTGTTCGAACGCTTCCGTGCGTATCGCGAGTCGCTGGGCATGGAGGTGCTAGCGGCCGACGGTGGCCCGCGTGTCATGGCCGGTCTGAGCCGCCGATTGCGTGAAGGGGGAGTGGTGTGCCTGATGGCTGACCGCGACCTCACGGGCGCCGGAGTCCCCGTCACCTTCTTTGGTGAGACGGCACACTTCCCGGCCGGCCCTGCGGCCCTGGCCGTCGGCACCGGGGCTCCGCTGGTCACGGCGGCGCTCCACTACGCACCCGACAGGCTCGTGGTGCACATCCAGAACGAGGTCGTGAGCGAACTCTCCGCCGATGCGTCGCGCCGAGAACGCGTCACCGACCTGACCCAACGGGTGGCCGGACGCTTCAGCACGGCCATCGCCGCACACCCCGCCGACTGGCACATGCTCCAGCCGTTCTGGGATTCCGACAGGGGACTGCAATGACGACACCAATGCCCCGATCGACGATTCCCTCCCAACGCGGCGGTGGGTTGCGCGTCGGCATCGTCTGCCCGTATTCGTGGGATGTTCCTGGCGGCGTCCAGACACACGTCCGCGACCTTGCCCGTGCGTTGATTGATCGCGGCCACATGGTCTCTGTCCTGGCTCCCGGCGATGATGACCCCGACGATGATTTCGTCGTCCCTGCCGGCCGCGCAGTGCCCGTTCACTACAACGGTTCGGTGGCGCGGCTCGCGTTCGGTCCTGTGTCGGCGCAGCGCGTGCGGCGTTGGATCGAGGAGAACTCCTTCGACGTACTGCATGTGCATGAACCGGCTGCGCCAAGCGTTTCGTTGGTCGCCTGCTGGGCCGCGGAGGGTCCGATGGTCGGCACCTTCCACACCTCCAACCCGCGCTCACGGGCCATGACAGTAGGAGCCAACATCCTGCAGACGGCCGTCGAGAAGCTCGGTGCTCGGATCTCGGTCAGCGAACCGGCCCGGGTGACGCTGCGCGATCATTTGGGTGTCGACTCCGTGGTGATCCCCAACGGCGTCGACGTGAGCGCCTACTCCGATGCCAAGCCGTTTGATGTGCTGCCCGACGACGCCGACGTGGTGGCCTTTCTTGGCCGGCTCGACGAGCCCCGCAAGGGTTTCGGCGTGCTCACAGCAGCCATGACGGAGATTCTTCAGCATCGTCCCGCAACTCACTTCCTCGTCGCCGGGCCTGGTGACCCTGACGAAGCCCTTGCCGGAATTGCTCCGCACGTGCTCGATCGGATCACGCTGTTGGGGCGGGTGAGCGAAGAGGACAAGGCGCGTGCGCTGGCCACCGCCCATGTCTTTGTGGCCCCCAACACCGGGGGCGAGAGCTTCGGCATCGTGCTGTTGGAGGCCATGGCCGCGGGTGCACCCGTGGTGGCCAGCGATCTTGAGGCCTTCCAGCGAGTCCTCGATCACGGCAGAGCCGGTCGCTTGTTTCCCAACGGCGATTCAAGGGCCCTGGCCGCGCAGGTGGTCGAGCTCCTGGCCGATCCTGCCGGTCGTGACGAACTGCAGATGCTTGGCCGCGACGTGGCCTACCGATACGACTGGACACGGGTGGTCGATGAGGTGCTCGCGGTGTACGACACGGTGACAGCACCAGGCCTGGTCGTGCGCGAAGACGTGCGGGGCACAGCGTTGGGTCGTCTCTCTCGCTGGGGCCGCGGAGGTGCGCGATGACCTGGTGGTTCTGGACGCTGCTCGTCGTTGTTCTCTTCGGCCTGTACTTCAGCCAAATGGCTGGTCGTCTCGACCGGTTGCACATCCGGGTCGACAACGCAGCTAACGCGCTCCGCACCCAGTTGCTGCGACGGGCAAGCGTCGTCCTGGAACTGGCGGCCTCCGGGTTGGTCGACCCCGCTACGAGCCTCTTCCTGGCCGAGGTGGCCCACGCGGCGCGCGATGCGTCCGACAGGGATCGCGACGAGGCCGAGAACACACTCACGCTGGCCCTTCACGCCGCTTTGCCCGATGCCGACAGCGTCGGAGCCGTGGCCATTGCGGCCGGAGGCAGCGACCTCGTGGAGGAACTCGAAGCCACGACGAGGCGGGTGGAGCTCGCCAAGCTGTTTCATGAGGACGCCGTGCGGCAATGCGAAGCGATGCGTCGTAAGCCGCTCGTGCGTGTTCTCCATCTAGCCGGTCGAGCCCCGTGGCCCGAAGTGATCGCCATTGATGCCTCCCGGCCGGACGGCTTGGCCAGCGCGACGGCCTGACCGCTCCGGGTTGGCGCACCCGTCGAGGTGAGCGGGCCGATGCTTGCGCCTAGAATGAGTCCATTCCCGCCGTCGATTGCTGAGGTCCCGAAGTGTCTACGTCGCTCGAATCCACCCCTGCCACCGGCACCACCGGCGTGAAGCGTGGGATGGCCGACATGCTCAAGGGCGGCGTGATCATGGACGTCGTTGATGCCCAGCAGGCACGGATCGCCGAGGACGCCGGCGCCGTGGCCGTCATGGCTCTTGAGCGGGTTCCCGCCGACATCCGACGCGATGGCGGCGTCGCCCGCATGTCCGACCCAGACATGATTGACAGCATCATTGAGGCCGTCTCGATCCCGGTGATGGCCAAGGCGCGCATCGGCCACTTCGTTGAGGCCCAGGTATTGCAGTCTCTTGGCGTCGACTACGTCGACGAATCCGAGGTGCTGACGCCAGCCGATGAGGCCCACCACATCGACAAGTGGAAGTTCACCGTTCCGTTCATCTGCGGTGCTACCAACCTGGGTGAGGCGCTGCGAAGGATCTCCGAGGGCGCAGCGATGATCCGCTCCAAGGGCGAGGCCGGCACGGGCAACGTGGTCGAGGCCACCCGGCACATGCGGCAGATACGTTCCGACATCAAGCGCTTGACCATTCTCGAGGAGCAGGAACTGTTCTCCGCTGCCAAGGAGCTGCAGGCGCCGTACGCATTGGTGAAGGAGATCGCTGAGACAGGCACGCTGCCGGTCGTGCTGTTCACCGCTGGTGGCATCGCCACGCCGGCCGACGCAGCGATGATGATGCAGCTGGGTGCCCAAGGTGTGTTCGTGGGATCGGGCATCTTCAAGTCCGGTGATCCGATCAAGCGGGCCGAAGCCATCGTCAAGGCGACCACGTTCTTCGATGACCCCGACGTCATCGCCAAGGTGTCGCGCGGCCTGGGCGAGGCCATGGTCGGCATCAACATCGACACCCTGCCCGCCGATCAGCGCTACGCCGACCGCGGTTGGTGACCACGCCCGTCGTTGGGGTCCTTGCGCTGCAAGGTGACGTCCCCGAACACGTGGCAGCCCTGACTTCGGTGGGGGCCCGAGCAGTCAGCGTTCGCACGGTCGACGAGCTCGCCTCGGTCGATGCCTTGGTGCTTCCCGGTGGGGAGTCGACCACGATTTCACGGCTGGCCCGGATCTTCGGGCTGCTCGAGCCCCTACGTGCACGGGTGCGGGACGGAATGCCCACCTACGGCTCGTGCGCAGGGATGATCCTTCTGGCCGACGAAGTGCTGGACGCTCGTGCCGATCAGGAATCGATCGGTGGGATGGACGTCACGGTTCGGCGCAACGCGTTTGGACGCCAGGTGGCCTCGTTTGAAACCGATCTGGACGTTCTGGGGATTCCGGGAGGACCCATGCATGCGGTCTTTATCCGGGCCCCATGGATTGAGCGAGCCGGGCCTTCGGTCCAGACCCTCGCTACCGTCGACGCAGGCCCAGCCGCCGGTAGGATCGTTGCTGCACGCCAGGGGTCCTTGCTGGCGTCGAGCTTCCATCCGGAGCTGACCTCGGACACCCGGATGCACGCGTACTTCGTCGACATGGTGAGAGGGCAACGATGAGCGGCCATTCCAAGTGGGCCACCACGAAGCACAAGAAGGCGGCCATCGACGCCAAGCGTGGCAAACTCTTCGCCAAGCTCATCAAGAACATCGAGGTTGCCGCCCGCGTCGGTGGTGGCGATCTGGCCGGCAATCCGACCCTGTACGACGCCGTGCAGAAGGCCAAGAAGAGTTCGGTGCCCGCCGACAACATCGATCGCGCCGTCAAGCGTGGCTCGGGAGCTGAGGCTGGCGGCGCCGACTGGCAGACGATCATGTACGAGGGCTACGGCCCCAATGGTGTGGCGGTGCTCATCGAGTGCCTCACCGACAACCGCAACCGCGCCGCCTCCGATGTGCGGGTCGCGATGACGCGCAACGGTGGATCCATGGCCGATCCCGGTTCGGTGTCGTACCTGTTCAATCGCAAGGGTGTGGTCATCGTCCCTAAGCACGATCTTTCCGAGGACGACGTCCTGATGGCGGTCCTGGATGCTGGTGCCGACGAGGTGGTCGACCTCGGTGAGGAGTTCGAGGTGATCAGCGAAGCTCACGATCTCGTGGCAGTACGGACCGCGCTGGTTGACGCGGGGATCGACTACAACTCCGCCGACCCGACCTTCCTGCCATCAGTCAGCGTCGATCTCGACGAGGACGGCGCGCGAAAGATCTTCCGGCTGATCGACGCCCTCGAGGAGAGCGACGACGTGCAGAACGTGTGGGCCAACTTCGACGTGTCGGACGAGGTCATGGAGACGGTCGCGGGCTAAGTTTCATCCGAACACCTGTTCGGATGAAGGGATCCATCGTGCGCGTCCTTGGAGTCGACCCCGGACTGACCCGTTGCGGTCTGGGAGTCGTCGACGGCGGTCCCGGACGCCCCTTGAGCTTGGTGGCCGTGGGCGTGGTCACCACCGATCCGGCCCTTCCGCTGGAGTTGAGACTGCTTGCCGTGTCCGACGGGGTTCAGGCATGGATCGAGGAGCACGACCCTCAGGCCATCGCCGTGGAACGGGTCTTCAGCCAGCACAACGTGCGCACCGTCATGGGGACGGCTCAAGCGGGTGCCGTGGCGCTTCTGGCCGCCGCCCGTTCGGGAATTCCGGTGGCTCTGCACACCCCCAGCGAGGTCAAGGCCGCCGTGACGGGTCACGGTCGAGCCGACAAGGCGCAGGTGGGTGCGATGGTGGCCCGACTCCTGCGGCTCGATGCTCCACCCAAGCCCGCGGATGCCGCTGACGCGCTTGCGCTGGCCATTTGCCACCTCTGGCGAGCACCGGCACAGGATCGGCTCGCGCGAGCGGTTGCGGTCGCGCGGGCATCCGCGGTGGCTCCGTGATCGCCACCGTGTCCGGCGTCGTCAGCAGTCTTCGGCTCGACGGAGCAGTGATCGAGGTGGGGGGAGTCGGCCTGCTCATCCAGTGCACCCCGCGCACCCTCGCCGGGCTGCGGATGGGCAGCGTCGTGTCGTTGCGCACGGCGTTGGTGGTGCGCGAGGAATCGCTCACCTTGTTCGGCTTCGTCGACGCCGACGAACGCTTGACCTTCGACCTGTTGCAGACCGCCGGCGGCGTCGGCCCACGGTTGGCCCTGGCCATGTTGGCCGTGCACACGCCCGATGATCTGCGGCGCGCTGTGGCCGGTGCCGATCTGACCGCGTTGACCGCCGTGCCCGGCATCGGGCGCAAGGGCGCCGAGAAGATCGTGGTGGAGCTGCGCGACCGACTGGGTCCTGCGCTTGGATCTGCCGATGCGGTCATCGACGTGAGCCGTGCCGGGAGACTCAGCGCGTCCGGAATGGCGGCTGGTGACGAGCAGGTGGTCGAGGCGCTGGTCGGCCTGGGCTGGAGTTCCCGCGAGGCCAGGGCGGCCGTCGACACAGTGGTGCAACGTGAGGCTGGTGCTAGCACCGGCACTAGCACCGACGTGGCCAGCCTGCTCCGCTCCGCTTTGCAGGAGCTGAAGCGCTCATGACCGACGATCTGGACCGCGTGATCCTCACCGCTCAGGCTGACCCCGCCGAACGGGCCGCCGAGTCGGCCTTGCGCCCGCGCTCGCTCGAGGAGTTCATTGGGCAGCAGCGTGTGCGCGATCAGCTCGGCCTGGTCCTCAAGGCTGCTGTTGCTCGAGGCGGCACCGCCGACCACGTGCTGTTCGCCGGACCGCCCGGCCTTGGCAAGACCACGCTGGCCATGATCGTGGCGCAGGAGATGGGTGTGCCCCTGCGCATCACGAGTGGTCCTGCCCTGCAGCACGCCGGCGACTTGGCGGCCCTGCTGTCGGACATTCGTGAGGGGGAGGTGCTGTTCGTCGACGAGATCCATCGCACGGCTCGCATGGCAGAAGAAATGCTGTACATGGCCATGGAGGATTTCCGGGTCGACATCGTGGTCGGTAAGGGCCCCGGGGCGACCTCGATCCCGCTCGAGGTTCCCCGCTTCACGCTGCTGGGGGCCACGACGCGTTCAGGTCTTCTTCCGGCGCCGCTGCGCGATCGCTTCGGGTTCACCGCGCAGCTCGACTTCTACGCACCCAACGAACTTGCCGAGGTCATTCGACGGTCGGCGCGACTGCTCGACCTCTCGATCGACACCACGGCCGTCGACGAGATCGCCATGCGCTCGCGCGGTACGCCCCGAATCGCCAACCGTCTGTTGCGGCGTGTGCGCGACTACGCCGACGTCCATGCGATGACGGTGATCGACCATGAGGCCTCGATGGCTGCACTCGAACTGTTCGACGTCGATCCGATCGGGCTGGACCGGCTCGACCGCGCTGTCCTGACGGCGCTGATCGACTCGTTCGGCGGCGGACCGGTAGGCCTGTCGACCCTGGCGGTGGCCGTGGGCGAGGAGCGGGAAACGGTAGAAGAGGTGGCCGAGCCCTTCCTGGTTCGGGCCGGACTGCTGGCCAGAACCTCTCGTGGTCGGGTCGCCACACCGGCGGCCTGGCGTCACCTGGGGCGGGTTCCGCCAGCAGGTCCGGCAGCCGATCTCGCTCTTTTCCCCCCCGGGCTCTAGTTCACCTGCCACGCACTCACCACCCCCCTCTCGAGCCCAGGACGCGCCGACCCGGCCCTGCTGCGCCATGGTCGAGGGGTCTTCCGCGATACTGCGGCGTCCGGATCGCACCGAGCGCCTCGGTCGACCGATCACTTCAGAAGGATGACGAGCGTGGCAGCCTCTCAGTACCGCCCCGGACGGGCTCTCGGCGTACTCGCCGCGATCCTGCTCGCTCTGGCCGTGTGGATCCTGTGGCCCTTCTCCGATGCGGCGAAGACCCCGAGCCTGGGTCTGGACCTTCGGGGTGGAACCTCCGTGACCCTTGTGCCCAAGCCGGTGCAGGGCGACATCATCCAGGAGCAGATCGACCAGGCGGTCAGCATCATCCGCCAGCGCGTCGACAGCCTGGGCGTCGCCGAGGCTGAGGTGACCACGCAGGGCAACGGCAACAACGCCGTCATCATCGTGGCGATCCCTGGTGCCAACCAGAAGCGCATCGTTGAACTCGTAGGCCAGACCGCGCAGCTGAACTTTCGTCCGGTGATTGCGGAGTCCGGCGGCGGCCCTGCAACGCCTGCGGCCACCACCGCACCCGGCACGAGGGCTACACCGGCACCGACATCGACCGGTAGCGGGCGGGCGATCACTAAGAACCTGGTTGCACCGCGTGCCGCGACGGCCACTCCGACTCCCACGCCCAAGGCCACCCCCAAGCCAGCGGCGCCGAACCCGTTGGCGCTTCCCATCCAGTCTCCGGATCTGAGTCCTGCCTTCCAGGCGAAGTTCGGTGCGTTGGACTGCACGCAGGACGCCAACCGGGTCAGCACGAAGCCGGACGTCCCCGATGAACTTCTCATCACCTGCTCGCAGGATGGCAACGCGAAGTATCTGCTCGACAAGACCGCTGTCCAAGGCACCAACATCGATGGCGCCACCGCCGGCCTGCGTCAGGGCGGCGTGGGTGAATGGGTGGTCAACCTCGACTTCGACGGTGAGGGAACGCGCCTGTTCTCGACCACCACGCAGGGCTTGGTGAGCCAGCAGCCGCCGCAGAACCAGTTCGCGATCGTTCTCGACGGGCTTGTGGTCTCTGCACCTGCTGTGAACGAAGCCATCACCGGTGGTTCGGCCGAGATCTCCGGTAGTTTCACTCAGGAGAGCGCCAACGACCTCGCGAACGTGTTGAAGTTCGGTGCGCTTCCGGTCGCGTTCGAGATCGCCGAGGTGAACTCGGTATCAGCGACGCTCGGCCAGGACCAGCTAAACGCCGGACTGATTGCCGGAGGACTCGGTCTTCTGCTCGTCGTCCTCTACCTGTTGCTCTACTACCGCGCACTCGGCCTAGTGGCCGTCTCCAGCCTCCTGGTAGCCGCGGGCATCACCTATGCGGCGTTCGTCCTGCTGAGTCGAACGGTCGGCTTCACCTTGACGTTGGCCGGTGTGGCCGGTGCCATCGTGGCCATCGGCATCACCGCCGACTCGTTCATCGTCTACTTCGAACGCATCCGGGATGAGGTGCGTGATCGCAAGAGCCTGCGGGTGGCCTGTGAGACCGGCTGGGTTCGCGCGCGCCGGACGATCCTGGCGGCCGACTTCGTCTCGCTGCTGGCCGCCGGAGTGCTCTACTTCGTCTCGGTCGGCAACGTAAGAGGTTTCGCCTTCGTCTTGGGTCTCACGACATTGATCGACATCCTCGTGGTGTTCCTGTTCACCCGCCCCTTGGTGACTCTCCTGGGCCGCCAACCCTTCTTCACAAACGGCCATCCGTTGTCCGGCCTCGATCCCGCCCGGCTCGGTGTCGCTCCGGCCGTTGAAAGCACGCCCAACCCCCGCAAGGCAGCCGCCGCTGCGACCCCCGAGGAGGCCTGATGTCCCGCTTAGCCGTACTCGGCAACAAGCTCTACACCGGGGACGCGCAATACGACTTCGTCGGTCGCCGCCGTCGCTGGTACGCGATCAGCGGCCTCATCGTCCTGGTGTGCGCACTCTCCTTGGGATTCCAGCAACTCAAGTTCGGCGTGGAGTTCACCGGCGGCTCCGTCTTCCAGGTTCAATCCGCCACCGGCAGCGTGGATCAGGCGCGCACCGTTGTGGCCGAGGCCGGCGTCGAAGGTGCTGTCGTGACCGAGCTGAACGACAACCGGTTCCGCATCCAGACCGAAGCGCTTTCGGTGCCCGAGCGCAACGAAGTCGCCAGCTCGTTGTCGACGAGTTTTGATGTTCCCGTCGAGCAGATCGATGTGCAGTTCGTCGGACCGAGCTGGGGCGCTGAGATCACACAGAAGGCTGTCACCGGCCTCGTGCTCTTCCTGATCCTCGTGGTGGTCTTCCTCACGATCTACTTCAACCTCAAGATGGCGATGGCAGCGTTGGTCGCCCTCGCACACGACGTCATCATTACGATCGGTGTTTACTCGTTGTTGGGCATCGAGGTGACGCCAGCGACTGTCATCGGAGTTCTCACGATCTTGGGGTACTCCCTGTACGACACCGTTGTGGTGTTCGACAAGGTGCGCGAGAACACTGTGGGGATCGCCGGCAGCAGTCGCATGACCTACAGCGAAGCGGCGAACCTGGCCCTGAACCAGACCCTGGTGCGCTCGATCAACACCTCGATCGTGGCGCTGCTGCCGGTTCTGGCGATCCTCATTGGCGCGGTGGGCTTCCTGGGCGCCGGAACGCTCGAAGAGTTGGGCCTGGCACTATTCGTCGGTATCGCGGCGGGCACCTACAGCTCGATCCTCATCGCGACCCCATTGTTGGCTGCCTTGAAGGAACGCGAGCCGGCGATGCAGGCGCTCGCCAAGCGTGTTGAACAGCGTCGTAGCGGCATTGCTTCCGGCCGTAAGGCTGCGAAGAAGAGCGCGACCGGTGCCATCGACACTCTCGAGGCCGACGCTGAGGGCTCGACAGCCGAGGCCACCGGATCTGTTGCCCCCAAGGCAGGGGCGCCGGGGGTCCGCAAGCAGCCTCAGCGTAAGAATCGATCGGGTGGCAAGCGTCGCTGATCTGCCGGATTGCTCACTGGCTTCCTAGACTGGTGCTCCGGAACGCTTCCAGGAGGTGACCATGGCCGACGAGTCAGCGGTTGCGCCTGTGGATGATCCTGCCTCAGGAAGCGGTGGACCCCCTCCAAGTCCGCAAGGCGTTGCCGTCGCTCCGCTGGCCTCAGCCGCGTCGACGTCAAGTTCACGGTTGTCCAGGCTCACTCGTCGTGGTCGGTCGGGGATCAGCTCACCGGAACTCACGACAGTGGCGCGCGCGATCCGGCAGCACCATCCCAAGGCTGATCTGCGCGATCTCCAGCAGGCCTACGACGTCGCCGAGGTGAGCCATCGCGGGCAGACCCGGCGAACCGGCGAGGCCTACATCACCCACCCGGTCGAAGTGGCTCAGATCCTGGCCGATCTGGGAATGCCGGTGCCGGTGCTCGCGGCTGCTCTGCTGCACGACACGGTCGAGGACACCGACTACTCCCTGGTCGACCTGCGGGAGACCTTCGGTGATGAGATCGCGGATCTCGTCGACGGCGTGACCAAGCTCGACAAGGTGAAGTACGGGCAGGCGGCCCAGGCCGAGACCGTGCGGAAAATGATCGTGGCGATGGCCCGCGACATCCGTGTGCTGGTCATCAAGCTTGCCGACCGCCTGCACAATATGCGCACCCTCGGTGCTCTCCCAGCGGCCAAGCAGGAGCAGAAGGCGCGCGAGACGCTCGAAATCTACGCGCCGTTGGCGCACCGACTCGGCATGAACGCTATCAAGTGGGAGCTCGAGGATCTGGCCTTCGCCACCCTGTATCCCAAAATGTTCGTCGAGATCGAAAGGCTCGTCGACCAACGGGCCCCGCAGCGCGCGCAATACCTCGCCGAAGTGATCGACCAGGTCTCGCGCGATCTGGCCGACGCCAGCATCAAGGGCACCGTGACCGGGCGGCCCAAGCATCTCTATTCGGTGTACCAGAAGATGATCGTGCGAGGTCGCGACTTCACCGACATCTACGACCTGGTCGGCGTCCGCATCCTGGTCCATGACCTTCGTGAGTGCTACGGAGCGCTGGGCGCGATCCACGCGCGATGGAATCCCGTGCCAGGGCGCTTCAAGGACTACATCGCGATGCCCAAGTTCAACATGTATGAATCACTGCACACGACCGTGATCGGTCCCGCGGGCAAGCCCGTTGAAATGCAGATCCGCACCTTCGCCATGCACCGCCGTGCCGAGTACGGGATCGCCTCGCACTGGAAGTACAAAGAGGATTCCGGTGACAAGGGCACGAGTTCTCGCGACGCAGCCGACATGTACTGGTTGCGACAGCTCCTTGACTGGCAGCAGGAGACCGAGGATCCCGGCGAGTTCCTCGACGGGTTGCGCTTCGACCTTGGTTCGGCCGAGGTGTTCGTGTTCACACCGAAGGGTGAAGTGCTCGCACTGCCGGTGGGCTCGACATCGGTCGACTTCGCGTACGCAGTTCACACAGAGGTCGGGCACCGATGCATCGGTGCCCGTGTGAATGGGCGGCTCGTACCGCTCGAATCGACGCTAGACAACGGTGACGTCGTCGAGGTCTTCACGTCGAAGGGCGAGGGAGCCGGTCCGTCGCGCGATTGGCTCGGGTTCGTCGGGAGCCCGCGCGCCCGCAACAAGATCAAGGCATGGTTCTCCAAGGAGCGGCGCGAGGAGGCGGCCGAGCGGGGCCGCGACGACTTGGCCAAGTCGCTGCGCAAAGAGGGGCTGCCCCAGCGGCTCATGTCGGGTGATGCGCTGGTGGCTATCGCGGCCGATCTGCACCACTCCGACATCCAAGCGCTGTATGTGGCCATTGGCGAGGGACGCACGTCGGCGTCCACGGTGGTGGCGCGCCTCGTCTCGACCCTCGGTGGGCAGGAAGCGATCGATGAGGATCTAGCTGAAGCTGCGCTGCCCCAGACTGTTGAACGCCGTGTCTCACGCTCGCGTGGGGATCCTGGTGTCACGGTCGTCGGTGCCGGCGAGGTCTGGGCCAAGCTGGCGCGCTGCTGCACCCCGGTGCCAGGCGATGACATCGTCGGCTACGTCACCACCGGAAGTGGCGTGTCGGTCCATCGACGCGACTGCGTGAACATCTCAGCCATGGCGGACCAGAAGGAGCGGTTCGTCGATGTGGAGTGGACGCCAACTGCGCAATCGATGTTTCTGGTCAACATCCAGGTCGAAGGCCTGGACCGTGCTCGGTTGCTGTCCGACGTCACGCGCGTGCTGTCGGATCAGCACGTCAACATCTTGTCGGCAGCTGTGAGTACGTCGCGCAATCGCATCGCATTGAGCCGGTTCACGTTCGAGATGGCCGACCCCAAGCACCTCGATCACGTTCTGCGGGCGGTTGTTGGTGTCGAAGGTGTCTTCGACGCCTACCGCGTCACCGGCTGAATTCGTCGAGTGCGGCTTGCGCTTGAGCCAGCCATTCGCGGCGTGCCGCGATAGATTCCCTGGCGTCATCTGCAGCCTTCGTGCTTTCGGCTGATTCGGCTTTGGCGAGCTTGACCTCGAGCTTGACGATCGCGGCCTCAAGTTGGTCAACGGCGCTCTGGGCCCGGGCCTTGGCCGCGGGGTCGGAACGGCGCCACTGGTCCTGCTCGGCCTGGCGGACGGCGTCCTCAACCTTCTTCAGCCGACCCTCGATGCGAGGGCGGTCTTCGCGCGGCACGTGGCCGGCGGCTTCCCAGCGTCGTGAGATGTCGCGCAGGGCGGCCTTGGCCGAGTCCAGAGCGGTGATCGGAAGCAGTGATTCGGCCTGATCAGCGAGCTGCTCCTTGACCACAAGGTTCGCGCGATCCTCCTCGTCCTGCTGGGCCGCCTGCGCATTGCGTCGGGAGAAGAAGCCGTCCTGGGCCGCCTTGAAGCGGTTCCAGAGGACATCGTCATCGCCCTTTCCTGCGCGACCGGCCACCTTCCATTGGGTCATGAGGTCGCGGTAGCGCCTCGAAGTTTCCACCCATTCCGAACTCTCGGCCAAGGCCTCGGCCTGCTGCACGAGCGTGGCTTTGACCTCCTTGGCGCTTCCGCGTTCGGCGTCGAGGGCGGCGAAGTGGGCGCGCCTGGAGCGATCGAAGGACGTGCGCGCCGTGCTGAACCTCTTCCAGAGCTGCTGTTCGGGTGCCCTGTCGACGCGGGGAGCGGCCTTCCACTCGTCGAGTAGCACGCGGAACCGATCCCCAGAGGCCTTCCACGCCGTAGACGTCGAGAGCGCTTCGGCCTCAATGGCGATCGCTTCGCGCGCCGCGAGGGCCTCGGCCTTCGCGGCCTTGCGCTCCTCGACAACCGCTTCGCGTCGCTCATCGACCAGCGCGACCATCGCATCGAGCCGACGGGCCAATCCCTCGAGATCTCCAACGGCGGCCGCATCAGCCACCTGCGCTCGCATGCGGCCAATGCTGGCCATCGCGGATTCCGGATCGACCCCGCCGGCCTTGAGGCGCTTCTCGAGCAGCGAGGTCTCGACGACGAGCCCCTCAAAGCGACGCTGATAGAAGCTCAGCGCCTCGTCCGGTGATCCGGCCTGCCACGATCCGACGATCCGTTCGCCGTCAGCAGTGCGGACGTAGACGGTGCCGTCCTCTTCAACGCGGCCCCACGGCTGGTCGGTCATCTTGAATCCTCAAACTCGGTCCGATGGTGGCCGGAGAGCCACTGGCGGAGACAGGGTCGTCGCCTACTGAGACGACCGGCGGTTCATGCGCTGAGCCTACGGAGCGCCGACCTCGCGGGTCTCAAAAGACAAGACTTTGGTGAGGACGATCTGCTCAGC
>Ga0105047_10007070_pt1 | contig 18976 bp, 13 predicted proteins | sample MAT04_FD_78384 | JGI IMG/M metagenome (GOLD analysis project Ga0105047, IMG submission 78384) | Freshwater microbial communities from Lake Fryxell liftoff mats and glacier meltwater in Antarctica - MAT-04 (megahit assembly) | ecosystem: Environmental > Aquatic > Freshwater > Ice > Liftoff... | reverse complement strand
TATGTCTCCTGAATTTTTATAGTCGAGCAGTCTTGCATTCCAGTTCTTCCGTTTGGCAAGCTCTAATAAGGCAGCAACAGCATAAGGAGAATCTATCTGTGTTCTCCTGACACTGCTTGAATTAAACTCCAGAATACATTCAATCGAATGCTTATCTATTTTTACTGCATCGTCATATTTATTAAAATGGCTGAGGTCAACTGAGGCAACTATAACTGAATCCTTTGTATAGTATTTTTCAAGTAGCTCCGAGAACTGCTTGTGGTCAACCTTGCCAACTATCACAGGAAGTATTTCGAAATCTGATAATACAGTTTGAAGGAAAGGAATTTCTATTTCTATTGAGTGCTCTTCTGTGTCCGCTTCAGGAATACTAAAAACATTCGATTCGTTAATGAATTCCCTCACGTCATTACTTACTTTCACTTTTCCAAGTGGTGAATCATAATAATCATAATCAATAACGCACGAGCCCTTAAGCGGGTACCTGTGAGCTGTTCCGAGAATAATAACTTTTTGTGTGGTCTTATTTATTTGTTTGAAAGCATAAGCAGCTGTCTGCCCCGAAAACATATATCCTGCGTGAGGCACTATTATTGCTTTAACATTAAGGTTTTGATATTCAACTTTATTTAAATAATGACTTATCTGTTCCGATAATTCTTTCGGGTCGTCCGGATACCAGCTCCCCGCACATGCAGCCTTTCTTATGTTTTCTTTCATATACTATTTAATTATTAACTCTGGCCTGAATTCAAAATGCATAGTATCATAATGATACCACTTCCCGCCCCATACAAACCCATACCGTTCAAAAACTTCAGCTACCTCTATTGGGATTTTGTTCTTGTAAGTCATTGACTTGTCCCACTGCCAGTAATCCGAATACGCAGTATTTATGTCTATGGCAATTCCGTATGAATGCGCACTGTACCTGTCTGTACCTGCAATTTTTCTATAGTTAAACGTCCCTGCTGTTTTATTAAAATATTTATGAAACTCTGCTGGTAACTTTTCAAGGTCCTCAATAACTCCTTTGAATTGTTTATCAACGTCATTAACAGTGCTTACCTGAACACTTGTACCAAACCAGTTAATTGAAGTTAAATTCTTCGTAACTGCCGATTTGGAATTACCATACATCTTCTCAAAGAACGGCTCATTTCTGAATCGGCCTGGCTCGAAGTTCTTTGCAGGCGGCACATCCCAGTCAGCGCCCATAACATATTCCTGCGACATCATATCTTCAATGTCTGCATCATCAAGTTTTTCATCGTGAGACTTTTCTTTCCCGTCGTCATAAGTCATAACCGTTCCGTCTTTCCAGTATATCTTGTTGTTCTCTTCTTTTTCAAGAAAGTCAGGATATGCCTTTACCAGTCTTTGCGATCCTGTTAAAGGTTTTTGTGTTGAGTCTTTTTTCGCATCATTCGTCTGTGATACAATAGTTTTGCTTTCTGAAACACGCTCTTTACTTCTTGACTCATTACAATTGAATAAGAACAAAAACGGGATAAATATTACTACTAACAGTAATTTTAATTTTCTATTCATTAGACGTTTCCTTTATACACATTCTTTAAATGCCGTTTAGCTATTTCGTAAAATCTGTTTATTAATTTTATTGGTGTTATTTCAAAATCCATTTTATAGTCTGGAAATGCTCTTGACAGGTGCAGCACTATGTTCTTATCGAGTGAAGACAGGTACTTGCACATTTGTTCAAACTCTTCCTCGTTGTCGTTAGAACTCTTTATTACCAGCATAGTTACTTCCAGATGTTTCTTCTTTTCAACTATAAGTTCGATTGTTTGTTTCGTTGTTTCAATTTCCCCGCCGCATATCTTTTTGTAAAACTCTGGATTGAAAGACTTTAAGTCAATATTAAAGGCATCCATATACTCTATCAGTTTAAGCAGAGGCTCTCTGTTAATCTGACCGTTTGATACCATTACTGTTTTAATGTCATTTTCCTTACACAAAACGGCAACATCAAACATATACTCAAAGAATATAGTCGGCTCGTTGTAAGTGAAAGCAACAAACTTGTAGCCGTTCTTCTTGCATATATCAATAATTCCTTCTGGAGAAACTTGCTTCAAACTTTCAATAGAAGACTTATCAAAGTCCTGACTTATATCGTGGTTCTGGCAGAACTTACAATCAAGATTGCAGCCATACGTACCGATTGACAGAATTACTTCACCGGGATGAAAATGGTACAATGGTTTTTTCTCAATCGGGTCAAGATGTATGGCAACCGGTTTTGAATATGTTAAGGCATACATTCTTCCGTCAATGTTTTCGCGCACTCCACAAACACCTGTATTTTTGTCCGACACGAAACATTCTTTGGGACAGAGTAAACATTTCACTTTCCCGTTTTGTTCGGCAATATAGAATGATGCTTCTTTCAATTATAAGTTTCTTAGTATATAATCTGTAATTCTTTTAAATAAATGGTAACGCGTATTTCCGCCGCTTATATTATGATTTCTGTTTGGATAAACCTGCATTTCAAATTGCTTGTTTGCTTTAACCAATGCATTCACAAAATCCATCGTATTCTGAAAGTGAACATTGTCATCCGTCGAGCCGTGAACAACAAGTAAGTTTCCTTTTAGTTTATCGGCATAAGTGATTGGTGAATTATCGTCGTAACCCGAAGCATTATCCTTTGGCAGACCAAGGTATCTTTCTGTATATATATTGTCGTAATACCTGAAATTAGTTACAGGCGCTACGGCAACTGCTGTTTTAAAATAATCAGCACCCGCAGTAATACACAAGGCAGACATATATCCGCCGAAACTCCAGCCCCAGATTCCGATTCTGTCTTTATCAACATAAGGCAAAGAAGCAAAATACTTTGCTCCTTCTATCTGATCGTTTAATTCAAGCTTTCCCATCTTACCATACACCAGCTTTTCAAACTCAGAACCTCTTGCACCCGTTCCCCTGCCGTCAACACAGGCAATTATATATCCTTTCTGACAAAGCATCTGATACCAAACAAAATCGAAATAACCAAATGTGTTTGTAACTGACTGAGACCCCGGACCACCGTAAACATACATCAGTACTGGATACTTTTTGTTTGTATCAAAATTATTTGGCTTCATTATCCAGCCATTGAGTTCAACTCCGTCAGTCGTATTAAACTTAAAGAAGCTTTTAGATGTGAAGTTATAATCCTTCATTTTTTCTATTAACTCTATATTGTCATTTAATACTTTTACGAGTGTGCCGTCTTTTCTCTTCAGTTCATAAAACCCCGGGGTGTTTGCATCTGAGTAGCTCGTAACATAATATTTAAAGCCTGAACTGAATGTGGCATTGTTAAAACCGTCTTTGTATGTTAATTGCTTTTTGTTGCTTCCGTCAAGATTTATAATAAACACATCTTTGTTAATTCCGTCAGGGCTGAATGCAGTAAAATAAACTGTTCCTGCTTCTTCGTCAACACCCTTTAACTCCGAAACTTCAAAGTTCCCTTTTGTTATTTGACTCTTAATCTGCCCGTCTTTATCGTGAAGATAAATATGTGCATAACCGTCACGGTCGCTCATTCTTAAAAATCTTCCGTCTTTTAAGAATGTAAGTTCGTAAGACTCGCTGATGTAGTATTTGTTTTCTTCTGTGAATATTACTTTAGATTTTCCTGTAGATGCGTCAGCATATAATATATCCATTTTGTTTTGCAATCTGTTTAATCTGAATACAGAAAGTGTGTTTGCATCATTAGTAAATTTTATACGTGCTATATACTGGTCAGTATTATTACCGACATCAACTTTTGTACTTTTTCCATCGTTCAAATCATAAACCCAGACTGTTACAACAGAATTGTCCTCGCCTGCCTTCGGATATTTATAAGTAGATTCTGTAGGATAAAGTTCGCCGTAAAAAGTCAGGTCCATTTCTTTAACCTTTGACTCGTCAAATTTCATAAAGGCGATTCTCTTACTGTCGGGCGACCAGCTATAAGCTTTTGACAAACCAAGTTCTTCTTCATAAACCCAGTCAGATGTTCCGTTTATAATGAAATTCTTTTTACCATCATTAGTAACCTGTTTGACAGAGTGATTACTTAAATCATAAAGGAAAATATTATTGCCTGATATGTAGAATACTTTATTTCCGTCGGGGGAAAACTCAGCAAGAGATGCTTTGCTGTCCTTTGTGATTTTTGTAAGGGCTTTTGTGTTTACATCCCAGACATAGAAATTTGCAATAATAGATGTTCTGTAAATTCTTTGTATATCGGTTGATATCAGAATTTTAGTCTCATCGTTAGAAAATTTGTAGTCACGGATTGCTATCTTTTCATTATTGATTGCCAACTTAAAATCAGTACCGCTCATCATAGTATTTTTAAGCGTACCCGTTTCATATTCATAAACGTTTATGCTTAAATCATCCTCGAGAGACGAATAATAATTACCGTCTTTCATAGAGTTAAACTCACCCGCTCCTTTAGGAAGGAATTCAGGTTTAAGATAAATTGACTCAAGAGTTAATTCTTTGTCCTGCGAATAACTGTTTGACATTAGAAACAAACTTATTACGACTAATAATAAGCTTAATAAATTCTTCTTCATATTTTATTAATTAATCTGTTTTTCTAAAAAATATCCTAAATAAAGTTAATTTGAAACGTTAATATTTAGTTGAAATAAAAAGAGCCCGCAAGTGCGGACTCTTTTTATAATATATTTTAAACCTGATTTATTTTACCAGTAAAAGTCTTTTTGTTTCTTTAAAATCTTTCACGGAAAGTGTATAGAAATAAACACCTGATGATAGATTGTTACCATCAAACCTTGTTTCATAAACACCTGCATTCAGATTTTTATTTACTAAAGTTTTGATTTCCTGTCCTTTGATGTCATAGATTGTAAGCTTAACATTATTTCCTTTGTACTTTTCAGGAATACTGAACTTAATATTTGTAACAGGATTAAACGGATTCGGATAATTCTGGAACAATTCTATACTTGAAGGAATCTCAGACGAAATCGGATTAACACCAACATTTATATACCCTATCAGCGGAAGCTGTATGTAGGTAGGGTTTGCCGCATTCATAAAAACCGTGTTTGTTGCTGATTTTAAAGAAGGCAATACGTAAGGATTTGTTCTTAAGAATGGATCGTTAGAAATATTATCTAAGTTTGTAACAACAACCCTTATTTTACTTCCTGCCTGAAATATATGTGAAAACGATGTTCCATAGAAGGATAATTGTTTCAAAACCCCTGGAGTAACATTTCTGTCTGTGTAATTTGCGCGTCCTATTAAATAAGGTGTTGTTCCTGTTTTAATTTCATATACCTGTAAATTAAACTGAGCAATGTTTGCACTTGGTATGTAATGTAAATTAACGAAAGGTGTTCCAATCATTCTTGCGTCTGCAACAAGCGGATTTGTCTCAAAATACCGCACCGATTTAGTAAATTTTGCGTTAAATGCAGTCCCTGTAAATTCATAGTTTACGGCTTCCGTCATTGTCAGCGTTGGGTCAACATAGTTTACAAAACTTATATTATCAGGAGACATTGTGTTAAGATTGTTATTGATAACACCATTCGGATGAAAATAAAACTTTACATCACTTACACCTGCCGGCGGCCATGTGTTAGTATTAAACCTTCTCCACGTCCAGCCATTTGTTCCTCTTGGATAAGAACTTGAAGCATAAGTAAACCTTGCCGAATCAGGGGCACCGTTAGCAATCCCGCCAAGATAATACTCAAACCAGTTTGTTGTTGCATCATCGTGATAATTCTCCTCAGTTGAATTTATATCAGCGCCGTGAGCATCAAAAGTCCCCATATAAAACCTGTATGGATTAGCATACGAATAAACATTTTTTAAATGTCCATAAGAGTTAAAAAATTTATCCTGCCAAACCGTGCTGATAAAAAGTGGTGTTGTGTTTTGTATAATCTTGTTTGGAAAGTCTCTATTGAGCGGCATATAATATTTTAAACTATCGAATTTTGCCGGCGTATCTTCGAGAATCCAGTTTCTGTATGCTTTTACCTGATTGTTATATCTTACTAAAGTGTTATCGTATGAAAGCGACCATAACAAAGTCGTTTTAACAGAGTTGTTATACATCCAGTCTGAACCAAGTTCGGGTGAACTAACATCAGATATTACGCAACGCAATAAACCGGGATTGTAACATACAGCCATTAGTGGAATTGTACCGCCCTGTGATGCACCAATGCCGCCAACTTTATTTACATTGATTCCGCTTTGTGATTTGACGTATGTAACTACAGCAATAAAATCATACATTTCGGTAATGCTGATTAAATTTGAAAGTCCGCCTGATGCACCCTGCCCGCGCATACTATAACAAACAGTAAAATATCCGTTTGAAGATAAATCTTCTGCATCAGAAAGCATATCATCTTTAGAGCCGCCGTATCCGTGACATAATATCATTGCAGGCCAGCCGCCCGAAGGTGGTGTACCCGAAGCAGTGAATTTTGTACAATCTAAAATTGTACCATCAGCCATTGCAAGTGTGAAATCTATTTGTGCAGTTGGATGGTCTCCCCTTTGAAATTTCTTGTGCTGAGAGTAAGCGGAATTGATTATTGTGAGACTAATAATAATTACTAAAAAAAACCGTATTGTTTGATTCATCTAAAAACCCTTTATCTTTAATGTTAAACCGAATTTCTCGGCGTTCAATATTAGTGTTTATAACAAAGAAATACAAGGAATAATTCGTATTTATTCAACTTAAGTTATATACGAATAAACCAAAATTCAAAAAGGGGAGAATAAGTGATTTCAGGATTACATTATGTATGTGTTGGAGAGAAATATCAGACACCATAACTTTTCTATGCAGAATTGGAAAAGCGAGATACGATAACCTTCTTATTCTTCAATTTGGTCCATTATCCATTCTATCCAACCTGTTACAGTTGAGGCTCTTCTATAGTAAGTTGTATCTGAGCCAACTTTATATAATTTCGCTTTCTTCATTATCTCTACAATATTATTTTTGCTTGGACTTTCACCATTGTCAAGATAACATTTCAATGCTTGATGAAAAGCATAATGGCAAATAATTATTTTTACAAATTCTATTTGTCGATCAAATAAGTTTAATTTAAAAATTTTCTTACCTTTGTTAGTAAGGGAGCAACCGATTTGACCATTTTCAGTATCTCTGTCAATATCTACAAGTCCCAAATACTTACATGCATTGGAGTAATAATCTGTTTGTCTTGCATCAAAGTCGTAATTTTGTGTGATTTCTTCTTTTGTCATAAAACCTTTTTGATTAAGTAATTCACAAAGATTAATAACTCTTTCAAATTTATCTGCTTGCGGAAATGGAGTGTCAGGTTCTTTAGTAACTCGTGTTTTATACAAAATTTCTTGAATAGATTCGATATTGAAAATACCATCTTTAAAAACGTATTTTTTATGCTTAATTAAAACGATGGAATTGTAATGATTAATGTTTTCAAAATCATATTCACGTAGATGAAAAATTCCATTTGTGTATGTTAAAAAAATCGAACGAACTTTTTTCTGAATTTTTGCACTCCATAATTTGTAAGGATAGTAAATCTGTCTCACTAGAAAATCATCAGATATATAGTTTTTTGCTTCAATCAAATTTAATGAATTATCACCTTCGTAGCCACCATCAATTTCAACTTGCGAATTATTAACATTAACTTTATATAATCCTTTTGAGGAATTTATATTAAAAGAAAACGATGAAGAACTCATGCGACCACTAACCGTGGGTAACAAATTATCTTCCCCAGTAAAGTCTTGAAGAATTTTTGAAACAAACGAACAATTTATTGCAGTTGCTTCACTTGTTATGTCTTTATAATGTATACTTTGCAATAGAGTAGGAAAATCAAATGTTGTAATTTCAGTTTCGTCATTGTTGAATTCATTAAAAGTTTCAAAAGTTCCTATTACATAACCACCTCTTGAAGTTGGCAAAATTGATAAATTGTTGTCTGAGAAAAGCTTAGGAAGTTGAGATTTGTGGTCAAATTTAGTCATTAATCTTGCCTCTCTAAACTCATTTATATTTAATGAATTAATCTTTACATGACCATCTTTCAAAACCTTATCAATGATTTTATATTTCTTAAAAAGTTTCTCCCAAGCAATATCGTTTTTTGATTTAATCATAATTTCTTATTAAAACTTCATCAACCTCACCTCGGTTTGCCCCATCAGAATTGATTGTACGCCTTGCTTTAATTGTGCTAATGTTGTAAACATTATATTGATCGATAATAAAAGGCGAAGCAGAATTTGAAAGCAAAAACTTAATACCCTTAGTATTAAGTTCGTCGCAAGCTTCTTTTAATCGTACTTGATCATACATATCCCACCCACCTTGGACATAGCCTGTAAAATTTGGATTTACTGAAATGGGATAATATGGAGGATCAAGATATACAAATGAACTTCTAGCTGCTAATTTCAATACATCAGTATAATCACCACTTAATATCTGAATAGCATTCGAATTTAAATATTTATTAACAGCTTTTAATGTGGGTTCGTTTACTATGTTCGGATTTTTGTAATATCCAAATGGTGCATTAAATTCACCAGCATTATTAACTCTATATAAACCATTAAAGCAAGTCTTGTTCAGGTATATTATCCTAGAGGCTCTTTCAACTTTACTTAAAGTTTTGAATTTATCCGTTCTGTCAATTTTCCTTATTTCGTAAAAATAAGTGGGGTCATTTTTGTGTTTCTTAAGATCTACAATTAGATTTTCTATATCAGTCTTTATTACATCATAAACATTCATTAACTCCGAATTATAATCATTAATTGTTGCATTTTTTGGTTGAAGATGAAATAATACTGCTCCACCACCGATGAAGGGTTCTATTAAATCTAATCTTGAAAAATTTGCTGGTAAATGTCTAACAATATCTGACATAATTTGTCTTTTGCCGCCAACCCATTTTAAAAAAGGTGATATAAGTTTATTCTTCGACATTTAATTGGTCAGAATTTAATATTATTTACAAAGATAAATGTTCTACCTTTTAAGTTGATATTTAGCATAATTTATTTATGTTATAATTCACATACAAATATACATATCACAAAAATTAGTTACTATATATTTGAATATGTTGTTAACAATATTTCCTATCTTTGAAAATTATTAAAACCTTATTTGAGATTATTTCAATAATAATAAATATGCATTTGAATTTATTATCATTTCATGATAATTTTTAAAGTGTTTAAATCTCGATAAAAATTATCTAAAATGGTAACAATAATGGTAAAATCACACCAACGAAAAAGGGCTGACACTTTTCATGCCAGCCCTTTAATGAAACTAAATTTTGTTTATGGAACTGTTACTGTTAATATGTCGGATGGTATGCCGACAACTTCATCTCCCATAATGAACCACGCCTGATACTGACGGGTTTCAGGTTTGTCTGCATCAAGTTTTTCACGCGTATCGTAATACGGCGGGAATGTATCGTTCGCTAAAAATATGAATTCAGTTTCTGCGTTGCGGCAACTTTTAATTTTCACTCCGCCCGAAAAATCTTTCTTGAAATTGATGATTATCTTATCACCGTCAATTTTTGCTGAAAGTGTTGGTTTCCATAAATCGGTTGATGGAATAGTTTCATCTATACCAATTATGCCAAGCTCCTGACCAATCTCCGCCGTGTATCCCGGGCGGCGTTTTAGCTCTCCGGCTGAGCGGCGGATTTCATTCACGGAAAGTTTTTTGGTTAAAGTGTTTTTTTCGCCGGCAGCTTTGCTGTCTGCTTTTTTTAGTATCATTGCTTTGAAAGCTGTGCGGTGATTCGTTATCACAGTTGTTGAGCCTGTGATTTCAGCCGCATCAATTCCGAGCGCCGCAGCAATTGCCGGATATTGATTTACATACTTTTCTTCAAAAGTATCAAGGTTTCCATCCTTTGTTGGGATGATGTCTTTTTTAGCCATTTTGTGACCCTTTCTTTAATATATTTTGAAAAAGTGGATTTTTATCAAAATTTCGCACATTTACCATCTTCCAGGGGTTCCCGGAACTTTCCAGGGAGTTCCCTAAACTTTCCAGAGAGTCCCCTAAACTTTCCATGGAGTTCCCTAAACTTTTCTAAGGCTTCCCTAAACTTTTCTAAGGCTTCCCTAAACTTTCCAGGAATCTCCCCGAACTTTCCAAAGGTTTCCCAGAACTTTTCAGAGGCTTCCCCGAACTTTTCAGAGGCTTCCCGAAAAACATCTACGGGTTCCCAGAAACTTTCTTAACGTGCAAATTTAAAACAAAGTATTTTTGAATGCTTATGAAGACTTGTGTTTTTATGAGACTCCTATTCTCTTATACCAAATCGTTTTGTGATTTCGGGTTTTGCTAAAATTCTAATGCCCGAATTTACTGTTAAGCTATTAAATTAATATTTCAAAATCAATTGATTTCTAAACAAATATTTTCAATTGAAGCTTTCGCCGGCGATTCATTCAATTTAACAAAACAGATAAATAAGGAATTTTATTGCTTTTAAATTTATTAAGTTATATATATTATATATTTTGTTTAAATTAACAAATCAAACAATTGAATATGGAAAATCCAAATTTCTTTGGAGATGTATGTAACTTCTTTGACAAAGCAGCAAAACACCTGCATTACCCGGCGGGACTTTTACAACAGATAAAAATGTGTAACAGTATTTATCATTTTCAGTTTCCATTAAGGCTCGATGATGAAAATTACATAACTGTTGATGCATACAGAGTTGAACATTCGCATCACATGCTTCCTGTAAAGGGCGGCATAAGATACAGCGAGATGGTTAACGAAGATGAAGTGAAAGCACTTGCCGCACTTATGACTTATAAATGCGCGGTCGTTAACGTTCCGTTTGGCGGAGCAAAAGGCGGCATCAAAGTTGACCCATGGAAATTCAGAGTCGGCGAGCTTGAAAGAATAACAAGGCGGTACACAGCAGAATTAATAAAGAAGAATTTTATAGGACCGGGAATTGACGTGCCTGCACCAGATTACGGAACGGGTCCACGCGAAATGGCATGGATAGCCGATACATACGCAACGTTCAATTCGTCGAACACATCACAAACAGATTCGATGGCATGCGTAACAGGTAAGCCTTTAAGCCAGCACGGAATAAACGGAAGAAAAGAAGCAACAGGACGCGGAGTTTATTTTGCAACAAGAGAAGCTTGCAGAGTTGGTGAAGATATGAAGAAGCTTGGTTTAACAGAAGGAATTTCAGGAAAGAAAATTATTGTACAGGGACTTGGCAACGTGGGTTACTGGGCGGCTTATTTAATGCAGAACGAAGGAGGTGCAGTAATCGTGGGTTTGGCAGAGCGCGAAGGTGCAATATATGACGAAAAAGGTTTAAGCGTAGAAGAAGTATTCAAGCACAGAAAAGAAACAGGTTCAATATTGAATTTCAAAAAGGCAAAGAACATTACACATTCAGTTGATGCGCTTGAATTAGAATGCGACATACTTGTTCCTGCGGCACTTGAAAATCAAATAACTTCGGCGAACGCTCCAAAGATAAAAGCAAAGATAGTTGTCGAAGGTGCAAACGGACCAGTAACAGCAGAGGCAGAAGAAATACTTTTAAAGAAAGGTATTCTTGTGCTTGCGGATATGTATGCAAATGCAGGCGGTGTAACTGTATCGTATTTTGAATGGTTAAAAAATCTTTCGCACGTATCATTCGGAAGAATGGACAGAAGGTATGACGAAGCAACACACACTAACCTTGTAAATGTAATTGAGAACATAACAGGTAAAGCATTAACGCCGCACCAAAGAAGCGTGGTTATCACAGGGCCAAGCGAACTTGACCTTGTTAACTCAGGACTTGAAGACACTATGATTCATTCATATCATCAGATAAGAGAAGTGAAGATGAAGAATCCAAAGATAGACAGTTTCAGAACAGCGGCATTCGTTGTTGCAATCGATAAGATTGCGCTGTCTTATATGGACCTTGGAATATTCCCATAGAAAAATAATTAAATTAATAATACTCGAAGACCTGTAAAAACTTACAGGTCTTTTTGTTTATATTAATTTGAATTTAATCTCTCAATTAAATTTCATAATTTGTAATATATCTACTTAAACATTTACAAAAAGCAAGAGGGTTAATCTATACGTATATCTGTTTTCAATAAATCAATATAATACATTTTATAACTTTATATAAATCAAATGAAAGTAAAACGAATTTTCTATTTCCCCGTTGCAGTTATATTTTCACTTTTATTTAGTAGTGTAAATACATTTGCGCAAGAGTCAGCAATAAACAACATTTCCTCACTAATTGAAGTAGAGCAATACAATCGTGCAATACACATTATGGCAATGCTGCTTTTAGGTTTCGGTTTTCTAATGGTATTTGTCAGGAAATACGGGCGTTCAGCATTAACAGCCACATTTTTATTAGTAAGCGTTTCACTACCTTTATATTTTTTGATAAGCGATTCAGGTCTTTTATCACATACACAAGGCGAAATCAAGAAACTTATTTTATCTGAATTTGGAGCGGCAAGTTTATTGATTGCTGCAGGTGCAGTTTTAGGGCGTTTAAAAATGCATCAGTATATTGTTCTGGGGCTTTTGTTTGTTCCGTTTTATATGATTAACGAATGGATAATTTTAGATAACGGACTTGGGATTATAAAGAGCGGATTTGCAGATACAGGTGGTTCTATAGTCATACATACATTTGGTGCATTATTCGGAGTTGCAGTTGCATATTCTATGACAACAAAAAATGAATTAGAGAAACCGGTTGAGGTGGATGCCAACAGCGACAGATATTCAATGTTAGGTAGTATGGTTTTATGGGTATTCTGGCCAAGCTTTTGCGCGGCACTTGTTCCTTTGCAGGCAATCCCTGCGACAGTTATAAATGTTTTCCTTGCTTTATGCGGTTCAACAATTATAACATACATATTATCTATAAGAATCAGAGGAAAGATAAACATAGCTGACATTGCAAATGCTGCGTTAGCCGGTGGTGTTGCAATCGGTGCAACCTGCGACTTTGCAAATCACTGGAGTGCGTTTGTTATCGGTATTATTGCAGGGGCTGTATCAACTATAGGATTTGCCATAGTTAAAGACAGACAACAAAAAATATTGAAAACAGTTGATACTTGCGGCGTAACAAACCTTCATGGTTTACCGGGCATCTTTGGAGGTCTTGCAGCAATACCTGTTATTGCAGGTTTGAATATAGGAAATCAGTTATTAGGTATAGCAATAACGATAACAATTGCAGTTGCAACAGGATTAATTACAGGAAAAGTAGTTTCGCTGTTCGGACGAAGAAAAGAAGTTTACGTTGACAGTGAAGAATTTGAGGATGCAGAATATTAAGAACAGGGTGGTTCGCAACAAATATATTTTTTAATAAAAAGACTTGTAAGCTAATGTTTACAAGTCTTTTTATTCAATATTAATTAAGAAGATTGTTTATTACTTTAAATTTTAATTATTACATTAAATGAAAATATTGAAAACCATATTAACGATAGCTCTTCTAACTATTCTTTCATCGACATCATATTCACAGGGCAAAGAAGGGATATTAAAATACTTTGAGAACTTTTCTATTTCAACTTATGCAGATGCATATTACGGATGGAATACAGATAAATACAGTAAGATAAGAAAGTTTGACGGTATGGACATGACAAGAGATGAGTTCAGATTAAACATCGCACAGTTTTCTCTTGCATACAATGCAGAAAATGTAAGAGGTATTGTTACACTTCATTACGGTGATTATGCAAAGTACAACTGGCTTACAGAAAATCAAAATTTACAGGAAGCTAATGTCGGGTTTAAGGTTGCAAAAGGATTATGGGTGGATGCAGGATATTTCCTGACACACATAGGTCCCGAAGGTATGCTTAAGAACAATTTCATAAATTCATTTTCTTTGCCTTCATACTATGAACCCTTTTACCAAAGTGGTGTGAAAGTAAGTTATAATTTCAATGATAAGGTTGATGCAAGTATTTACGTAATAAACGGATACAATGTGATAGAAGATAATAATAAGAATAAATCAGTCGGTGTTCAGATAAACTATCAGGTACACGATTTCGTAAAACTTACATACAATAATATTATAGGAAATGAACAACCAAGTCCGCTGCCGGGAAAGACAAGAATATTAAACAACTTCATTATTAATTATGGTTGTCCGTGTGCAAAGTGGGATGCGATAATAAGCGGAGAGTTTGGGACACAGGAAGGTTCAAAACTATCAGACCCTACTGCACCAGCTTATACATACGGTGGAATGGTTTCACTACGTTATCGTTTTACGAAGAAATACAGCACTACTGTAAGAGGCGACTTTTATCAAGACCTTGACGGCGTGTATTCAGGAATCGTTGCAAACAATACAGGGATTAAAGGAAACGGTTTAACGCTTGGGTTAGAATACAAACCAATAGAAGAGGCATACGTAAGGTTTCAGACACGTTACTTAAGACTTGATGACAATCAAAAAGTTTTCTATGATAATACAAACAGCAGGACAGACGTAAATATGTCGGTAGGGTTTACTTATTAATAATTTTATTATACTCAATAATCAGAGCTTCATAGTCTTCTGTGAAGCTCTCTTTTTCCAAGCGCAACAAATCTTCTTTTAATGAATTCACTGTCCTTGGTCCGCTGATAACAACTTCCTTTGGAGATACTCTTGAAACATTCTCACCTGGTTTGGATTCACGTTTCTGCTCGAAATCCTTTTCGCGTTGAGAAAGTTGTGCATCGAGCATCCTTGATATAATCTTATTTTGTCTTTCGAGCATTTTAGTATCAACGTTGTATTCACTCATTTGCCTGACTGACTCCAGCATATCTTTCTGCACTTCTTTCATATCACCGAGAAGTTTCTCGCCGCTTCTTTGTTTTTCCTTTTCGAACTCGTCATTTAGTTCTTCGAGAGATTTTTGTATTTGCATCTGGTCTATACGAAGTCTGTCCATTTGATCTTTCTGTACCTGGGACATTTCCTCTTTGCCGCCTTTGCCGTCTTTTCCCTTTTCTCCGTTCTGTCCCATCTTATCCATTTTACCATTCACGCCTTGCTGCTGTCCGATAAGCTTTGCAAGCCTCTCCATAAGTTGTCCCATCTTGCCATCACCTTTGCTGCCCTTCCCTTGTTGCTTACCCATTTTATCAAGCATATCGCCAAGCATCTTTGCTGCGTTATCAAGAGATTGCTTTGCTTTGCCCTGATTGCTCATTGCATTATCTTTATCAGACTGCTTAAGGTCATTACCAGCCTTATCCATTTTGTTATAGGAGTTTCCGAGCTCTTTCCCAAGTTCGGGTGTAACCTGCATACCATCTTTTGTGATGTTCATTAAATCATTTATCTCTTTTGATAATTCCTGTTTCACGTCTTCCTGCTCTTTTGCCTTATCGTTAAAATCTTTCTTGTCGGACTTATCAAGTTTTCCTGTTTCATCTTTTAGTTCCTGTTCCTTTTTGCTAAGCTCTTCAAGGTTCTTCTTAATCTGCTTCATCTTATCCATAGCCTTGTTTTGCGAGTCCATATTACTCATACTTTTTTCAAGTGAGTTTTGCATCTCCTCGTTGAAGTCTTTCATATCTTCTGATATTTCCTTTTGTGTCTGTTCGGAAGATTCCTTTTGCTGTTTGAACAATTCGCTCGTTGACTTCTGCATCTTCTCTTCGGTCTTTTTATCCTGCATCTTCTTTAAAAGGTCAGCAAGGTCCTTCGGGTCCATTTCACCTTTTGTATCTTTCATCTTATCGATGAGGTCTTTCATATCCTGTTTAAACTTATTGAAGTCTTCCTTTATCTGCTTTTGTTTATCGGCAAGAGAGTTCATCTTACTTTCATTATTCTTATCGGTTTGTTCAGTTTCCTTTTTAAGCTGTTCCTGATTTTTGGTAAGTTCATCAAGCTTCTGAGTCAGCTCACCCATCTTTTGCAGGTTCTCAATCTTCTTCATAAGCTCCATAACCTGTTCAAGCTGTTTACGGAATGCTTCCTCGTCAAACTTAATATTATTCAAATCCTGTTTCATCTGTGCATCATTCTTCTTCATTGCTTCTTGAAGTTTCTTAAGCATCTCTCTGAACTCGGGAGTGTTTATTTTATTAAACAATTCCTGAAGCTTCATAAACTGCTCGAGTGTCTTTTCGCTCAGAGTAGGATTTTCTTTCATCTCGTTCATTGTCTGATTGATTTTATTCTGAGCATCTTCAAGATTCTTCTGCATATTATCAACTTTTTCCTTTAACTCTTTCTTGCGCTGTTCGTTTACTGCGTTTTCTTCCTGTGACTTTTTAATATCGTTAATATTCTTCTCTATGTTCTTAGCATCATCCAGCAATGTTTTCAGGTCTGCTTTAATATCTTTCGTTGCTGATTCTGTTTTCTTCTGAAAATCGTTGGGTGAATTGTAGATTAATTTTCTGACATCAGACTTAGTGCTTTGTCCTGAATTGTCAGTTACTTCCATATAGTATTCTACCTGCGAGTTTTGCTTCAGACCAATGCTTTGAATGAACCACTGGTATGAAACTTCGAGCGAAGTTGCATTTAGATTCTGCAAAGGAATGTTTATAGTAGAATAGTTTTCGCCCGCTGAAGAATTTGAGTTTACTTGTTTATAAGACAAAGTTAGTTTTGAAAAACCATAGTCGTCGGAAATGATAGCTTTAAGCAGAACTTCTTTCTCGCCATAAACATTGAAGTTAACATCGTTTGGCTGTATGATTGAAATCTTTGGTGCTTCATTCTTTAATACCTTTATGGAATATGTTTGTCTGTTAATGTTTTCTTTACCGTTGGCATCGTTTAGAATAAACCTATACTCTCCGTCTTTATCTGCTGTGATGTTTCCTTCGGCAAAGTATTCATTAACGGACAGAGGATACCTGTTTCCGTTGAACTCTATTTCTGCAGAAGAAAGATTTTCTACGGATTCAACTTTAAACCTTATTGTACTTCCCTGAAGACAGACAACGTCACCGATGTTTTGTTCGAGGGTTTTGGGCTCGAGCTTTGCGTAATCAGGATAAATTATTGTTACGGAAAAAAATTTTATAAATGAGTCGTTTGAATCTTTGATTTTATTGTCACCGATTAAGGAATTACTGTTGTACTCTTTGTTGAAATTAACAAACCTTTGGAACGCCTTTGAAAGTGGTGCGACAAAAACTAATGACAATACGATAAATGAAAGTATGAGAGCTGTTGTTACAAAAGGTTTGCGAAGATTGTCATAATTAATGTATGAGTTTAAATCTACGTTTGCAGTATCACCTGAAACCTTGTTCAGGTTAGCTGTAATTAAATCCCCAGACGTGGCAGAGTGGTGTCCTCTGTATTTATAAAGCGAAATAGCATTTGCGATTTTATCTTTTACTGCAGGGAAGAAAGCACCTACTTTAAATGAATACTTTATAGAATCAAACTTCTTTTGATTAGCGTTTACCAGATAAGATAAGGCAATAAATGTAAGCGTGGATAATAAAGTGAGAACATAAGACCAGAACAAAACAGTACGAACTTTAGAAGAAAACGAGAACACAGATTCCATCACGACGATTGCCAAAAGCAAAAGTGCAAAAGAAATCGATGCGATTATAAAATTTCTGAGAGAGAAGAAAGACTGCTCTCTTTTAAAAACTTTATAAACACGACTTTCGAGGTTAGAAAGTGTAACGTCGTTATTAATTATTCCTGTGTTATTCATCTATATTGTAAACGCCTTTTTGCTGCATTTTGTTTCATCAAAATAGTATTTGAGGGGCTAAACAAAAACGGAATAAGGCGATTCAAAAATTACTTTACATCAAATATAAATGACCTGTACGGCTCGTCAGATTTTGGTTCTTCTTGTTTAGGAGATGGCACAGGTTTCTCTGGTTCCCCTTTAACGTATTTAACAATATCAATTGCCCAGACAAGTTTGTCTTTTTTATTCTTTGCAACAATGGCAGGGAAGACAGCAACTTTTTGGAACTCATTCATTATTTTAAAAGAAGATTTTGCAATCTTAAATTTGAAATGATTTGGTTTATCCATTACTGCAACAAAGTCTTTTGATTCTTCTTCGAGAAGGATAAAGACTTCTTTGCGTTTAGAATTTTCATCAATGGGTAAATACATATAAATAAAAGCAATGAAATAGAATGGCGGAACGAAGTTTTCAGAGAATTTCTTTGTAGGAATGAAATCGTAGGAAAAAGTATCTTCGTTTAATTTATAATTGGTGAAACCAACCCAAACGTTTTCAGGTAAGATATTGACATCATAATGAATCCTCTCATTTGTAATGCTTCGATAATTATACTTGAAGATTTTGTGATAAGCATATTTTCCAGGAACTTTGGCAGTTTTCCAGACAATTTTAAGAAGCGGCGAAGTAAGTATAAACCTGCAGAAAGCAACACGTTTAGAGAATTTACTTCTGTTTTTAATAAGTTGCGGAGACTTTGTTTTCTTGTATTTTTTAGGTCTAATAGAAGTGTAGTTTGTTCCCTTGTTATGTTTGTATACAACATCGCCGATGACTCCTCGTAAGGAACCAAGAATCTGTCTTTTAACAATTGCCATTTTTTATACTCCTTAATGAATAAAGTTTATAATTAAAGAAATAAGTCAGTACTTGATGCTTTCCGAGTAACTCAATGTTATGCATAAGTTACACCTGAATTAGTACTAAGTTAGTGCCAACTATTTTGTGTTTCAAGTGTATTTGTTATGGATTAGTAGTGGGTTTGTAGTGTATTGAGTCAGTCTAAAAGACTGTTAAAACAGGAATTGAGAGTTTTCTTTTCTCCGGGAAGAAAACCTGTGACCTGAGAGTCACTTAATATATATGTTTGAATATACATTCTAATGGTTAAACAATCAGATAAAGAGAAAAG
>Ga0105047_10007069_pt1 | contig 18977 bp, 12 predicted proteins | sample MAT04_FD_78384 | JGI IMG/M metagenome (GOLD analysis project Ga0105047, IMG submission 78384) | Freshwater microbial communities from Lake Fryxell liftoff mats and glacier meltwater in Antarctica - MAT-04 (megahit assembly) | ecosystem: Environmental > Aquatic > Freshwater > Ice > Liftoff... | reverse complement strand
CGTCAGGCCGGAGAAGCTCTTCATCCATACGGCGCCGACTCCGTTGTAGATCGAAACGAGTTCCGAGCTGCCGGACGATACGATGATTTCGTTGAAGCCGTCACCGTTAAGGTCGACGAAGGCGGCGCGGGTTTCACCGGTTTCGGCGACGAGTGCCCCGGCGCTGTTGCGGAGGGGGTAGCTCTTGCCGGTCGGTGTGGATTGGGCTGCGAAAGTGCCGTTCGTGTTTTGGCCGAGCGGGTTGCCGGCCGCTGTCGAGTTCGGAGCGGTGACGAAGCGGGCATTGTTGCTGACCGTGGCCGATTCAACGGTACCGAGCGGGGCACGCAGGAACTGCGATGTGTTCACGACACCTAGGGTACCGCTCAAGCCGCTGGGGCCGGAGGCGCTACCGAACCAGTTGAAGCGGGCGTTGACCACTTGGCCATTGTTGACCGTGTTGCCTTGGATGGAATACTCGCCGCTGCCGGTGATGTTGTTGTAGGCGATGAGTGCGGAGCTCTTATCACCGACGGCACCGGGCAGGCCGACCGCCACGGCGACCGTGTTGTTGGTGAAGACGTTGCGAAGTATTGTGGCTTCGGGAGAAATCGTGCTGAAATTCGTATCTTGGTACACCAAGATACCAGCGGAACCTCCCACCGAATCGCCGGTGTGACCATTAAACTTGCTGGTGGCGATGTTGGCGGAAGCATTCCCGAACACTTCGACGCCGTAATTATCGTGGCTAGCGCTGCCAACGAAGGTGGTGCCGTTCACCGTTAAAGTCGTTTTGTCTAAGTCATCAGAATAGGCAGTCACGCCACTACGGCCTTGGGTGTTGGTGAAAGTGCCGCCCGTGATCGAAATGTTGGAGCCGAAAGCGGCCGTAATGGCTTGGCCGTTGTTTGCGGTGCCGTACCCGATGAAATCCACACCTTTGACAGTGCTGGTGGAACCTTGGTAGTAGAACGCCGTGGCCGCTTTAACTCCGCCACCGTTATACGTGAAATCTTGCAGGTTGAGCGAATCTCCGTCGAGCGTATCAAACACGGAGGTTTCATTCACCGGCCCGACGACATTATAACCGACGACCAGCGTGGTTTTGGAAGCACCGCCACCTACGAAAGTGAGGTTGTCGTTGATCGTGATGGGGACGCCGCCAACGTTCGGAATCACGATGAAGGGAGTAGGCCCAACCGGATTGTTGGCCAAGAAAATCGTATCGGCCTCGGCGTTGGCCGCTGCAGCGGCAATCGCGCCATCCAACCCGGCGAAGGTGTTGGCCGAGGTTGCTTGAAAGAAGTTCGCCCCGGCGTCACCGCTGTAGTTATTCAACGGGGCGCCACCGACGTACGTCGGATCGACAAAGAATACTGCGGGAACATCCCGAGATTCCAATTGTTGCAGCGAAAGCCGGTTTTTCGGCTTGGGCAAGAACGACGCGAGACGCTGGGGCTGATTCCGCTTCATAATTTCCTCGAAGTTGAGTGATCCGACGGTGCTGGGCTGAAGGAAGGCTTTGGGCAGTTTGGGGAAGTTTTACTACAGAGCTATTTTTATAACAGGGTGCTCTTTGATTGCAATTCAAATTCTTCGGCCGAAATCCAGAAGTTGGATTCCATCGCGCCTCATAATCCGAATCCTACTCCCCCCGCATGGCATCATTAATGCGCGCCAAACGCGGTTCGACTAGTCCAAACTGCAACTCTTCACCAAATTTTCAGACTTGGACGATTCCGCCCGATTCCCGCCCGGCGGGAATACCGACAGGCCATGCAATCCAAACTATCCGTAAACTCCCCGTGGCTTGCCAGCCGATAACACTTTTGGATTCCCCTGCATCCGTAGGGTGGGAGTCGAATTCGATCGGGGTGCGCTATGAGTTGGAAGGCGATTCTAATCGCGGCATCCATCACCCCTTTGGCGGGGTGCCGACTGTTCGAGAGTGCCGCGAGAAATCTCGTCAACGAGCCTCTCGAATATCTCGATGAACGGAAAATCACACACGAAACACGGCAAGATGCGGATCGCGTCTGGCAGGAATTGTGCGCCGCGAACCCCACTTGCACCTTTACCAAGGATTTCGCCAGCGGTTTCCGGGATGGTTACGCCGATTATTTGGATAACGGCGGCCCGGGGATTCCCCCGCCACTCCCTCCCCGGCACTATCACCGGAGCCATTATCTCAATCCGGAAGGGCACGCGCTCATCCGCGATTGGTTTGCCGGGTTCCAACAAGGCGTGGATATTGCCATCGAAACCGGTAAGCGCGGCTACCTGACCGTGCCGGTGCTGCTCTCAGAGGAAGCAGCAAGCCCCACGCTCAATGTGAAACAAATACCTAGTGAAAACTGTGCGCCGGATCGCGATCCGCGAAATCCGGGGAAGAATCCGCTGCCGAAACCGCGTCCGGCCGATCCCATGACCGGTCTTCCGGCGCCCGAGCGCCCGACCGAACCGAAACCCGTGCCGCTCCCGGCACCCACCCCGATCCCGCAACCGATTCAACCGCCGGCCCCCGCACCGAATACGGTTCCAGTGCCGACAGCCGCACCGATGCCGAAAGCCGAGGCGACCCCGGCGGTGCCCACGTTACCGAGGCAGATCGTTCCGGCGATAGACAATGTACCTTCCGTGGCCAATGCGAACGATTCGCTCGGCAGCGGCAAATATTCAATCTCCCCGGTGAGTGAAGGCCTGCGAGTGATCGTACGCCCGGTGAAAGACAGTCGGTAAATCGGTTCGATTCCGGGATTCGGAATTGCGAAAACGGAAAGCCAACGAGGTGACGAGATGGTTCGTGCGTTCTGCTCTCGCGTTCTGTTGCTAGCCACTGTGGCGCTCCACACCGGCTGCGCCGCCGTTACCAATACCGTGGCGGATGGCATTCCTGTGCGACGGGTGCCCGTGGAAGTGCTCGGCCGAGCGAAAGCGGATCTGAAGCCGATTCCGCTCACGTTGCTGCGCCAGCGCGAACTCGATCCGTACACTCTGGACAAAGGTGACGTCCTCGCGGTCGTCGCGGACGATGTCGTCGCACCGGCCGGTTCGCAAGTTCCCTTCCGGCAGCCCGATCAGTTCAATAGCCTCGCCGCAGTCGGATTCCCGATTCCCGTGAACGACGATGGCACGATCAGCATTCCGCGGCTCAAACCGATTTCGGTTCGGGGCAAGACGCTGGCCGAAGTCGAACAACTGATCAAGGATACCGCCGGCGGCAAAAACGGCGGCCCGGTGCTCATCAATCCCGATCTCGCCCGTGTGACAGTTCAATTGCTTCAGAAGCGAATCTATTCGATTACTGTGGTTCGAGAAGATACCCAGCCGACTGCGGGTGGCACGGCAGTGCAAGGGAGCCAAGTCATAGGCACGAACAAGAAGGGCAACGGTTTCACCCTGAGACTTCAGGCCGGGGAAAACGACGTTCTCCGCGCATTGAACGCCACCGGAGGCCCGCCCGGCCTCGATGCCAAAGACGAGGTGATCATCTTGCGCGGAACCTACGATCCCACCAAGCCGGAAGAATCGATCACACGTATCCCGCTGAGAATCTTCCCAGAACAGCAGTTCACCCTATGCGAAGCCGACATCATCCTCCGCGATGGTGACGTGATGAAGATCGAATCGCGGGACACGAGCACGGAAGTCTATTACGTCGCCGGCGTCGCGGGGTCGCGCCCGTTTCAATTGCCGCGCGACTTCGACCTCGATGTGATCCAAGCTCTCACCCAAGTGGGTGCCCCTTTGCAGAACGGCGGCTTCTCGGCAAACCAATTCCAAGGCGCTGCCGTCGCGGCCGGGATCGGCTCGCCCACTCCCGCACTGCTCACCGTTCTTCGGCAACTGCCGAACAACCAGCAGATCGCCATCCGCGTCGATCTCGGCCGTGCATTCCGCGATCCGCGCGAACGCATCCGCGTTCTCGGCGGCGATATCCTCGTGATGCAAGAGCGCCCCGGCGATGCCATCAGCCGATACCTCTACCAGACCTTCCGATTCAATACGGCTCTGAGTGTGTTGGGCAGCAACAACGGCAACACTCCGCAAGCATTCAGCAGCACTTCGACCTTCCCGTAAGCGGGTGCGGAAACGGCATCGCCCGCCTCGCGATTGCGGGGCGGGCGGTGTATGCCGAGTTGCTAGAATTCCTGGATGGAACTGCCGCCGAAACCCACGCGAAGATCGTTTCTCCATCGCGCACTGCGAACGAGTGCGGCCACTGCGGCAATCGGTGGCGTGACCGCCTGCTACGGTTTCTGGGAAGTCTCGCAGATTCGCCTCCGACGCCAAACGATCGCACTGCCGAACCTCCCGCCATCGTTCGTCGGCAAAACTCTCGCGGTTCTCACCGACTTCCACCACGGCCCGTACGTGGGCATCGACTTCATCCGCGGGGCGATTTCGCTGGCACAATCGTTGAACGCCGATGCCTACGCGCTCGTCGGCGACTTCGCACACAAGGGGAACCACGCGGCCGAGCAATTGCCACTTTGCCTCGAAGTCGTCTCGATGTTGAAAGCGCCGCTAGGCGTGTTCGCGGTTCCGGGCAACCACGACATGCTCAACGGTGGGCAGCTCTACCGCGATGCGATCCGCACGACGTCTCTCACCGATTTGACCAACCGTGCCGTGCCCATTACCAACGGTGCGGATACGCTCTGGTTCGCGGGTGTGGACGATTACTGGTGGGGCAAGCCCGATTTGAAACGGGCATTGGCCGAGGTTCCCGCGAACGCGGCGGTCGTACTGCTTTCGCACAATCCGGATTTTGCCGAAACCTCGCCCGACGACCGCGTCGGCCTGATGCTCAGCGGGCACACCCACGGCGGTCAAGTGTACCTTCCGGTGTTGGGCGCCCCTTGGATGCCATCGGGGTACGGGAAGAAGTACAGCGGCGGTTTGGTGCGAGGCCCACAATCGCAAGTGTTCGTCTCGCGCGGCCTCGGCGAAGCCGGGGTGCCCGTGAGATTGAACTGCCCACCGGAAATCCATTTGCTGACGCTGGTGGAGGCGTGAGAATTTAGTCTTGAACACGTCGCGTCAAAATCTGCCCGTACGAATCATCCATCCGGATCGTCGAGGAGTTGTTGCAAGCGTTCGCGTAGAGGAGGCGGGAAGCGACTGGGCCAAGTGGCATCGATCCACCCGACGCCGATCAAATCTCGGAGGTGTGTACGATCTTTGTCCCGCCAAGCGATCAGTTTCATCTTCAAAAGCCCTTCGAGATCGATCACTTGAAAATCGGCGGCCCGTTCCGAACGATCCAGTTCCGGCAGAGTATGAGCGTCTCCCGGTTTCACCTTCTCACCGCAGAATAGCAAGTGGACGCCTTCGCTCGGCCGCCCCTTCTCGCCATCGATGAACGCATCGACACCGAAAAGATTGTGGTAGATGAATCCCACTTTCTCCAACGCTACCTGCACGGCAGGAAGGCTCTCCCGCCTCACGAGCAGATCGACATCCTTCGTATTGCGGGTGGCGCCTTCATCAATGCGCCCCACCCACTCGGCCACGGCATTTCCGCCAGCGACCGCATATAGCACGCCGGCCGCATCGAGCGCACGGGTCGCACGTCGCATCCGTTCTTTCACTTTTTCCGCGGCATCCACGGATCTTTCCCATCCGCTCGGGTCGACCAAAGTCGCCATATATTCTCATCCATCTGGGTTATCGAGGAGTTGCTGCAACCGCTCATCCAATGGGGATGGAAAGCGGGCGGGCCAAGTGGCATCGATCAGCCCGACGCCGATCAAATCCAAGATGTGAACGCGATCCTTGAGGCGGTGGGCGAGCAGTTTCATTTTTATCAGCGCTTCGAGATTCACCACTTGGAAACCGATGCCCCGCTCGGATTCTTCGAGTGCGGGCAAAGCGTGGCTATCCCCCGTCCGCAGTTTCTCGCCCGCGAAGAGTACATGGACACCGCCACTGGGTTTGCCTTTCGGTCCATCGATGAACGCATCGACGCCCATGACGTTGTGATAAATGAAGCCGACATCTTCCAATACCGTTTGTACAGCGGAGAAATCCTCCCGCCGCACCAGAAGATCTACATCCTTGGTGTTGCGTGTGGCATCTTCATCGATACGGCCCACCCATTCCGCCACGGCGTTGCCGCCGGCAACCGCGTAGGGCACGCCGGCCGCATCGAGCGCACGGGTCGCACGTCGCATCCGTTCCTTCACCCGTTCGGCAGCATCAATTGCTCTCTCCCATCCCGGCGGTGCAAGTACAGTCGACATGGTAATCGTTCCTCGTGTCTTCCAGTATACCGCATTACTCCCCACGCAATTCTCTGAACCCTTGCAACTGTTCCTTCAATATTCCTTTCAATCGCTTCGCATCCATGTGATCCGCGTTCACAAATTTTAGCGTCAGCAGATCGCAGCCTTCTTGGCGGTCGCTTTCGACCTTGGCGTCGCGGCCGATGCCTTCGAAGCGGGCCGCGTTGAATTGGGCCGGCTTGCAGAAGAACCAAACTTCGAGGGCATCGCGTTCCTTCGTTTTGATCCGCGCCCACAACCGGGTAATCCCCGGCACGCGGACGCCGATCGCATCCCGCAGATCCCATTTGATCTCGAGCTTCGGTTCGATTTCCTTCAGAATGTCGATCAACTTCGGCAGCAACCCGCGATCCCACTTCACCGGCTTGCCGGGCGGGAAGCCCTTGGCACCGAGGTGCCAGGCTTCGCCATCCTTCTTCCACGGCATCGCCGCTTCGATACTCCCCGTTTTGGAAGATTCGACCACCGCGTTGAACGAATCGACCGCTTCCTTCAGGAACGCCTTGAACTGCGGCAAATTCGCTTCCTCGGCTTTCACGAGCGTGACGACGACCGATTGCCAGACGCTGCGCGCGTTCGTCACTTCCACCCGGTGATCCCGGCTATACCCTTCGTGGCCGGGGTAATCGCTCAACGGTCGGAGCTTCAATTTCGCGGCGAGATCGGCGGTTTTGAAGGTGTTCTTCTTCACTTGGAATGCGAGCTTCAAGTAGGCTTCGTGGCTGGTGAACGCGTGCAGGAACCAACCGAGCGATTTCTTTTCGCCCGACAGTTCGACGATGCTGCGATGGTTCCAGTTGGCCACGAACCCGTGGCGTTCCAGTTGCTCCACTGCGCCGGCGAGCGCTTCGCCATCCCATTTGCACGGCGAACCTTTAGTGGTGATGCGATCCTGCGTGTGCCACTTGGGGCCGTCGAGTTCCCACGGCAGTTTCTGATCGGCGCCCACTTGGGCGAGGCTGAGATCGCCTAGCTTTTCCGCGAGCGCTTTCTTGTGGTCGTATTTCGGCCGCTCGGCGAATGGGCCTTCGGCGAGGGTCTCCGCGAGGTAGCGGCCGGTGTGGGAAGGTGGGGGTTTGTCACCTTCTCCCCTTGAGGGAGAGGGTCGAATACCATCCACCCACTTCGCATACTCGGCAACCGCCTCCGGCGGGCCACAGGCCACCACTTCGCCCCCGGCGTGCCCCGCCTCCGGGCCGATGTCGATGACCCAATCGGCGGTCTTGATCACATCCAGATTATGTTCGACGACCAGTACCGTGTTGCCGAGATCGACCAAGCGGTGCAGTACGGTCAGCAACTTTTGAACGTCGTCGAAGTGCAAGCCGGTGGTCGGTTCATCGAGCAGGTAAAGCGTCTTGCCGGTGCTGGGGCGGGAAAGCTCGGCGGCGAGCTTCACCCGTTGGGCTTCGCCACCAGACATCGTAGGAGCCGGCTGGCCGAGTTGCATGTAGCCCAACCCAACATCCGTGAGCGTTTGCAAGATGTTGCGAATCTTCGGAATGTTTCCGAAGATTTCGAGCGCCGTGGCGATCGGCATGTTCAATACGTCGGCGATACTGTGGCCGCGGTACTTCACCAACAGCGTTTCCGGGTTGTAGCGTTGGCCGTGGCAGGTATCGCATTCCACCCACACATCGGGCAGGAAGTGCATCTCGATCTTCTTTTGACCGTTCCCTTCGCAGGCTTCGCATCGGCCGCCTTTCTGATTGAAGCTGAAGCGCCGGGCGGGGTAACCGCGGACTTTCGATTCGGGCAGCTTGGTGAAGAGTTCGCGGATGAGATCGAACGCGCCCGTGTAAGTTGCGGGGTTCGACGACGGCGAATTCCCGAGTGGATCCTGATCGACATTGATGATCTTATCGACGTGTTCGATTCCCAAAATCTCGTCGTGGGCGGCCCCGGCGGTGCGGGCGCGGTGCAGCTTGCGGGCCAGCGTGTTGTACAGGATTTCGTGGACGAGCGAACTCTTGCCGGAACCGGAAACGCCGGTGACGGCGATGAACGAACCGAGCGGAAAGTGGACGTCGATATTCTTGAGGTTGTGCTGGCGTGCTCCGAGGATGGAGAGGAAGTTCCCATTGGGGAAGGTGAAGAGATCGAGCAGTTTTTCGGAGCCGGAAGCGTGAGCGACGGACACGCTTGCACCGTCGCTCACGCTTCCGGCTCGGACGATCCGCCGATTCGTAGGCACCGGGATCGCCAACTTGCCCGCGAGGTACTGCCCCGTCAGCGAATCCTTGCTCTTCAGCACCTTGGCCGGTGGGCCGAACGCCGTGATTTCGCCGCCGTGGGTACCGGCGCCGGGGCCGAAGTCGAAGAGGCAATCCGCAGCGCGGATCACCTCTCGATCGTGTTCCACGAGCAACAGCGTGTTGCCGAGGTCGCGCAGGTGGAAGAGTGCCTGCAATAATCTCGCGTTGTCGCGCGGGTGCAGGCCGATGGTCGGTTCATCGAGGACGTAGAGCACCCCGGTCAAACCGGAACCGATCTGTGAAGCGAGGCGAATGCGTTGGGCTTCGCCCCCCGAGAGCGTCGGCCCTTGCCGGCCGAGGCTAAGGTAATCGAGACCGACATCGACGAGGAACTTGGTGCGGTTGACGATTTCGCGGAGCACTTCGCCGATGGCCTGCTGCTCCTTTTTGGGGAGTTTCACCGATTCAAATAGATTCAACACCTCGCGCAGTGGCCGTGCGGTCAGTTGGCCGAGGGTTTGATTCTGGAATCGCGTCGCGGCGGCATCGGAACGCAGTCGCGCCCCGTGGCACGCGGCGCAAGGAACTTCATCGACGAGGTGTTCCAAGCGCATTCGGTAGATGAAGCTGACCCGCGAGGTTTCGTCGATGGCGGGGAACAAACCCTTGTATTGGAAGGTGGTGAGCGGCGGGTGTGAACCCGCCGAGTGCTTTTTCTTTTTCTTCTCGGGGGGCTCGCGCCCCCCGCTCGCCGGAAGCCAAGCTTCCCCAGTTCCTTGCAAGATCGCCCGTTGGTGTGCCGGATCGAGGTCGCCGTAGGGCGTATCGAGGTCGAAGCCGACGTGCTTGGCGATGGCCTCCGCGAAGGGAGCGAACGGTGCCCCGGCTTCGACCGAGGGCCACGCGGCGATGGCCCCCTTGCGAATGGAGAGGCGCGGATCGCGGATCAACAGGGAAGCGTTGGCCCCGCGTTGGAAGCCCAACCCTTCGCATGTCGGGCACCAACCGAGCGAACTGTTGAACGAATAATTGTGCGGGTTCAACAGTTCGTAACTGCGGCCGCATTGATCGCAAGCGAGGTGCTGCGAATAGCGTTCCACCTTCCATTGCGTTTCCTCGCGTTCCTGATCGACGTAGGCCAGGTGCATCACCCCTTTACCGAGGGAAAGCGCCTGTTCCACGGCGTCCGCAATGCGGGTGCGCGTGCCCGGCTTCACCACGTTGCGATCGACCACGACTTCGATCTTGTGCTTGCGGCGGTGGTCGATCACCGGCGGTTCGTCGAGGTTGTAGCTCTTGCCATCGACGCGCATGCGCAGAAACCCGGCCCGGCGGATTTCATCCCAGAGCGCCTCGTACTTCTCCTGCCCTTTGCGTTCGAGCGGTGCGAGGATGTACAGCTTCGTCCCTTCGGCCAAGTTCAGAATCTTCTCGACGATCTCATCCGCCGATTGCGTGCCGATGGCCACTTGGCAATGCGGGCAGTAGCGCTGGCCCAAACGGGCGTAGAGAATCCGTAGGTAATCGTAGATCTCCGTGATCGTGCCGACGGTGCTCCGCGGCGATTTGCTCGTCGTCTTCTGTTCGATGGCGATGGCCGGGGAAAGCCCTGTGATGTGTTCGACGCGAGGCTTCTGCACCTGACCGAGGAACTGCCGAGCGTAACTGCTCAGGCTCTCGACGTAACGCCGTTGCCCTTCCGCGTAGATCGTATCCATGGCCAAGGACGACTTACCGGAACCCGAGGGGCCGCTGAACACGGTCATCTGATCGCGCGGAATGCTCGCGTTCACGTTCTTCAGATTGTGCTGGGAAGCACCGACGACTTCGAGATGCGTGATGGATCGACCGTTCGCTTGTGGAAGTTCCGGTGCCGATTTCTTCCCCCGTTTGTTTTTCGGCTTCTCCGGTTCGATGATGAGATGCGGATTGAGAACCGACCGCAGGGCGATGCCCGTGTAAGACGTCTTATGCTTGGCGATCTGCTCGGGGGTGCCCGTGGCCACGACGTTACCGCCGCCGGAGCCGCCTTCCGGGCCCATGTCGATGATCCAATCGGCCGTCTTCATTACATCGAGATTGTGTTCGATGACGAGGACGGTGTTGCCCTGTTCCACGAAGGCGTGCAACACTTCGAGGAGCTTGCGAATGTCTTCAAAGTGCAAGCCGGTGGTCGGTTCATCGAGGATATAGAGCGTCTTGCCGGTGCCCTTGCGGACGAGTTCCTTGGCGAGTTTCACCCGTTGGGCTTCGCCGCCGGAGAGGGTGGGCGAAGGCTGCCCGAGCTTGATGTAATCGAGGCCGACATCGTGCAGCGTTTGCAGCATCGCGTACACCTTCGGCACGTTCTCGAAATGCGATACGGCTTGGGCGACCTCCATTTCCAGCACTTCGGTGATGTTCTTGCCGCGGTACTTCACCTGCAAGGTTTCAAAGTTGAAGCGCTTGCCGTCGCAGACCGGGCACGTCACCCAGACGTCGGCGAGGAAATCCATTTCGAGTTTGTTGGAACCGTTGCCCTCGCAGGCTTCGCAGCGGCCGTCGGGCCGGTTGAAGCTGAATCGACCCGCCGAGTAGCCGCGCAGCTTGGCATCCGACATCTGCGCGAAGAGGTTGCGGATTTCGTCCCACACTTTGATATACGTTGCCGGGTTGGATCGCGGCGTGCGGCCGATGGCGGTTTGATCGATGTCGATGACCTTATCGATGAACTCTTGCCCCTCGATCTTGGTTTCCGGTTCCGGGTCGCGCACATCGACGATTTCTTCTTCCTTCTCCTCAACTTCTTCAACAGCTTCTGCCTCCCGCAATCCATAGCGGAGAACGTCGTTAATCAGCGATGACTTTCCCGAGCCGCTCACCCCCGTGACGACCACGAACTTGCCCAGTGGAATCTCGACAGACACATTCTTCAAATTGTTGTGCGTGGCCCCGCTGATGCGGATCGCCTTGCCTGTACCTTTGCGGCGCTCGGCGGGAATCGGGATCGACTTCACGCCGGTGAGGTACTGACCGGTGGGGCTGTTCGGGTTGGCAAAGACCTCGGCTGGGGTACCCGCTGCGACGATCTGCCCGCCGCGGGTGCCGGGGCCGGGGCCGAAGTCCACGAGGTAATCGGCGGCCCGCATCGTGTCTTCATCGTGTTCCACCACCAGCACCGTGTTGCCCATGTCGCGCAGGCGTTCGAGGCTGTTCAGCAAGCGGAGGTTGTCGCGCGGGTGCAGGCCGATGCTCGGTTCATCGAGGATGTACAGCACACCGACCAATCCCGAACCGATCTGCCCCGCGAGGCGGATGCGTTGGGCTTCGCCGCCGGAGAGCGTGGGTGCCGAGCGATCCAAGCTGAGGTAGTGAAGGCCGACATTCAAAAGGAAGGAAAGGCGAACCCGGATTTCCTTCAGCAGTTCCCCGGCGATCTGCCGTTGAACGGGCGTGAGCGTCGTTTCGTATTTGTCCATCCAGGGCACGAGATCGCCCACGGGCAAACGCCCGAGTTGGATCAGCGTAGAATCGCCGACCTTCATTGCCCGGGCTTGGGAGTTCAAGCGTTCGCCGAGGCAACCGGGGCACTTCACCACGCGCATGTACTTTTCGAGTTGCATCCGCTTCGGGCCGGCCGTCACCTTCTTGAACTGCGAGATCAGTTGCGGAACGATGCCTTCCCACTTCCCGGCGTGCTTCCAGATTTTGCCGAAGCGTTGCTTCCACTCCCACACGATGTGGCGGTCGCCCGAGCCTTGGAGCAGCAATTCCCGATGTTCCCTCGGCAGCGCGTTCCAAGGCGTTTTGAGGTCGATGCCGAGGGAAGTTCCAACGCCTTCGTAAATGTGGCGTTTCCACTTGCCCATGCTTTTGAGCGAACCCACGAGCGGGATGGCGCCGTCGTACAAGCTCAGGCTCTCATCGGGAATGAGAAGTTCCGGGGCGAAGCTGAACATCTGACCGAGGCCATCGCATTGCGGGCACATCCCCTGCGGGCTGTTGAAGCTGAACAACTGCGGCGTCGGCGGCTCGAAAGAGATATTGCAATGGGTGCACGAATAGTGGGCGGAGAGGAGGATGTCTTCATCGAGCCGGGACGCGTTAGCGCCCGGAGTCTTTGCTTCTTTCACTCCGGGCGCTGACGCGACCCGGCCTGACGGCTCCCCTTCCAGTGAAATGATCACGTTCCCTTCCGCCAACCCCAATGCTTGATCCACCGCTTCCGCAACTCGAATGCGAAAGCTGCCGTCTTCCGCTTTCACCTGCAAACGATCGATCACGATTTCGATGCTGTGCTTGATCTTCTTGTCCAAGCGCAAATCGTCGGTCATTCGTACCACTTGCCCATCGACGCGGGCGCGGACGAAGCCGCGCTTCACCATATCCGCAAAGAAATCCTCGAACGCCCCCTTCTGCCCACGCACGACCGGCGCCAGCACCAGGAACTTGGATCCGGCCGGGAAGGTGAGCACGCGGCCGACGATCTGCTCGCGGGTTTGGGCCGTGATCGGCCGGCTGCAATTCGGGCAGTGCCCCTGCCCGCAACGGGCGTAAAGCACGCGAAGGAAGTCGCTCACTTCCGTAACGGTGCCGACGGTGCTGCGCGGATTTCGGCTGGCCGTCTTCTGCTGGATGCTGATGGCGGGGGAAAGCCCGCCGATGTAATCGACATCGGGTTTGGGGAGTTGGCCGAGGAACTGCCGGGCGTAGTTGGAAAGGCTCTCGACGTAGCGTCGCTGCCCCTCTGCATAGAGGGTATCGAAGGCCAGCGACGACTTCCCCGACCCGCTGACCCCCGTGAAGACGACGAGCTTGTTACGCGGGATTTCGAGATCGATATTGCGGAGGTTGTGCTCGCGGGCGCCGCGGACGACGATACTCGGGCTGCTCATGACGTGCGGCGGCTCGTTCGGTCAACGAAGGGTACAGTTGTATCCTAGGCGAGGAAGCACCGAGCGTGCTATTCATTTTCGTCACGGGCGAGCGGTGCGGCGTAAGCCCGCCAAGTCAACAACTCGGCGGGCTTACGTCGCGCCGCTCGCAAAAATCCATAGGCACGCCCGATGAATTTTCTCACTCGCCAGTGGCCCGGTTGTATGATAGTGTTGGTTGCACGGTGGTCGATCTTCGATCTTACCGCAATGCGAGGGCATCTCCATGAGTCGGATGGGTAAAGAATTCGGCCTCGTTCTCCTCGGCAGCGGCATTCTCTCCGCCGGCTACTTCACCGCGCCATCTCCCGAAGAGGAAATGGAAAAGAAATCGGTAGAACAAGCGGCCCAACGCACCGGCCACAACAACTCCAGCCATTACCGCGGCGGCGGCTTTTTCCTCTTCGTCCACAGCGCCGCGTACGCGGGCAGCAATACCGGTCGCCCCTCGGCTTACTCGCCGACCTCGCGCGGCGGCGGCTTCGGAACAGTCAGCCGGACGTTCTCCGGCGGCGGGAGCTAACCCCATGCACCGCATGGCCTGCGATCCCCGGCCAAACTGGCAGAGCCGGGTCGAATCGCTCGGGCTCCATTTCCATACACTCCGCGGCGAACCCTACTGGGACGAATCCGCTTGCTACGTCTTTTCCCGCTACGAAATCGACTCCATCGAACGGGCCACATACGCCCTCTGGGAAATGTGCCTATCCCTCGTGCAGCACGTCATCGATAACCGAATGTTCGGCCTCTTCGGAATCCCGCCCGAGTTCGAAGAAGCGGTCATCCGCAGTTGGGACGAAGATTGGCCCTGCATCTACGGCCGGTTCGATCTCGCCTACGATGGCGTCGGCCCGCCCAAGATGCTCGAATTCAACGCCGACACCCCCACGGCTTTGCTCGAAGCCGGCGTAGCCCAATACCAATGGCTCAAGGAAACCGACGAACGCGGCGATCAGTTCAACACCATCGACGAACGCTTAATCGAAGCTTGGCAAGCCGCGAAAGCCAAGCTCCCCGGCCCGTTCCACTTCGCCGCGATCGAAAGCAACGTCGAAGATTACCTCACCGTGGAATACCTGCGCGATACCGCGATGCGGGCCGGGTTGCAAACCGCGTACCTCGATATCGAAGCCATCGGTTGGGATACCGCCCGCCGCCGGTTCGTGGATGCCTCCAACCGGCCGATTCAAACCATCTTCAAGCTGTACCCGTGGGAATGGTTGGTGAAGGATAGCTACGGCGCCCACATTCCCAAATCGCCGACGAAGTGGATCGAACCGCCGTGGAAGATGATCCTCAGTTGCAAATCGATCCTGCCGCTGCTCCACCAGTTGAACCCCGATTCGCAGTTCCTGCTTCCGGCGTGGTTCGAGGCCCCCGAGTACGGCAGCTACGTGAAGAAGCCGGTGCATGCCCGCGAAGGGGCGAACATCCAAGTGTTCATCGATGGCCAACAGAAGCTCGAAACCGAGGGGCCGTACGATACCGCGATGTGCGTGTACCAGCAGCTCGCGCCCTTGAAGGAATACGACGGCAAGTTCCCGGTCATCGGCAGTTGGGTGATCCACGGCTGGAGCTGCGGCATCGGCATCCGCGAAGACGACCAAATGGTGACGCAAAACACCAGCCGATTCATCCCGCACAAGATGAGCGATTGAGAATTGTTTTTCGCCACAGAGGCGCAGAGTTCACGAGAGAAATACAAATACAACGGATGGCCTATCGGTAGTGTTTCTGAATTCATCTACATTTGTTTACTCGGTTTTTCTCTCTGTGCCTCTGCGGCGAATATCCGACGGAAAACACCCATGCTCTTAACCTACGATTACTCCCAACTCGATCCGGCCACCAAGGCGTACCTCCGCGATGTGCGTGCCATGAAGGGCCATGGTGCTCCGGGCATGTTCTTCGGCGTCGGCTCCAGCCGGCCGATCTGGGCCATGCTATTCGGCGTCTTCGTCCTCGGCTTCTTCCTCTGGATCGCCAGCACCTCCACCAAGGCCCCGTGGGCTGTGGCGGCACTGCAAACTGCGGCCATCCTCATGGGCGGCTGGCTGATCCTTTACGCCTTCCGCCGTTGGCTCGCCAATACCGAGAACTTCGCCGGGTGGTTCTTCTATTTCGACCCGGTCCACGCCTACATCGGTGAAGGCGAATCCATTCGCATCGCGGCGCTGCCCGCCGATACCGAAATCACTCCGAACGGGGCGACGGCGGTGCAGTTCATGACCCAACACGACGGCTTCTCGGTGGCCTTGCCGACGCGGAGTGCGGCGACCTCGGTGGCCGATTACTATGCGTCGGTCGATTGGGTGACGGGGCGACAGGAAGGCCCGTGGGTGGGCATCCCGTTGGTGGAAGTCGGAGGGGTGGCCAAGTATCTCACCGAAGAAGATGCCGAACCGCCGAGCATGCAGGATTGCGGCCTCCGCCTCGATTCCCTCCCCGAAGAAGTCACCTCCGTGCGGAAGCCCAAATCGGGTATCTTCGGCTACCTCGCGGTGATCGGTATCGGCGCGGTTCTGTTCGGTTTGTTCAGCGCCGTGAACCCCGATTTGCAAGACGATCGCAACTTCGAGAATGCCAAAGAGAAAGCGGCCCACCCGGAAGATGCGGATCACAAAGGAGCGCAGGGTTTCCGCGATTACTTGTTGAACCCGCGCAACACCAAGCACCGGGTGGATGCGACGAGTCTCCTCGCAGCCCTTTACGATGAGCCGATCGGAAAAGTGAAGTTGAGCGCGACCGATCCGACACTCCGCGACGGTATGGTGGCCTTGCTCGAAAGCCTCCGCGGCCCCGATTCCCCCGCCGTGTCGATCGAAGTGACCGACAAGACCAACCCCAGCAATCCCCCCGGCCCGATGGCTGCCGGTCTGCGTTCCATGATCTCCGACGGCATTTCCAAGGCCTGCGGCGGCAAAGAAATGATCGGCTTCGTGGAGAAGCCCCGCGACGTTCCCGGCGCGACGGCACTCATCGATATTAAATACACGCCGGTGGCGGGTCAATTCGGCCAACCCGGTTCGGTCGATTGGTGGGTGGAACTTCGTCTCAAACCTGAAGACGAAAAACCGTTCGCCACGCAGAAGGGCCGTGCCCCAGTGATTCGTTCCCTAATTCCGATTCAGATTCCGAATTTCGGCGGAACCGCGACCACCGAAGATCCCTTACTGCCGAGTGCGGTATCGAACGACATTACGGATGCCGTTTACCGCGACGTGATGATGAAGATTGTGGGAACGGTCCCGGAGAAGGCGAAGGTCGTGTGGGAAGGCGATTGAGGGTCAAGCTTTTCGCGCCATTGTGGTATGCAGATCGCAGAGTTCTTCGTGGATGCGGAAGAAAATGATCATGCCTTCGCAATAGAGCCTCATCAACAGTGGCCCGAAGATGCACAGCGACAGGCCGAGCGCAATGCCGGTTTCGGAGACTCGCATTCCCCCGTTGTTGGCCTTGGTCTCGGGGATCGGGTTCCCGAACCGATCCGCATCGAAGCCGGCAAATGCCGGTCGTTCCTTTTCGAAGCTGTTCGCCACTTTCATCAACCCGGCCGATACGAACAAGATCGATCCCACCCAGAACACGGCTTGAATGATCCAAGGTGTGAGCATCGCTCGGAACATGATGAAATCGGCGAACCCGTTTCCGCCCCGCGATTTCTTGCGCGTCCTCGGCATCCTGCGTACGCTCCGTACGGGTTCATCGTCATCATCGTCGTCGGCGATACTCTGGAACGCATTGGATTGTTGCGGTGGCGCGTTCGGTGCTGGGGGTGCGACAATCCCGGTTCCGTCGATCAGGAGTTTCCTTTTGCATCTCGGGCAATCGAACTCACGGCCGATCGATTCTTGGCCGAATTTCAAGGGTTGCTGGCAGTACACGCAAAGGGTGTTCATGGTTCGCTCGCGTAGGGGTGCAACATAACTTGCCGGAGGTGATTCGATTGTGACAGGATTCCAAATTTACGATTCTAAACGCTGAGGTGGCCGAGGGCGAGCAAGCCGTAGTAGGTGTACTCCACATCGAGGGTGTCATCGGTCCAGGTGCCGTGGAACCCCCCTCGGCTCGTCCAGAGTGTATCGATGAAATCGAGGCACGGTTCTCGAATCTGCGTCAGATCGGCTTGCAATCCCGCGAGCGCGTGAATGGCCGTTGCCGTGGAAAGCAGATCGGGCAGCGGCGCCATCGGCACCGCGAAGAAGCCCCCTACCGTACTGTGCCGGCTGAACAGCCATTCTTCCACGCCATCGGGAATGCGTTCACCGAGGTTGCGCAAAAGTGTCACCGCCGCGGCGGTGCTCGGGGTCAAACCCATCGGCACATCGGCTTGGTTCGAGTAGCCGCCGTCTTCGCAGCGCAACTTCTGCACGCAGGCAATCACCCTCTCAGGGTGCGGCAGTTCCCGCCCCAAATCTTGGTAGGCCCCGAGCGCGAGGAAGCAACCGTAGATCGTTCCCTCGGTGGCCCCCGGATCTTGGGCGAAACCGCCATCCTTGCTGCGGAAGTATTCGACCCGTTTCAGAATAACATCGGCCGGAACGTTCGCGCGATCCGCCGCGGGCATCCCGGCCCAACACCGGCACAGGCAAGAAAGGTGAACGAAATCCAATCCGGCACCATCGCCGAACGATTGCAAGTGTTGAACGAACGACGCCGCGGGCAAATCGGCCCGCAAGGAGAAGAGGGCTTCGAGGCCGAACACGGAGTAATACAGATCGGGGTTGCCGGCACGGTCGGCGAAGCCGCCGCCGGGGAGGAGTTGGCTGCGCACGAAGGCGGTCACGAGTTCGGCGCTTTCCCCTAACAGCCGGGGGGCCAACCGCGCCACTTGCAACATTTCGAGGCGAAGGCTCACAAGGAGAACTCTGTGGATATTTGTAGGATATGTTAGATCGAGTGAGGAAACGAGAATGAAAGTCGAATTGAAAGTCCACGTAGATATCGCATCGGATTTCGAGCGTTGGCGACGCTCATTGGCTCGGAACATTATGGATTCCAAAGCACGGGCAGATGTGTACTGGGCGGAATTCGAATCTTTTATCCGATCATCCGGGGGTGAGCCTCCGAAAGGCTCGTTCCCCCATGAAGAATATCCGAACGCGTTCTGGTGCAGTTTTCCACCAGCATTTCTCGCCGCGGTGGTTCGCAAACGCATCAGGCGCAAATGGATTTTTTGGAAGGTTGCAGAAATGATCGTCGTCGAACTGAATTTCAGTCCCGGTCTTCCTCGATGAGTTCATTCTTGTAACGCTCGCGGGGATCGAATGCGTTATCCAAGGTTTCCATAGCTCGCTTCATACGTGCCTTGGACTCCGGGGTCACATGGGGCGGGGCGGTGATCGGGGTAGGCACCCAAGGCTTCCGAGGTTCCGTCCCCGAAGTGGTTGCCAATTTCTCCCTGAGCATCTCCTCGAACAACTCAACTCGATACTCGGGCGGTAAAGTTTCCAAAAGTTCGCGGGGCGAAAGCGAAGGTGTTACAACGGTACTCATGAGATGCTCCTCGTTGATGGAATTCTAACCGCTTGTCCGCTTTCCCTCAACCCCTCACTTCGCCTCCGGCCGCAGCAGCGGGAACAAAATCACGTCGCGGATCGTCG
>Ga0105047_10007068_pt1 | contig 18978 bp, 10 predicted proteins | sample MAT04_FD_78384 | JGI IMG/M metagenome (GOLD analysis project Ga0105047, IMG submission 78384) | Freshwater microbial communities from Lake Fryxell liftoff mats and glacier meltwater in Antarctica - MAT-04 (megahit assembly) | ecosystem: Environmental > Aquatic > Freshwater > Ice > Liftoff... | reverse complement strand
GTCAGCGCCGCGCGGCTGACGTTGATCTGCTGCGCGGTGCCCTGACCGGCAAATTCGGACGTCAACTCGCGCTGCGGCGGCTGCCACGGCGTCAGCGTGCGCGACATCGTCTCGGGGTTGTATTGGAAGACGATGATGTTCGGGATCGGGATGAGCATGGGCGCGCCGAAGTAGATGAGGGCGCCTTTGAGGAGCAGGGGGCTGTTGGGGTAGCTCATCTCGGTCTCACTACTTCTTCCAGCCGAGTTCGCCCATCACGCGCAGGTTCTCGGCCACCGCGGAGTTCGCCACGTTCACGAGCAGGGCCCTCAGGGTGGCCTGCTCGCTGGGGTTCTGGGCCACCGCCTTCACTGCGGGGTCGGTGGTGTTGGCTGCGGCCAGCGCCTTGTAGTACTCGAGTTCCATGCCCGGCATACGGGCCTTCAGCTGGTCGTTCATGTGGCCTGCCCAATGGGTGAAGGTGCTCAGCACGTGGGCATGGATCTGGCGTGCCACTTCGGCATCACCCTGGGCCTTGCGCCAGGCCGGGAACTGGCGCGCATGGTGTTCGAGCCTGAGCGCACCGGGCAGGCCGCTGCGGAAGGTGCTGTCCACGGCGTAGGCCTGGGCCTTGCGTACGGTGCCCAGCAGGTCGTCGGGCTGCGGTGTGATGTGCAGGTCGCCCGACATGTGGGTCGATGCCGCCAGCGAAACTGCCGGCATCGCGCCGCCGCGGCTCGAGCCACCATAGGTCTCGCCCACGCGTATGCCCTTACTGGCGTCGTTCGGGTCGGGTGAGATGTGGCTGACCACGCCGCCGTCCCACGTGACACCCGGCAGCATGGCCTTGGCCTTGAAGGGCTGTTTGCCCTCGTTCTGGTTCGCGAAGTACTCGGCGACGAGGAACTGCGCCAGGTGGTGCGAGTGCCGGCCTGGGGCCTTCTGGTTCGCGTGTGCGTAAGTTGCCACACGCGTGCCGATGGGGGTTGCCTGCTGCTGGCCGAGGTCGGCATCGGCGTACACCTTGGGCGGGGGCAGCTTGTCGGGGTCCAGCGCCCCTCCCTGTGTCAGGCGCGCGCTCATCATCTCGTCGATGCGCCGCTTGTAGATCGCGCTGAACTTGTAGTCCTTGCCGAACAGCGCCCACACTGTCGCGCGCACGCCCCGGCCTTCGAGATCGCTGCGAACGGTGGCGGCGAGCTTTGCGCGCTGCTTCTCGTCCGCGCGTGCCGCCGGCCAGGTGTTGGTGATGGCGCGCACGGCAAGGTCCGTGTTCGGCGCCAGGTAGGGCAGATGCAGGTGCAGCACCGAGATCGAGGCCAGCGGTGCCGCTGGGTCGAGTTCGTCGACCTTGCTGCCGTTGGGGGTCATCAGCTCGCGTGTCTTCATGCCCAGCGCCAGTGCGACCCCGGTCTTGCCCAGGATGTAGCCTTCGAGCTGGCGTGCGAAGTGACTCGGGTGCACGTACTCCTGCACCGGTGGTGCCGTCTTGCTGCCCGGAAGCTTGAGCCGTGGCAGCGGCACTTGCGCCTGCCTGGCGATGTGCGAGGCGACCACCTCGAGCGACGGCTTGTCCAGCTGCTTCTTCAGCTCGGCGAGGATGCGGTCGAGCGTCTTGTCGCCGCCCGCGTTCTGAACGTCGATCGGTCCGCTGAAGACACCCGGCGCCTTCACCACCAGGCGCGAACTTTTGTGCGTCACCGCGAGAAGTTCGCTCACCAGCGCTTTCACCGCGCTGCCGTCGCCGCTGCGCGCCAGCGTGGCGACCGCCGTGTGCTTGTCTAGCGACAGCTCCTGCTGCTTGATTTTGTCGAGCTGGTTCATCCCGCGCAACATCCGGTACAGCAGATAGGGGTCGAGCGACTCCACGGTGTAGGGCTGCACGCCGGCAGCACTGCCGGGCGTGGCCGGCAGCGGCGATGCGGCCCCACCGCCGCGCAGCCGAGAACCGACGGCTGCGGCCAGTTGATGGGCCTCGGCCTCGCTCGAGGGGTCGAGTACCAGCCCACGCTCCGGGCGCGCCGGCAGCGGCCGTGTGCTCGCAGGCCGGCCCAGGGGGCGGGGGCCGGACTGCTGCAGCACGTGCGCAAGTTCGTGATGCATCACCTCCTGGCCATGACCGTGCCGCGGGTCGAGCGACTGGCGCAGGAAAACATGGCTGCCCGAGGCCAGGGCATCGGCGCCGAAGGCGCGTGTCATCGCCTCGCCTTCGCCGCCGGCATGCACACGCACATGGCCCAGGTCCTGCCCGAACGCGCGCTCGAGCGGCGGGCGCTGATGCGGCGCCAGCGGCCGACCTTCGCCACGAGCGGGCAGCGCCGCCGGGCGCTGCTGCAGCCTGCGGTCGCTGGCGGGTGCCGGCTGCATGCCAGGTTCGTCGTACTGCACCGACGCGTCGGGCTTCAGATCCAGCGGCGCCCCCTTCGCGATCGGCGTGAACATCTGGTCGAAGGCCGGGCGCGCCAGCAGGTCGTTGAGATCCTTCACCAGGCTGTCCCGCGCGGCGTGGAACTTGTCGGCGACCAGCGGAATGACTTCGTCGCGCCAGTAGACGTTCGGATCGAAGCCGCCGGCAACGATTTCGCGGGCCACCTTGCCTGCGAAGTAGTTCATCACGCCGCTGCCTTCGAGCACGATGACCACGGCCTTGCCCTTGAGGCCCAGGCGCTTGCCGACGAAGGCCATCATCTCGGCCAGGATCACCTGCACCGCACCTTCCATGTTGATGATCTGTGCCGGCAGTTCCAGCGTCGCGAGCTGGCCCAGCAGGCCGTGGATCTTCTGGCCGAGGTCGGCCTGCTCCTGGCCGAGCATCTGCCGGAACTTGTCGAGCAGCGTGGGGTCGGCGGCGCGGTCCTGTTCGTCGACCATCGCCAGAATCGCGGCGCCTTGCACCAGCAGCGCCTGGATCTCGTAGATGTGCGTGGCGCCGAAGTGCAGTGCCATCGACAGCGCCGGGCGCGTCGAGGTGTAGGCGCGGGCGTCCTGCATCGGTTGCTGGACACGCGTATGCAGCCCATCCAGCCGCCTGGCAAACGCCTTGCCCAGTGTCTTGAGTCGGGCGAACGTGGCCTTCAGTGCGGCGAACTTGCCACGCCTGTGCGAGGCGTGGCGCTGCATGGCCTTGTCGGACTTGGTCTCCGCGATCATCGTGCTGCTGGACAGCGCACTGTTCAGCGCAGGGCTGCCGAACAACAGCAGTTCGATCACCGCGCCGGGGTCGGCCAATTCGGAGAGCTTGCCGAACAGGCCCTGCAGGATCTCGGCGGTGTCGCCGTTGATGACCTGCAACATCTCCTTGTAGGTGCCCTCGGACCAGAACTCACCGATCGTCGCGACGATGCGCGCTGCGGTGATGGCTTGGCCCCAGCCCGGGATCAGCTCGGCGATGTCGACCAGCGTGCTGACATAGGTTTCGATGGCCGCCTGCACATTGGCCATCGACGACGCAAAGGCCCAGTACAGCGCGCCGCTGTAGATCTGCGCGAGCATCGGGTAGTCGGCCTCGGTGCCGCCGACGTCGAAGATGCGCAAGGAGTTGCCGTCGGCATCGGTTTCCTCGATCTGCAGCAACATCTCGCCGGGCTTCAGCAAGAGTGGCGTGGTGCCGTCCAGCTCGAAGAGCATCGGCGGCGCATAGCCGCTGCGGATCGAGCGCATCGTCTGCACCTGCTCGTTGCCGAACGCCGGGTGGTAGACGAAGTCGCGGTGCACGCCGAGGAAGCGGTAGTACTTGCCTGCCAGCTCTGAGCCCAGGAAGCCGTAGCCCGTGCGCGGGAAGATCCGTTCGCCCACCGGTAGCGGGCTGCTGAAGCGCATCTGCACGTCCAGGGTTTGGTCCTTCTTGCTGGCGGTGAAACCCTGGCGCAGCTGTGCCTTCAGTCGCCTTGCGTTCAGCCGCTGTACCAGGGTGCGCAAGGTTGTCGTGCGCGTACGCAGCCAATCGTCGCTGCTCTCGTCGGCATGCAGGAAGGTACGCCGTGCGGACTGGGGTCGCGCCGACAGCGCGGCGGCGGATTCGAGGCCGTCCTCGAACATGCCGAGGTAGGCTGCGACGAACACTGCGGCATCTTCGTACTGCAGCGCCGACGCCATCTCCGGCGCGATGGACAGCAGCAAGGCGGCCAAGTGCAGGCGTGGCGACGCGCCGGCCTCCAAGTCGACGCGCAGCGTGTCGTCACCGGCGGGCAGTTCGCTGCGGAAGACCACCAGCAGGGAAAAATAGAAACGCTTGATCTGTTCGAAGATGTCGTCCCGCAGGCCGGTTCGGTGACGGTCGGCCTCGAACATCGCAAGGCCTCGCGTAGCCCAGGCTGCGGTCCAACGGCGGTCGATGCGCGTGGCGCTCTGGAAGTCGACCTGCAGCGCCGACTCCCTGCCTTGCCGCAGCGCTGCGAAGTGGTCGGTCACGGCCTTCACGATGCGCCCGAGTTCCGCGCTACTGAAGCGCAGGCTGGTGTCGCCCGACGGGTCGAGCTTGACCTTGATCACCTCGCCCAGCGTCTGGCTCCAGTCGGCGTCCGCGAGCCGAACGACTTTCTCGAGGGCGGCGGCCCCGGCGGACTCGAAGCGCGCCTGTGCGACCAGTTCGTTGTAGACGGCCAGCGTGCGAAGGTGGCGCACCATGTCCAGATAGCGCGGCCAGAACCAGACAAAGGCCAGCCCCTGGTCAGCGATCGGCACGATGGGCACGAGCTTGGCGGCCATTGCGTCGACATAGAAGCTCTGCGCCCACAGCCGCTGCATGATCGCGGTCGAGAACTCCATGCCGCCTGCGCGTTTTGCGAAGAAGACATGCTTGCCGTCTTCCGGCACCGACCAACGCTGCGGTGTGCGCCCGGCCGCCTCCATCTCCGCACGCACGGTCTTCGTGGACTCGCCGATCAGGCTCGGTCGGTCGGGCCGCGCCGCCGCCAGCTTCTCTCCGGCCTCGCCGGCCGGCAGCGTGCGCTGGAGTTCGGCTTTCAGCCGCGTGAGGTATTCAGCCTCGTACAGCAGCAGCCAGCCATAGGGCGTGACGGGTTCGGCCCCGCGCAAGGGCACGTTGGCGAAGTCCTCCAGCACACGGTCCTTGCTCACCACGCTCTGGGTCCAGAGCTTGCCGTCATCGCCCGGCAGCAGCGCAAGTTGGCTGTCGGCATCGAGCTTGGCAGTCAGCACTTCCTGCGCACGTCGGGTGAGCTCGGCCGAGCGCAGCGTGGGTGCCAGGTCGGCCAGCCGCCGTGCGACGGCGATGCGGTGGGCGACGATCAGGTCGGGGGAGGTCACGACGACCGAGACACTCGGCCCGGGCCTCGCTTCCTCACCGAACGGTGCGGTCTCGAAGTGCAACTGGTTGCGCACCGGCCAGACCCTGGCGATCAGCCACAGGCCGGCCACGACCTGGTCGCTGCGACCACCGCGGTGCCAGGCGGGCAGCTTCTGGTCGATCTGCTCGCGCAACACCTTGTCGATGGCGTCGCCGCGCTTCGCTGCGATCCCCACGTAATCCGTCGGCAGTCGCGAGCCGTCCTTCTGCGTCTGGTTGATGGCCACCACCGCCTCGATCAGGCGCGTCGACAGGCGGCTCGAGGTGGCGAGCTGCGCGATTGCATCCAACTGGGCCGCGTTCGGCCTGCCCTTTTCCGCCGGATCGTCCATTTGTTCCTGCAGCAGATCGAAGTCCGCCCAACGGGCCTCGACCTTCTCGACGAGCACGATCACGGCGTCGGCCAGCTTTTCATTGAACGGGCGCCAGGCCTCGGTGCGCGCCACGTCGGCCTGGCCCTGGTCGCCGACGAAGCTCAGCGTTCGTACCGCCTCGGCCAGCGTGCGCACGCTGCCAATGCGGTGCCAGCGGCGGCGGATCTCGCGCGGCGACCAGCGCGCGCCCTGCTCGCGTTCGGCCTCGGCATGGGCGAGCCGCATCCGGTCGAGACGGTTCAGATGTTCTAGGCCGTGGTAATACCACTCGTTGGCCAGGGGCTCGGTGGCGCCGGCGTAGGCCTGGCGCAACTGCTCGAGCTGGTCGCTGATCGTCTGCCACTTCGTGCTCTTTGCGCCGGCACTGGGGTCGACGTTGCGCACCAGCGGGGTCGGCTTGGCCAGTGCGTGCCGGAACAAGGAGGCCTCGACGAGGCGCAGCCATTCACTGCGGTACAGCTTCAAATCGGGAATGTTCTCGATCGCGCGCTGCAGCACCCATACACCGTTGCTGCGCTGGATCAGAAGGTCGAGCAGCGCCCCTGAATAGAAGCCGGTGCGCAGCGTGATGCCGCCCTTGTAGTTGTCGCGTTCGATCAGCCTCACGGCCTGCTCTTGCAGGCTGAGTCGCTTGCACATGTCGTACAGCAGCGCGACGGCTTCGGCGGGCCAGGTGCCGACGTCAGGGAACACGCGATCGAAGAAGGCGCGCAGCGTGGCCTCGTCGACGCTCGCCGCCTTGATCTCGTCGGCGCGGCTGTTGAACGCCGCGGCCGGCGTGCTACCTCCGTGCAACGCACGCAGGCCCTCGAAGTCGAGCCGGAACTGCGGCTCGCCGCCGCCCCGCAGGGGCTGAGCGTGCCAGCGCCCATCGGCGCCGCAGCGTGCGGTCTGCTGCAGTGCGTGTGTTACCTCGTGCGCTATGAGTTCGCGACCGCTCGCCCAGTGCGGCGCATACGCACCTGTGGCGAAATAGAGGTCTGCGCCACTCGCGAAGGCCCGGGCATGCAGCGCGCGCGCTGCGGCAGCTGCGGCGGCATCGTGGTGCAGGCGCACTGCGGCCAGCTGTGCGCCGAATGCGGTTTCAAGTTCGCCGCGCAGCAGCGCCGGCAAGGGCTGCCCCAAGCTGCCGATCACATCCGGCGACGCCGCCGGCATCTGAGTCAGTCCCTGCCCGAGCCCGCGACGTCCCTGCGCAAACGCTGCACCACGCTGCGCGGCCTGCTGTTCGGCGCGCGCCGCGATCGGCCGCAGCGCCTGCACCTGCCGGCGCCGATGCGCGGGCGGCCCACCGCGCGGTGCACTTGGCGTAGATGCGCGGCCGCTGGCGCGCGAGCTGCCGCCTGTGCTCATGCCCGGGCCCCCAGCGTCAGTTCGATCTCGCGCGTCGAGAGCCCGGCCCCCTCCTTTGCCAGCTCACGCGCCAGCATCTCGCCCAGCAGCCGCAGATCGACCGGCCGCCCGGCGTGGCGGGCCTTGAACAGCGCCGACAGCGCCGCGTTCTTGATCACGGCACCGGTGGCCTCGATGCCCGCCAGGCGCTCGAGCTCGCTGCCCAGCATGCGCGGCACCTCGGCCCCGAACAACCCCGCCAGCACCTGCTGCCAGATGCGCAGCCGCGCCGCGGCATCAGGCTTTGGAAATTCCACCACATGCCGGATGCGGCGCAGGAAGGCGGCGTCGATGTTGGCCTTCAGGTTGCTGGCCAGCAGCACGATGCCGGGGTAGTTTTCCAGCGCCGTCATGAGGTGGCTGGTGTCGAGGTTGGCGTAGCGGTCCTGCGCGTCGCGCACCTCGTCCACGCGCTTGGCGTAGAGCGCGTCGGCCTCGTCGAAGAACAGCACCGCGCGCTGCGCCGCGCGTGACGACAGCAGCTGTTGCAGATGCTGCGCCGTCTCGCCCACCCATTTGCTGACCACGGCCGACAGGTCCACCGCCAGCAGGTCCAGGCCGAGGTCTTGCGCGATCACCTGCGCGGCCATGGTCTTGCCGGTGCCGGGCGGGCCGGCGAACAGCGCCACCAGGCCGCGGCCGTAAGGGAAGAGGCGGGCGGCGGCCGGGTCGGCCCAGACGCGGGCACGTTCGCGGGCCTCGAAGGCGATCTCGTGCAGCCGTGCGTGCGTCGGCTCGGGCAGCACGAGGTCGTCCCAGACGAAGCCGCCGTCGATGCGCCGTGCCAGCGTGCCGGCGTCGGCGCGTGAACGCTCACGCAGCCGCAGCGCGGCCTCGGCGGCGTTTTTCGGCGCGCTCGCGGCAGCGGCGGCGATGTCGCCCGCGCCGGCCTCGTGGCACAGCGCCAGGTCGGCCAGTTCGTGCGCGGGCCAGGCCTGCACCTCGGGCCACAGTGCGCACCAGAGGGTGTGGCGGTGTTCGGCATCGGGGGGCGGCAGTTCCAGCGCCAGAACGCTCGTGCCGTCGACCGGCGCCGGCATCGAGCCGGCGCCGTGCACGACGCAAAGCGGGTAGGGCCGCACACCCGGCGGGCGCGCGAGCACGGCTTCGTCGGCAGCAATGAAGGGCATGCAGCCGTCGAGGAAACACTGGCGCTGCAGCCGCACCGCGGTGTCGCCGTCCTGCGGCAGTACGCCGGGCCGCACGGCCAGCACCGGCAGGCCCAGGCGCTGGCCGACCGCGGCCGCGCACCAGGCGGCTGCCAGGGTGTCGTCGGTGTGCAGCCGCAGCTGCCAGCGTGTGCCGCGCTGCCAGCCTTCACGCAGGCGAGCGGCCAGCGCATCCACGCCCCAGTGCGGTGATTCCACGCCGGCTTCCAGCAGCGCCACACGCCCGGCCAGCGCGCGGTCGAGTTCGTGTTCGCCTTCGAGCCAGGCCAGGAGGGTGGGGTCGATGGCCAGCGCGGCGCTGCCGTCGATCAGCGCATGTTCCTGCACCATCGCCCAGGCCAGCAGCGGCGATTCGCTGTTCAGCCGCACACGCCGCGGGTGGCCGAAGAGCTGACTCACCAGCCGCGCCGTGATCTGGCCGACGCAGGTTTCGCGGCTGGCGGCCTCGGCGCGCAGTTCGGGGTCGAAGGCGCCCGCCCACAGCAGCGCCAGCAGATCGGACTCGAGCGCGGACAGGCCAAAACGTTCGGCCAGCGTCGCCAGGCGGCCGTCGGGCGCCGGGCCCGGGTTCGGCACAGGCTGGCCCTGCAGCGCCGCCGCGATGCGCGCGTGCTGCCACGCGCGTTCGCTGGCGGGCGCAGCGGCCACCTTGGGCGCGGCCGGCGGCCGGGTGCGTGTGTTCACCGTACCGTCTCCCACCAGGGCCCGGACTCGGCGCCCCGCACCACCAGCCGCAAGGGCACCAGGCTGCCCGGCGCCAGCGTGGCCGGGAAGGCGAAGCGGAGCGTCGTGCGTGCGGCCAAGGGGGCGTTGGGCGTGAAGAACTCGCCCGCCGCCGGCACGCCGGCACCGATGCGCGTCAGCCGTGTCGGCCCGGCGAAGACGACGAGGTCGCCCGCAGCCAACGTGTGCGGTTCGAACTGGTCGACGGCGATCGTCAACACCGGCCCGGCGCCGTTGACGGCCAGGATCGCGGGTGCAATGACGAAGGCGGCCTGGTTCGAATAGGCGTCGAAATCGCGCTGCGTGCCGTCGGGCAGGGTCTTGCGCGCCGTGGTCCGCACGGTGGCGCCGTAGATGCCCGGCAGCAGCGGCTGCGCGCCGATGGCGGCCTGCACCGTGACGCCGAGCCGGCTGCCGTTGCTGGACACCAGCCACGGTGCGTCGACCGCGATCGGTTCGGCGAAGTCGCGGTGGCCGATCAGCAGCGCGGTGCTGTCGCCCTTCAGGTTGGCGCCGCGCACTTCGAGCGTCTGGCCATAGGGCACCTCGGCCGGCGACAGCTCGATGCTGCGGGCATCGAGTTCGCCGGGCACGGTGAAGCTGATGCGGTTGTAGGTCGACGTGACCTCGGGCTGCCCGCGCACGAAGCTGTGCACGCCGAACATCAGTACGCGGCCGCTGCGTGTGCGCGGCTCGTCCGGTTCCAGCAGCGTGGCAGCCACCTCGTAGTAGGCGGCCAGCCGCAGCGGCTGCGAGCCTGCCTGCCAGTACTGCGCGGCCTCGTTGGCCGGCGTCGGCTGCAGCAGCACGCGGAAACGGTTGCCGCGCCCGCGCAGCGCCGCGGGCATCAACAGCAGCGGGCCGCCGGCGCTGTCGACGGTGCTCGTGTCGTCGATGGTCGGCAGGTCGCGCAGTGTCTTCAGCGCCAGGCCCAGCATCAGCTGGTCGGCCAGCGCGCGCAGGTTCACGTCGGCCAGGCTGCTGCGCGGCGTCAGCACGTAGTACAGGCTCAGGCCCATGGGCGTGAAACGCTGCGGCACCGGGTCGCCGGGGACCGGCCAGTCGGCGGCCTTGGTGTGGGCGTCCTCGCGCACGTGGTAGAGGTAGAAGCTCAATGCGTGGTCGCCGTTGACGACATCGGGCGCGCCGGCCGACACGTTGATGGGTGTGGCGCCCGGCCAGTCGGGATAGAGCGGCAGGCGCTCGCGCAGCAGCGTGGTGTAGCAGCGTGTGACGAGTCCGAGGTCGAGCAGGGCCATGGCCGTCGCCTCAGAGCCTGTGAAGCAGTCCGGCGCGCCCGAGCGGACGCTCCAGGCGGCGTCGATCCGGGCGCAAGGCGCAGCCGTAGCTCGGACGACGGCGAGCATTTGAAAGGGCGAGCGGCGCCGGCCGGGGCGCACGAGCGGGCGTGGTGGAATGCTTCATGGGCGCTCAGAGCTGGCCGAGCCCGAAGCCCACGATGCCGGCGCTGTGCGCCAGGTCGTCGAGCGCGCGTGCCGGCGGCGCGACGACCAGCGTCGTTTGCAGCACTGGCACGGGCGTCTCGCGGCGCGGTGTTCGCGCAGGCGCGGTGGCTGCCGAACCCGGCGGCGGTGCAGGCGGCTGCGCGGCCCGGGTGGGCGCGGGAAGCGACGCCACCGGCGGTGGCGCAGGCGGCTGCAGGCGCGCCGGTGCGCTCGTCCGTGCGGGGGCGGGGGTGTCCGGCGCCGCGGGGCGATCTCGGGTGACGGGCGCGAGCGCGGCAGCCTGCGAAGGCGCTTCGGTCGCGTGGGCCAGCGGTGCGGCCGGCACGCCGGGCACACCCAGCGTGCGCATGAAAGCATCGGCGCGCGCCAGGCTCTCGGCGCTGTGCGGCGGGGTGGTCCGGGGCACGTCGGCGGCGCGCACCGGCGCCGGTGTCGCGGGTGTGGGTGCGTCGACCGCCGTGGCCGTGGCCGGCGTCGGGCTCGACGCACCCGGCACCCGCGGGGGCGCGACGGCTGCGGGCGGGCGACCCTCGATGGCCGGTGTTGTCCGCGGTGCCGCGGGATGGGCCGAATCCGGCGCCGCCACCTCGTGCGCGGGTGCCGAGCCGGCCGATGGCACCGACGCTGGAACCGGCCGGGCGTCGAGCGGCCAGCCGGCTTGGCGCTCGAAAGGATCGAAAAGCGCCGCCTCCGCGCCGCGCGGTTGCGCCAGCGCGCGTTGGATCAGGCGGTCGATGTAGTCCATCGCCCGGCGTCCGTCTCAGCCGAAGGCCGCGGCGTGCGGGGCCTGGGTCTGGGCTTGCAGCCTGGCGGCGAAGGCGCGGCGCAGGCTGCGCGGCAATGCGGTTATCTCGGCCAGCGACCAGCCGTAACCCGCAGCCAGCGTGTGCACTTCGGCCAGCAGCGATTCTTGTTCGTCGAGCAGCCGCTGCAGCACGAAGGACTGGATGTCGAAGCGCATCTGCTGTGCCTGGCCGCATTCGGCGCAGACGGCGTCGAGTTCCACGTCGAGCAGCGGCGCCAGCGCCTCCAGGCGCGCCGCCAGCGCCGCCGCTTCGGCCCCGGGCCGGATGCCGTGGGCCAGGGCTTCGCGTGCCTGCGCCGCAGTGAGTTGCGCGGCGGCCTCTTCGTCGGCGGCCGTGGGTAGCGTGTAGGCCTGGCCTTCGCCGTCGTGCAGCCGTCGGGGTGCGTTCAGCTGCGAGGTTTCGGTGCGTCGCGCCAGGTCGCGCTGCAGCGCCGACAGCTCGAACGACAGGTCGACCATCTTCCCGCAGGCCACGCACGCGAAGGACGAGACGATGCGGTCGCCCCACAGCGCGCGGTGCACGCCGGCCAGCAGTGCGTCGCGGTCGCTGGCGCTCAGTTCGGCGGCGGCCGGCGGGCCGTCGCGCAGCGCGTCGAGCCAGCGCACGGCGGCGCGTGTGTCGACACCGTCCAGCGCCAGTTCGTCGGCACCGCGGGGCTCGCGCAGGCGCACCGCCTGCGGCGCCGCGCCGGCATGCCATACGCTGATGCGCTCGGTCCATCCGGGCATCTTGCGGCTCAGGTTTCGGCGGGCTCGACGGCGTCGACGTCACGCACCCAGCCCTCGTTCTGCAGCACGATGTGCTCGAAGGCCACGGCATGCCCGTTGGCGTCCAGCTCGGGCAGCGCCTGGTATTCGCTGACCCAGCAGCGGAAGACCTTGTAGGCCTTGGCCACCTTGCCCTGTTCGTTGAGCAGCTCGATCAGGATGTCCTTGCGGAAGTTCTTCAGCGTGAGCACGATGCCGCCCTCGACGCTGTAGACCTTGTTGGCCCAGTCGTCGAACTCGGGGTCGTGCGTGACACCGCGCTCCAGCGTGATGGGCTCGAACTTCCAGGTCGAGGGCGAGTGGCGCGAGGTGCTCGGGTCGCCGCCCTCGCGGTGCGACACGACCTCGGTGCTGCGCTTCAGCGCCGACACCTTGCTGACGCCGGCGACGTAGCGGCCGTCCCACTTGACCCGGAATTTCATGTTCTTGTAGGGGTCGAAGCGGTGCGTGTTGACGGAAAACTGGGCCATGGCTCTTGCTCCGTGCGTCCGATTGGGGTTCAGGTCTGGATCTGGCCGGCCATCTGCTGCAGCGTCAGCACGACGAACTCGGCCGGCTTCAGCGGCGCAAAGCCGATGACGATGTTGACGATGCCCAGGTTGCGGTCGTTGGCCGTCGTCGTGCTGCTGTCGCACTTGACGAAGTAGGCGTCCTTGGGCATCGCGCCTTCGAACGCACCCTGGCGGAACAGGTTGTTCATGAAGGCGCCGACGTTGAGCCGGATCTGCGCCCACAGCGGCTCGTCGTTGGGCTCGAACACCACCCACTTCAGGCCGCGGTAGAGGCTTTCCTCGATGAACAGCGCCAGGCGACGGATGGGCACGAACTTGTATTCGGAGCCGAAGGCGTCGTCGCCGTCCATCGTGCGCGCGCCCCAGTTGACGATGCCGTTCGGGAACACGCGGATGGTGTTCACGGCCTTGGGGTTCAGCACGCCGTTCTCGCCGTCGGAGAACCTGCGCTCGACGCCGGTGATGCCGCGCAGGTCGGCCTCGGTGCCGGCTGGTGCCTTCCACACGCCGCGTGTGCCGTCGATGCGCGCCATCAACCCGGCGATGGCGCCGCCGGGCCCGACGAAGACGTCGCGGCCGTTTTCGTCGATCTTCAGCCGCGGGTAGAACACTGCCGCGTAGTCCTTCACCAGGCCCACGCGCAGCGTGTTCACGCCCACGCTGGCGCTCGTGGCGGCCTGCGAATCGGGCCAGTTGTCGGGCGGGTCCATCAGCAGGAAGGCGCGCCGCGAACGGCAGAACACCGACGCCGGGCCCCACAGCCGGCGCGTGGTGGTGTCGGTGTGGCTGCGGTCCTTGGGCAGCACCATCAGGTTGAAGAGGTCGACCTCGCGGTCGATCACCTGGTAGGCCGCCTCGTAGTCGGCGGCGGTGGGCGCCGCGCCATCGTTGCCGGGCACGCCGGTGGTCTGGTAGGGCGGCAGGCCCGAAATGCCCAGCGCGTAGTAGCGCACGCTGCTGGCCGCCGCCGACAGGGCCGGGCCGGCGCCACCGCCCAGCGTGGTGGCGATGACGACCTGCGTGTTGTCGGTGGCCCCGGTAGGAATCACCGCCAGGCGGTCGCCCCAGACCTCGGCGCTGAAGAGGAAGTTGCTGTCGGCCAGGCGCATGTCGTTGATGGCTGCGGCCAGGATGCCGAGCTTCTCGCGCACGCCGCCGCGGCCGTCGTTCTGCGTCGTGGCGGTTGCGTCCTGGTACAGGCGCGGGCTGTTGATCGCACCGGGGCTGGTGGTGATGGCGTGGCCGCTGGCCAGCGTGAGCGGGATCGCCGTGCCGTTGACGGTCAAACCGTCGAAGCTGGCCTGCGTGCGCTGGCCGAAGGCCACCATGTCGGCCGGCTGCATCGACCAGCCGGTGGGCGCCGGCCGCGAACGGGCGTAACGCGACACCTCCTGGCCGCCCTGCGCGGTGCCCAGCATCAGCGCCACCGCGCAGTCGTTGCTGGCGGCAGGCTCGATCAGCACGTCGCCGTTGAGCGAGGCGATGTGCAGCAGCACGGTGCTCGCGTTGTCCTGGCCGGCAAGGCCGACCAGGTCGGTGGGGCCGGCCACCATGGACACGGCGACGCTGGCGCCGGGTGGCAGCGCGGCGTTGATGAGGTCGCGTATGCGCCCGGCCAGGTTGTTGCGTGCATTGCCCCCCGTGTTGAGTGGATTGGGATTGGTTGCACTCACCGGCGCGGCGAAGTCCAGCGTCGCCAGGCTCACCTCGACATGGGCGTTGCCGTCGACGCTGATACGGAAGCGATTGCTGCCGACGGTGGCGCCGATGCGCGACATCCATTGCGTGCGGAAGATGGCGTCGGTGCGGTCGCTGACGGCGTAACCCGACTGCGAGTAGCCGCCTGCCGGGTCGGCCGCGAGCCCCTGGTCGAGCAGTTCGACGAGCTGCGAACTGCGGCCGACGATGTCGGGTGCGTAGCGTGGGTGCGCCGGGTCCATCGACAGCGCAACGTAGTTCTCGATGCCGGTCTTCTGCAGCGCTCCGGTGGACGCCTTGGCCCAGCGGAAGAGCTCGAGGTTGAAGGTGGCCTCGGGCAGCTGCGTGTTGTACGACACCGCCAGGCGGATGTCGTCGCCGAACAGGCCCTCGGACAGCGCCCGCACCTGCAGCACGTCGTTCGTGTTCGCGTCGTTGCGCAGCATCACCGACGCCGACGTGGCGCCTTGCGCGATGCGCATCGCGTAGCAGGTGGAGCCGCCGTTCGTGAAGAACAGCTTGACGGCGCGCATCATGTCGCCGCCGGCGTCGCCGCTGCCGAAGGCGCGCACGAAGTCCTCGTTGCTGAGGCATTGCACGGGCCGGTTCATGCGGCCGCTGACGGCGCGGCCGACGAACATGCCGATCGAGGTGCCGACGCCGACGATGGTGCGTACACCGCTGGGCACTTCCTGCACGTAGACACCGGGGTAACTCACTGCGACTGGCATGCCTGCCTCCTGCGTTGGGGGTGTTCGAAGCCGCAACTTGCGCGGCCGCGGCTCAGTTGGACTCGGGCGGCCCGGGGCCTGCCAGGCGGTAGCGCACGCGGCCGTCGGTGGCGTGCTGCGCCACCACCACGCCACGCTCGGTCAGCCAGGCCAGCGCCTGCTCGACCCGCGGCGCCGGCATCGGCGATGTGTTCAACCACCATCGGCAGATGCCCTCCAGTGAATCGGACGCATGCGGATGCCGCAGCCAGTACCCGGTAAGTGCCTGGATTGCGGGGTAGCGGGGATCAAGGGCGTCCATCCACCGTCTGCGTCGCTCGAAGAACCCTTGTGCAATCGACGTGCCACCCTGCTGAGGCGCGCAAGTGATTGATTTGCAAGGCCACGCCGTTGGGGTCGTCAACTGCGGGATGGACCTTGTGGTCTCCCTAGGTCCGCTTCGCCGCGTCGGGGTCGCACCGCGCAGGAAGGCGGCTTCGGCCGCCGTGTCGCCATCGTCCGAGGGCAGGACAAAAATGTCCGAGGGTGCAGCAGGCGCACCCGTTCCCGCCCGGGCGGTGGCCTTGGGCCGAACGTGATGGCAGGGGAGGCGCGGCCCGCGGGCCGCGCTTCAGGCGGCGCGGTAGCGCGCGGGGTCGATGTCGCGGCGGCGCAGCAGCTCGAAAAAGGCGCGGCGGTTCTTGTGCGCCTCGCGCGCGGCGCGGCTGATGTTGCCGCCGCTGCGTGCCAGCAGCGCTTCGAGGTAGTGCCGCTCGAAGGACTCGACGGCCTGCGCCTTGGCCTCGCGGAAGCCCATCGGCGCGGCGATGTCGGCGCAGCGGCCGTCGTCGAAGTCGATGTCCTCGGCCTGCAGCCGCGTGTGCGGCGTCAGCAGCACGGCGCGCAGGATCACGTGGCGCAGCTCGCGCACGTTGCCGGGCCAGTGGTGCGCCCACAGGCGGCCCAGCGCCTCGGGCGTGGGCGGGCCGATGCGGCGGCCCGTCTCGCCGTTGATCTGGGCCAGGAAGTGCATCGCCAGCGCAGCGATGTCCTCGCGCCGCTCGCGCAGCGGCGGCAGCGTCAGGCTCAGCACCGCCAGGCGGAAATAGAGGTCCTGGCGGAAGCGGCCGGTCTCGGCTTCGATGCGCATGTCGCGGTTGCTGGCGGCGATGACACGCACGTCGGCCGCGCGAGTCTGGCTGGCGCCAACCGAACGGTACTGCCGCTCCTGCAGGAAACGAAGCAGCTTGGCCTGCGAAGCCAGCGGCAGCGCGTCGACCTCGTCGAGGAAGAGCGTGCCGCCTTCGGCTTCCTGCACGAGCCCGCGCCGCGACTCGACAGCATGCGTGTAGGCGCCGCGCACATGGCCGAAGAACTCGTTTTCGACGAGGTCGGCCGGAATGGCGGCGCAGTTCACCGCCACCCAGGGCCCGTCGGCGCGCCGCGAGCTGTAGTGGATGGCCTGCGCGAGCACTTCCTTGCCGGTGCCGGTCTCGCCGAGCAGCAGGATGCCGGCCTCGTTCTGGGCCAGCACCGCCACACGCTGCACCACGCGCAGGAAGGGCGGCGAGCGGCCCACCAGGCGCTGGCCCAGCCCCGGCGGCAGTGCGCGGGCCGGCGTGCTGCGCAGCGGCAGGGCGTTGAGCAGGCGCCGCAGCCGGGCCAGCAGTTCGTCGTCGCTGCAGGACAGCGCGCAAAAATCGCTGGCGCCGCTGGCCACCAGTTCGTCGAGGCCGTCTGCGCCCACTTCGCCGGTGACGGCCAGCACGGGGACGCAGGGCGCACGTTCCAGCAGGGTGCGCAGCGCCTCGCAGGCGCCCGGCACGTCCGGCCGCTGGCAGACGAGCACGGTCGCCAGACAGCGATCGCCGGCTGGTTCGTCGACACGCTGCACCCGGAAGGCGCCGGCGGCGCCGAGCAGGCGGCGGATGCGCAGTTCGGTGGCGGCGTCGCTGTCGAACAGCCGCAACTGCACGACCGCAGTCGAGGTCTCGGGCTGGTCGGGGGCGGACGGCATGGTGTGCTGGGGGCTGCAGGTCTGGGGGCTGCCGAGGTGCTCAGGCGACGTGACCCCCCGAAGGCCGCCGGCAGCGGGCGGGCGAGGAGCTTGCCGCCGACCCTACAGCGCGACGGGCGGGGCCTCAGCCCCTAGTTCATGGGAAAGGGATAGGCGCGGCGCGTCGGCGGCGCCGCGCCGCGCGCTGCTGCGACGGCCGCCACACGACCCGGGCGCCGCCAGGGCCAGGCGATGCCCGTCACACTCCGGCACTGACTTTGCATTTGCACTCTCGCCAGCCCCATGCGCCCCTTCGGTTTCGACAACAGCTACGCCCGTGAACTTCCGGGCTTCTACGTGGCCTGGAAGCCCGCGCCCGCGCCGGCGCCCAGCGTACTGTTCTTCAACGCCGGCCTTGCCGAGGAACTGGGGCTCGACGCGGCCTTGCTGAGCGGTGGCGACGGTGCGTCCTTCTTCGCCGGCAACACCCTGCCCGACGACGCCGAGCCCATTGCCCAGGCCTATGCGGGCCACCAGTTCGGCGGCTTCTCGCCGCAGCTGGGCGACGGCCGCGCGCTGCTCATCGGCGAGCGGATTGACCGCGGCGGCCGGCGCCGCGACATCGCCTTCAAGGGCTCCGGGCGCACGCCCTTTTCGCGCGGTGGCGACGGCAGGGCGGCCGTCGGGCCGATGCTGCGCGAGGTGCTGATCGGCGAGGCGATGCACGCGCTGGGCATCCCGACCACCCGCGCGCTGGCCGTGGCGGCCACCGGCGAGCGGGTCAACCGCGAACATGCGCTGCCGGGCGCGGTGCTCACGCGCGTGGCTGCCAGCCACCTGCGCGTGGGTACCTTCCAGTACTTCGCGGCCCAGGGCGAGCTCGACAAGCTGCGGCTGCTGGCCGACTACACGATTGCGCGCCACGACCCGGCGCTGGCCGGCAGCGCCGGCCGCTACCTTGAACTGCTGCGTGCCGTCGCCGGTCGCCAGGCCGAGCTGATCGCGCAGTGGATGAACGTGGGTTTCATCCACGGCGTGATGAACACCGACAACATGACGCTCTCGGGCGAGACCATCGACTACGGGCCTTGCGCCTTCATCGAAGCCTACGACCCGGCGGCGGTCTTCAGCAGCATCGACCACGGCGGCCGCTACGCCTACGGCAACCAACCCCACATCGCGCGCTGGAATCTGGCCCGGCTGGCCGAGACGCTGTTGCCGCTGATTGTCGAGTCCGAAGACGAGCCCGCTGTGCGGGCGGCGGTGGCGCAGGTGACGGAAATCATCGACGCCTTCCCCGGGCTCTACGCCGCGGCACTGTTGCGGGGCCAGCGCGCCAAGCTCGGGCTGTCTGCGGCCACGGCCGCCGACGACGCGGAGGACACCGCGCTGGCCACCGACTGGCTGGCGCTGCTGCAGACACAGGCGGTGGACTTCACGCTCGCCTGGCGGCACCTGGCCGACGTCGCCGACGGCGAGCCCGCGCCGCTGCGTGCGCTGCTGCCCGACCCCGCTGCGCTGGACGCCTGGCTCGTGCGCTGGCAGGCCCGCTGTGCGCGCGACGCCGCCACGGGCGGGTCGGTCGGGCCGGGCGAGCAGGAACGTGCGGCGCGCATGCGGCGCGTGAACCCCTGGACCATCCCGCGCAATCACCGTGTCGAGGAAGCCCTGGCTGCCGCCACCGACGGCGACCTGGCCCCCTTCCGGCGCCTGCTGGCGGCGCTGCGCCGGCCCTACGACGACGCGCCCGAACTCGCGCCCTACGCCGAGCCGGCGCCGGCGGCGCTGACGGCCAGCTACCAGACCTTCTGCGGCACCTGAACGCGCGGCGCTCCGGGATCGCGCGGTCGCGCCGGACGGCGAGGTTCACGCCACCCGACGGGCCGCTGCGCAGTGCCTATACGGATGCCGTTTCCGGGCCTGTACGGTAGCGCTGTCATCTTCCTACAATGGCGTATGGCCTCCGCACCCCCATCGCTGCGACGCGCCCGCCGTGGCAGCGGCGCCGTCACGCTGCACGACGTGGCCCGGCTGGCCGGCGTCGCCCCGATCACCGCGTCGCGGGCGCTGAACACGCC
>Ga0105047_10007067_pt1 | contig 18980 bp, 13 predicted proteins | sample MAT04_FD_78384 | JGI IMG/M metagenome (GOLD analysis project Ga0105047, IMG submission 78384) | Freshwater microbial communities from Lake Fryxell liftoff mats and glacier meltwater in Antarctica - MAT-04 (megahit assembly) | ecosystem: Environmental > Aquatic > Freshwater > Ice > Liftoff... | reverse complement strand
CGGCCTGGCACGCCGGAGCGGATTTCCGGCATCTTTCAATTCCTGCGGCTTCTTTTTTCGTCCTGCTGTGTAATCGGACCTTTTTACAAGATGCAGGGGGGAAGATCGTCATTTTGTCTAATGTTGTTGTGGTAACAATTTTCAAAATGTCCCGTTAGGGCAACTAAAGGCAGAAAAATTCGCCATCTTTTTACATAACATCTTTACAAACCAAGCCAATTTCTATAGTACATAGTACTATAGTCCATAGAACGAGCTGACAACATTAAAGGAAATCGCGGCGGGTTGGCTGGAAGCGGACAGCGAACACATTGAAACCGCAATAAAGGAGTGATTTTTACAGGAGGTGCCCTATGACGAAAGAAAATAAAAAACCCAGTCGACTGGCCATCGCAATGCTTGAAACAGCGAAGGACATGAGACATGCTGGCGTTTTGGATGAGGCCTCTTACGGAAAAATAACCATGCGTCACCTCGGTGTAGAAGAAAAAATCCCGGCAGAAGCGTTGACCGGTGTAGAAATCCGAGCGATGCGCGAACAAGCACACATGAGCCAAGCGGTGTTTGCTCATTACTTGAACTTAACACCAGGGTATGTGTCGCAATTAGAGCGCGGGGCAAAACATCCGACAGGCGCGGCACTCACGCTGTTAAACATAATTCATCGCAAGGGGATTGAAACAATCTTCTAATAATCCCGCCATGAGACAAAATAATTCATTCTGTCTAGCTGAAAACACTGTACTTCATGGCTGGGGCGTTTAATGTGGCCCTAACAAGTTGTCCATAAGTTGTCCAAAGCTGGCGCCGGTTTTCGAAAGTAAAAACCAATATAATAAATTACATATCCGACTTTTTGGTCGGAGGTTCAAATCCTCTCATCCCGGTCACTTATTTCTCTGAAGTTCCTCATCAGGTTGTTTCACTCTTTGCCTCAAACCTCACGAATCGCATCTCTTTGAGAATTGCCCATTGTGAGGGCATAATGTTTCAACACCGTCGGAAATCCCCGGTTAAAACCGGCGAAAGCCTGAAAACACTTACTGCATTGCAGGCGTGATGGATATGGTATAAGGTCCTCATTTGCAGCTTACAGTCCCGTAAGAGTTTCCCCAGGACCAGGAACAATCATGAATATCCTTATGTATTCCCACGATACCTACGGTCTGGGCCATATTCGCCGTACTTTGGCACTGGCCCAGAACATCCTCCTTGACGAGCACAATATCATCATCCTTACCGGATCACCCCTCGTCGGCAGGTTCGATATTCCCTATGGCATCGATTTTGTGCGTATCCCCGGCATGATCAAACGTGACAATGATCTCTACCTGCCGCACTCCATCAAAGTCGAACCGGCCCTGGCCCTGGCCATTCGCCGAAGCATCATTTTGGCCACGGCCGAGGCATTTCGCCCCGCTCTTTTCCTGGTTGACAAAGCCCCACTCGGGCTAAAAAACGAGGTAGTTCCGACATTGCGCTGGCTGCACGAGAACTCCCCAACGACCAAGGTAGTTCTTGGCCTTCGCGATATAATGGACAGTCCCGAAAATACCATTGAGGAGTGGAAGGAAAAGAAAATTTACCAGGCACTGGAAGAGCTCTATTCGGAAATCTGGGTCTATGGGAGTCGGCAGGTCTACGATCCCATCAAGGAATACGCCATCCCCGAGCATATCGCCCCGAAAATTCATTTCACCGGTTATATCCCCCGGCACATCCCCCGCATCCAGAATCGCCCCCGCCTGCGACGATCCATGGGCATTGAACCGGATGAGAAATTCGTGCTGGTCACTACCGGCGGCGGCGGCGACGGCTACCAGGTACTCGACACCTATCTGACCATGCTTGAGACCCTGCCGCATCTGCAATTACGTTCGATGATCATCACCGGCCCTCTGCTGGCTGAGAACCTGTATGACCGACTGGCGGCCCGTGCCCACAAACTCAAAGTGCGGATCGTAAAATTCTACCGCAAGATGGAAAAGGCTATCCTGGCCGCCGACTGCGTGGTAACCATGGGCGGTTACAACACCATGTGCGAGATCATCTGTGCCGCCCGGCCATCCCTTGTCATTCCTCGCAGCATCCCGAGAGAAGAACAATTGATCCGCGCCCGCATCTTCGCCGCCAAGGGCCTCTTGGAGTATATTCCCTGGGAAGAGGTTGATGCCGACGGCATGCACCGCAAGATCCGCCGCCTCCTGGAAAACGCACCCCAATATGAAACGCTGCTGCGTGAATTCCCCATGACCGCTTTTGATGTCATCAACAACCGCATCCGGACATTTGGAGATATGCCATGAATACCGCAAAACCCGTCATGGGCATGGTGCTGAAAGGCTATCCGCGCATTTCCGAAACCTTCATTTCCAATGAAATTCGTTTGCTGGAAGAACAGGGAATCACCGTCCACATCTTCTCCATGCGCAATCCTCGCGAGTCTTTCACCCACAAGTCGGTGCAGAGTATCGGCGCGGCGGTAACCTATCTGCCCAGCGAATTTTGGCTGGCTCTGCACCGTTTTCTCTGGCCCAATCTCAGTACCGCAATGAAATTCCGATCTGGCTACCGGCGCGCCTTTGGCCTTGCCTGGCGGCGATTCCTGCGCAACCGCAACCCCATGACCTTCAAGCATTTCTTTCAGGCGGCATATCTTGTGCATCACGCCCAAGGCAAAAATATCGCGCACCTGCACGCCCATTTTGCCCACAGCCCCACCTCCGTTGCCATGTTCGCATCGGAAATCAGCGGCATCCCCTTCAGTTTTACAGCCCACGCTAAAGACATCTACACCTCGGATAAGACGCAGCTTGCCGAGAAGATTGCCAAAGCGGCCTTCGTGGTTACCTGCACCAAGTACAACAAAGAGTATCTTGAAAATCTGGTCGACCATCGTCAAGAAGTGCACTGCGTCTACCACGGCATTGATCTTCAGTTGTTTTTTGCCCATAGTGTGAAGCGGACCCCCAGCCCTCCCTACACCTTCATCACCATCGCCCGCTTTGTTGAAAAAAAAGGTGTGCCGGACATTCTCGAAGCCTTGGCCCTGTTGGCTAAAGAAGATTTCCCCTTTCACTATATCCTCATCGGCGATGGCGATGACAAGGAGGCCATCACCAGGAAAATCCGCGACCTGGGGTTGACCGAAAGGGTCACCTTGCCCGGCACCCTGGCACATGAACAGGTGCTGGAGATATTTCAAAAGGCCGACTGCTTCGTCCTTGGCTGCAGAATCGCTAAAAGCGGTGACCGCGATGGCATTCCCAATGTTCTTGCGGAAAGCATGGCCCTCGGCGTTCCGGTGGTGGGTACAAGGGTTTCCGGTATCCCTGAACTTGTGGAACACGAAGTTACCGGTATGTTAACCGATGCAAGTAGGCCGCAGGAATTCGCCCAGACCTTAAAACGCATTGTCACCGACCAGGAGCTCAGACAGCGAATTATTCCTGCCGCCAGAGAGAGGGTCAGCCAGGTATTCGACAACAAACAGCTGATCGAGGTCCTGGTGGCTCTTTACCGCAACCTCACCAAACTGTAAGAGGGGTGCAGGCAATGCGCATCGCCTTCTACCCCTCTTTCCGGGCCTTGAACCATGATCGTTCTTCCGGCCTGGTATCCATTGCCAGGGACGTATTCAGTGCCATGCAGACCGAAGGGCATGATGCGTTCATCCCCCTCGACCAGTCCATGGAGTGGATCTATCTCCGGCCCCAGGCCTGGCTTAACACCCTCCGCCAGGCTTGGCATGGCGATAAAGCTCTGAAACTCAGGCGACCCGACTGCTGGCTGACCTACCACACCTACTACCGCGGCCCGGATCTCATCGGCCCGCTGCTGTCACGCCGTAATAATCTTCCCTACTTCATTCTCGCCGCATCCTACGCCACCAAGTATCGAAAACAATTAAAAACCTGGATTGGCTTTCATCTCAACAGGCGAGCCCTGCAGCATGCCGACATGATCTTTGTCAACAAACTCCGGGATGTCGAGAACTTGCGGCGACTTCTCCCGGCAGAGCGCATTACTTACATCAGGCCGGGTATTCGCACCCAGTCCTTCCCCATGGACCCGGCACTGCGCCACAGCATACGTTCCAAACTTAGCCTGCAGGAAAAACGGGTGGTGGTAACGGCGGCGATGATGCGCCCTGGAGTCAAGGAAGAAGGCATCGCCTTCGTCATCGAGGCCTGTGCCAGAATACGCCCGGGTATCAATGATCTGCACCTCCTCATCGCAGGCGATGGGCCTGGAAGGGCTCGTCTGGAGGAACAGGCTCGTCGCCTGCTTCCGGGAGCATATACCTTTGCCGGCCGCATCCCGGCTGCGGAGATGCACGGGATCTATAACGCCGGAGATGTCTTTGCCTTCCCGGGCATCAATGAATCTCTCGGCATGGTCTACCTGGAGGCCCAATGCTGCGGCCTGCCGGTGGTGGCCACCAGTCATGACGGCGCCCCGGAGGTAGTGGCCGACAAAGAAACCGGGAGGATTGTTCCACCCTTTTCTCTGCCGGATTTTGCCGGAGCACTTTTTTCCTTGTTGACCGACAGTGAATTGCGGGACAGATATTCCCAGGAGGCCAGAGAGCTGGTGCATCGAATGCACGACGTGGCCACCAACTACAAAACAATGTTTGCGGTTATGGAAAATATCTGCGCCCGGAGGCGATTATGAACATTATCGGACTGCTGCGACATGGCCCGACCGCCTGGAATCGCAACAAACAGATCCAGGGCATTCGTGATATTCCCCTCGATAGTGCCGCTTTGCCGGTCAAGTCATGGCAGCAACTCCTCAGCCGCTACGGCCCGTGGGACCATATCGTGACCAGTAGTCTCAGCCGTTGCAGAGAGACCTGCCACCTGCTTTTACCGGGACAAGCGCACGACATTGACATAGATCTGCGGGAACAGGACTGGGGAAAATGGACGGGGCAGACCCTGAAACAGATCAGCGCCGAGTCACCCGGAAGCATTGAGGCCCAGGAAAGGCTGGGCTGGGATTTCACTCCTCCGGAGGGGGAAAGCCGGAGAGTTGTCCTTGCCCGAACATATAAGGCCATTGACCGTGCCACCTACAGCCGCAACGGTCAACGCATACTTTTCATCACCCATTTCGGGGTAATCAAAATACTCCTCAACCATCTGGAAAATACCCCGTTCCTGCCGGAAAATTCAACCCTGGTGGCCAAGAGGGCTCTGCACCTGCTCAGCCAGGACGGCGCAAAACTTTCCATCCTCCAAACCAACATCGAAAGCCAATGAACGTCCTGCACTATACCCAGCATGTTCTTGGCATCGGCCACCTGTTCCGCAGCCTGGCCATCGACCGGGCCCTGGCTCCAGCCACCGTGCACCTGACTACCGGCGGCCCGGCAGTACCCTTGTCCCTACCGGCCAATGTCCGACACCATCCGATGCCGGCCCTGAAAATGGACAGCCAGTTTCAAACGGTGCAGACCGTGGACCTAGAAGCCGATCTTGAGAGCACCTGGCAAGCCCGTGAAAAACTTTTGCTGGAGATTTTCCACGAAGTGCGTCCAGAGGTTATTCTCGTGGAAATGTTCCCCTTTGGCCGCAAGCGTTTTGCCCGGGAACTTCTGCCCATGCTGATCGCCAATAAGGCCCGGCAACAGCCCGCCGTCACCCTGTGCAGCGTGCGCGACATTCTTGTGGAAAAGGAGGATCAGGCGGGTTTCGAGAAGAAGGTACTCAAATGGCTCAACCCATATTTTGACGGCGTCCTGGTGCACTCCGACCCGGATCTCATCCGGCTCGACCAAACCTTTTCGCGGATGCAGGACATCGCTTGCCCGGTGTGGTATACCGGTTACGTCGCCGAGGGTCCGACCCTTTCCGATAAGCGCTCAGCCAGGGAGGCTCTTGGACTGGACGTCGATGCCCGGATTATTCTCGTCAGTGCCGGCAGCGGCACGGTGGGTGAAGAACTCCTTGAGGCGAGCCTTGAGGCAAGTATTCTTCTGCAAAAAAAACTGCCGCACCAGCTCATCATGTTCACCGGGCCGCATGCCGGTGCCGATTTGCGTTCCCGCCTCGAGGCCCGCTGCCACGGCCAACGCCACGTGTTTATAGATGATTTTACGCCGCGATTCGCCGATCATGTGCTGGCCTGCGACCTGTCCGTCAGCATGGCCGGCTATAATACCACCATGAATCTTCTCACCTGCAGCACGACCGGACTGATGTACCCCTTTGACCAGAACCGGGAGCAGCGTATGCGTCTCACCGCTCTGGCCGAGGCCGGCTATCTCTCCATTCTGGAGGCAGAGGACCTCGCGCCGGCAAAGCTTGCCGACATCATGAAAAACGCCATATCCACTCCCCCTCATTCGGCCGCAAGCCTTCGCCTGCAGGGAGACCAAGAAAGCGCGGCCATTATTCTGCGCCTGACCGACAAGGAGAGTCCGGCATGATAGTCTCGAACAAAGTATCCCCCCTCTGGCTGCACATACCCGCCGATATTGACCGGCGTATCGAGGAAATCCTCGACCGCCATCCAGCAGTGAGAGTCTTTTTCCGAGCCGACGACGTAGCCATCCCCTCCGCCAAACAAGATCTGCTCCTGGAACTCTTTGCCCGCCATGATACCCCGCTGTGTGCGGCCATCGTTCCGGCCTGGTTCAATCGATCACGTTGGGACGCCATGTGCGGCCACATACACGGCAAACAGCACCTTTTCGCCTGGCATCAACATGGCTGGAACCACCACAATCACCAATCCGCCGGGGAGAAAAAGCAGGAATTCGGCGCCGCTGCCACCTCCCAACAAAAGCGGCAGAACATTATTCGTGGCCGGGATAAACTCGAGACCATCCTCGGCGCCCATTTCCTGCCGGTCTTCACTCCGCCCTGGAACCGCCTTGATCAGGACACCATGCATATCCTGAAGGAACTCGGATTCCTGGCCATCTCAAGGTACCGGGGCGCCAAATTCCCCTCACTTTCCGGATTGCCGGATCTGCCCGCCAACGTCGATCTGCATACCCGTAAAGAGGTCAGCGCCGATGCCGACTGGCAGGCCATGCTCAGCGAACTCGATCAGGCCCTTGCAACAGGGCTTGCCGGACTGATGATTCACCACCAACACATGAATGCTGCGGCCTTTGCATTTCTCGACGCACTCTTGCCGAGTCTCCGCAACCGTCCGGGAATCCGCTTGTGCCATTACCGACATCTGCTTGAGGATTTTCCGCGACAGTCGGTAGATTTTTCTTGATGGTTCGCCGAATTTCGAGCTGGCAATCATCAAATCAATAACTATTCTTAGGTAAAACGTGGCCAGAATCTCCTGCCATGTAAAGAGAATGTGCAGGTTGCCTATGTCGGAACCAGAGAACAGGCGCAGCAGATCAAATATTTCGCGGCAAATCGTTCTCCCCTGGAAAAAGTCCTTGGAGATGGCGTTTTCCAGCCTGCGTTTACGCTTTTTCCGTTCTCTGATTACTGCCTTCAGCCTCCTGCTGGCCATCGCCTTTCTGAGCTTCACCCTGACCAATACCGCCATTGCCAGGGAACTCTACCGGTTGCACGGCCAGATTGCCCTACCCCTCCTGACCCAGGCCGGATATGTCTTTGATGCGGCGCAAGCGGTTATCAATGCCGGCCCCAAGGAACTGTGGTTGATGATCCTCTCCCTTCTCGTCTGCACCGTGGGAATCGTCAACGCGCAACTCATGTCGGTTACCGAGCGCTTCCGGGAAATCGGCATAATGAAATGTCTGGGAGCGCTTGACCGCATCATCCTCCGCTTGTTTCTCCTGGAAGCGGCCATCCTTGGACTTTTGGGTGCCGGGGCCGGTTCCATTCTCGGTTTATTTGCCGCCTGGGGTGCAGCGATGCTGCAGTATCAATCCCTGAACTGCACCGGCATCAGCCTTGCACCGCTGCTGGCCCAGGCTTCCCAGGCCTGGGGAATCGGCATCGGACTGTCGATCCTTGGCGTTCTCTATCCGGCAATTCTGGCGGCAAAACTGCAACCGGTTATCGTCATGAAGGAAGAATATTGATGGATACACACGATATCATCCGCGTTGTCGGGGTAACCAAGGCCTTTGCCCTTGGCAAAATGCCGGTTCAGGTGCTGAAAGGCGTGGATCTGAACGTCGCCACCGGCGAATACCTGTCAATCATGGGTCCCTCGGGATCGGGCAAGAGCACCCTTTTCAATATCATCGGCGGACTCGACAAACCGACCTCCGGTCGGGTTTTTATCGACGAGGTCGATATCTCGCAACTCGATGCCTATGAACTGGCCTGGCTGCGTAACCGGAAAATCGGCTACATTTTTCAGACCTTCAACCTCATCCCGGTAATGACCGCCCTGGAAAACGTCACCCTGCCGATGATCTTTGCCGGTATGCACAGTGACCGTGCGGTCGAAAAAGGCCGCAAACTCCTGGCCGATGTCGGCCTGGGCGAACGATTCCTGCACAAACCCTCGGAACTCTCCGGCGGGCAACAGCAGCGGGTGGCCATAGCCCGGGCTCTCGCCAACGATCCGGCCATCATCCTGGCCGACGAACCAACCGGCAACCTCGATTCCGCAACCGGCGGAGAGATTATCGCCCTGCTCCAGAAAATGAGCAGGGAACGCAAAGTGACCATTATTTCCGCCACCCACGACTTCAAGATGCTCAGCGTCTCCGACCGCGTAGTGTGGATCCTTGATGGCCGGATCGATAAGATCGAACACCGCGACGAACTGAACATTTCTCTCGGCACCATCCAGGAACGCCATGAACCCGCGCTTCCTTAGTCTCATCCTGCCCCTGTTGCTTCTCTGTCTCCCGGCGCTGACCTGTCAGGCAGGTGCTCCGGACGTCCTTGAGCATCTGCGAGCTATGAGCAGCAGTCCGGACCGGAGCACAGGAAGCCCGGGCCAAATGGCCGGCGCCGACTATGTGCAGGCTGTCTTTACCTCGCTGCCGGAGAGGTTACAGGCTACTGTCGGCCGACAGACCTTCACGACACCGGTTCGCTTCTTTATCTCTGCCACCTTTGCCATAGACGGCAACGAGATACCTATCCAGCCCCTTTTTGCCAATGCCCTGGCCCCGGAAACCACCCCTGCCGAAGGGCTGCGGGGCAAAATTGTCTATGGAGGTGCGGGGCGACTTGAGGATCTTAACGGCAAGACCATGAGCGGCAGCATTGTCCTTATGGATCTTGATTCCGGCGGCAACTGGCAACATGCGGCCAATCTCGGCGCCCGGGCCGTTGTTTATCTTGACCGTGGCGATGATACCGCCCCACGCTTGCGCTTTCGCGACAAAGAAGAACTGACCCCCATCGATTTCCCCCGTTTCTGGCTGCCGATGCGCAGCTTTACCGACCAGTTCGGCGACCCGCAGAATGTCGAAGGCCGGGAAAGTCACGTGATAAGCCGAACGCACTGGAGCAATATCCCAGTACAAAATATCTTCTGCTTTATTCCCGGCAGCGATACCGACCTCTCCGATGAGGTTCTGCTGCTTGAGGCCTTTTTTGATGCCAACCGCTATGTACCAGGGCACGCCCCGGGGGCCGACGAATCCACCTCCATCGCCACCCTGCTTGATCTGGCGACAAATTATGGAGCAAACCCTCCGAAACGCTCGGTTCTCCTGCTGGCGACAACCGGCCATGCCAACAATCTTGCCGGGCTGCGCGAAGCGGTCTGGGCCCTGACCTCCCCAAAAAAGGAGCTGGCAAGCCAGCTCGCCCAGATGCAAGACCTGGCAAAAAAGACCTTACTTACCAGGGAACTGCTGGAAAGCGGCACCCTGGGTTCGGATGATCCTGAGCAAAACGCCCTCGTGCATAAAGCGATTCAAGATGAAATCCGCAACGAAATCGAAATCCTCAACACCCATCTTCGGCTGGCCCGCAAAGATACCGGCACCAACGCCCAGCAAATAAAGGCTCTCGCCCAACAGAAGCTTGTCCTGCGGCGTCTCAGCTGGGAAGCTGCCTTCCACCGGCTGCCGCCGACAGACCAAGAGGAAGTCGGTCGCATCCTGCCCGCATCCCTGAACCGCAATCACCAGGTTGCCTCGGATCTGCAGGGACGCATCATCGCCCTGGAATCGGCGGCACGGATGAACAGCCTCATGGCCAAAAAGCGCATTGCCGCCGCCGTGTCCCTGCACCTCTCCAGCCACGGCAACGCCGTCGGCAGCGTCGATGACGGCTGGCTGTACCAGCTCAATCCGGCGGTCAACCGCGCCAAACAGTTTACCCATATCCGACCGGTCCTCAGCAAGGCTGCGGCGGGGAAAGACATAGCCTACCTGGATCTGCTCGGGGGAAACGGCCGCAAACTATGGTTCAACCACTTTCCCGACCAACCGGCCCTCGGCGGCGAGGTGACTGCCCTGGCGGGTATCCCGGGATTTACCTTGGCCACCTTAGGTGACATGCGCTCGCGCTGGGGAACGCCCTACGATACTCCTGAGCATGTCGACGCCCCAAAAGTGAGGCTCCAGACCGATTTGCTGCGCGGGATGCTGCGCGCCCTGGATCTCGCCAAACTTCCCACCCCACCCTACAAAGCAGTGAACGGCTTTTCCACCCTGACCGGACAGGCTAATTTTCTCCGCCAGGGCGAACTCTTCCCGGAACAGACCGCCGACAACGTACTGCTGCAAATCTATCAGGACCAGCAGTATTCCCTTGCCTGGGTAGACAGCCTTGGGCAATTTCGTATTCCGGGGCTCGCCGACAAGAGACATTCCTTCGGCAAGGCAATTATTGAAGGCTACCGTTTTTTGCCCGGGAGCAACCAGGCCAGTTGGGCCATTGATAAGACCGCGACAGGCAAAGAGCGCTACCGGGTAAAACTGAGCCGCAACCAGGCGCAGACCGACCTCATCATGTTCGGCTGCAGCCAAACCACCCTCTTCCAGCTGCGCGATGCCCGCAGCCTCAATCCGCTCACCAGGATCACCCTCCTTGATGCGCGCACCGACACCGACCCGATGCACTATTGGTTCAGCCGTATAGACAGCAAAAAGTCCACCCTGTGCAGCCTGTTTCTTGAACCGGATACCCCGGTGAAGGTAACCTTGTCCGACACCATCCTGATGCGCAAACTCATTCTCCTCGGCAACAGCGCTAAAGATCCGCTCGGCCATGGATTTCTTGCTGCCGCAACTCCGGCGATTCTCCACACCTCGTTGCAGGCGGCTGAGGATATGATGCACCTGGTTACCCCCCGGGTTGAAAACCTGGAACGTCACTCGATCGTCAACCAACGGATCCGTAATCTGCTGGAAAGTGCCCGCGAACACCTGCACCTTGCCCTGGAGGACCGCAATAATCTCCGGTACAGCGGCGCCGATCAGCATGCCAGGGCCAGCCTGTCGTTGATCGCCCGGGTCTACAACGACGTCGAGAGAACCCAGCAGGACGTGCTCTCCGGAGTACTCTTTTATATTGCGCTCTTCGTACCCTTCGCCTATTGCCTGGAGCGCCTTCTTTTTGCCCATGTGTCCATCCACAAACGCATCCTCTCCTTTCTCGGCCTCCTCGCCGGCTTTATCGCCATCATCTATGCCGTGCATCCTGCTTTCCAGTTGACCTACAGCCCGCTGGTGGTGGTGCTGGCCTTTTTTATCCTCGGCTTATCGGCGCTGGTAGCGATGATCCTGTTCCTCAGGTTTGAACAGGAAATGCAGAGCCTGCAGCGCCAGGCCCACGTTGCCAAATCCCAGGCCATCTCCCTCTGGGGGGCATTCGTCGCCGCCTTTTCCATCGGCGTTTCCAATCTCCGCCGCCGCAAGGTGCGCACGACCCTGACCTGCGCCACCCTGATCATCCTCACCTATACTCTTCTTAATTTTACTTCCGTCCGTAACGCCATCGAGCTTGGTGCAGTCGCCTACAAGAACTCGGCGCCGTATCAAGGGCTTATGCTCAAGGCCCCGGAATGGAAATCTCTGCCCGCCGACTTGAGCGCAGAAATTGGCAGTACCCTCCCCGCCGGCACCCTGATGGCCCGTCGGGTGTGGTGGGAAACCGCCGACAAGACCCGACCACCGGCTATCACCCTGCGGTTTAAGGATAAAGAAGCCGTGGCTGCCGGTTTGGTGGGCCTTGATCCCGGCGAGACGAGCCTCACCGCCCAAGGGAAAAACCTGGTCGAAGGCTCCTGGCTGGACGGCGCTTCTGCCCAGCAGCTTCTCCTTTCCCGCCACCTCGCCGATGGGTTGGGAATTGCCTCCCTCTCGCCACAACCGCAGGTGCTTCTCTGGGGCATTCCCTTCACTGTACAGGGCATTTTTGACGGCAAGAGTTACTCGGCTGCCGCCGATCTGGACGGCGAGCCGCTCACCCCCGTGGTCTATCCCAACGAAACCTCCTCGGAGCTGAGTGAGGTTGAAGCCGAGGCCGCAGAATCCGGCCAGGAAATCGCCGGCTTGGCCAGCCGCTACCAGCACGTCAGCGGCGACGAAACGATAATCATTCCGGCATCTACCTTGCTGCAGTTAGGTGGGAGCCTTAAAAGCCTGGCCCTGGTCCCCAATCCGCAAGCAAACCACGCCACCCTTTCCGCAAGGCTTGCCGACCGCTACCAGCTGCTCCTCTTTCATGGACTCGGGGATACCACCTGGCTGCACTATTCGGCCAGTTCTCTTTCCTACAGCGGCATGGGCAATGTGCTCATCCCCTCGATCATCGCCATCCTTATCGTTTTGAACACCATGGTGGGCAGCGTCATGGAACGGAAACGGGAAATCGCCGTCTATACCTCCGTGGGGCTTGCCCCACCCCATGTCGCCTCCCTCTTCATCGCCGAGGCCCTTGCCTTTGGCATCATCAGCTCGGTGATGGGCTATCTGGCGGCTCAGGTCGCCGCCCATTTTCTCGCCGGAACCTCAATGTGGGCGGGCATGACCGCCAATTATTCCTCTTTAGCCGGGGTGGGGGCGATGGTTATGGTCATGGTCGTGGTGCTGTTGTCGGTGATCTATCCGGCGCGAATCGCCTCCCGCATCGCCATTCCCGATGTGAGCAGGTCATGGAATCTGCCCAAACCCGAGGGTTCCTCCATGGTGGTCACCCTGCCCTTTTTGATCAAACTCCACGAGCAGGACTGCGCCGGTGGGTTTCTCGCCGAATATTATCAGGCGCATGCGGATATCTCGCACGGCCTTTTTTCGACGGATGCGGTCGATGTCGAGTATGCCTGTCCCCTGGCTACGCCGCCCAGCGCCGACCATCCCGACTGCTTTAATATTTCCTTTCGGGCCTGGCTTGCCCCCTTTGATTTCGGCATCCGCCAGCGGGTCGAGATCATTTCCTGTCCATCTCCCGATTATCCCGGATTTCTGGAAATGCGTATCACCTTGATCCGCCAGGCGGGGGAGAAAAACGTCTGGTTCAGACTCTGCCGGGGCTTCCTCAATGACCTGCGCAAACAGCTTCTCATCTGGCGGTCCCTTGATCAGGCCGACAAGTTGCAGTTCGAACAGCGCCTGCGGCAAAAAATGGCGAGCACCACAAACACGGAGGCCACAATCTAATGCATACCATCCGTCCCCGCGCCCTTATCGGCGGCCTGCTCTGCGGTGTCCTCCTCTGTGCACTCACTCCTTTTGCCGACAGCTACCTGAAAACCACGCCGCTTGCCGGCGGACATTTTCCGCTGGCCGCCTTTTTCATCTTTATCGCCTCGGCGGTGCTTCTCACCCTCCTGGCCAAGATCAGACGCCGTGAACCGTGGCTGAGCGGCATGGAATTGCTCACCGCCTGGGCATTGATGGTCGTCGTCTCGGGGATCGGATTCACCGGCCTGGTACGTACCTTTTTCATCAACATCACCGCCCCGGCCCATTTTGCCGATGCCACCAACTCCTGGGGCAACAGTCTGCTGCCTTTTCTCCCCGAGCGTCTTTATCCACGCGATCCGGCTATCCTCGAAGGGCTGTACAACGGACTACCCGGAAAAGCCGGCATTTCCTTTATAGAAACCATGGAGCGCATCCCCTGGTCCTTTTGGCTCCCGGTACTGGTACAGTGGAGCATATATGTTCTTCTTGTTTACGCCACGCTGTTTTGTCTGGCTAGTCTCTTTAGCGAACAGTGGGTAACCAACGAACGCATCAATTTCCCCCTCCTGCAAATGCCCAAACTCCTGGCCGAGGCCTATGACGAACAACGACTTTTTGCCTTTCTCCGCGATCCATACCTGCTCTCCGGCCTCAGCCTGCCGATAATCATCCACCTTCTGGGAGGCTTGCACGCCCATTTCCCTTCCGTGCCGACACTGCCCACGGAAATTCTCGCAGGCTCCTATTTTCCCCCCACCGGCATGCTTTCCGGATTCCAGAAGGTAAAAATTTTTATCTTCCCGGCCTTTATCGGTTTTGCCTTCATCACCACCCGCCAGGTATCGCTCAGTTTCTGGATGTTCTTTCTGCTTGCCGGTCTGGTCACAGGTATCCTGCAGACCTCCGGCCTACGGATTCCCGACTCGGCCTTGGGCACCCTGTATGGTCCGAGTATTGCCCGCCCCGAAGAAACCCAAGCCATTGGTGCCAGTTTGGTGTTTTTTGGGTTTATGATCTGGCTCGCCAGAGCCTATCTTGCCGACGTATTTCGCCAGTGTTTTCACGCGAACCGTGATACCAGCGAGGCCGGCTGGATACCAGCCAAATACTCCCTGATCGGGGTGTTCCTCGGCATTGCCGCCCTATGTACCTGGTCGATCGCCTGCGGCATGGGACTGAATGCCTCCGTCATGCTCTATATCAGCTTTTTTGCGGCTATGCTGCTGTTGGCGAAAACTGTCTGCCAGGGTGGCATTCCCTACTGCGCCATGAATATAGCCCCGGCTGACGGGATTCTCAGCATTTTTGGCTCTAAGCCCCTGGGGGGCGTCGGCCTTGTCCTGGGTATGAGTCTGCAGAAGATGCTCTTTGTCGATGTGCGCGAAGCGCTCTTGCCATCGCTTTTGCATGCGGGAAAGATTACCGAACATATGCACCGGAGAAAACTCATGGCTGTGGCCATTGCCGCCAGCCTGATACTCGCCGTGGCCGTATCCTTCTTAAGCATGCTGTACCTCTGTTACCGCTACGGTATTCAAGAATTGGATATGGATTGGGCCACCCGCACCACCCAGACTGTGTATGCCAACAGTCAACGGTTGCTGGAAATGCCACAGTCTCCGGACAGGTACATACTTTTCTTCGTGCTGACCGGGGCCGCGATCATGCTGCTCCTGGTGCTGTGTTATTATCTGCTGCCGTGGTGGCCCATTCATCCCCTTGGCTATCTCATGGCCTACAGCTCTTCCATGCGCATCCTGTGGTTCAGTTTTCTCGTGGGCTGGCTGTGTAACGCCCTTTGTCTTCGCTATGGCGGTACCTTTTTATACCGGCGCATTCGACTCGTTTTCATCGGCCTGATTATCGGTGACTTCTGCATGGGTGCCTTCTGGGCCCTGGTCAGTCTTTACACCGGGGTCAGTTACCTCGTCCTTCCATCCTGAGGCCACTATGTACGACGATCAGGAACTCAAGGAATATCGCGATCTCCTCAAGCCGCCAGCGCATTTCGAGGAGGGTTTTGACTGGAAAACCATTGTCGGTGCCATCTTCATCGGCTTTATGATGATGCCGGGCTCCATGTATCTGCAACTGGTGCTCGGTACCGGCATCGGTCCGGCGGCGCGCTGGGTGACCATAATTCTTTTTGCCGAGGTGGCAAAACGTTCCTATACGGAACTCAAGCAGCAGGAAATTTTTCTTCTGTACTACATGGCCGGAGCCGCCCTGGCCTCACCCTTCCAGGGCCTGCTCTGGAGCCAATACCTGATTCAATCAGACGCCGCGCAGATGCTTGGCCTCACCGAATTCATCCCCTCCTGGGTGGCTCCGGATTTATCCTCTTCTTCCTACGCCGAGCGTACCTTCCTGCATAAGGACTGGCTGGTGCCCATCCTCCTTTTGTGTGGCTCGATGCTCATCCAGCGTATCGACCAGTTCGGCCTCGGCTACGCTCTGTACCGCCTCACCTCGGACGTCGAAAAGCTGCCCTTCCCCATGGCCCCGGTGGGTGCCCTGGGCACCATGGCCCTGGCCGAATCAACCGAGGAGAAAAAGGGTAACTGGAAGTGGCGGGTGTTTTCCATCGGCGCGATGATCGGCCTGGTATTCGGCTTCTTCTACGTGCTTCTGCCGGCCCTGTCCGGACTCTTCTTTACTGAACCGATCCGTCTCATCCCCATTCCCTGGCTGGACCTGACCCGTAATACCGAGGCCTACTTGCCTGCCGTGGCTACAGGCATCCAATTTGATCTTGGCCTCATGTTCATCGGTATGGTATTGCCCTTCTGGGCGGTGATCGGCGGATTTATCGGCCTGCTTATCACCATAGTCGCCAACCCGATCCTCTACGGATATGGCATCCTGCACCGCTGGCATCCCGGTATGGGTACAGTGGATACGGTTTTTTCCAACAGCTTCGACTTCTATATGAGCTTCGGCATCGGTCTGGGCCTGTCTATCGGACTTATCGGCTTATGGCACGTGGCCAAATCCTTCCGTAAGCAAGGGGGAGAAGGTCTCGACTTCCGGCTTCTTTTCAAACCGCCGCCAGGCCGCGGCGACATCTCCATCTGGTTGTCTCTTGGTATCTATGTGCTCTCGACACTTGCCTATGTAGCCTTATGCGCCTGGCTGGTGCCGAGTTTTCCATGGATCTTTTTTCTCCTCTATGGCTTTCTCTACACTCCGTTCATTTCCTATATCACTGCCCGCATGGAGGGTATTGCCGGGCAGTTTGTCAGCCTGCCCCTGGTCCGAGAAGCAAGCTTTATCGCCGGGGCCAAATACTTCGGCTACCACGGCATAGAAATCTGGTACGCCCCAATCCCTATCCACAACTACGGGGAAGCAACCGTTAGCTTTCGCCAAATCGAACTCACCGGCACCAGTTTGCGCGGCATTATCAAAGCCGAATTCGTCACCCTGCCTATCGTCCTTATTGCCTCTCTGCTCTTCTCGCAATTTCTCTGGCAATTGGCACCCATTCCTTCCACCAACTACCCCTACGCCCAGGAGCTCTGGCATCTGCAGGCCCTCAATACCCTGCTCATGCAGACTGCCACCCTGGAAGGGAATTCCCTCTTCTTCCAGGCTCTTAATTCGCTCTATGTGTCTTGTGGGGTGTTTTTCGGTGTGGTCGTCTACGCACTGCTCAGTTTAATGGGACTACCGGTCCTGCTGATCTACGGGGTGGTGCGAGGCCTGGGACAGTCGACGCCGCATGGCTTGATTCTTGAGCTTCTGGGAGCCTTGCTTGGACGCTATTATTTCTTAAAAAAATACGGCAAACAGTGGCGGCAGTACGCCCCGGTCCTCCTGGCCGGATTTTCCTGCGGCATGGGCCTCGCCGGCATGTTCGCCATGGGCTGCACTTTGATCCTTAAATCTTTGAATAAGCTGCCGTACTGATGCAGCACAAGGAGGCGTGCAATCCGACTATTGTATCCATGCTGGAAGGCCTGGATTAAAGGGTTGCACGGTGTAGCCGGTGAAGTGCACCGCATCACCAACCCTTTTCGTTATTTCGCCGACAACGCCCTGTTGGGCTGGCTAGTGGATTGAGGAAGGCTGTGCATGGGCTAGGAATGTGGCGGAGTGTCCCGGAGTTTGGAGTTTACAACCTTATGATATGTCAAAGAGTAATTTGCAATATTTTTAATTGACAGGCAATCATACAAGGGGTAAAAAACTTCTATAGAATTTGATAAATAGCCATAAAAACTTCATTCCTGATGGCAATTACATTTTGGATAATTATTTGATATTCAATAACAGCTGGGAATCGTGAAATGAAAACTGATAAATGCGGAATATGCCTTAAAGTTAAAGGCAAACGTTTATGTAAACTTAAAGAAAGATCTTTTGTGTGTTCAAGCTGTTGTGCTGAGATTCGCAATAAAGATTGTGACGGGTGCTCTCATTATGTTCAGGCTGCAAAGCATTCTCTTGAGAAAATGAAAAAATCGGGATTTAAAAAATTTATAGCAATAATCGATCCTGAAATAGAAAATGCTGTTGATAAAGCGCTGGCATTTGTAGAGAGAGGGGATATTGAGACGGGCGAAAAATCTCTTAACGATCTCATGAAACGACACCCAGATTATCATATTGTTCAATATGGCATGGGAACAGTTTTGGCCATGAAGGGCAACTATACCGAGTCGATTGTTCATTTTGACAAATGCCTTGAAATATTTCCATATTTTGTGGAGGCTTGGTTCAATAAAGGTAACTCGTATAAAAATTTATTTAATATTGGAGAATCGATTAAATCATTTCAAAAAGTAATAGAATTTGGTGACCCACAAGATGACTTTGTAAAAACAGCTAAAGAGCTTGTTGATCACATGGAACAAAGTATCTCCAAAGACACCGGGTTAACCTTAGATTTATATGTAAAGTCAATGGATGATTTTAACAAAGCATTTTCAACAATGCAAAACCGTGAATATGAAAAAGCAATTGTTGAATTTCAAAATGTGATAAAGATTAATAAAATTAATGCTCAAACTTATGGTAATCTTGGGCTATGTTATGCCTTCTTGGGGCAGAAGGAAAAAGCTATTGCCGCTTTTGATCAAGCATTAACAATAGATCCAAATTATGCGCCGGCAACTGCAAATAGAGCTATTGTATTATCCTTGGATAATGGTGAAAAATTACCAGATGATCAAGTCAAAACCATCGAATACTACAAAGATGTTGCTGAACCAATGAAAAACAATAGCCATTAAGAGAAATAAGGGACAAGAAATAATGGACAGACCACAATTTTGCTTTGCCAACAAAATAATGGACCGGATTAACCGGTGAGATAGGGGTCAAATCTTTATCTTTGACCCCCTGATTTTCACGTAGTCAATATACGGGAATTAAAAATACGTGAAGAAAAGTGCAATATGCAAAAAGCCTTCTCCCGCTTGGTTGG
>Ga0105047_10007066_pt1 | contig 18980 bp, 20 predicted proteins | sample MAT04_FD_78384 | JGI IMG/M metagenome (GOLD analysis project Ga0105047, IMG submission 78384) | Freshwater microbial communities from Lake Fryxell liftoff mats and glacier meltwater in Antarctica - MAT-04 (megahit assembly) | ecosystem: Environmental > Aquatic > Freshwater > Ice > Liftoff... | reverse complement strand
TGACTATTATCCGCGGCCTGCTCGGCGCTCATTACGCGCCACAATCGCCAAGCGCACGGCCGGGAATGCGTATGTTCGTGTGGAGGCCGGGCCCGCGCTCGGCCTCCACGACGCAAGCTCATTCGGCGATGTCCAGGGAACCGGGGGCTCGTAGAAGGAGGCGTTTGACACCGAGAATGCAGTGCAAACGCCCGAGCCGTCAAAGTCGAACCTGATCCTCGAATTATCGGTCATTGCGCTCATGATCGCGGCAGCGCCCGGGTCGGCCGTGGTGCAGGTCACCACGGTACCGGCGGAGTCGCGCGCATAGCATGTGGTCGTCGGCAAAGATCCGAAGGCCCACGCTAGGCGGCAGTCGATGTATTGATTGCGTCGCCGGAATTGCGCGCGGATCCCATCGATCCGTAGCCAAAGCGGGGTGCCGTGTTGCTGACCACGACCGTCTGGCTGAGCTTGTATCCAGCCCAGGCGTCCCGTGCGCTCGTGCCGGTGGCGACCATGATGCCGAGGCTTGCCGCGAGCAGTGCAATCTTCCTTCGCTTCTGATTTTCCATTTGGCGTCTCCTTTGGATGCGCTTCGTGACAGATGAATTTGCGACACGACCAGCGGTCTGGAGGATCGTGACGCGGACTTCGTTCTCCATGTCTTCAGCATCCGGAGAACTCTGACAGAACCTGTCAGAGCACCAGTCGTTCATGATTACTGGCTTTTGTAGCCATGACAGAGCATTCCAAAACGACCGGGGATAACGCGACGTTGACGCTCTCAACTTTGCCACGTAAGGCCGATATGGCGCCGAAGCTGATCGACGCTACGTTCGCGAACCGTTAGCGAAGCACATCTCGACGCAGCGGGTCTCGAACGCGCCCTTCGGCGTCGGGATCGCCGTGCAATACGAGTTGCCCGCGCACTGATCGTTCAAGCCACCCGAGATGAAGTCGAACGTGCAGGTCGAGGTCACGGTGAGGCCGGGCGAGCAGACCGCCGTGATGTCCGCGAGCGTTTGGCTGTCGATGCCGTCGCAGTAGCTGCCGTGGAGGCAGTACGGGACCAGGCCCGCGCCGATGCCGCACGCCTGCCCGGTCGCCGGGGGGACGACGCAGGTGCCGTCACCCGTGGTGGTGCCGGTCTGCGTGCAATACGAGAGGTGATCGACGCGGCAGGCGCGGAACGAGTCGAGGATGAGCTGCTGGCGCTGATCGAAGTCGGGCGTGACCACGTCAATCGACAGCGTGCAGGCCTGACCGAGCCCGGGATCGAGCGTGCAGGTGGAGTCCTGCTGGCAGGTGTAGAGGTCGTGGCACGACTCGAAGATGCAGTCGCCGGAGGGGCCGCGACCGCGCGCCTCGCAGGTCGCGCCGGACTTGGTGAACCGGCAGTAGTTCGGCGGGAAGATCAGCACGTCCTCGCGATCACCGACGCAAGGGCTCTCGCTGCAGTCCTCGCCGAGCAGGGCCTTCGGCTCACAGATCCCCGCCTGCTGCGTGAAATCGCAGTAGTAGCCGGGGGTGCAGCGGGCGTTGCTGTCGCTGCAGTCGCCGCCCGGCTCGATCAGCGGCAAGCAGAAGCCGACGCAGATCGGCAGGGGGCCGCCGCCGCCGGAGACCTCGACGCGGCCCTGGCCGCAGTACTGGTTCTCGCCGCAGAAGTAGTCACCGTTGCAGAGGTCGCCGATGGTCGCGGTGCCGACGAACACGCGCTCGCAGCTCGGGACCGCCTTGATCATCCCGAGCGTGTCGCAGGGCGCGGCCTCGATCGCGCAGCCACATCGGCCTCCCGCCGTGGGGTCGTAGGTGAGCGCGAGATCGTCGAACGGGCCCCGCTGGGTCGCGGCGTAGCCGGTCGCGAGGAGCGTCGCCTCGGCCACGCTGAGCTCCGGGTTACAGCGCGCCAGCCAGGCGGTCAGCGCGGTGCCGAGGCGATCGACGCCTTGCGCGCGGGGGACCGGCCCGCAGGGATCGATCGGCATCGCGTCGGGGTTGTTGGCCACGGCGGCGTCGTCGTTCGGCGTGGTGGCGGCGTCGTCGTCGGCGGTGGCGTCCTGTCCGGGCAGCGCATCGGGGCGCGGCGTGGCGTCCTCGTTCGGGACCACGGCGGCGTCCGGGCGGATGGCGGCGTCGGCGATCGGGGGGCCGGAGCTGTCCAGGACGCTCGCGTCAGGGGTGCTCGAGCTGCTGCAGCCCGCGCCGAAGAGGATCACCAGTGCCAGGAGCTCACGTCGCATGCCCGACTAGATACCGCGATCTGGTCTGGTCAGGAAGCCGTGACCGGGGCGGCGGGGCGCAGGTCCGGGAGGTGACGCGTGAAATCCAGGCCGTTTCGCAGGCAAAGGTAGGCGCACGCCACGTACGCTAGCACCAGCGAGACCGGGACCTGGGCCATCTCGCGCGTGGCCATCGTTCCGGCCCCCAGGAAGTGGGCTGCCGCGATCAGCGCGACGAACACCGCGATCCCCACGTCGTTGCCGCTGAAGGGCTTCTTCACGATCGTGAACAGCACGTACGAGCCGCTGAGCCGAAAGCTGACGAACACGATCAGGAGAACGAACGCCAGCGAGTCTATCGCGCCCAGCAGGTACAGGCCTCCGAACGCGAGCCCGTAGAGGACGAACGGATAGTGACCTGCGAGCTGCCCGGGCAGGTGGCCGTAGTAAAACAGGCACTGCTTGACCTGCTCGTAGATCGCGACCAGCGCGATCCCACGAACCACGTAACCGAACCACTCCGTCTCGTACGGGATGAACACCAGCACGATGCCCATCAGCGCGAAGCTGATCGCGAGCCCGAACTGCGCCTGGACGCCGCTCGTGGGCGAGTGAATGAAGCGGCCGCTGAGGTGATACTTCACCAGCTGCGCGTTGTAGATCATGCCGTTCGTCACCATGCTCAACACGACCAGCCAGGGGGGGAGCTGGAGCACCATCGCCATCGCGGCGGTGACCAGCGGGACGTGGATCGCGTCGAGCCAGTGATCGAGCAGCTCGCCGATCTTCGACGTCTTCCCGGTGCGCCGCGCCTGCATGCCATCCCAGCAGTCGAGGACCATCGACAGGAACATCATGATGCCGGCCGCGATCAGCCCCAGCATCCGCGGAATGGGGTCCAGATGCGGCGAGAGCGCCGCCGATGCGAACACCATCCAGCACACCGCGGTGTTGGCGAGCGAGATGGTGTTGGGCGTGATGCTGCGCGGGACGTACTCGAGCGAGGGGCGGGCGATCTTCGTCTCCAGCCACGCCTCGAAGGGATCGTTCACCTCGGCTTTGAAGTCACTCATGCGCCCTCCGCGGGAGCCGAGGACGAGTAGAGCGGAGTCATGCCCATCGCGTCTACGGTCTCGTGGAGGGCGGAGACGAAGCCACGCATGTGCTCCGGGGTGATCGCGCCCATGTTGGCGAGCCGGAAGGTGGCCTTCTTCGCGCCCTTGCCGGGATAGATCGTGTAGCCGCGCTGCTTCAGGTGATCGTGCATCACGTCGTAGTCGTAGCGGGCGTGATCCGGCTCGAGGTACGCGGTCAGGATCCGCGACAGCATCCGCTCCGGGAGCAGGCGCCGGAAGCCCAGCGCGCGGACGCCGCCGTCGAGCGCAGAGAAGCACGACAGATAGCGCTCCCAGCGCGCGGCCTGGCCCTCGGCGAAGAACTCGGTCAGCGCCTGATCGAGCGCGTAGACCAGCTGCACCGGCGGCGTGAACCGCATCTGGTGCGACTTCACGAAGAAGCGGTGCTGCGTGCCGAGATCGAGGTAGAGCGATCGACCGGGCATCGGCTTCAGCGCCTCGAGCTTGCTTCGCCGCGCGATCACGAACGCCAGGCCGGCCATGCCCTGGATGCACTTGTTGGCCGACGACATCAGGTAGTCGGCGCCCAGCTTCTCGATGTCGATCGGCAGCCCCGCGTAGCTCGACATCGCGTCGACCAGCACTTCGGCGCCCCGCGCGTGCGCGAGCGTCGCGATCTCTTCGACCGGGTTGAGCATGCCGGTCGTGGTCTCGTGGTGGATCACCGCGACGTGCGTGTAGCGCTGCTTTCCCAGCGTGCCCTCGATGCGTTCGAGATCCGGATAGCCGCCGACGCCGAAGCTCTCCACGTCGTGTGGCATGCGGTACTGCGCCGCGATCTCCGCCATGCGCTGGCCGTACGCGCCGTTGTCGATGACCAGCAGGCGCCCGTTCTCAGGGACCGTCGACGCGAGCGCCGCTTCGACCGCCGCGGTCCCCGATCCACCGAACAGCACGCCGACGAAGTCGTTGCCTCGATGCACGACCTTCGTGATCCCCTCCGCGACCCGGCCCATCACGTCGCCGAACTCGGTCTCGCGCGGGCAGATATCCTCGCAAACGAGGGCTTTTTTGACGGTTTCGGTCGTGTTGGCGGGGCCCGGATTGAGAAGGATCATCTTAGAGTGCCATCCCCAGCCGCGCCTCCTCATCGAGCAGGCGCGGGTACACGACCTCGGTGCACTGTGCGTACTCGTGCTCCGCGTCGACTTCCATGAAGGTGAGCTCGGTGCCGAAGACGAGCGCCTTCATGCGGCTGTAGTGCATGAAGCGCTGGGTCAGCTCCTCGTGCTCGGTCGCGCGCCTGGCCGGGCCGAAGCCCTTGTGGCGCGGCGTGCCTTCGGGCGCGCTGGGATCGCCGAGGAGCCAGTCCATCGTCTTGTGCGCGAGCAGGTGATCGTGCGGCGCTATCTTCACGATCCCCACCGCTTCACCGAGGCACGGGAGGCCACCGCAGAGCTGCTCGGTGAGCCCCTTCGCGAGGTAGCGCGGCTTCTCCTTCGATCCGTGGACCAGCACCTCTTCGGAGTCCTGCTCGATCTTCCCGCACACCAGCAGCGTGTTCTCCTCGGGCGCGTCGAGCAGCATCGTCATGACCTGCTGGTCGTAGATGATGTCGGCGTCCATGAAGACCGTCTGGTGGAGGCCGTCGAAGATCCCGTGCTTTGATCGCGCGGCGAACTGCAGGCTGTGCAGGCTGCCGCTGGTCTCGATCTTCGGCGTGTCGTTGACCACGATGTCGACGCCTTCGCCCCAGACCGCGAGCTCCTTCTCGATCTCGTCGCGCAGGTAGCCCACCACGACGACGATGCGCTCGACCCCGTATTTGCGCAGGATCTCGACGTGGCGACGCAGGAACGTCGTCTTCGTCGGGTCGCTCGTGGAGCGCGGGCCGATCGGCAGGACCGCCTTCGGGATCTCGTGGGTGCGGTTGCCGAGGCGCGAGCCCCGGCCGGCCGCGAGGATGACCGCTTGATAGGGTGCGCTCATGATCGGAGGAACTGCGAGAACCGCTGGTAGACCGCGCGCGGGGTGATCGTCGGACGACCGAGGTCGGCGCGCGAGCCCTGCGCGATGAGCAGCCGCAGGAACGTCGGACCGCTCGTCTGCATGTGCTCGGCGAGGACCGCCTGGTACTCGGCCGGATCGCTCACCGTGTCGGCGCGCGTGTAGCCCGCCGCCTGCGCCATCATCGCGAAGTCGACGCCCATCGAGCAGGTGCGCTGCCCGCCGGTCGTGTCGTGCGCGCCGTTGTCGAACACCACGTGGTGGAAGTTCTTCGCCTTCGAGTCGCCCACCGTCGCGAGCGATCCGAGCTTCATCAGGAGCGCGCCGTCGCCGTCGAGCACGAGCACCGGTCGCGAGGGCTGAGCCCGCGCGATGCCGAGGCCGAAGCCCGCCGCGCAGCCCATCGAGCCGACCATGTAGAAGCGATTGGCCTTGTCGTGCTCGCGATCGTCGAGCTCGAACAGCTCGCGCGAGAGCTTGCCGGTCGTCGCGACCACCGCCGGCTGGATCGCGGCGTTCATGAACGGGAGCGTCAATTCGAGCGCTTTTTCCCGCGTCAAAATCGGGTTGTGGGTCTTGCGGGGCTGCGGCGCGTACCCACCGATGGTGAGCCCCTGCGCGAGCGGCTTGGCCTTCGGGCCGCCCTTGATCACGCCTTCGCGCACGACCCACGCCGCCGGCACCTGGCGCTTCTGCGCGTCAGCGAGCGTGGCGTCGAGGTTGTCGTCGCTCATCACGTGGGTGTCGATGCCGCAGAGCTTCGACAGCTCGACGGTGATCTGCCCCATCAGCTCGTGCTGGGGCTCGTCTGGCTTCCCGCCGGGCTCACCGCGATGCGAGACCAGCAGCGTCACCGGCATCTGGTAGATGTAGAGCATCGACGTGATGGGGTTGACCGCGTTGCCGAGGCCGCTGTTCTGCATCAGCGCGAACGCCGGCTTGCCCGCGGTGACGAGGCCCGCGGCGATCGCGACCGCCTCGCCCTCGCTCGTCGCGCCGAGATAATCGAGGCCGGTGTCGGCCTCCATGTAGTTCACCAGCGAGGTGAAATAGGAGCACGGGACGCCGCTGCCGTGGCGGATGCCGTACTTGGCGAGGGTCGCTCCAAACGCGTCGATCTGCATTTCAAGCCTCGATGAGGTCGGCCTCGGTGTCGAGGTCGCGCCAGTGGCCGAACGTGTGCGTTACGGCGATCTGCTCGCCCTGTGCCTTGAGGCGCGTGAAAAGCGCGTCGAGGTTGCCCTTCTTCAGGACCTCGGGCTCGTTCTTCGCCATCGCGTCGAGCGCCTTTGCGACCGTGCGCGCGCCATCGGCGTTCAGGTACACGAGGCCGATGAACTCGCCGGTGATCTTGTCGGCGCTCGCGTCGGTCCCCATCTTCACCAGCGTGCACTTGCCGCCGCCGACGGGAGAGAACACGCCCTCGGTCTGCACGAGATCGCGCTTGGCGTCCTTGCGATCGCGCAGCTTCCACGACGCGTCGGCCGCGATGGTGATCGGGTTGTCGCGCTGCACCAGGTTCTGGAGGATCGAGTCGTCGAACACGACGTCGCCGTAGCTGATCACCACGTCCTCGTTGAGCGCGTCGCGCGCCGCGTAGAGCGACGCGAGCTCGCCGGTCTCGGCCCACTGATCGTTGTCGAAGAAGCGCAGGCCGGTGATGTCGATGGCCTCCTTCTTGTAGCCGCGCACGACCGCGACGTCCTTGATGCCGGCGCGGTTGAACGCCTCGACCTGCCAAGTGAGCACCGGCTTGCCGCCGAGCGGCAGCATGCACTTGGGCTTGGTGTCGACCAGCGCGCCGAAGTCGCCCTTGGTCGCGCCGAGGACCAGCGCCTTTCTCTTCTTCGAGGCGGTGACCGGGAGGTACTTCTTCTCGCTCTTCTTGAGCTCCTGCACGTCCTGCAGGCGGAAGACCTCGTCGACCGACGCGATGTCCTTCTCGACGGACATGAGGTTGTACGTCTCCTTCAGCTTCTTCAGGTTGGTCTGGAGCGCGGTGACGACCGTGCGCAGCGCCTGGTTGGCGAAGATGAAGTTCGAGATGCCCGCCTCCTGGAAGGTGGGCAGCTGGACCGTCGGGTACTTGGTCGGCACGATCACGATCGGGCAGCGTTTGTTCCACTGCTTCATGAACTGGAGGATCTCTTCCGGGTCCTTGCGCTTGCTGTGCACGAGGATCGCGTCGGCGCCGCTCTCGGCGTACGCGGTCGCCCGGATGAGCGCCTCGCGCAGGCCCCAGCCGGCGATGAACGCCTCGGTGCGGGCGACGACGACGAAGTCGGGATCCTTCTGGGTCTCCTTCGCCGCGCGGATCTTGCCGCAGAACTCGTCGATCTCGGCGAGCACCTGCTTCTCGCCGTCGATGAAGCTGTTGGTCTTCGGGAAGAGCTTGTCCTCGATCGCGACGCCGGCGATGCCGCGCTGCTCGAGCTTCATGACGAGCCGGCGCATGTTGTTGAAGTTGCCGTAGCCGGTGTCGCCGTCCATCAAGATCGGGAGGTCGACCGCGTCGTTCATGAACTCGAGGACCTCGAGCACCTGCGTCCAGCTCGCCTCGTTGCTGTCGCGAACACCGAGCGCCGCCGAGATCGAGAGGCCGCTGCCCCACAGCGCGCTGAAGCCGGCTTCCTGCGCCAGCTTGGCCGAGAGGCCGTTGTGGGCCTCCATCATCACGAAGACGTCCTTCGAGGTGAGCATCTGCTTGAGGCGCTTGGTCTTGGTCGACATTCGGCGGGGTGTAGCACGGGGATCCGGGGTGTACAAACGTGAAGTGGCGGTCACTCCCAGGCCGCTGGTGCGAACGGTATTACGCAGCGCTATGATCGCGCCGGCATGATCAAACTCCACGGCCGCGAGTACCGGATCCCTCAGTCGAAAACGGTCGTCATCTGCCTCGACGGATCCGATCCGCGCTACGTCGACGACGCGATCGACTGTGGCGCCGCGCCCACCCTGGCGCGCTGGCGCTCCGAGGGCTTTTACAAGGTGGGCGAGGCGTGGGTGCCCACGTTCACGAATCCCAACAACCTCTCGATCGTCACCGGCGCTCCGCCGCGCGTGCACGGGATCAGCGGGAACTTCTACCTCGACGAGAGCACCGGTGAGGCGCGCCCGCTGTCAGGTGCCAGCGACGTGCGCGGCGAGACGGTCCTCACGAAGCTGGTGGAGCGCGGCGTCGAGGTCGCGGTTGTCACGGCGAAGAAGAAGCTGCTCGCGATGCTCGATCCCGGGAAGAACGCGTTTTCCGCCGAAAACGCGGTGAAAGAGGCGACCGATCTCGTCGGCCGGCCAGCCCCCGACGTCTACTCGGCGGACTGCTCGCTGTTCGTGCTCGACCTGACCGTCGCCCTGCTCGACAGGGTTACGCTGGTCTACGCCTCGACCACCGACTACGTGCAGCACAAGCACGACGTCGGCAGCAGCGGGGCGCGCGACTTCTACCAGGCGATCGACGCGCGGCTGGCCAAGCTCGACGCCCTCGGCGCGCGCGTGGTGCTCACCGCCGATCACGGCATGAACGCCAAGACGAAGAGCGATGGCACGCCGCGGGTCACGTACCTCGAGCCGCTGGTCGGGCCCCAAGCGCGTGTGATTTTGCCGATCACCGATCCGTACGTCGTGCACCACGGCGCGCTCGGCGGCGCGGCGATGGTCTATCTGAACGGCGCCGACGCGCGCGCGGTGACCGCGGCGCTGGAAGCGGCCGACGGTGTCGAAGCGGTCCTCGATCGCGCGACCGCGGCGTCGAAGTTCGAGCTGCCCATCGATCGGATCGGCGATCTGATGGTGCTCGGTACGAAGGGCGCCGTGCTCGGCCGATCCGCGGAGGCGCACGATCTGTCGGCGGTCGGGCTCGGCCTCCGCTCGCACGGCGCGCTCCACGAGCGCCACGTCCCGATCATCTCGAACCGCCCCGCGCCCGCGTGGGCGAAGGCGCGCGCCCTGCGGAACTCCGATGCGTTCGCGATCGCGCTGGATCAGTAGGCCAGGGACGGCTGACCGTCGGTCGCGGCGTTGTTCGTGACCTGCGCGGGAGGCCCGCCGCCGATCAGGTCCATGAGCATCACCTCGGCGCGGCCGGTGCGCGACGAGCTGAACACCAGGTAGTGCCCGTCGGGCCCGTAGCTCGGCTCGAAGTCGTTGTCCGACGAGAGGGTGGTCTCGACGTTGCTGGCGCGATCGAGCTCGACCAGGATCGAGCGGTTCAGGCCGCTATCGAAACGCGAGAGCACCAGCTTCCGGCCGTCGGGCGAGATCGTGGGCTTGCCGAGGATGCCTGGGATGACGGTCTCGCGCGCCTGGCCGGTGCCGTCGAGTCGCATCGAGTACACGTGATAGGCGCCCTGATCGCGGTTGGTGACGAAGATGATGCTCTGGCTGTCGAGCGAGAAGAGCGGGCCGGCGTCGATCGCGCTGTTGGTCGTCAGACGCACCGGTGACTGGCCCGTCCGCATCATGAAGATCTCGGGCATCGTCATGCCCATCGTGAGCCCCTCGAACGCGATGCAGCAGCCGTCCGAGCTGATCGACGGCGTGGAGACGTAGACGAACCCGGGCAGCGGGATCGGCGTGACGATGCCGGTCGCGAGCGCGATCTCGAACAAGCCGCCGGAGCCGCTGAAGACGACCCGCGCGCCGTCGGACGAGAACGAGGGATAGAAGTCGTCGCCGTTGGCCATCGTGAGCTGGCGCGTGGTCGTGCCGGCGAGATCGGTGAGGAAGATGTCGTATTCGCCCGATCGGTTGGAGCTGAAGGCGATGTCGAGCGGGGGGCCGGGCGCGGCATCGGGGAACGCAGGTTGGGCGTCGTCGTCAGGGGCGGACGCGTCCTCGTTCGGCGCGGACGCATCATCGCTGGTCGGCGCGGCGTCCTCGGTCGGCCCCGCGTCGTCGAAGGGCGCGGCGTCGTCTGCGAGCGCGTCGGCCGGGCCGGCGTCGGGGGCCGTCGGGGTGGCGTCGGGGGCGGTCGGGGTGGCGTCGGGGGCGGTCGGGGTGGCGTCGTGGGGTCCGACCGGGGCGGCGTCGACGAGCACATCGGCGGGGCTCGCGGCGTCGGCGCTCACCAGCGGCGTCGATCCGCAGCCGGCGCCCGTCAGCAGCGCGCAGAGCAGGGCTCGTCTCACGCGGGTGTCATCGCCTCGCCCCTGGCGGGAAGCAATGCCGCGTTGCGTTATACGGTGCATTCACAAGGGGTCTGCGGTAGTAGCCCGGCATGGCCAGCGAGTTCGTCCGCCACATCCTGGATCTGGGGCGCACCTACGGCCCCCTCACCTCGAAGTCGATGTTCGGCGGTCATGGGATCTACGCCGGTGAGCAGATCCTCGGCCTGGTCGTCGACGATCGCCTCTATCTGAAAGTGGACGACGGCAATCGGGCGGAGTTCGAGGCGGTGGGATCCCAGCCGTTCACGTACATGCACAAGGCCAAGAACGAGCCGGTGAAGATGTCGTACTGGGAGGCGCCGGCGGCGGCGATCGACGACGGGGACGAGCTCGCGCGCTGGCTCGGATCGGCCGCGGGCGCAGCGGCGCGCGCGAAGACGAAGAAGAAGGCCCCCGCGCGGAAGCGCTGACTTGCAGAGCCGATCCTCATCCGCTACAGCGCTGCCCATGAAACCTGCGTGGCTCGTCATCGGAGCTGCTGCCGCCTCGATCGCCGGCTGTGCGCTCGAGGTCGGCGCGCCCGCCTTCGATCCCCCGGCGCTGGTGGCGCAGGCGTCCGCGGGCAGCATGATCGGCCCGATGGTGATCGGGACCTCCCTCGGGCAGCCAAAACGCCGCGGAAAGCACTGGCTTTATCACATCCTCGACGCGCTCATCCTGTCGTCGCCGCTCACCGGCATCATCGCGATCGCGATGTTTCTCGACGAGGAGGTGCGCAACCGTCCGGCCGGCTTGCTCACCTACAAAGAGGACGACGAGGAGGAGGGCCTCAAGCTCTGGCCCGGGGTCCGGCGACGCATCCTGACCAAGCTCGGCATCCTGATCTTCACCGGGAGCACCTGTTTCCTCGGCCTGCTGACCTTGCTGATGCACCTGCTGGATCTGATCCCGAGGATCCGCTGATCACTACGGAATCCCGGGCCTGGGCAAGGCCGCATAGTCTTCCTTGCACGATCGGACCTGCTGCGCTAATGACCTCCCGATGAGCGAGATCACACGTCAAAATCTGGTGGACGTCGAGGCCGTGGAAGTTGTCGATCTCACTGCCGAGCCAAAGGCCGAGCGCCTCTCGTACGAGGCCCCCCGCGTGCTCAAGCGCTGCTCGATCGCGCGCGTCACGCTGTTCTCCGGCGGCGGCGCCTCTGCAGGCGGCTTGACCGCCGCAGGGTGATTTTGAATACGTCCGATGCTCGGCGTCCCTAACCGACGCGAGGAGATGCTGTGGCTGTTTCGTGGCTCGTTCTTCACATCACCGATAGGTGCCAACTCAACTGCAAGCACTGCCTGCGGGATCCCGATAAGTCGGCGCACGACATCGAGCTCGCCCTCTTCGAGCGTCTCCTCGACGAGGCCAAGTCGATCTACAACTGCGACCACATCGGCCTGACCGGCGGCGAGCCCACGCTCCACCCCGAGTTCGAGAAGCTGCTCGACGCGATCGTCGATCGCGGGATGACCTGGCACATGGTCACCAACGGCGCGCGCTTCGAGGGCCGCGTAGGCACGCTCTTCGACGCGGATCCGCGCAAGAAGGACTCCTGCACCGCGATCGACTTCTCGATCGACGGCGCCGACGCCACGGTCCACGACCACATCCGCGGCGCGGGCAGCTACCTCACGGCCATGGGCAGCATCGCCCAGTGTCACATGCGCGGCATCCCGTTCATGCTGCAGATGACGATCAACGCGTACAACCAGCACCAGCTCGAGCAGTACGCGCTCGGGGCGGCGGAGCTGGGCGCGACCCGCGTCTCCTTCGGCATGACCATGCCGACCGGCACCTATCTCGACAAAGAGATGTTCCTGTCGCGCGATCAGTGGCGCGTCATCCAGGACCGGCTCGATCGCCTCAAGGCGATGCTGACCGTGCCGGTGACGTACACCGAAGGCTTCCACAACCCGCGCCCGTTCCACGAGTGCGAGCCGTTCCGCAGCGAGATCCTGCACGTCGACTACGAAGGCCGCATGAACCTCTGCTGCATGCACGCCGGCGTTCCGGGCCAGGACAAGGGCTCGAGCAACGTGGCCGACATGAACAAGGTCAGCCTCGCCACCGGCCACCGCGAGATGATGAAGATGGTTCAGCAGTTCCGTGAGGACAAGCTGAGCCTCATGGAAGCGCAGGGCCTGAGCGGCTGGGACGAGTATCCCTGCACCTACTGCCTCAAGTACTTCGAAAAGCCGCACTGGACCGATCAAGGCGCCAGCGGCGAGGTCGCCAAGCGACAGCGCTGGAAGGGGGCCTGGGCTCCCGAAAAGCATGTCACCAACGTCCCCCTGTCCGATCGACTTCCGATCCTCCGTTGAGCCGAAATCCATGATCACCGACCGCGTCGCCGCGCACCCTGACGTCTTGCTCACCTCGATGAAGGACGGCACCGGTGTGCTCCTCAACGTGAAGACCAAGTTCTATTACACCCTCAACGAGACCGGCTGTTTCGCCTGGAAACAGCTGGAGAAGGCCAAGGAAGGCCTGCCCGTCGCCGAGCTCGCGAAGCGCGTCAACGCGACGTACGCGGTCGGCCTCGAGACGGCCGAGTCCGATCTGCGCGCGCTCGTGAAAGAGCTCGTGGCCGAGGGGCTGCTCGTTGCTTGAGGCCGGCCAGCGTCTGGCCGGCACGACATTGCTCGAGCGGGCGTTCACGATGGCGACCCACGCGCCGCTCGGCGTGCGTCTCACCGCGAAGACCGCGTACCTCCGCTGGCGCGTCCCCCAGTGGCTCGAGCAGCGCGACCTCCCCGCGGTGCTCGCCAGCCTCGACGCCCACGAGCGCAACCCTCATCCGCTCTCGCCCCGCGACGCCGCGATGGCCGACGTGCTGGTGCGAAAGCTCCTGCGGACCGGTCAGCTCAAGACCACCTGCCTCTATCGCTCGCTCATCCGCTTCAGCGTGCTGCGGACCGAGGCGCGGATGCCGGTCGAGTTCGTGATGGGCGTGCGGACCACCGACGACGATCTCACCGCGCACGCCTGGCTCGAGCTCGACGGCAAGCCGCTGTGGGAAGTGCTCGATCACGAGTACGAGACGACCTATCGGTACGGCTCTGGACGGAAGAGCTGATGGAGCTCTCCCCGCTCTGGCGGTGCCTCGCGCTGGCTCGCCGCCTCCCGCGCCTGCCGACGCTGTCGCAGCCCACCGAGCGCCAGCTGCTGGTGCAGATGCTGGCCAATCACACGCGGCTCCCGTCGTGGCTGTCGCTCGATCGCTGCGACTGGGCTGGCCTCTTTCGCCTCGCGCATCGCTTCGCGCTGATCCCCGCGCTCGCCGAGCGCTCGTCGGTCGCCGAGTGGGGTCGCTCCATCCCGGGGCACGTCGCGGGTGAGCTGCGCGAGCGCCTGGAGCGCACGCTGATCCAGAACCGCATGTTGTTCGAGGACGCGCGCCGTGTCGCTGCGGAGCTCGATCGCGCCTCGATCACCCACCAGTTCATGAAGGGGATGGCGATCATCGCGCACAAGCAGGGCCAGCCGCAGGCGCGTCACACCGACGACATCGACGTCTTGATCGCCGATACCGACCTGGCCCGCACGGAGGAGATCCTCACCGCGAGCGGCTGGATCAAGCGCCACATCCCGCCCCATCCCACGCACCCGCTGGTGATGGACAGCCCCGCCGGCTCGATGCTCGAGGTGCACATCCATCTGCGTGCGCCGTTCGAAGAGGACGTCCGCCGGGACTCGGTGCGTGTGTCGATCGAGGGCACCCCGCTCTCGGTGACCCGCGAGTCCACGCTGGTCCGTCACCTCTGCCACCACGCGCTGATCCAGCACGAGGCCGATCCGCGCTATCTGCCGCGCCACATCGTCGATCTGCAGTGCCTATCGCGACCTGCGAGCCTCGACGAGGCGGGGCGTCTCTCGTACGAGGCGCTCCAGCTGGTCGAGTCGTGCGCGGACGATCCGACCGTCTCGCATGCGCTCGGCGCGCTCCTGTTCCCGACCCATCACACCGCGGTCCATCACGCGGTCGACAACACCCGCCGTTCCGGGTTCCGCGGGCTGCGCCGCGAGCTCGCCGGGCTGGCTCGACTGCCCGATTACCTGGTCAGAGAGATTCAGTGATTTGGCCCTGCTCGCGCTCCACGGGACGACGATCGAGCTCCTGACCTCTGGCTTTCAGGGCAGGCAACCGATCTTTCCACTGAAGCTCGCGCCGGGCTCGGGTGCGCCCGATCTTCGCGTCGAGCTCACCTTCGCGGACGCACCCGGCGCGATCCCGGACGGCGCCGAGGCGATCTTTTATCACGGCCTCACGCGCGTCTATCGCCACGGCGACGACCTCTATCTCATCGACGAAGGCAGCTCGATCCTGCGCCTCCCCTCCGACGGTCGGACGATCGAGGGTCGCATCACGGCGCTATCGCTGAAGGACGAGTACTCATTCACGCACGCGACGCTGTTCATCGCGCTGGTGCTCGCGCTGCGGCATCGCCGGTTGTTCCATCTCCACGCGGGCGCGGTCGAGAACGCCGGACGCGTGATCCTGATCCCCGGCGCGAGCGGCAACGGCAAGTCGAGCACCACGATGGCGCTGGTCGCGGCGGGCTGGAGCTACGTCGGTGACGACGCGGTGCTGTTGCGGGCGGCCGATCCGATCGAGATCCTCGCCGTGCCGAAGCTCTTCCACCTCGACGATCGCTCGTTCGGCGCGTTCGCCGACATCGGGCTCGAGCTCGGACCGTCCTATCGATCGAACCACCAGAAGCGCTCGCTCGATCCGAGCAGCGTCTTCGGCGCGCAGCTCCGCACGCGTGCGCCGGCGCCGACGCACCTGTTGTTTCCCACCGTTCGCGATCGCGACCGCACGGCGATCACGCCGATCTCGCAGGCGGAGGCGTTCGGCGCGCTGGTGGAGTCGGCGCCGCTGTTCATGTTCGACGGTCTGGCCAACCGCGGGGTACAGCAGGGCATGCTGGCGGCGATGGCCACATCGAGCGTGGCTTTCCAGCTCGATCTCGGGCGCGATGCGCTCTCCGATCGCAGCGTGATCCCCAGGCTCATCGAGGCGCTATGAAGGTCGTCCTGCTCACCCGCGCGATCGCGCCCGCCAACGCCCTGATCCGCGCTCTCGACGCGCGCGGCTGGCTGCACCTCCTGCTGATCGAGGACTTCCCGGCCGGGAAGCCGAAGTCGATGTTCGATCGCCTCAAATCGAAGGTCGAGCAGCGCCTCGATCGTAGCGAGGAGGAGCTCCAGGCGCTCGATCGGCGCGCGGTGAAGCTGGTTTATGGCGATCGCGCGCTGCCGCTCAAGGCGGTCCCGCCGATGCTGGAGCTGCCGAACAAGATGTTCGCTGGCGCCGAGCGCGCTCTCGAAGCGATCCGCCCCGAGCTCGTCGTCACGTTCGGGACGAGCATCGTGCCAAAGGGCCTCTGCGCGACCGCGAGCATCGCGGCGCTGAATCTCCACGCCGGGATCGCGCCGCGCTATCGCGGCACCTACTGCGTCCAGCACGCGCTGCTCAACGGCGAGCTCGACGCGATCGGATCGACCATCCACCTGCTGCGCCCGAAGGTCGATGGCGGAGAGATCGTCGCCCAGGCTCGCCCGCGCATCGACGCCGGCGACGACGAGCTCGTGCTCGCCCACCGCGTGCACGACGCGGGACACCGGCTGCTGATCAGCATCATCGAGCGGCTCGAGCGCGGCATCCCGCTGAAGCCGGTGGCCCAGCCGGCGAGCGGCGGGCGGCTGTTCAAGATGAGCGACTACACGCCGGCGCTTCGCGCGGAGCTGCGCAAGAAGATCGCGTCGGGCTTTCTGGCGCGCGCGTCGCTCGCGGCGACCAGCCCGCTCGTGAGCATCGACGACGCCATGCCCGCCCTCAGCGATCAGCCACCTTGTCGATGACGAAGCCGGCGAGCGCCGGCGGATAGGCCCCGCTCACGATCCCGATCAGGGTCGCCGTCCACGCTTTGCGATCGCCCATCATCGCGCCGAGCGCTGCGCCGATCGCGCCGCCCGACGTCGCGCCGATCGCGCCGAAGAGGTTCGCGAACCGGTGCGGCTCGCCCTTTTTGATGCGATCGATCGCCCGCGCGATGTCGTCGCTGCCCATGTCGATCATGCTCCGCACGGTCGGCGGTGCGGGAATCGGCAGGTCCTCGCGCGAGAGCACGAACGCCGCGGCGGCGAGCTTCTGGCCCGAGTCGAGCTTGCTGATGTCCATGCACACCTTATCGCACTCCAGCCGCTGCGCGTTGCTCGGGGTACTTTTGTCTCGCCGAGGTCAGCGCGCCTCGATCCGATCGAGCGCGCGCGCGAGGAATGCGTCCATCACGCCGCCGCAGATCACGACCGGTGACGCCGCGAGCCGGCTCGCCTCCACGCGCAGCGCGGCGACGTCCGGCGACGCACCGATCACCCCGAGCCCCGCTCGGCCGTACGCCGCGAGCTTCTGGGACCAGGGATCGAGCTCGCCGGACAGGCGCGGATCGAGCTCGACCTGCGCCATCGCTTCGAGCTGCGCCGCGAGCGCCGGGCTCGGCGCCGGGAAGCGCTCGACCCACGCGTCCGCGAGCGCTTCGAGCGCCACCGCCTCGCGCGGATCGAGCGCCGAGCCTCGAGCGCACCTCGCGAGGGTGCGGAGCGCCTCGACGCGCTCGCTGCCGATGAGCTGCGTCGCGCGCATCCAGGACGCCTCGGCGTCGTAGCGCGCCGGATCCCAGAGCTGCTCCGCCACCGTGAGGAGGGCGATCGTGGAGGCGCGCGGTAGCGCCAGCGTGTTCGCGATCCAGCCCTCGGTCGCGACGATCGCCTCCGCTTCGCGCCCGACCACCGGCCCGAGCTGGAGGCGCCCACTGTCGCGCGCGCCGTCGGTCACCGGATAGTTGTCGCCCATGAGCGGTGGCCGGCCCCAGAGCGCGGTCACGCGTGCGACGTCCGCGGCGGTGACCGTCGACGAGACGACGTCGCTGCCGGTCCAGCCGAGAAACACCGAGCGCGGCACCCGGGGCGCGACCTGCCGCGTGTACTCGGGGTGCTCGTCCATCGCGCGCGTCGAGTAGTCGGTGGGCACGAACCCGAGCCGCACGCCCGGGTGACGAAGCGCGAGATCGGCGAAGACCGCGCCGATCAGATCGGCCTGCGCCTCGCCGATCCCACCCGGGTAGCGGGCCTGATCCTCGGCACGCAGCTCGCGTGGGATGTCGTCGAACGCGAGCGCGAGGCAGTCGATGCCCAGCGCGACGAGGCCATCGAGCTTCGCGAGCAGCGTCGCGCGCTCGAGGTCGTCGCCGTACGCGATCCCGTTCCCCGGCGAGACCTCCGCGCAGAGCATGACCTCCAGCGCGCGCGCCTCTCGCGCCAGATCACGCAGGTGGTGCTTGGTCTCGGCCGAGTACGACTCGCGCCAGAAGATGCGGCTGAGGAGCTCGCCTTTGGGCGCCCAGACCAGCGTGTTCATGCGCGCTCGCCAGGTGAAGCGCAGCATCTCCGCGCGCTCGTCGAACGACCAGGCCGGGCCGTAGAAGCCTTCGAGCACGCCGCGCAGCGCGACCTCGGGCCAGTCCGCGGCGAACGCGGGGCGGGCGTCGAGCTGGCTCAGGAGCGCCGCTGCACGCGATCGTCCGCGCGGGTGATGAGCCGCGATGACGACCTCGCCATCGGCCCGGATCGCGAGGAAATAAGCCTCATCGTTGCCTTCGGGCAGATCGACCGCGCAGCGCTCGGCGATCGCCGCCGCGCCGTCTCCACCGAGCACGTGCACGACGAAGCCACCAGTGATCTGCGCGAGCGCCGGCAGCCCGAGGCCCTCGCTGACGAGCGCCCGCGAGGGGAGGGCGAACGTGCTCGCGGCGCGCCGAAGGAGGCGCGGCGCAGGGATCGGGCCGTCACCCGCCGGCGCATCGCGCACGCACAGCTCTGCGTCACTCCAGGCCGCCAGGGGATCGGGCGCGCTGCAAGCCGTGGAGAAGAGCGCGATCACCGAGAGCGAGCGCAGCATGGGTGAGGTATCGCACGCCCCCAAAAGCGCGTCGCTTAGCGAAGCCTGTTAAGCGACCATCGCGCGATGCTCGCGCTCGCGCTCGCCTTGATCTCCGCGCCCTACCCCACCAGCTCGCGTCAGTCGCTCCTGTTCGATCACCCGGTGGAGCGCGATGGCTTCCACTTCCAGGTCGCGTTCGGGCTCGGCGGCGGGCCGGACAACGAGGGCCTGTTCCATGCGATGGAGGTCGGCGGCACCTTCGACAGCGGCGTGACGATCGGCCTGCTGCACACGTTCGTGCAGAACAAGGGCGTCATCGGCCCCGAGCGCGGCCCTGATCTGCTCGGCGGGTGGATGTTCGAGGCCAAGATCCCACTGTTCTGGCCGGAGCTCGAGCTGAAGGCCGCGGCCGGGCTCGGGGGCCTCCACGATCAGCGTGACGGCATCGCGTTCATCCCGGGCTTCGGCTGGTTCTACGGCGTCGACTTCCATCTGCCGTTCTACGAGACCGCCGGCGCCACGCTCGGGCTGCAGGTCGTGCACGTGATGGTCGAGAGCGGCCACTACTTCGCGGGCGCCTTCAGCGTCGGCTACACCTGG
>Ga0105047_10007064_pt1 | contig 18983 bp, 17 predicted proteins | sample MAT04_FD_78384 | JGI IMG/M metagenome (GOLD analysis project Ga0105047, IMG submission 78384) | Freshwater microbial communities from Lake Fryxell liftoff mats and glacier meltwater in Antarctica - MAT-04 (megahit assembly) | ecosystem: Environmental > Aquatic > Freshwater > Ice > Liftoff... | reverse complement strand
GCAACCATCCCCTGCGACGGCTTGTCGCCGTAGAAGGCGGCGCGCTGGAAGAACTTCAGCGCATTCTCGAACTCCTGTTGTTTGATCGCTTCCATGCCGTGCAGGCGGAAACGCAGGTCAGGATGCCAGCTCAGGAACCCCGCCGTGATCATCAGCGGATCTTCGGTGGGGTCCGGCGGCGGTGGGCCTTTCTCGTTCGCAACCGCAGCGGACGAACACAGCAGAAATGCCAGAGCCAGCCAGTGCTTGGACATGTCGATCCTCCTTGATACGTGGGCAATGTGGTCAATGTTACGCAGCGAGCGACGGTCCTGTCTCTAGACTGATGGCCTATGCCGCAGACCTGTTCCGGAGCGTCTCAATCCCGCTTGCTCCGCGTACGACCGCTAGCTGCATGGGCAGGCCAAACGTCATCCCCGTGCCTGTAAACTGGGTGGCACATTCGCGGTACCGGCATGAACTCCCTCAACCTTCCCCAACGCAACGCAGTCCTGCACTGCGAAGGACCACTGCTGGTGCTTGCCGGTGCCGGCAGTGGCAAAACCCGGGTGATCGTGGAAAAGATCGCGCACCTGGTGACTTCGGGCCGGGTGCCAGCCAAACGCATCGCCGCCATCACCTTCACCAACAAGGCCGCGCGCGAAATGCGTGAGCGCCTGTCCAAGCGCCTGCGCGGTGACGCCGCCGAAGGCCTGACGCTATGCACCTTCCATGCGCTGGGATTGAAGTTCCTGCAGATCGAACACGCGTCGGTGGGTCTGAAGCGCGGCTTCTCGATCTTCGATGCCGACGACAGCAACGCGCAGTTCAAGGACCTCATGCCGGGAGCCAAGACCGATGCGGTGGAAGCGGTCAAGGCGCTGGTGTCACGGGCCAAGAACGGTGGGCTTTCACCCGAGCAGGCGCTGGCGGCCGCGCGCACTGCACGCGAGCAGGAGGCTGCGGCGCTCTACGCCCGCTACCAGGCACGCCTGGCAACCTTCAACGCGGTCGATTTCGACGACCTGATCCGGCTGCCGGTGCAGGTGCTTGAGAACGACGCCCAGATCACCGGCGCGTGGCGCGAGCGCATCGGTTACCTGCTGGTGGACGAATGCCAGGACACCAACGATGCGCAGTACCGCTTGCTCAAAGTGCTGGCCGGGCCGCGCGGCGATTTCACCTGCGTTGGCGATGACGACCAGAGCATCTATGCCTGGCGTGGCGCCAACCCGGACAACCTGCTGCAGCTGGCGCAGGATTATCCGGCGTTGAAGGTGATCAAGCTGGAGCAGAACTACCGCTGCAGCAACCGCGTGCTGCGCGCAGCCAACGCGCTGATCGCGCACAACCCGCACGAACATCCGAAGAAGCTGTGGAGCGACCAGCCCGATGGCGACCGCATCCGCGTTTGGGAATGCCGCGACAACGAACACGAGGCGGAAAAGGTCGCGGCGGAAATCGCCTACCTGCACATCGCGCGCGAGGCGGAATGGAGCGAATTCTGCATCCTGTTCCGCGGCAACCACCAGTCGCGGCCGCTGGAAAAAGCACTGCAGCTGTTGCGCATTCCGTACCACCTGAGCGGCGGCACCGCGTTCCTGGAGCGCCAGGAAGTGAAGGACGCCCTGTCGTGGCTGCGGCTGGTGGCCAATCCCGATGACGACGCCGCGTTCCTGCGCGCGGTGCAGTCACCCAAGCGCGAAGTGGGCGCAACTTCATTGGCGAAACTCGCTGAGATGGCCCAGCACGCCAACCTGCCGATGTCGCGCGCGGCCGAATCCATGGGTGCATTGAAGGTGTTGACGCCGCGCGCGGCCAATGGACTGAGCGCGTTCAACGACATCCTGCGCGACCTGCGCGCGCAATCCACGCAGTTGCCTGCTGCCGACCTGGTCCGACGCCTGAGCGATAGATCCGGCCTTCTGGGCGAGCTGCGGGCGCAGTGCAAGGACGAGGCTTCGTTCGCGCGTCGCCGCGCCAACCTGGACGAGCTGGCGGACTGGTTCGGCGGCGGCCCGCGTGGCAACAGCGTCGGCGACCTCGCTGCACAGTTGGCGCTGCTGTCGCGCAATGACAAGGACGACGGCGGCAACCAGGTGCGACTGATGAGCCTGCACGGCGCCAAGGGCCTGGAATTCCGCTATGTCTTCATCATTGGCTGCGAAGACGGCACCTTGCCGCACGAGATGAGCGTGGAAGAAGGCAACCTTGCCGAGGAACGGCGGCTGATGTACGTGGGCATCACCCGCGCCAAGCAGGGCCTGTACCTGAGTCACAGTCGCGAAACCCGAAGATTCCGCGAAAAAGTCCGCCTGCAGCCGAGTCGGTTCCTGGATGAGCTGCCGCAGTCGGAGCTGCAGCGCGACGGCGCCGACCCGGAAGCCGATGCCGAACGCAAGAAGGAGCGTGCCAGCGTCGGCCTGAAGGCGATCCAGGCCCTGTTCGACTGACCCGGTTTCCAATGCTGGGTAGATCCGGGCTCACTCGGATGTTTCATGACCCGATATCTGTAGATCCGGGCTTGCCCGGATGCTTCAACGCAGGATCAAGAGCATCCGAGCGAGCCCGGATCTGCAAGAGGTGAGCAACTGCGATTTGCCCGTGTCTCTCCCGGGGAGTTAGTGCGCGACGGTCGCTGCGGTACGCTGGGCGCCCTCGCTGATCGATTGCGCGATAGCCGATGACCCGATCCAGTCCTGCGTGGTTGCTGATCGCCTTTGTCATCGCGTTCGTCGGGGTGGGGTTTAGCTACTGGCAGCTTGGATATTCTCAGGTGAGCCTGCCCGATGCGCTGTACGGCCCCGGATTGGTGGCCGTGTTCGTGGTGGCGCTGATGGTGCGTGCGTTCGGGCTGGCGAAGTTCTGGGTGGCCTGGATGCTGATCGCAGCCACGGTGCCGGCGGCGGTGATGGCCCGCATCGCATTCGAGACCGCATCCGATCCCACCTCGCACAACCTGTGGCCGTTCGAGGTCGTCATCGCCGCAGGCGTGGGTCTGTTGGCCGCGCTGGGCGGTGCCTTGCTGGGCAGCCTGTTCCTGCTGCGCAGCAGCCGGCGGCCTTGATGTTCTTCGATGTGTTGGGCACTGCCGTGGGCGCCTATACCGGGTATGCGGCATGGCGCGGCCCGGTGGTCGCCAAGCCCGGCCCGTTTGCGCGGACGATCCTGCGCAGCGAGCGGCCTGGCTACTTCTGGGCGGTGATCACGGTCTACGACGGGCTGGCGCTGGCGCTGGCGCTGATCTTCATTTTCTGAGCCGACGCGTGCCTGCGCAACGACGTCGCGAGCGCCTAGTCCGATGACACCGGCCGCAGCAGCGACGCGATCGATTCCCGCAGCGCCGCCACTTCGGCTTCCAGCGCCGCCACGCGCGACTCCAGGCCGGCTGCGGCCGTCGTCCCTTCGGCCGCGCCGCTTGAGGCAATGCGTGCCGTCACCGCGGCCACGTCCACCGGCCCGCTGAGCAGGTGCACGTAGCGGTCTTCGCGCTGACCAGGGCCGCGCGGAATCTGCAGCGCCAGCGCGGGCTGGCGCTGGATCAGCCGTTCCAGGTGATGGCGTACATCGTCGGCATCGGCAAAACGTGTCAGCCGTTCGCTGCGCGCCATCAGTTCGTGCACCGTCTGCGGTCCGCGCAACAACAACAGTCCCAGCAGGATCAATTGCTGCTGCAGCAAGTCCAGGGCCTTGCCGGCGTGGTGTTCGTAGCGTTCGGCGCGGGTGGAATAGACCTGCCTGGCCAGGCCTTTCTGTTCAAGTTGCCGCAGCGCGTGGTTGACGTCGCCATGGTTGAGCGCCATCACCGGCTCGCGAGCGGTCTTCTGGTTGGCCGCAACCTGCGCCGCGTTGACGGTCAGCGGATAGGCGTCGGGCGTGGTCGCTTCTTTTTCGATCAGGGAACCGAGTACGCGCGCCTCGGCGATGCTGAGGGTGACGGTCGCCTTGTCCTGACTGTTGTCCATGGCATGTATCGCTTGGAACGGCGCGCAAGGATAACGGACTCGCGCAGAGGCGGCTTCGAGAGCCTCCCGTGCACTCCGCTCGCAAACGTAATCCGGCTGCCGCGCGCAGCCGCTAAAATGCAGATTCTCTCGCCCAGCCCAGACTCCATGCGCCTGCTCGTCCTAGTCGTCTGCACCACCCTCGCCCTGTCCGCCTGCAAGCGCGCAGAGACTCCCGCCACTGCACCTGCCGCCACGAATGCGTCGACCCCGGCAACGCAGGCGCAAGCGCGCGGTCCAGGGCCGCATGACAACCTCAACGCCGTGGCCTGGGTGCAGAGTTCGGTGGAATACCGGGCCATCAGCATGCAGACCTTTCGCGCTGCCGCCGATCACCTGGACGTGGCCTTGAAGGAAAACAACTGGGACGCGCTGGTCCCTGAAGAACGCGACAACGCCATCGGCGGCCTGAAGCCGGCGGTGATCATGGACGTGGATGAGACCGTGCTGGACAACTCGCCCTACCAGGCGCGCCTGATCAGGGACGGGCGCGACTACGACGAGGTCACCTGGGACCAGTGGGTGGCAGAGAAAAAAGCCAAGCCGTTGCCAGGCGTGGTCGATTTCACCAAGGCGGCTGCGGCCAGGGGCGTCACCATCCTCTACGTGTCCAATCGCGCGGTGCACCTGAAGGAAGCCACCCTGGCCAACCTGCGCGCAGTGGGTTTGCCGGTGGCGGACGACAGCGTCTTTCTCGGCCTGGGCACGGTGCTGGAGGGCTGCGAGCAAAATGGCTCCGAAAAGGATTGCCGCCGCCGCCTGGCGGGCAAGCAATATCGCGTGCTCATGCAGTTCGGCGACCAGATCGGCGATTTCGTGCAGGTGGTGGCCAATACCCCACAAGGTCGCGATCTGGTTTACGAGGAATACAACGACTGGTTTGGCGAACGCTGGTGGATGCTGCCCAATCCCACCTATGGATCGTGGGAACCGGCGCTGTTCAACAACGAGTGGGCGCAGCCGCCGGGAGATCGCCGCCGCAGCAAGCTCGAGGCGCTGGATTACGCGCCGTGAATTCAAAAGACACGTCGCCAAACACTCTGATGCTGGGTTCGCGAGAGCGCCTGATCTTCGCGCTGGACGCGGCAGACCGTGATGAAGCGCTGGCGTGGGTCGATCGTCTTGGCGAAAGCGTGAGCTTCTACAAGATCGGTATGGAGTTGCTGGCGTCGGGAGACTATTTCCAGGTGCTGGATGCGCTGGCGCGACGCGACAAGCGCATTTTCGTGGACCTGAAATTCTTCGACATCCCGGCCACGGTGGCCGGGGTGGTGCGCGGACTGGCGCGCTGGCCGGTCACCTTCTGCACCGTGCATGGCTGGCACGCCGCAATGATGGAAGCCGCCGCGCAAGCACGCGGCAGCGAAATGCGGCTACTCGCGGTGACGGTGCTGACTTCGATGGACAAAGACGATCTTGCTGCGATGGGCATCGATAGTGATCCGGAATCGGTGGTGCTGGCGCGGGCACGGGCCGCGCAGGCAGCCGGACTGCAAGGCGTCATTGCTTCGGGCCAGGAAGCGCATTCGATCCGCGCCGCGACCGGCGATGGCTTCGACATCGTCTGCCCCGGCATTCGTCCCACCGGATCCGCGAGTGAGGACCAGAAACGTACGGTGACGGTCGCCAAGGCGTTCGAGCAGGGCGCCAACGCCATCGTGGTGGGTAGGCCGATTCGGTTGGCCGAAAACCCGCGCGAGGTTGCAGAGGCGATGCAGGTCGAGATCCTTGCGGCGCTGGGGTCTCGGGTATCTCCACTGGGGCTGTAGTTTTCCTCCAGGTCGTCATCCCGGCGAACGCCGGGATCCACCACCGGCAGGTAGCTGGACGGCTCTTGCTTGTCGCCGGGATGAAGGCCCTCTCTTCAATAGCGTGAGACCTCACTTTCAATATTGATGACTGATCGGGGAGCATGACTCATGCTGCAAAATTCTCGCCCTCCCACCGCTCGGATTGAAACGCGACAGCACGCTTCCACCCCCGCGCGCTTGCCGCACGCCGCGAGAGCCAGCAAGATGCAGCGGGGATCACGGATCGGACAGGCATGCTGCGACGCCTTCACCACCGCATTTCGAAATGCCATTTTCTGCCGCTATGCGCCGTGCTGATGCTCGCGGCCTGTCAGCGCGCACCTTCGCCACCAGCCGCGGCTTCGGGACCGGAAGCGGCAGTGCAGTCGCTCGCGACGCACCTGCGCGATGACGATCTGGTGGGTTTCGCCAAAGCTGCCGTTCCGCCAGCGGAGTACATCGCGCTGGAGACTGCGTGGAGGCAAGGCCGCAGTCGCTGGCCGCTGACCGAATTGCCGCTGCACGACCAGTGGGTGCCGATGCTGGCGACGTTGTCCGCATCGGGCTCCGAACTCGCACTGCAGCAGGCGTTCGCTCGCAACCTCGCCAAGCAGGATCGCGACCTCAGGGACGCGGCTCGCTCACTCGGACTGTTCGGCGTGAAATACATCAGCGGAGAAGGTGCCTACACCGACGAAGAGCGTGCGCATTACACGCAGGTTATCCAGGCGCTCAGTGAATGGGCACAGCAAGCTCCGCTTGGTGATTCGAAGCGTGCTGCCGAGGCGATCGCCTCACTGGCCACCGCCGCACGTGCGACGCGCCTGGCCAGCGAAGAACAACTGAGCCACGCAGGCATGGAAGCCAGCCTGCGGCAGCTTTCACCGTTTTTCAAAGCATCCAAGGCGACGCTGGCGCGCTATGGCCTGCCGCTGGATCGAAGCTTTTCCACGCTGCGCCTCAGCCTGGTCGAACAGGACGGCGCGCGCGCGCGCGTGCGCATGCGCTACACCTTGGGAGCGAGCGAGATCGATGCCGTGGTCAGCTTGCAGCGCAAGGCCGGCCGCTGGTATCTGGCAGACACGCTTCGCCATGCGCAACAGGCGTTGTCGGGACCGGAGCCCGCTTCATCCGATCAGGTACAGCGCGAAGCTTCGGTGCCTGATATCGCGATGCCGTCCAAGCCCGTCGACACGCCACGCTGACCCAGGTTTGCAGCGGTCGACGACGGGTCGGATGGTGTTGCGAGGGGGCTGGTCCATAATGTCGCCGATGCCTGAACAGAATCCGCTGCCGTTTCCCGAATCACAGCCGCCGCGGGCGCCTGAATCCAGTCCGGAGCCGCACGCGGTCGCGCGTACGCGCTTGGTGCCCGCCCGCAGCCCAAATCGTCCCTGGTGGGCGAGGGCGATGAGCAAACTGGCCGACCCATGGTTGAGCTTGTCGATCGAGCCCGAAGACCCGCGCCAGTACGTGGACACGCGCCCGGTGTGTTACGTGATGGAAAATTATGGCCTGTCCAATGCCTTGATCCTGGACCGCGCCTGCCGCGATGCCGGCATGCCTTCGCCGCTGTTGCCATTGCCCGGCGATCCGCTGGGTCGCAAGCGCGCCTACGTGGCACTGTCGCGCCGCAACGCCAGCTCGCTGATTCCAGACGCCGGCAGCACCAAGACACATTCAGGCTCATTGGCGCGCCTGCTGCAGGCGCATCGCGCCCATCCCGAGCTGGACGTGCAGCTGGTGCCCGTGTCGATCTTCGTTGGCCGCGCGCCGGAAAAACAGAGCGGCTGGTTCTCGGTGCTGTTCTCGGAAAACTGGACCATCGTCGGACGCTTTCGCCGATTACTGGCGATCCTGCTCAACGGGCGCGACACCATCGTGCGTTTCGCCGCGCCGGTGTCCGTGCGCGACACCCTTGCCGAAGACCTTCCGCACGAACGCACCGTGCGCAAGCTGGCGCGCGTGTTGCGCACCCATTTCCATCGCATCCGCGAATCGGTGATCGGGCCGGACCTCTCCACCCGCCGCCTGCTGGTGGACCAGGTGCTGGCGGCCGAACCGGTACGTGAAGCCATCGCCAGCCAGGCCCGGCGCGACAACATCAAACCCGAGGACGCGTGGAAAAAAGCCCATGCCTACGCCTGGGAGATCGCCGCCGATTATTCGGCACCGGTGGTGCGTTCGGCCAGCTTCCTGCTGTCGCATGTGTGGAACCGGATCTTCGACGGCATGCTGGTCCACCACCTGGACAAGTTCAAGGAAGCCGCGCCTGGCCATGAAGTGGTGTACGTGCCCTGCCATCGCAGCCACATGGATTACCTGGTGCTGTCCTACCTGTTGTACGAACGCGGCATCGTTCCGCCGCACATTGCGGCCGGCATCAACCTCAACCTGCCGGTGATTGGCACCCTGCTGCGCAGGGGCGGCGCGTTCTTCATGCGCCGCAGCTTCCGCGGCAACCCGCTGTACTCGGCGGTGTTCACCGAATACGTGGCGCAACTGGTCTCTGGCGGCTACTCACTCGAGTACTTCATCGAAGGCGGGCGCTCGCGCACCGGTCGGCTGCTCGCGCCCAAGGGCGGCATGATCTCGATGACCTTGCGCGCCTATCTGCGCCAGCCCAAGAAGCCGGTGCTGTTCCAGCCGGTGTACATCGGCTACGAGAAAATGCTGGAGGGCAACAGCTATCTGCACGAACTGAGCGGCCGGCCCAAGGAAAAGGAATCGATCTGGGCGCTGCTGTGGGGCATCCCCAAGGTGCTGCGGCAGAACTACGGCCAGGTGGTGGTCAATTTCGCCGAGCCCATCGCATTGAGCGACGTGCTCGCCGTGCATGCACCGGAATGGAACGGCGAAGCGCTGGGCGAGGACGACAAACCGGCATGGCTGGCCGACACCGTCGACGTGCTGGCGCAACAGATCCACGTGCGCATCAACGCCGCCGCCGACGTCAATCCGATCAACCTGCTGGCCCTGGCCTTGCTGTCCACGCCCAAGCACGCGATGGGCGAAGCCGACCTCGTGGCCCAGATCGAACTGTGCAAGACGCTGCTGGCGGACATGCCGTATTCCGACCGCGTCACCATCACTCCACACACGCCCGAACGCATCATCGCCCACGGCCTGGAGATCAACGTCCTGCAGCGCATCCAGCATCCGCTGGGCGACGTGCTGGACGTGGTCAGCGAAGACACCGCGGTGCTGATGAGCTACTACCGCAACAACGTGCTGCATCTGTTCACCGCCGCGGCGTGGATAGCGTGCTGCTTCCAGACCAATCGCCGCATGCTGCGCGCGCGCGTGCTGAAGCTGGGGCGCTCGCTGTACCCGTTCCTGCAGGACGAGCTGTTCCTGCCGTGGACCGAAGACGAGTTCGCGCAGCGCCTCGACCACACCATCGACGTGTTCATCCGCGAAGGGCTGCTGCAGCAGGTCAACGACGACGACGGCGGCATCCTCTCGCGCAGTGCAGGACAGACCGACGAAGTATTCCGCCTGCGCGCGATCGGCCACTCGCTGCAACAGGCGTTCGAGCGTTATTACATCGCCATCTCGGTGCTGGTGAAGAATGGCCCCGGCGTGCTCGGTGCCGCCGAGCTGGAAAGCCTGTGCCAACAGGCCGCGCAGAGACTGAGCCTGCTGTACGCACCGGCCGCGCCGGAATTCTTCGACCGCACGCTGTTCCGCGGCTTCATCCAGAAGCTGCGCGAAATGAAACTGGTGTGGCCCGACCACAACAGCAAGCTGGTGTTCGACGAACGCCTGGATGCGTGGGCCAAGGACGCCAAGGTCATCCTGGGGCGCGAGCTGCGCCACACCATCGAGCGCGTGAGCCCGGAAGCGGCCAAGCCGGAGATCGTGGTGCCGTCGGAGTAAGCCGTTCGCCCCGCGCGATGGCTGGTGCCTGCTGGACGTCGCTGCCTCGCCACTCACGTCGCTCTGACAACAGCGCGTAGTCGAGGGAACCGATCAATCCATGTGGGCGCGACCTGGGTCGCCACCGCCCCGCTGCAGATGCGCCCTAGAACGCCTGCTTGAAGGAGCGCTGCAGCCAGGTGCGCGCAGCAACGCCGGCGGCTGGGTTGCGAACCAGATGCTGCAGCGGCGAATCGCACTGGCGCAAATGAGGTTCGTCCTCGGTCACCAGCAACATGCGCAACAGCGCGCTGCCGTCGGGCATCACTGCCGGTGGCAGGTACTCGCGGAAACCGTAATACTCGAACAAGCTGTACAACGAAGGCTCGCACGCCACCAGGCCGAATCGGATCTCGTGGTGGAGCGCGTGGCGGTAGGTTTCCTCGATCAGGCAGTCGACTACGGCGAGTGCGCGCTGGTCGGACTGGACCGCAAACCGCGACCCCACCACGACGCGCTGCAATGGCCATGCACTGGCGAAACGATCGATCTGGAACAGGCTGCCGTATTCGACCTGCACGGCAGGCGCGGAGAAATCGTGCACCCGCAGCGTGCCCACGGCTTGCGCGCCGCGCTCGACCACGATGACCGTACCGCTGCCGTCAAGGCCATCGGCAATGCGGCTGCTTTTCTCGTGCTGCTGGCCTTGCTCATGGAAATAGACCTCACGTCGCAACCGCTGCACGTCGCCAAGCGGATCGCCCGGCGCAATCCGCCGGACCTGCAGCGCATTGCCGCTTGTGGATGCACTTTGCAGCTCGTGGCGCCCAGGATCGACCGCGCCCGGCGAATACGTGGAAGTGGCGATGTTATTCATCAAGGTTCCCTGACGACGCCGGGGCTGTCGCGGGAGGTGCCCGCCAGCGTGCGTCTAGCGGGGTTCCAAGCAAACATCGCGCCAACCGCTGCGGGCGACGAGCGGCCCGGCTGCCTGCACACGCGGTGCTCGCGTGGTCGCAAATCCTGGTTGCGTGCAATGGGTGACGTGCAGCGTCACCCAGGTGTGCCGTGCCTTGCGCCACGGAGTGGGCTCAGGCGGGCTCGTCGGGAATCAGCGCGCTTTCCAGTCGCCCGATGCAGTCCTTCAGCCACAGCTTGCGCTTCTTCAGCCGCTTGACCGCCAGCTCGTCGGCCTGGATATCAGCCACCATGCGGTCGATTTCGGCGTCGAGTGTCCGGTGCTCGGCCTTGAGCTCGGACACGCGGTGGTTTATTTCGGATGGACTCATGGGCTCCACTCCGCCAGCCTACACCGCGCAGCGATCAATCGTCACCGGACGCCGCGTTGCGGGTGGCCGGTACAATGGGCCGCTCGATGAGCCAGCCTTCTCCCTTGCCCAGCCTGCTGCACGATCCGCTCTCACGGCGTGGCGGCACGAACACGCGAACCAGTCAGCGCGGCCTGCAACTGCAGCGCCAGGTAGGACAGGCGATCGCGGATTTCGGCATGATCGAAGACGGCGACAAGGTCATGGTCTGCCTGTCTGGCGGCAAGGACAGCTACACGATGCTGGACATGCTGCTGCAGCTGCAGCGCAAGGCGCCGGTGTCGTTCGAACTGGTTGCGGTCAACCTGGACCAGAAGCAGCCGAACTTTCCCTCGCAGGTGCTGCCCGACTACCTGCGCGCGCACGGCGTGTCATTCCAGATCATCGAGCAGGACACCTATTCGGTAGTGAGCCGGGTGATCGCCGAAGGCCGCACGATGTGCTCGCTGTGTTCGCGCCTGCGCCGCGGCGCGCTGTACGCGCACGCCGCCGCGCACGGTTTCAGCAAGATCGCGCTGGGCCACCACCGCGACGATATCGTGGCCACGTTCTTCCTCAACCTGTTCTTCCACGCCAAGCTCAGCGCCATGCCGCCCAAGCTGCTCAGCGACGACGGCCGGCATGTGGTGATCCGTCCTCTGGCGTATGTCTCGGAAGTCGATATCGCAGCCTACGCGCAAGCCAGGGCGTTCCCCATCATTCCCTGCGACCTGTGCGGTTCGCAGGACAACCTGCAGCGCAGGCAGGTGCAGAAGATGATGGCCGAATGGGAAGCGCAGGCGCCGGGACGCATCGATCAGATTTCTCGCGCACTGGGCCGCGTGGAGCCGTCGCAGCTGGCGGATCCGAAGTTGTTCGATTTCCTGGGGCTGGCGAGTCGATGTTGATCATGTTTTGAAAGCCATTATCCCGACTCCGGCCGGGACCCAACCCACGCGGGGTGATGCATGGGGTCCGGCTTGCGCCGAATGGGGCCACAAGTATCCCCTTGCTCTGCGTGCTCCTCATTTGCTCTTGCTGCCCGCTCTTCTCCTCCTTTTTCATCTCTCTCTCCTTCGGATACCCATGTTCTTTCGCAACCTGACCCTGTTCCGCTTTCCCGTCACGCTCGATTTTTCCCAGCTCGACAGCCTGCTTGCCGAGGCCCCGCTCAAGCCGGTGGGGCCGTTGGAAATTTCCTCGCGCGGCTTCGTATCGCCGTTTGGTCGTGCCGTCCGCCCTGCACAGAACCAGGACGAGATCGAACCCCTTTCGCACCGCCTGGGCGACGCCATCTGGCTCACCGTCGGCGGCGAAGACCGGTTGCTGCCCTCTGCGGTGATCAATGACCTGCTAGGCAAGAAGCTTGCGGAGATCGAGCAGAAGGAAGGTCGCAAGCCCGGCGGACGCACGCGCAAGCGGATCAAGGAGGACCTGGTGCACGAGCTGCTGCCGCGCGCGTTCGTGCGTCCCTCACGCACTGACGCGATGCTCGACCTCGAACACGGCTTCATCGCGGTCGATAGTTCCTCGAAGAAGAGCGCGGAGGCGGTGGTATCGGAAATCCGCGGCGCCATGGGCAGTTTCCCGGCGATGCCGCTGAATGCCGAAGTCGCGCCACGCGCCATCCTCACCGGCTGGATAGCCGGCGAGGCGCTGCCCGAGGGGCTGGCGCTGGGCGAAGAGTGCGAAATGCGCGACGCGATGGATGGTGGTGCGGTGGTCAAGTGCCAGAACCAGGAGCTGCAGGGCGATGAGATTGCCAAGCATCTCGAATCAGGCAAGCAGGTCACGCGCCTTGCGCTGACACTGGACGATCATCTTTCGTTCGTGCTCGGCGAAGACCTGGTGATCCGCAAGTTGAAATTCCTCGATGGCGCCGTCGACCAGCTGGAGAACACCGACAACCAGGACCTGCGCGCAGAACTGGATGCACGCTTCGCCTTGATGAGCGGCGAGGTCAAGCGCCTGTTCGTGGTGCTGGAGTCGGCCCTGAAGCTGAGCAAGGCGGAGTCCTGATTCCTAGATCCGAGCTTGCCCGGATGCTTTGGGCCTGAAGCCTTGTAGATCAAAGCTTGCTCGATGCCTTCTGACCGAAGCCTTGTAGTTCCGAGCTTGCTCGGATGCCTGCTCCCTGAAGCCTTGTAGATCCGAGCTTGCTCAGATGCTCTTGCTCCTCGCGAAGTGCATCCGGGCAAGCCCGGATCTACAAAGGACGGATCATCGCTTGACTGTCGGCCCAATTCGCACATGCTGCCCTCCATGCCCGGCCTGCTACATCGCCTGATTGCACCCAAGCCGCGCGCTGTCGAGCGTGATGCCGTTGCCCTTGTCCTCCACGATGAGCGCACGGTCGAGATCCAGCGCGCGCGTGACCCACGCGCCAAACGCATCAAGCTGAGCGTGGACGAACGCGGCGCGCGGTTGACCTTGCCAATGCGCGCCAGCCTGGCGTCAGGCGACCGTTTCCTGCAGGAGCATCGTCACTGGCTGGCGAGCCAGCTGGCGCACTATGCCCGCGATGCCGACCTTCCAGTGCTGGTGCACCAGCGCAGCGTCGCGCTGCCGCTGCGTGGTGCGTCCTTGCCGCTGAGCTGGAGCGAAGGTCGTTACGCGCGGCTGGCGCTGGAGCACGGTGAAGTGCATTTCCAGTCGCCGGCGAAGGCCAGCGAAGCCGCGCTGCGACGTACGCTGCGCGAGTTCTACGAAGCGCAGGCACGGGCCGATATCGGGCGCTGGCTGCCGAAGTACGTGCCGGGTTTGCCGCGCGCGCCGTTGCGCGTGCGACTCAAGGTGATGTCCTCGCAATGGGGGTCGCTCAGCCCCGATGGTTCGATGGCGCTGGACCTGTCACTGGTGCTGGGTCGGGCCTCGGCGTTCGAGTACGTGCTGGTGCATGAACTCTGCCACCTGATCCACGCCAATCACTCGGCCGCGTTCTGGCTTGAAGTCGAATCGCGCTTCCCTGCGTGGCGCGACGAGCGCGAGTATTTCCACGTGCATGGCCGACGCCTGAAGGCAAGTTTGCGCTCGCTGTTGTCGACGGACTGACCCTGGCGTTACCCAGCAAGCGCACAGCGCAGCTCCTGGTGGGGCCATGCAACTCGTGTCAGCTTTGCCTGGTCCCGGGGTCAGGCGACTCACATCGCTACCATCGGGGCCGGATCCAGTGACGTGGACTGACAGAAGAGAATCTGATTTGTGGGTTGACCGAGGACGCGTAAAGCGCGTATCAGGCGCGGACTTGCAGCTGCGTCCACTGACCCGGGGCAAGACCCTCAAGCGCATACGGGCCCACCGCAACACGCACCAGTCGCAACGTCGGCAGGCCCACCGCGGCCGTCATGCGTCGTACCTGGCGATTGCGGCCTTCGCCGATGACCAGTTCGATCCAGCAGTCAGCCACGGTCTTGCGGAAACGTACGGGCGGATCGCGCGGCCACAGTACCGGCGCAGTTTCCAGCACGCGTGCCTGCGCTCGTCGGGTGCGGCCATCGTTCAAGGCCACGCCATTGCGCAACGCTTCGAGCTGGTCGTGTTGTGGCGTGCCTTCCACCTGCACCCTGTACGTCTTCGGCTGTTTGCGCAGTGGATCGGTGAGGTGATGCGCCAGCGCGCCGTCATCTGTGAGCAGCAGCAGGCCTTCGCTGTCGTAGTCCAGCCTGCCCGCTGCGTAGACGTTGGCGGGCAAACCGAAATCCGCCAGCGTACGCCGCGGTGGCGTGCTGCTGTCTGTGAACTGGCACAGCACGTTGAAGGGTTTGTTGAGGGCGACGAGCATGGGGACTGCGTTCCTCTCCCTCCGGCGACCGCAGGAAATGCAAAGCCGGGAAGGTGCCCGAAGGGCGGATGAGGGTGTGATCGCTCAGATCACGGTGAAACAACTGCCCTGCCCTCATCCGTCGTACGCGCCAACTCCGCCCGGAGGGAGAAGGGAAGCGCGGTTACTTCGCCGTCTTCAGAAACCGCAAAGTCATGCGATCACTCTCACCGATAGCCTTGTACTTCTCGGCATCGGCAGGCTCGTGATCGGCCGAGGGCGGCAGCGTCCACACGCCGTTCGGATGGTCCTTGGTGTCCTTCGGATTGGCATTGATCTCGCTGGCTTCGGCCAGGGTGAAACCCGCCGCCTCGGCCATTGCGATCACCTGCGCCTGTCCGACGTAGCCGCTTTTGTCATCAGCCGGTACATCGACCGCGGCGCGATGTTCGACCACGCCCAGCACGCCACCCGGCTTGAGCACGTTGTAAAAGCCTTTGAACATGCCTTCGGCATTGCCGGCGCCGCGCCAGTTGTGCACGTTGCGGAAGGTCACCACGACGTCGGCCGAGTTGGCCGGCCCGAAGATTGGCGCTTTGGGATCGAAGCCGATCGTGCTCACCTTGCCGTACTGCGCCTTGCCGGCCGCGAACTTTTCTTCCAGTGCGGTCTTCGAACGCTGCTGGTAGTCGCGCGCACGGCCTTCGGCAGCCGAGGCGGGATCGACCACCGCGGCGATGTACTGCCCTTGCGGGCCCAGGTACGGCGCCAGGATCTCCGAGTACCAGCCGCCGCCAGGCGTGATTTCTATGACGGTGTGGGTAGGCGCCACGCCGAAGAACGACAGTGTTTCTTTCGGATGACGCCAGGCATCGCGCGCCACGTTCTTGGGGTCGCGCCAGCTGCCCTGCAGGGCGCTGTCGAGCGAAGGCGATGCTAATTCTGCGGCAGCGGGCGCGGCCGGCACCGGCGCCGCCTGTTGTGCATTGCCCGTGATCGCAGTTATTGCCACCAGCACGCCCAGACCCAGTGAAATTCGTTTCATGACCCGCCTCCGCTTCGAAAGTGCGCAGAGCCTAGCATGGCGTCTGCAAGGCACCGTAAGGCGTGCGCCGCCTGTCCCTGCGGGGCCGTGTTCTGCGTCGCTTGCGCAGGTATTGCGAAACATCCGAGCGAGCTCGGATCTACCGGACGCCGACTTTTCGATCCTTGTAGCTCCGAGCTTGCCCGGATGCGTTCTGATGTCGTCGAACAGCCGCCAGGAAAGCTCGGCCCGATGTCCAACAGATGTCTATTGGAACAAATCGAAGATCAGGCCAGGCGCAACACATCCGCATACGGCGGCGTGTCGGCATAGTGGCCCTCGTGCAACTGCGCCTGCAGCTGCTGCCACCAGTGCACATCGAAAATCTCGCCGTGTGCCGCCTTCAACGCGGTCATCAGCGGTGGCGTCAGTCCCAGGAACTTGGGGAACTGCTCCGGAAAGATGTCGTGCGGACCGGCGTAGAACCAGCCATCGTCCATTTCTTCCTCATGGTGCCTGGCTTGCGGGATTGCTCGGAACTTGCATTCGGTCAGCAGGCACAGCTCGTCGTAATCGTAGAACACCGCGCGCCCGTGCCCGGACACGCCAAAATTCTTCAGCAGCAGGTCGCCTGGGAATATGTTGTTGCGCGCGAGGTCCTTGATCGCCTGGCCATAATCGATGACCGCCAGCCGGGCAGCTTCGGTGGACTGTTCGCGCACGTACAGATTGAGCGGACGCAGGCGCCGTTCGACGTAGCACAGGTGCACCACGACTTCGTCGCCGTCGACGCTGATGCCGTTGGCACAGGTGGTCATCAATTCCTCCAGCAACGCCGGTGCAAAACGTGCACGCGGAAAACGCAGGAACCGGTACGGCTGTGCATCCACCAGGCGGCCGACGCGGTCGTGGTGGAACACCAGTGAATACTTGGCCTCGACCTGCGCGCGATCCATTTCCTTCGGATATGCGAAACGCTCGCGGATAACCTTGAACACCAGCGGATAGCTCGGCAGCGTGAACACCGCCATGACCATCCCGCGCTCGCCTTCGGCCTGGGTCAGCTGCTCGCGGGGTTGCGTGGCGAAATGCCGGAAGAAGGTGCGGTAGCGTTCGGTCTTGCCCTGCTTGGCGCGGCCCAGCACGGTGTAGATTTCATCGATTGGCTTGTTCGGCAGCAGCGTGCGCAGGAACACCACCGCATCGCCCACCGTGTCGAGATCGGCGTGGAAGTAGCTGCGCGAGTAACTGAAGAGATGCACCACGTCGGCGCGCCGGGTCAGCACTGCGTCGACGCGCAGGCCGCGCTCGTCGTTGACCAGCACGATCACGCAGGGTGAAAACCGGTATTCACCGAATACGCGTCCCACCAGGTAGGCACGCCGCTCGCGATAGAACACCGTCTCCAGCAGTTCCACCGAACGCACCGGATTGGCCCCCCAATGCGCCAGGTCGTCCTGCAGGCGCACGGCCACTGCGGCGGCGCAACGCGTGCGGTGCGCGTAGGGCAGGTCGAAGCGGGTGTCACCCAGCACCCGCGCGAAGGTATCGACCGGGCGCAACTCCGACACGGCGTAGGTGTGGCGCTTGACCGGGTGGGTGATGGCATCGGTGGGCTCGATGTCGAGCGCCACGAACTCCACCGAGGCATCCACGCCACGCGTGCGGAAGAACCGGCGCGTCAGCGTGTTGTAGAAGGTCTTGAACAACTCTTGGTCGATCAACCCGTCGATCAGGCGCTCGTAGCTGTCGCGTATGTGCGACCACAGGCCACGGTCATGCGCGTGCCCGTGCAGCGTGGCCTGCAGGCGCAGCATGCACTCGCCAATGCACTGGTCGTACAGCTCGATCCGCTCCACCGCATCCACCCGCGCCGCCGCCCAATCGTGCGTTTCAAACCGTAGCTTCGCGCGCCGGGTGATGTCCGCGAACCGCGCATGGTAGTCCTCGAACGCATCGCGGATGACGGTGGCGTAGATGTCGGCGGGCTGCATGGGTCCATCGTAGCGCCATGCTGCTGCGGGCATGTGTGGTCAATAGCCGGATCTTGGTGCCGGCGCCGGCAACCATGTGCGCATGGCCTCCAATCCGGGATGCTCGGTGCTGCGGCTGCGGGTGCACCAGATGATGGGCAAAGTCGACCTTGATGCGTCCGCGGGACCGCAGCACCAGGCGTGTGTTGTTGCGCCAGGATCAGGCGCGCCAGCTCGATTCCAAGCCCCTGCGCCCACACTTGGGGCAAGGCCTGCGGGTCATCGGACTTGGCCGGGAAAAACGCGCAGGCCTTCCAGAGTCCGCTCGGTGAGCCCATCGGCGGCATGCCGTGGTCCTTGGCAGCGCTGCTTCCTCTGCGCTTTCACCAATTTCGGGCTGGCCATCGGCGTGATCCACTTTCGAGTCAGGAACTCGGATGTACAGGTCACATATTCACGTCGAAAATCTGGGTGTACTCGTAGGCTCTGGGCTGGATCCAGAAGTGCCGGCGCCCGATGGCAGCGCACGCGATGAAGCATTTGGTTCTGCGCATGATGGTTGTGCTGGTCATCGTCGCCTTTTCGTTGCAGGGCGCTTCGGGCGCAATGCAGCGGCTGTGGATGCCTGCGCACTACCACGCGTTGCCCGCGTTGCCGGAGACAACCCACATGACTGCTCTGGCAATACATGAACTTCATGCCCTGGTCGCCGGCGAAGTCAGCCACGAACGTCTCGCCGCTGGCCGGCGCAATGGATCCGCACACCACCTCGAGCAACACCACCATCGCGATCGGCCGTCGCGACCCAATCCTGCTACCCACTCCCCTTCACCGGCTCCTACCATCGGCAACGCAAAACATATGGACATGGGCGGTGCTGGCCACGTCGATGCTGACCATGCGCACGCAGCCGTCCGCACCCACCATCACGACCGCAGCAAGTCAGACGTGGTGCTGGTGGCCGAAGAGGGCCAGGATGGGCCTGCAACTCCGTTGGCCCAACGCAGCGGCCTGGATGGATTCTGGAGCCTGCTCCCGGACCGCATCGTCCTGGCACTAGCGACGGCGCGTGAGCGCGTTCCAGCCTTTGCGCCGGTGGTGCATCGTCCTGCGACCCGCAGCGCGCCTGAGCGGCCACCGCGACACTAGCGCCGCCCCACGCACTGACCGTGGCGCCCGCCGCGCGAGCGGTGCGCGTAAATCGGCTCGCGACAGATCCGCCGTCACCGCGTGTTGGGGCTGCGCGCGGTCGGTGCACGCGCTTCGGTGAGCCGTTGCGACAGGCCTC
>Ga0105047_10007063_pt1 | contig 18984 bp, 18 predicted proteins | sample MAT04_FD_78384 | JGI IMG/M metagenome (GOLD analysis project Ga0105047, IMG submission 78384) | Freshwater microbial communities from Lake Fryxell liftoff mats and glacier meltwater in Antarctica - MAT-04 (megahit assembly) | ecosystem: Environmental > Aquatic > Freshwater > Ice > Liftoff... | reverse complement strand
CGGTGGAAGTCCGGGTCGGCTCCGCTGATTTTCACAGCCTCATCCCATACCACCGCTGAGGTCCCGAGCAAAGGACGCCAGTGGAATTTCACGAAGCGGGACACGTCCTTGCTATCAATCATGCGGAACGTGTGGACTCCGAATCCTTCGATCATCCGGAGGGATCTGGGGATCGCCCGATCCGACATGGTCCACATGATCATGTGCATGCTTTCCGGTGTCAGCGAAATGAAATCCCAGAAGGTGGCATGCGCCGAGGCTGCCTGCGGGAAACCGCGATCCGGCTCCATTTTGACGGCATGAACCACGTCGGGAAATTTCATCGCGTCCTGGATGAAGAAGACGGGAATGTTGTTACCGACCAGATCATAGTTCCCTTCTGCTGTATAAAATTTCACGGAGAAGCCACGGACATCCCGGGGCAGATCGACCGAACCCGCTCCCCCCGCCACCGTTGAAAAGCGGACGAAAACTTCCGTCTTCGTGCGCGGATCCTGGAGGAATGCGGCCTTCGTAATATCAGCGGCGGATCCGTAGGGTTGGAAATAGCCGTGGGCACCGGAGCCGCGGGCGTGGACGATGCGCTCGGGAATCCGCTCGTGGTCGAAGTGGGTGATTTTCTCCCTCAGGATGAAATCCTCAAGTAGTGCGGGGCCGCGGACACCGGCTTTGAGAGAGTTCTGGTTGTCGGAGATCGGCAAGCCCTGGTTGGTCGTCAGATGAACGCCGTTTTCGGGAGCGGTCTGATGGGTTTCGGCGGGAATACGTGCCGGTTTGGAGCTGGAGGAGGACGGTGACGGAGCTTTTTTCTTGGATGCCATAAGCCCTAGACCATCGCAGGGCATGTACCAAAGGCAGGCCGACGTAATTTCCCGCCAAGGAAGGACAGGAAACCATCGAGGAAGAGGCCGAGCCGTCGATCAAGGATATCGCCCTCATCACCGCCGCCCAGAAGGTGGAGCATTACGAAATTTCCGGTTACGGGTCGGCGAAAGCTCTGGCCGAAGCATTGGCGAACCAGGAAGTTCTCGCCATTCTCCAGACCACGATGGAAGAGGAATGCGGTGCGGACAAGATCCTGACCGCGCTCGCCGCCAAAATCATAGGCGGAGCGCCGGTGGCCTCCTGACAGGGAGGCTTTAGCCGCCTACCTCGAAGAAAATGAAAATGCGCAGCGCGCTGCAGCTAAATGAAAAAGGGTTCCCCGAAGTGATCGGGGAACCCATTTTGATTTTGACGCAGGAAGTTATCTTCCGTCGCCATCCGCATCGCCGGGGAGACGGTCTTCGACGCGATGCCAGCCGGCGCGTGTCGCTTGTTTGGCTTTTTCCCAATTCAAGCTGGATTTTCCTTTGAATTGATCCCAGTCCTTCTCGAACCCACCTTCGTTATCGTTCCAGAGAGAATCGGGGTTGTTAGAACGACCTTCGTAGCCCATGCGATAAGCTGGTTCGAAGTCGTCAAATTTTGTGTCTTGGGTCGCCCATTCCTGAGAGGCGTGGTTGTCGCGCCAGTAGGCGGCCTCCACGGTCGGGTCGATATTTTCGGCAACGCCTTTGCCCGCGTAGGCACCGGCGACACCTCCGATAACCGCGCCGACAACGGCACCAACCGGTCCGCCTACGGCGCCGATTGCCGCACCTGCGGCCGCTCCGCCCGCAGTGCCGACACCCACGCCGACTGGATGGGAACCTGGCTCGCCAGTGATTGGATCTTCATTTCTATCAAGTGTTTGTTCTGTTTTCATTTGGATTGATTCTTGTGGTTAGTTGCCCGCAAACAACTGCCGGGGGCGATTACCATTTAGCAGAAGGAATGCCTCCGTTCATTTGGGGCAAAACTCCCGTGATTGCAGGCTTTGACATTTTCGTGGATCAGGCCCAACTGGCGAAGTTGCAGGAGTCTCCATTGCACGATGCAAGCGAGCCTGAGCGAGGAAAAGGAAACATCACCGAAAGATCTCGCTAAGAATCGCACTCGGAAACCGGGGGAGCGCCGAGAGCTGGGCAAAGCCGCTGTCATTCGTCGCCAAAGGCTCCAAAGACTAGCTTTGCCTCCCGGAGGCGAAATTTCTCCACCCCGTCGCGCTGTTTCATCGCCTCAAGTTCCAGATCGTGAAAATTCGTCGCCTCCCATGCAGGATAGGATTCCTGCAGTTCTCCGAATGTTCGCCAAAGTAGCCGCTTGCCTTGAATCCCCACTGAGATGAGTTCCAGAGATTCAAACTTTCCCAGCTCACCCAATCGAAGTCCGTTGTTAACCAGTCTCCAGAGTCCCATTCTCGCAAGAACGGTCCCCACAGTATGCCGAACCGCGCTCACTTTGAATCCGGTGCCTTCGACGAGTGAGATCAAAAGTTCGTGGTCGTCCGATACTTCCGTTATGTGAAACGGAATATTCAGATCTCGGAGTTTCATCCAGTCCTACACGCGATCCCGACAGAAGGGTACGACCCTCCGTCTGGGACAGAGGACCGTTCGTTGCTGCAAAAAAGCGTGTCAGGCGACCGCGGCATCGTTGCAATCACCCAGGGCGATTTTCGTCAGCTTCTTGTCCGCCGCACCTTCTTCTTCAAGAGTGGCACTCAAGAGTTCGACAACTTCCGTGTATCCGAGGCGTTTTGCGAATGCACGCATGGTTCCGTAGGTTGCGATCTCATAGTGCTCCACCTTCTGGGCGGCGGCGATAAGCGCGGCGTCGAGGGCTTCGGAGCCTTTGAAATCATCCTTGATTTCGTCAGCCTCAGCGAGGAGTCCTTCCATGGCGGGACACTTTTTCGCTCTTGCGGCCAGATCGAGATGTTGAAAAATCTTCTCCAAGCGGTCCACATGACCCTTCGTTTCTTCCAGGTGGGAACTGAAGGCTTTCTGAAGCTCCGGATCAACGGCGGCCTTTGCCATTTTCGGCAGGGCTTTCACCAGATGTTTTTCCGCCCAGAGGATGTCGCGGAGTTGTTCGACCAGAAGACTGTGCAATTCGTTTTTCGTGATTTTCATTTTGTGTGTGGTTGTGTCGGCAACGGATGCCGGGAATTCCCCCCGTAGCAAAACGGAGGCCATCACCCTCTGACCGGTATCTCTTGTAAATCGGGGTTTTTGCCACACGGGAGTCGATAGCGCTTGGTGTTTTGCAATCCCAGCCTCGCTCAAATTGCAATTGTTCCTCCAGTCCCGTGGCCCGAAACGTCTGCGAAGGTTTCTGAGCATACCTCGGTTAGCTCCTGCGATATCTTCCTACCCGCCGAATACGCGCGCTAGATTCCCCTTTCCTCCTGCCCTCGATCCGGGTACTACTGTCCGCACGCTGACGTTTATGAAGAAATGCCCTTTCTGCGCCGAGGAAATCCAGGACGAAGCGATCAAGTGCAAGCACTGCGGAGAATTCCTCGATGAAAGCAAGCGCCCCGCATATCTCACGCCACCGGCGCTGCCCGCGAAGCCTGCCAACACCCTGCCCTTTTATTTCCGCACCGCCTTCATTGTCATCGTCTTCCTGAGCCTTCCGCCTCTCGCCCTGCCGTTTGTCATCTGGCATCCGCGGATTTCCGTTTCATGGAAAATCGCGGCATCCGTAGGTATCCTCCTCCTAAGTTGGGGCTTGTGGATCATGACCACCGGCACCATCGACGCCTACAAGGACGCGATGAAAATGCTCCAGGAAAACCAGTTCTGAAATCTCCCACATCCCATGAAAATCCCGCTCCTGCTCGCCCTGTTCCTCGCCGCACTTCCTGTTACCGCACAAGAGGAAGAATACGAAACCCCGCCCGATGCCGTGCGCAAGGAGGGTGTGCCGCAGGGGAAACTGATCAAAGGCACCTACAAGGAGGATTCCTCGATTTTCCCCGGAACGACCCGTGACTACGCGGTCTATGTCCCCGCCCAATACGATGGCAAGACACCCGCCGCGCTGATGGTCTTCCAGGACGGTCTCGGCTACTGCGACGATGGCGGAGGCGCGCGGGCGCACATCGTTTTCGACAATCTCATCGCCTCCAAGGAAATGCCCGTCACCATCGGCGTTTTTGTCAATCCCGGTGTCACTCCGGCCCTCAACGACCAGGCGGAGGCACGCTACAACCGCTCCTACGAATACGATGGCATGGGCGACGCCTACGCCCGTTTCCTGATCGACGAGTTCCTGCCATTCATCGAGAAAACCCATGACGTGAAGCTCACCCGCGATCCCGACATGCGCGGGACCTGCGGCGCGTCATCGGGTGCCATCGCCGCCTTCACAGCCGCTTGGGAAAGGCCGGATTCCTTCCGCCGCGTCTATTCCATGATCGGCACCTACGTCGGCCTGCGTGGCGGAAACGATTACCCGGAACTCATCCGGCGCACCGAGCCCAAGCCCCTCCGCGTCTTCCTGGAGGATGGCGAGAACGACAACAACATCTACGCCGGCGACTGGTGGATGGCTAACCAGTCCATGCGCCGCGCCTTCGACTGGTCCGGCTACGAGGTGGAAAACGTATGGGGAAAAGGCCAGCACAACCACAAGCACGGAGCCTCCATTTTCCCCGATGCGATGCGATGGCTGTGGAAGACTGAAACCGTCTCCACCCACCCGGAGAAATCCCAGTCGAAGTTCAACGAATTCATGGTCCCGGGCGAGGACTGGCAGCTCGTCTCAGATGGCCACGAATGGGCGGAGGGCATGGCCGTTACGGCGGACGGGATCCTGTTTTTCACCGATGTCCCCGCGGGGAAGCTCTATAAAATCTCACCTGACGGAAAACAGGAACTCGTCGATGACGAAACCGGCAGCACCAACGGTCTGGCCCTCGGCCCGGATGGCCTGATCTACGGAGCGGCCAGCGGAGCGAAGGAGATCCGCACATGGGATCCGGCGACCGGGAAACGCGAGACCATCGCCAACGGCACGACATCCAACGACATCGTCGTCACCGCCAGTGGCCACGTCTTCTATACCGATCCGGGTGCGGGAAAAGTCTGGCACCTTGCCCCCGGCACACACGAGCGCAGCGAGGCCGATCCGAATTTCAAGGGACCCAACGGCATCGCCCTTTCCGCGGATCACTCGCTGCTCTTCGTGACGGATTTCTCGGGGCGTTTCATCTACTCCTACCAGATCCAGCCGGATGGCACGTTGAAATACAAGCAGCCGTATTTCTATGCCCAGCTCCCGGTCAACAGCACCTGCCAGCTCGATGGCATGGCATCCACGACCAATGGCGAGCTGCTCGTCGCGACCGAAGCGGGCATCCAGATCTTCGATCAGCCGGGCCGCGTCCAGATCGTCCTTCCCCGCCCCAAGCCCAGCGACAAACGCACGAACTACGTCGCCTTCGGAGGAAAGGACAGGAAGACCCTATACGTCGCGACTGGCGGCAGCATCTACAAGCTCCTCACCAAAATGCAGGGCGCCAATCCCGCATCACCGAACAAGCCCCCGAAGCCGGGACTGTGATCCAAAAGTCCCGGAAGGGACGGCCAGAACGTAGCCCCGGGTGAAGCACAGCGAAACCCGGGGAACAAGGGTCGCATGGAATGAAGGGCAAGGGGGACAGCGGTATCCACGGGGTGCTGACGACGCAGCCCGGAAACGACATGGCAGGTGACGGGCTTCGGCGGAGTTGTGCGAGGAGAGACGCTCTCTCCTTGCCCGGTTGGTGGCTTGACGAATTTCCGGGGCTTGCGCTGCGCTCCACGCCCCGGCTACTTTCGGGTCATCCCTCCGGGATTGAAGAACCGGCAATCTCACGCAATCTGATTCGGCTCGTCCTCCCTGAAGTGATCCCAGCCGCCGCTCATTTCCCCGGGTTCCGTGTCGTCCGGGGAAACCAGCCTGCCGATGCGGGTAAGCTCCGTTTCAGGAAAATTCCGCCGCCAATCCCTTTCAAAATCCGCGTCAGCCTCTGCCGCGAATAGCAGCTCGAAGTCCTCCCCGTCTCCCAGCGCCTGATCCGCGCTGCATCCCTCGTTCCTCGGCACGGCTTGCTTATCCAGGACGAAACCGCAGCCGCTCGCCTGTGCCAGCCTCGGCAGATCCGCAGCCAGGCCGTCGGAGACATCCATCATCGCCGTCACCACTCCGCGCCCGGCAAGCCATTTTCCCTCGGCGATCCTTGGAGAAAATGTCAGGTGCCGACCGGCCAACGATCCACCCAGCCGACCCGTCACCCACAGTCTGTCTCCCGGCTTGCCACCGGATCGCAGCACCACTTTCCCCCTCGCCACCCGACCCGTGGCCGCAATGGAGATGACCGCTGCGGATCCCGTTGGCACGCGGCAGGTTTCACCACCTGCCAGAACCCCTCCGTGTTTTTCCAAACAATCACCCATGCCCCGGTAAAAATCCTCGATCCAGCCCAGCTCCATCGCGCTTGGAAGTGCCAAGGTCACCAGGAAACGGCATGACTCCCCGCCCATTGCCGCGAAGTCCGAGATGACCCTCGCGACCGCTTTCCAGCCGACCTGCCGCGCGTCCGCGTCCATCAGGAAATGCACGCCCTCGACCAGCGCGTCGGTTTTGAGAAGTGTCAGGAAATCCCCACCATCGTCCACCACGGCGCAATCGTCGCCCGGACCGGCGGCACCTTCTTCCCTTGGCACAAGCGCGACGAGCCTTGCGATCAGTGCGTCCTCACCTGTTTCCGCCAGAGTCTTGAGTTTCATCTCAGGGTGCCTCCATGTCCAGCCCGTAATATCTTCCCGCGAGCTGGATCACCACCGTCGCGCTGTTGAAAAGGAAATGCACGGATATCGGCGCCCAGATCGAGCCGGTCCACTCATACAGCGCCACAAGCACCAGCCCGAAGATGAACAGCGGCAGCAGTGCGGCCAGGCTCCCATGCGCCGCCGAGAAAACCAGCGCGGAGCAAAGCCCAGCCACCCAGGGTCCGGAGAACTTTTTCATCACCGGATACAGATATCCGCGGAACACGACCTCCTCGCAAACCGGAGCTACGAACGCCGCCGCGAATACCATCAGCCCGAGCAGCAGCGGACTTTTCTCCGTCTGAAAAACGGTCACCACCTCCTGCACCTTCTCCACGCCAAGCTTGTCCAACAGATCCATGTAACCGATGGCATAAAGCCCTGCGAAGAGCGCCCACATCCCAAACACAGTGGCGGGAGCGATCCCCAGCACCAGCGGCCATTGCCGCCACTTCAGTCCCAGCCAATACCACACGTCCGTTCGTGACAGGACGACTCCCGCCACCACTGCCGCCATGAAAAACTGGAAACCGATGGAAAAAACAATTCCCTCCAGCGAGAGCCCGGGCGCCCCCTTCTTCGGCTCCACCAGCAGGTTCCCCATCGCAAGAAGATAGAACACCCCCACGATGGCTGCCACACCAATCAGATCCATGCGCTTGTAAAACCATACCGGCACCTTGCCCATCGGCAGAACGGGAGGCTGGAATACTTGATCCGGCACCGGCACCATCCGCCTGATTCCCGCTCCGGCAGCGAACAGCACAAGCGCCGCCGCATAAACCGCATTCACCACGATCAAGGTTATGTTTTCCATTCGTTCCGCGCGAAACTGCCCCCTTAGCGGCCAACGCGCCATTGGAAAATGAGATTTCCCAATTCTCCGCGCAACCGAGAGGAACCGCGATTCAGAAATCGCGACAACCCCAGCCGGAACCAACGTCTTCCCTCCCGGAATTGCCAGCCAATGCCGACGCGATTTCTAAATCGCGGTTTCTTTCTCGCCCCCACGACAGCAGAGTTGCGCATCAAGTCTTACGCATCGGGAAAATTCCAGTGGCGACGAAATCTGCAAGTTCTCCGCGCATCAGCTTTCCGAGGCCGGATCTGGGAAATTCGTTGAGAGTGATCATGCGCTCACAGCGATCCAGGCCGGGGGCTTTCTCTTGAAAGGCCGCGAAAAGCACTTCCGCGCCCTCCACCCCTTTTTCGAAAACAGCGATGAGAACATGCTCCCTCCGCGCGTCCGGAAGGGGGACGATGGCGATCTTCCCAGCGGGGATTTTTCCTGCGGAGGCTTTTAGGAAACTCCTTTCCACCGCCTCGATATCGACTAGCTCTCCGAGAATTTTCACGAGCGAATCCACCCTTCCAAGAAGACTGAGGGTGCCGTGGGCGAGCTCCGCGCGGTCCTTGGTTTGGAACCATTCGCTCTCGCGGGGCAGGTATTTCCAGGCTCCGTTTTCCTCGACTACCGTTCCTGAGAAAAGCGAATCGCCCCTCAGACGCAGGACACCTTCTTCGGAAACTGCGGTCTCCCAGCCGGGGAGGATTTCCAAAGGAGCGTCGGCAAAGGGAAGATGAAGAAGAACGAGGCGCTGGGTGGCGACCTGCGAGCAGGCCTCGGTCATCCCGTAGCTGGCGAGAACCGGCCAGCCCAGATCACGGGCGGATTGTCCTGTATTTTCATCCAAGCGACCGCCACCGACGACCACCGCTCTGAGGCTTGCCGGGGCGCGCAAGCCTGCGGAAACGAGATCGTGAAGCTGGGTCGGGACCAGGGAGAGATGGGTGATTTCCTTTTCGCCCAGCCATTCGTAAAAGGCCGTGGAATTCCATTTTCCACCGAATTCCTCGATCCGGCATTGTGCGGCCCGCGCTCTTGCGGCGACCCCGAATCCGCCGACGTGCCTTAGCGGAAGAGCGAGTCCCCAGATGGAATCCGAATTCACTCCCAGCCATTGGTTCACCGTGCGGGCGGAGAGGTGGAGAGCGCGTTTCGAGAGGACGATCCATTTCGGCTCTCCCGAGCTTCCCGATGTCTGGAAGAGGACGCAGCCTTCCGTTTCCGAAAGGTCCGGCAGCTCGCCCTTCCACTCACCCATGACCATGCAGCCGGGATCGCCCCAGAATTCCGCGCTCATGATCTGGTCGAGATCGGTCATAGTGAGATCCAGGTCAGCGCGGCGAGCTGTTCATCGAAGCCCAATCCGGTGCCTTCCGGGACAGTGAAGGCGGGCTTCCACTCGCCGAGGGCCTCGGTGAAAGCGTCTTTCTCAAAAAGATGATGAGTCTGCACTCCGCAGGTGCGGATCAGTCCGGGGAAAAGCAACTCCGTGCGGGCGGCCTCCCATGCGGCGAAGGCCTGCCCCAGCGGATGGTCCATGTAGGATGTGATCACGCAGCCCTGGGAATTCATCGCGGCGGCCTCGGCAAGGAGGAACGGCTCGTCCACGGCGGGCTTGATGACGGTGTATTGCGCCGCCTTCCGGTGGGGGCCGCTTTCGCGATCTACTGCCAAGGGGACGCGGTGCTTTTTCCACAAAGCCGACCATTCCACCTCCGAGAAAGGCGTGATGTCCTCCAGGAAATCGATCAAGCGTTTAACCGTTTCCGGAAGAGAACTGAGAAAATCCTCCGCCTGCTCGGGGGAGAGGCTTTCATTGAAATCCAGCCGCCATTTCAGGGACGGGAACGCGACGGACATCCCGGTGAGAAATGCGCTTTCCTTCGCGAGGTCACGCCCTGCCTTCAGTTTCACATGCGTGAATCCGGCTTCGGCGGCGAGTGCGAGTTCCTTCGCGTCCGCCTGCACTAGTGTGGCGTGGCTGAGGGGGATTTCCATTTCCTCGAACAGGGATTCCTCGGAGGAGCGCGCGGCGTTGTCGAACTCCGCGCAGCGCATGGCACGCCGGACGATGGGCCAGAAGCGGCGGCCCTTGAGATCCTCAAGGCATTTCTCCAACGGAGGATCGCCAAGCTCCGGCCATGGGTGGATGCAGCCGTAGCCATCGCCCACGCGGATGAGCGTGCCCTCGAATTCCCGCCGCGCCGAGAGGGCGTTGAGAAATCCCCGGGCGCGGAGCTTGTACGGGGAGATCCAGATGTCCTGTCTTTCGGAAAATTCCATTTACTATAGATCTGGTAGTTGTTAGGAAAGCAGTTCGGAGGCGATGCCTTCCCACTCTTTTTCCAAGGTGACACCCTTCTCGGGCATCTCGCGCCCGGCGCGGGAATACCAGTAGCCGGCGTTCCCGTTATCGCCCTCCTTACGGTGCAGCCAGGCGTGGATCCATGCGCCGGCTTTTCCAGGAACTTCCTGGCAGAGATCGTGCGCCGTATCCCAGTTCCCCGCGCGGGCATGCCAGAGTGACTGCGCCTCGATTGAGAGGCCGGATGGTGGTGAGGGATCGGTGGCGGCGGAGCGGGAGAGTTCTTCGGCTGTCATGGCGTTGCCCGGAGAGAAACGCAGCATGACGCGATGGGCAAAGGAAATCTCACGGATCAAAATGGAAGCATGGCTTTTTTCCCTAGCGGAAAGGGATGAGCTGCGCTTGTATCCACCCATGAAGAACCCTGTTACCTACCTCGCCGCAGCCTCCATTCTGCTTGCCGCCGCCGCCCATGCGGAGCTTCCCACGCTGACCGAGAAACCGTGGCTGGGGTATTTCCTCGGCATCAAGGAGAAGGGCTTCCAGTTCGGGATCGAGACCAAGGGCGTTGCGGCCCTCGAGCCGCTCAAGCGCGATGGCGAACCGGTCAACATCCACAACCCGATCAAGATCAGCTTCGATGTGCTGGAGACGATGCCGGACGGGAAGGTGGTAAGCAAAAAGATCCAACCCGAAAGCCTCGTCAGCACCAGTCCTGCGGTGGAGAATCCGAAGCAGGCGGTCATCATCACCGGGAAAGCCACGGGCGACGCCGAATTCTCAGTGGCCATCACCCCGGATCGCGGAGCCGTTTCGATCACTGGAAAGATCACCGACAAAGGCACGCTGACCAATCCCCTGTCCTTCGCTGTAAGAGCGGCCTTCAACCCATACAACGGCGGAGGTGGCGCGACCGAGGAGAAGAAGGAGGCCTTCGACAAAAAGATCAAGCGCGACGAAGTGAAGGTGGTGCTCGTTTCCGGGAAAAAGGAGAAGCTGGAATTCGCCGAGGAAAAGAACCCGGCGCTGCACTTCAAGGACGGCATGTCCTCTGTGGAGATCGAGTCGGCCGCGTACGGGGGTGTCGGCTTTGAATTCACTGCGACGGACAAGTCCAGGATCGCATTCGAGGACAAAGGCGACAAAGCCCTCTGGGACTCGTTCACTCTGGTGTGGACGGTCAATGAAGACGCGGATCCCGGCACTCAGAAGCTGACGATCGCGGGCAGGTGAAATGAGCCGAAGCTAAGGCTTCGCGGTGAGCTTTTTCCACGCCTCCATGGAAGCGCGGAGGTTGGCGTGTTTGTCGCCCGGGACGTTGTAGCATTGCAGGGCGATGGGGCCGCTGTAATGATTTTCTTCCAGGACTTTGAGAAGGCGTTGCTGCGGAAAATCACCTTCGCCCAAGGGCTTGATAAGTTGCGGCCAGTCCTTGCCGTGCGTATCGGCGCCTGCCGTGCTGACGGAAAAAAGCCTGTCGCCGGCGGCTGCGATGACTTTTTCGAGATCATCCGGATTCTCACTCCGCAGAAAATGGCAGAGGTTGAACATGACCCCGAGGTTTGGATGATTGACTTTTCCGATGAGATCCATGGCCTGTGGCATCGTCGCGATTCCGTTTCCGAAATGAGGATAGAGCGCGACGCGGATGTCCATTTCAGCGGCCATCTCACAGGTCTTCCTGACCGCATCGACGGTGGTGGGAGTCATCCTGTGGATAGTGAGTTCGATCATCGCCCGGCGGTTCGCGAGGGGACGCACCAGATCCGGATCGACGGGCTTTTCACTGCCGTCCAGATAAACGCTGAGGACCCGGAGACCGTGCTTTTCATAGACGGGAATCAGGTTCGCCAGTTCATCACCGGTTTCCTTGGCCTGGCTGACGCCGGAATAGCCCATGGAGCGCAGTGCTGGCGCTACCTCCTCCGCGGTCCCGAAGCCCAACCCGTTCTCGAAGGCGAACAGAGCAGGTTTCCGGTTCTCGCCTTCGGCATATCCGCTGACGACCGAACAGAATTGCAGAGCCGCCACGGTCACTGCAAGATATCGCAAAAATCCCTTAGCCATGAAGGTATGAAAGCACAGTCGGCGGGAATCCCAAGCGTTTCCTCGCGCTTGTATCATCGTGCACTCTTTTGAATGGCGGGATGGGTGCGATTCATTCACTCCAAGCCTGTTCATGCGTGCCCCGTTTCCTGCGAAAACGGACTTGCCCAAAGCCTCTCCCCGGTGCATCTAGCTGCCGTGCGCGATCTGATAGCAAACCCTGCGTGGCAGGAGGAGGACCTTGGCATTCCACTGCCGGATTCCCCTCACGCCTGTTCCGTCTGCCTCCCGACCTGGGATGCGGTCGTCGGCTATGAGGAAGGCAGGGAAAAGGTCATCCGCCGCCTGCGCACCGGTTATCCGCGCTTTTTCAAGCACCCCACCGTCCAGCGGCTCTTCGACAACGCCCGCGCCGAGATCGCGACCGATGGCGAGGACGTGCTGCTGCTGCCCACCCGCAGCTCGGTTCTGCGCGCGCACCGCTGGATGGAGCGTCAGGCGGAGACGGCAATCCGGATCACTTCTTACAACGGCTTCCAGGCGCTGGTTTTTCCTGCGAAGGCGAAACCTTTTGCAGACCACTACTGGCGCTTCACCGGCGAGGGCGTCTCCTCCCGCGAGGCCCAGGACTACCTCGACGGGAATCTCCGCGAAGGCAGCAAATCCCATCTCCTCTCCCGCGCCGTCGCCAAACTCAACGGCGGGCAGGAGGACCACACCTTCATTTTCGCCAGCGGCATCTCCGCAGGCCTCGCCGCACTCCGCGCCCTACCCGGATTGCGCGAAGGGAAGAAGACCCTCCAGATCGAGTTCCCATACGTCGATACCTTAAAAATCCAGGAACGCTTCGGCAACGGAGTGGTCTATCTGAACGAGGCGACGGGCGAATCCTTCGACGAGGCCCTGCAACGCATCCGCGCGGGCGAGTTCGCCGGGGTTTTCACCGAGATCCCTTCCAATCCCCTCCTTCGCACCATCGATATCAAGCGGCTTTCCGAGTCCTGCCGTTCCTCCAGCACCCCGCTCATTCTCGATGATTCATCGGTCGGCCCCCTCAATGTCGATGCCCTGCCATACGCCGATGTCCTCACCTCCTCTCTTACGAAATGGGTGTCCGGCGGTGGTGACGTCCTCGCCGGTGCGGCCACCGTGCGCGCGGATTCGCCGCTCGCCGCGGAGCTGCTCACTTCCATTTCCGAAGACTCCGCCGAGTGCGCACCCTTATATATAGCGGACGCGGAAGTCCTCCTCTCCAATCTCCAGGGCTACTCCAAACGCAACGAGCTGATCAACGCGAACGCCCTCGCGCTTGTGGATTTCCTGAAAAGCCACTCCGCCATCGCCAATGTCTTCCACCCGTCCTGCACCTGCACACAGCACTACGATGTGATGAAACGGAAGAACGGCGGATATGGCGGACTGCTCTCCATCACCCTCGCCAACCCCAAGCGCGCTCCGAAGGTTTACGATTCCCTCAAACTTTCCAAAGGCCCCTCCTTCGGCACCGCTTTCACCCTCGTCTGTCCCTACACACTCCTCGCCCACTACGGGGAGCTCGACTGGACCGAGGACTGCGGCGTCTCCGCGAACCTCCTCCGCATCTCCGTCGGCATGGAGCCGGTGGAAACGATCATCCAAGCCTTCGCCGACGCGCTGGCCTGAAATGGTGAAAGAGCCCTCCTCCACTTTCACTCGCCGCGCCATTTTCCCTGTCCTCCTTCGCCGGGTGTTCTACTGGAGCGATATTCTCCGACTTGCTCCTCCACTGGCTTCTTTGGGGAGGTCCATTCCGGGACTTGGAGGGACAAAGGCCGCTCACTCACTCCCTAGCTTGATCACCCTTCTGTGGATTGCTTCAGAATTTCCATTCCAGACCGGCGAAGAGGCTGCGCCCGTCGCCGGGGAGGAACTGGCGCTGGTCGGCTCCGGCGGCGTTGTCGATGACTCCGTGGGTGGCTGAGTATTTCTCATTGGTGAGGTTTTTCGCCTCGATGAACCATGAGACGCCTTCGCTGACGCGGCGGCCGAGTTTGAAGCCGAGGAGCGCGTAGGGATCGGCGGCGAAGGTGTTGAGGTGGTCGATGAAGGATTTCACGGGAACCCACTCGAAGGTGGGGCCGGCGTAGAAGCCCAGGCTGTTTTCCCAAAGCAGCTCGCCGCGGACGAGGTGCGGAGGGAGGCCGGCGATGCGGTTGTCCCCGTAGGTGGGATCGCCATCGAACTTGAATCTGCCGTAGGTGTAGGCGCTGCGGAAGACGAGACGGTTGGCGGGGTTTTCCTCCAACCATGAGGAGCCTAACAGATCGATCTCCGTGCCCAGCTCTATGCCGTAGTGGATGGTGTCATCGGCATTGGTGGTGGTGGAAACGAGGGTTAACGGATCCGTGAGAGTGAGCAGCTCGTCTTTGACCTTGGAGTAATAGACGGTCGCGTCCCAGCGGGCGAAGGAACGGGTGCCACGCGTGCCAGCCTCGATGGTGTTCGCGGTCTGCGCGTCGCGGGCGATGTTCGCGGTGACGGCCTCCGAGAAGGATGGCGGCTCGAAGCTGCGGGAGACGCCGGTGAACCACTGGATGTCGTTCTTTTCATAAAGCAGACCGAGATTCGGGGCGATGTTCGCGTAGCTGTCATCGTAGGAGGTCAGCGATCCCGGAGCCGGTGGCGCGTAGAAGGGTGGGGTCGCAAACGGACTGGAGAACTCCCTGTCACTTTCCCGGGTGGAATACGCGGCAGCGAGAGCGGTGGTGAGGCTGAGTTCATCGGTGAGGTGAAGCTGGTTTTCAACAAAGCCTTCGAGATTGGTGGCGGTCTGGTCATCGCGGGTGCGGAGTGTGCCGCGCTGGCCCAGGACGTTCAGGAACGACGCGTTGCTGGTATTCCCGTAGGTGAAGGAAATGCCGGAGCGGAAGCGGTTTTCACGACCTAGCAGATCGTCGGTGTTAGTGAAGGTGGTGCCGAACGCGAGGTCGTTGGAGAGCTGGTCGATGACTCCAGCGAAGGGGGTGATGGGATGGTCGAGATCCTTGTAGGTATAGGCTGCGGAAAAATCCCAGGTGTTGTCGCCATCGCGGACGGTGGTTTTGTTGGCGAGGCGGAAAAGCTCGTAATCGCGACGGTTGTCGTAGCGGTTGGCGCCGAAGAAACTGTTGTCCGGCTGACGGGGATTGGCTTCGAGTTCCGCTTTCGTGAGATTTCCGGGGAGTTCGGAAGCGGTGTTGATTGCGGTTAGGTAAAAGCGAGATTCGAGATCGTCAGTGAGCCTGATCCCAAAGTTCGTGAACAGGCGCTGGGCGGATTGCCCGGCGTGATCGCGGAAGCCGTTTTGCGAAGCGTGGGAGAGGGAGAAGTAGAGATCCTTAGACCCATCGGTGATGCCTCCGGCGAATCGGGCGCGGAGGTATTCGTAGGAGCCTGCCTCGACACGGGCGGAATAGCCGGGGGCAGTGAGGCCGGCATATGAAAGATAGTCAATGGCTCCGCCGAGAGTTGTGGAGCCATTCGACAGGGCGTTTCCTCCGCGCCAGATGTTGATATGGGACGCGGACAAGGGATCGACCGACTGCATGTCGAAGCCACCATCGGCGAGATTCAGGGGAATGCCGTCCTGCATGATGCGGATGCCGCGCCCGTGGAAGGTACGCTGGAGGCCGGAGCCTCGGATGGAGATGCGTGCCTCGTCCGAGCCGAAGCGCGATTGGGCGACGACACCGGGAGAGAGGTAGAAGGTATCGGCGAGTGTGGAAGAGCGGCCTGTTAGAAAGCGCTCGGAATCAACGGTTTCGGTGCCGCCGGGGATTTTCGCGAGATCCAGCCGGTCCTGTTCGATGGTCGGCTGGGTCAGGGATTTTCCGGCAGTGGATTTGATCACGGTGGTGTCGAGAGTCGCCGGTGCGGAGATGGCGATGGAGGAGGAGAGGATTAGAAAAGGAAATGGTTTCATTCTGTTAGAAAAATCTGATTGTTTTGAAACGGGCGGAATGCGCCCGGGTGGGATGGGAGCATCCTTGTTGATGGTTATGGATATGGTTCATCCTGGGACGGGGTGAACCACTGCCTGCCGCGAGACGCGGCAGCTACGCTTTCAACGGCTCAACACCTAGGCGGTGGAGCGATGGGGCCGGATGGCAAGAGGGAAACCGAATCCGCGACGGCGGGAAAGACGATTTGCGGGAGAGAGGAGGAGACGGGATCTTTCAGGTTCGTGAGAGTCGGAGGAAAGAGGTCCTGCTGGTATTTCGCGGAGAGAGGAGCGAGCGGGGATTTCTCATTTTCGCCCTGGGATTCCGAGGATTTCACGGCTGCTATCCGCTTGCAGAGGCAGCAGGGCTTTTCACCGGAAAAAGTGTCGGTGACGGCCTGTGAAAGGTTTGTTTCCTCGGAGTAGGAGACGATCATGTTCGCCCACGCATAAACCTGCACCAGCGAGTTCGGGCCGCCGATGAGATGCAGGCAGCCGAAGAACAGGAACAGGTAACGGAAGTGAAATTTCAAAATTCAACTTTCAAACAAGAAGGGCCGTTCCTTGCGGAACGGCCTGTTGATGGACTTGGCTTGTACCGTTGTCAATAGTGGGTTCCGGGATCACTCTTTTTTGAAATCGGCGAGGAATTTCTCGAGGCCGTTTTCCTTGAGTTTGTCCACGGGGATGAACTTCATGGCGGCGGAATTCATGCAATAGCGTTTTCCGGTCGGTTCCGGGCCATCGTCGAAGACATGGCCTAGGTGGGTATCTGCTTTGACCGAGCGGACTTCGTCGCGTGTCATTCCTTGCGTGTCATCTTTGCCGACTTTGACCGCGCCCTCAGTGATGGGCTTGGTGAAACTGGGCCAGCCGGTGCCTGATTCGAACTTGTCCTTGGAGCTGAAGAGTGGTTCTCCGCTGACGATCGAGACATAAATGCCTTCCTTGTGGTTGTCCCAGTATTCGTTCTTGAAAGGAGGTTCGGTGCCGTCCTCCTGGGTGACTTTGTATTGCAGAGGGGTGAGTTCCTTTTTCAGTTTCGCCTGCTCATGGGTCGGTTCGCTACAGCTCGTGGACAAGCTTGCGAAGAGAATGGCCAAAGTGGTGGATGCGATGGATGGAATGATTTTCATGATGTCGGATCGGTTGATTACGGATGTAAGATGTTCTGCCTGACAATTTACTCCTTTTTTTCCAAGGTGCAATGTGCCAGAGGGGTCATGAACGCTTGATACTTGCCGATGACCGGCATTTCTTGCAAGAAATGCCATGTTGTTAGCAGGGCTTTCTCTTGTCATCACAGGAAAGGGCGTGTCTGCTTACCGCAATCTATGAAGGCACGATTGACCGGGAATCTGCTGTTGCTAGGGCTGATCGTAGGGCTGCCGCTGGCGCTGAAAAAGGAAAGCGAGACGGCATCGCCCGCAACGGCGGACGACAGGCTGGTGATCCTTTCCCCTCACAACGAGTCGATACGCAATGAATTCGGAGAGGCCTTCGCGGCATGGTGGAAAAAGGAGAAAGATCGCTCGATCTATGTGGATTGGCGCACTCCGGGCGGAACTTCGGAGATACGGATGGTGATCGACGCGGGCTACAAGGCGGCGGCGGAAACCGGGCGTGAGGGGATCGGAGTCGATCTGTTTTTCGGAGGTGGCGAGCCGGACTTTTCCGGACAGGCTAGAGCGGGACGGCTGGTGCCGCTGGATATTTTCACCGAGCAGCCTGGACTGTTCGGCGATGGCGGGGCGATCCCGGAAACTTTCACCGGAGAGCGCTACTACGCGGCGGACAAGGTCTGGGTGGGGACCTGCATTTCCCAGTTCGGGATCTGCTACAATCCGGATTTCATAAAACGCCTGGGTCTTGACGCTCCGTATGAATGGCAGGATCTCGGCGATCCCCGATACGTCGGCACACTGGCTCTTGCCGACCCCACGAAAAGCGGCTCGGTGGCGCGGACTTTCGAGCTCCTTGTGCAGGGGGAAATGCAAAGAGAAATGAGAGGCCGGACACCAGAGACCAGGGAAGTGAAAATTGCCGCTGGTTGGGACGAGGGACTGCGGCTGATCCAGCGGATGTCTGCGAACTCCCGGTATTTCACCGACAGCGCCCCGAAAGTCCCGCAGGATGTGGGTCAAGGCAACGCGGCCGCGGGCATGTGCATCGACTTTTACGGCAGAAGCTACGCCTCCGAGCTGCGGACCAAGGACGGAAGACCACGCGTGGTCTGGATCGCACCCAAAGGCGGCACAACGATGAGCGCGGATCCCATCGCGGTGCTGAAAGGTGCGCCACATCCGGAGATCGCGCAGGATTTCGTGAAATTCTGTCTCACGCAGGAAGCCCAGCGCCTTTGGTTTTTAAAACCCGGAACGAAAGGCGGCCCGATCGAGCGCGCGCTTCACCGCAGCCCGATCCGCCGCGATGTCTATGTGGCGGAGACGCTGGCGGACACCACGATGCCGGACGCGATGCCTTACGAGGACAAGGGAAATTTCACCTATGATCCGGCTCTGACCGGGAAGGTGTTCAACACCCTGCGCCAGTTGGTGAAAGTCATGTGCATCGACTCCCACGAGGAACTGAAGGAAGCGTGGAATGCCATCATCGACGCCGGGATGCCGGAGGATGCCTTGGCCGTGATGCAGGACGTTTCCAGAGTGACTTATGAAATCGCGGGCAAGGGCGATCCCGGTTTGGACAGCAAGGACTCCATGATCCAGGCGGAGCGAATGAAAGAGCTGGGCGAGTGGTTCCGGGGAAATTACCGGGAAGCCAGGCGCATCGCGGAAAAGCACGGGCAGAATCCCTGAGTGGGGGAAAAGGGGTGCCGTCCCCCTGTAAGCCGGATTCTGTCCACCCCGGTTTCATCCGGAGCTGGACGGTCATTTCTCTCATCCCGCTCGCGCGGAACGCCCCGCTCACGCGGAGTGCGACTAATACCCGGGAGTTTGACGGGCGGGCCGCCCTTTCCCTGTTATGTCTTGCACCACCCGGGGTTTTCACTGCCGCTCCAGTTGCCCTCGGCGCGGTGGGCTCTTACCCCACCATTTCAACCTTACCTGTGCCCTTTCAAGCCATCGGCGGTATGTTTTCTGCTGCACTTTCCATCCACGAGACTTACGCCTCGCGTCCCCTG